>Ga0172375_10011365_pt1 | contig 11354 bp, 9 predicted proteins | sample LakKiv1m_FD_114537 | JGI IMG/M metagenome (GOLD analysis project Ga0172375, IMG submission 114537) | Freshwater microbial communities from Kabuno Bay, South-Kivu, Congo - kab_092012_11.1m | ecosystem: Environmental > Aquatic > Freshwater > Lake | place: Democratic Republic of the Congo... | reverse complement strand
TATCTTGCATTATTTTTCCCTTAATCGGAGGTGTCAAGATGCAAACAGCTCATTGCCGTGCTAGCTGTGTTTCTGAATATAAAGTAGCCGCTAAGGTGCTCGGGCGATTTCATGATTGCTGAATATATTTGTTTATAACTGTTAATATTATTTTGTACACGATCACCAGCAACGATTATCCATCATGACATCCAGGATACACGTGTGCGGATTGCAGAGGATACCGACTGCTTGACAGCTGTCTATTCCTGATGCGATATAGATTGCGGTTCGAAACAAAAAATTGGAAATCGAACATGGTATGAAAATCAGTTTTAAAAAATATACAAGCTATAATCCAGTAATAATTTTTTTGCCGTTTCTCATATTATTTATCGTTATCATTTTAAAGCTCAATTCCAATAAATTTCAGGGTGATGAAAGCAGGTATTATGATTTCGCCAATAATATTTTAATGGGCTTCTACTCCCCGCCAGCACCAAATATAAATTTATGGAATGGACCGGGTTATCCGCTCTTTCTGGTGCCATTCGTCTGGCTTGAAATGCCTTTGGTAGTAATTAAACTGGCAAATGCATTTTTACAATATTTTTCGATTGTTCTGCTCTTTCAGGCAATAAATAAATATACATCAAGAGTATATGCATTGGTGTTTTCTTTTGGCTGGGCATTATACTATATTTCATACCAGGAATTGCCTTTGCTATTGACTGAGCCATTAACATCATTTCTCAGTTCGCTGATAGTATTTTTTATAGCACAAACTGCAACCTCTGAAAAGTCTAAAATAAAATATTTAATATTTACCGGTTTGGCAATCGGTTGTCTGGTATTAACAAAGATAATTTTTGGCTATGTTGTCCTGGTTTTAATGATATGTTATGGATTATTTTTTCTTGTTCGTAAAGACAGGGAAGAGGGTAAAAAAGGTTTATTAGTATTAGTAGTAGCACTTTTGTTAAATGTACCTTATCTGATTTATACATATAACTTGACCGGGAAAATATTTTATTGGGGTAACTCTGGTGGAAGCTCATTGTATTGGATGAGTACGCCAATAGAAGGTGAGTTTGGTGATTGGAATAATGCCTCATTTACAGCTAATTGCGGTCATGATCCGAAAATACCATGCAATTCCAGCCTGATTGCTGAAAATCATCAGAAAGATATGGACTATGTCAGTAGATTTCCTGTGATTGATCAAGATGATGTGCTTAAAAAAATAGCATTTGATAACATCAAAAATCATCCTGTAAAATACCTTCGAAATTGCGTCTCAAATGTATCAAGAATATTTTTTGGAATACCTGCAAGTTATTTCTATCAAAGAGAGCAAACGGTTTGGAGGTTATTGCCTAACAGTATTATTTTGTCATTATTGATATTTGTTTCGATTATAACAGCAGTCAATTTTAAGATAATAAAATTACAATTGATTTTGGTTATCAGTCTTACTGTCTTATATCTTTTTTTGAGTACACTTTTAAGTGCCTATCCCCGTCAATTATATGTGGCAATTCCGTTTCTTTTTTTCTGGGCATCATCTATTATAGATAAAACAGTGATATTTAAATTTAGGATTATTGAAGGTCATTAATGTTAGCGCTCGAATGTCTCAAAATATAATAGCAAAGTTATTGGGTCGTATAAGTATCCAGATAATAGTTATATTTATAATATCCTTTTGCTTTTCTGTGTTTGCGAACCTAGCAAATATACATGTTACTCATATAATGTATGGCGCTGTTGATGGTATTATATATGCATCTACTCTGGGAAGCCCTGATAATGACTGGTATCTTAATCAGATTAAAAATTATTTGAACGGGTTAGGCTTCACTATAGATCCGCTTGATCCGGTTTATGCAGTAAGGCGTACTCCCGGTTATCCTGTATTTTATGGATTACATTATTTATTGCTGGGTGAGTCAGGTGCCCATAAAGTCATACCTTATACGCAGACATTTCTGCATGCACTTGCAGCAGTCTATCTGTTTAAAACAGCAAAGCTCCTTTTTACAAACTCGAGAATTGCTTTTTGGTCAGGCATTCTTTACGGGTTATCCCCGTTTGTGGTTTCATTTCTTTTTATGACAATCACGGAGTCTTTTTTTCCTGCAATGATTGTTTTTGCCTTATATTTATCCGTTTCAGCTTATGTTGAGAAGTCATTGCTCCGTTCTTTGTATGCAGGAATTATGATGGCAATTGTGGTTCTGATTAGCCCTCGCAATATTCTGTTGTTGCTATTCTTTATTCCATTATTGTTTTATTTTAGTAATTTGACAAGGCAGCAGGTTATAAAAATTAATTTGTTGATACTTTCCGGATTCATATTGACCATGTTGCCGTGGACGGTTCGTAATTATCTGATATTTGATAAATTTGTGCCACTTGAGACTTATTATCTCAATCATACTATCGGTGATGAAAATATTAAAAATATCGCATTGTATCGATGGTGGTCCACCTGGGGCAGTCCGGAAGGAGTCCGTTTGCATACCGCAATACGCAATGATATTTATACTGATAAACCGTATAAGTCCATAGATGCTTTCATTGATCATGAGGTTCCTTCATGGGTATATAATGTTGAGAATAAATCACACCTGAGAAAGCTGTTGATTGACTATCAGAACTGTATTGTCGGAAATATGAAATTAAATGGCGGGCGACGACTCCGTTATCCGGAAAAACCGGATATATCGGAATACCGGATTTCTGCGGGTTTTGATGAATTTACACACAAAATTTGTTCTCAATATCCACTTCGTGCATATCTTGTAGCACCCCTTTATATACGTGGTAAGCAGTATGTTTTTCACAGTGCAATTCATAATTGGCGTGCATTTGATGATTACAGAAGTCATCCTGTTAAATCTGCACTAAAAGCTTTGGCTTACTCTGTAAATATACTTCTTTGGCTATTTTCAGCTGCATATTTAATTTTTACTGGGAGGCTTAAAGATAAGATATTACTGGGAATCGTCCCCATAATATCGTTTATATATCTCGTTTATTTTAGGCATGTTGAGGGTAGGTACCTTATTCAAATATATCCGTTCTTGTATTTAATGTCAGTTCTTTTCGTGATTGAAAATATGCTGCCTTTCTTGCGAAAAAGTGTATCAAAGTATTATGGATCTTCGAGCTCGGAGGAGCATCATCATTAAAAAGCAAAATCAGTTTTGTATACAGACCGGTTTAAATAATACATAATAAATATTATTAATGAAATATAATCTAAAGGGTAATCATGAGAGTATCAAATAGAAAAAGAGTTTTAGTTACAGGAGGCGCAGGTTTTTTAGGCTCACATTTATGCGAGCGTTTATTGAAAGAGGGTTGTGATGTCCTTTCTGTAGATAATTTTTACAGCGGGACCAAAGACAACGTCGCTCATTTGCTAAATAACCCGCACTTCGAGTTGATGCGTCATGACGTGACATTTCCGCTTTATGTGGAAATCGACGAGATTTATAATCTGGCATGTCCTGCATCACCCATTCATTATCAGTGGGATCCGGTGCAAACCACCAAAACAAGTGTACATGGCGCTATTAATATGCTTGGTCTTGCAAAGCGCACAAAAGCAAAAATTCTTCAGGCGTCTACAAGCGAGGTTTATGGTGATCCGGAAATTCACCCGCAAAAAGAAAATTATTGGAGCCATGTGAATCCCATTGGCATACGATCATGCTATGATGAGGGGAAACGTTGTGCAGAAACACTATTTTTTGATTATCACCGTCAGCATAATCTTGATATAAAAGTAGTACGTATTTTTAACACTTATGGTCCACGAATGCACCCCAATGATGGACGTGTTGTGAGTAATTTTATCGTACAGGCTTTACGTGGTGAAAATATAACGATTTATGGAGATGGCTCTCAAACCAGAAGTTTCTGTTATGTGGATGATTTGATAGAGGGCTTTATTCGCATGATGGCCAGCCCGAAAGAAGTTACTGGACCCATCAATATCGGGAACCCCAAAGAGTTTACCATAAAACAGCTTGCGGAAACTGTACTGAAAATGGTAGGGGGAGAGTCAAAACTGGTATTACACCCTTTGCCGCAGGATGACCCGAAACAGCGCCAGCCTGATATTACAGTGGCCAGAAAGACCCTAAATTGGGAGCCACAAGTTCACCTCGAACAAGGTTTGGGCCAGACAATTCAATACTTCAAGCATTTTATTGCGCTATGAAATTTGCCAACTACAGCGTGATTGTCGTTACTCCTGTTTATGAGGATGTTGCAGCAAGCAGCCGTTTGTTTTCTGAGCTCTCAGCTCAATTCAAACGCAATATTTTTGTTGTAGCTGTGGATGATGGTTCGATAAAGCAGTCTTTGGAAATCAGTAGTTTAGAATGCGCAGGTATTGATGGCCTCATACTCAAACTCCGACGTAATGTTGGCCATCAGCGAGCTATTGCTATTGGCTTAGCCTATTTATCTGAAAATATACAACCTCATCAGCGTGTCATTGTTATGGATTCAGATGGTGAAGACTTGCCATCAACCATTCCTGATTTACTCGACAAATTAAAGTCAGAAGATGCAGATGTAGTTGTCGCGCAGCGTACGACTCGCATTGAAACATTTCGTTTCAAAGCCTTTTACTCGGTGTACAAGTTATTTTTTAGTGTTATGACAGGGCGAGAAATTAGTTTTGGCAACTTTATGGCGCTCAAAGCTTCGGCTGTTAAGCGACTTGTGGTTATGCAGGAGCTATCCATTCATGTTGCCGGTGCCGTGATTGCATCAAAACTTCGTGCAAAAACTTGCCCTTTGCCCCGCGGACCTCGCTATGCAGGGCAATCAAAAATGAATTTTGTAGGTCTGGTCTTGCACGGTTTCAAAGGGCTGATGGTTTTTGCCGAAGATGTGCTTGTACGTGTGGGTATTGCCTGTGCCGTGATTGCCAGCCTTTCTATTGTGGCAGCCATTGTTGCAGTAGGCTTGAAGTTGTTAGGCATATCCACCCCAGGCTGGTTCTCGGTAGCTTTAGGGATATTGTTTCTGATGCTCTTGCAAACGGTAGTACTGGCGATTATGACTCTTATGACGCTCATGCTGACAGGTGTGGTGCGCGGCGGTACGGTGGCATCTGTCTTAGCCTACCACGACTTTGTCGAAAGTGTGATTGAAACAAGCAACAAAGAATGCCGCACATGAAGAGTCAGACTAAAGAGCTGGTACGATATGTCATTAACGGTCTCGTCGCCACCACAGTGCATTATAGTGTGCTGAATATATGTATGGAACATCTTCACCTTGTGTCGGCAGGAATTTCCAATATGCTGGCATCTTCCGTAGGAATTTCCTGCACTTTCCTTGGAAACCGATATTTTGTTTTCCGCAGTTATGACCATGCCATTTTCAGCCAGGCGATTAAGTTCGTAGGGCTCTATTTATCTATAGCATTGTTGAATGGGGCCATTCTCTTTTTATGGACGGATCAGTTGGGGTATAACTACAAAACAGGCTTTCTGCTTTCTCTAGCCTTGCAAGCTCTTTTAAGCTATTTCTTTTCAAAGAAATACGTTTTTTCAGGCAATATAAAGCCAATAATCAAAACCCCTCTGGAGAGAGACGGCGTGGAAGATGCTCCATTTTCCTACAGTGGAAAAGAGCTTGAAAACTTTTCCACTGCGATTAACTGGAAGGCATACTGGTCACATGAAATTCGTCCGTATCTTGGTGATGAGGTGCTTGAGCCTGGCGCGGGCATAGGTGCAACATTCATGGCACTCAACAATAAGCGTTACCGTAAATGGATAGCACTTGAACCAGATAAGGCGATGTGCTCCGTGCTTGAAAAAATTAATGCTTCCGGGACCCTTGGTTCAGGATTTAAAGTTTTCAATGGAACCTCTGCCGCCCTTTTGCCCCAAGAAACCTTTGATACCATTTTATATATAGATGTTCTTGAACATATTGAAGACGATCATTGTGAGTTGGTTCGTGTTCAGCACCATCTGGTTGAAGGCGGTCATATCATCATTGTGGCTCCGGCGCACAACTTCTTATATACCCCATTCGATAAAAAAATAGGGCATTATAGGCGATACAATAAAGGGATGTTGCGCTCTGTCATGCCTGAAAATATGGTGATAAAGAAGATTTATTACCTTGACTGTGTCGGTTTATTGGCAAGCCTTGCGAATAAACTATTTTTGAAGACAGATACCCCGTCGTATATACAAATTCAGGTTTGGGATAAATTTATGGTCAGAACGACGCGTTGGGTGGACATTATGATTGGCCACATGATTGGCAAAAGCATTGTTTGTATTTTCGAGAAAAAAACAGAAAAAGCGGGAGAAGTAAGATGAAGTATCTAAAGATGCTCTTGGGCATGGGGCTTTATATAGTAATTCTGAGTTGTGTGTGGCTTATTTATGTCAATTATATCGAGGTCGATGTTGTTTTTTATTCGGCTTTGTGGGCGGCAGTAATTTCAGTTGTGATTCATGCAGTGATTGTTCATCTGCTTCCGGTACTCGGCAGCTTGTCACGGTTTGAAAAAAATGAGCATTTGATCAGTTGCGCGCTGATCGGTTACATTCTGGCAATAAGTCTGCCTACAGTGATCGATCGATCGCTCTCTTTCTACATTCTAGAGAAGCTCCAGCAGCGTGGCGGTGAAATTGAGTTGAACAGTTTCGAGCAGGTTTTTACTCAGGAATTCATGAAAGAGTATCGTCTGGTTGATGTAAGGTTAACCGAACAACTTGAGTCTGGCACTATTCAAATCCAGAACGGGAGCGTTAAGCTGACCGAAAAGGGTAACAACATTGCATCATTCGGTCAAATGTTTCGTCGAAATTTTCTGCCAAAACACAGACTGTTAATGGGAACCTACACAGATGACCTCACTAATCCCTTTAAAAATTAGTATGCACTGTTTGCATAAAGAGGGCATCGAGATACACTGGAAATGCGTTGAGGGGATAATGAGGCTGCTCGGGATGGCCGTTATAGTGCAAGGTTCAAACCCCGGAGTGTTCCTTGACGGGCATAAAATTTATTCTGCTCTTTGTTCGGGTGCTAAGGTCACCAAAACTTTCGCTAACAGGTTCCATGGTTTACTTCTCTACGAAAGGAGTTCGGATGGTTTGGCCTACCCGATTTTTTTATGAGTGTTCTCTACATATCCTATGATGGAGTTTTAGAGCCCCTTGGTCAGTCCCAGGTGCTGGCATACCTCAAACGTCTGGCTGCGGGAAGGTGTATTCACCTTATTAGTTTTGAGAAGCCGGAGGATCTAGAGAATATCACTGAATATGAGCGACTTGCATTGGAGATTGCCGCTGCGGGCATTGTATGGCACCCGCTTCTTTATCACAAACGGCTTTCGGCATTAGCAACGGCATGGGATATAACCTGCGGGATTGCAGTGGGTTTATTTCTGGTGCTGCGGCATCGCATACGTATAGTGCATGTACGCAGTTATGTTCCATCGGTGATAGCACTGGTGCTCAAGCGCCTTACCGGTGTTAAATATGTTTTTGACATGCGTGGCTTTTGGGCAGATGAACGGGTAGACGGCGGATTGTGGCCATCCGGCGGCAGAATGTATCGCGTTGCCAAGGGCTTTGAGCGACGTTTTCTTCTTGCTGCCGACCATGTTGTTTCGCTTACGTATGCGGCGGTGCGTGAGATGCGGCGCTTTGATTACCTGCAGGGGTGCATGCCACCTGTGACAGTGATTCCTACCTGTGCCGATCTTACTCGATTTAAACCTTTGTCCCGTGATCCTGATGGCGAAGGGTTTGTGCTGGGATATGTGGGAGCCGTCGGCCTTTATTACCTTTTTGACGAAGTGGCAGCCTGCTTTGCACAGTTACTTCGTATGCAGCCTGCTGCACGGTTCCTGATTGTGAACCGGGGTCAAGGTGCGTATATCCGGGAGCGATTAACAGCTGCGGGTGTGCCTGATATGAATGTGGAAGTGACCACCGCCACCCATACCGAAGTGCCTGAGCATATGTCTCGCATGGACGCAGGTATTTTCTTTATCAAACCGGTTTTTTCCAAGCAGGCATCTGCTCCCACCAAGTTGGCTGAGTTTCTGGGTTGCGGCATTCCTTGCCTTGGCAATGCAGGTGTGGGAGATATGGCCGAAGTGCTCGAAGGGGAGCAAGTCGGTGTCGCACTCAAATCGTTTGATACAGCTTCTATGAACGCTGCGCTGCGACAACTCCTGAAGATGGCGGCCGATCCCTCTACCTCTGCGCGCTGCGTACATGCTGCGCAACGGTACTTTTCATTAGATGAGGGCGTTCGGTCGTATGAGAAAATTTATGATGCATTATCCTTGAACGCATAATTGATTATACGTAATTCCTGAGTGTTAAGGGTTTAGCTTGCAGCATAACAAAAGCGCTTTTGAAGTTTATACCGTCAAGGCTTTCACTGTATGTAGCTCTGTTTTGACCAAACAGACCGGCCTGTTGTTGAAGCAATCAGCCTGTTTGGCAAGAATACATCCTCCTTTACTTGACAAGATAATCGTTCATCACCTTTCAAAATTGTCGGGCGCCCTCTGATTTGCTCCAGTGAGCAGGCTGCGTCGTTCATGCCGTGCTAAAACATCCTGTTGTTGGCATCTTTATCGGTTTCCTCTACTACTCGTTGGCACATGTAGCCCAACGGCAGAACGTATGGGTTTCAGGGTGTCATCTATTCCCTTATCTTGTTCTCGTAACTACAGATTATAGATTATCTATGCGGACTGATTCACGAGACCGTTTTTGTATACCTGTGGAGCAACGATTTAACCGTAATGAACATGCGGAAGGATTGGGCGATATAAAGTTTTTTGATCACGAACTCTACCGTGAGGGCACCATGCAATGATCAAGGTGCTTGGTTTGGCGCTCTACGGCCCATTGGCGGCAAGCAACCGGTATCGGCTTGGTCAGTATAAGCCCGGCCTGGCCAGCCAGGGGATTGATTTGCAGATTTGTCATTTGCTCGGTGACGATTATTTGCGAGCGCGATTCAGCGGCGGCTTGCTTCCGGTGGTATCCATGCTGAAAGCGGCTTTGTTTCGTTTTGGTGATTTATTGCACCAGAATGACTATGATGCAGTCTTGCTGCAATGCGAGTTACTTCCTTTGATGCCGGGTTGGCTTGAACGAACGCTGATTCGTAAGCCTTATATCTATGACTTTGATGACGCCTTTTATTTAAAGTACCGCAGCGGTCGTATGCGCTTGGTCAGCCCTTTCCTGGGACGAAAGTTTGATAGAGTGATTGCAGGTGCCGCCGGGGTGACGGCAGGAAATCATGTGCTTGCAAGTTATGCAAGGCAGTTCAACACCAACACTCATCTTTTTCCAACGGTTGTGGATACAGGGCGCTATTTTTCTCAATTACCTGAAACAAATGACAGGGTGTTTACTGTAGGATGGATTGGTTCACCCTCGACTGCGCCTTTTTTGAATGATATTGTCAAGCCCCTTTCAGATATCGGAAAAGAAAGTCCGGTCAGGTTTGTTGTGATTGGCGGAAAAGCTCCGGTTGTGCCTCATGTTACTGTTGTAGAAATGGAGTGGAATGAACATACCGAGATCGATCTGATTAACTCTTTTGACGTAGGTGTGATGCCTTTGCCGGATGACGATTGGGCTCGGGGTAAATGTGCATTCAAGCTTATTCAATATATGGCATGTGGAGTACCCGTTATCGCTTCTCCTGTAGGGGCGAATAGTGATGTCATTACCGATGATTGCGGTTTACTGGCTTCAACATCCGAGGAGTGGGTGAATAGATTGAGAATATTGCGTGATGATCCGAAGAAGCGGAGTGAGATGGGCAGGGTAGGGCGGCTCCGCGTCGAACGTCACTATTCGCTTGATACTAATCTGCCGATGCTTGCACGATTAATTCATAACGTGGTTGAGGGAACATAGTCTATGTGCGGATTTGCTGGATTTTTGGCGATTGATGTAAATGGCTCATCAGGAAATTTGGAGGATGTGGTAACAAAAATGGCCTTCGAGATAACGCATCGCGGTCCGGATGATGCAGGTATCTGGGTTGACGTAGATGCTGGTATTGCTCTCGGGCATCGGCGTCTTTCTATCATTGATATCTCTTCTGCAGGTCATCAGCCCATGCACTCTGCTTCTGGACGATTTGTCATCGCATACAATGGTGAGATCTATAATCATAATGCATTACGCGCTGAGCTTGAGCAAACCGGTCACTCATCAGGGTGGCGGGGTCATTCAGATACTGAAACACTATTGGCCGGATTTGATACATGGGGAGCGAAAGCTACGCTGCAGAGAGCCGTGGGTATGTTTGCCTTTGCCTTGTGGGACAAGCTGGAGGCCCGTCTTATTCTTGCCCGTGACCGCTTCGGCGAAAAACCGCTCTATTACGGATGGACAGGTCGAGGATCACAGCGGGTATTTGTTTTCGGCTCCGAACTCAAGGCCTTGAGGGCATATCCCGGTTTTGATAATCAGGTAAACAGAAGCGCACTCGGGCTTTATTTCCGGTTTTGTACGCTTCCGGCTCCTCATTCGATATACGAAGATATCCATAAACTTCTTCCCGGAAATATTCTCTCCCTCAGTTCAGGGGGCAGCGCAAAACATAAAATTACTACCGAATACTACTGGCGCTTGACGGATGTGGTGCATAAAGGGTTTTCCGATCAGCTGTTTGATGAAAGCGAGGCGGTTGCCATGCTTGATGCAACGCTGCGTGAGGCAGTAAAAATACAAGCTGTTGCAGATGTGCCGCTTGGCGCATTTCTCTCGGGGGGTGTGGATTCCTCAACGATCGTAGCCTTGATGCAAGCGCAGTCCTCGCGGCCGGTACAGACTTTCACCATAGGATTTGAAGAGGCTGGATTTGATGAGTCCCCTCATGCGCTGGCCGTTGCAACGCATCTCGGCACAGAGCATCATGAGCTTCGTGTCTCAGCGGATGATGCCCGCTCGCTGATTCCTCTGCTGCCCCGGCTTTATGATGAACCATTTGCGGATAGTTCGCAGATTCCAACCTATTTTGTTTGCAAGGCGGCTCGACAGCAGGTTACGGTTGCACTCTCAGGAGATGCAGGCGATGAGCTTTTTGGCGGCTATAACCGCTATTTCTGGGCTGAACGCATATGGAACAGGTTAGCCTGGATGCCACCAGCAATTCGTGAAGTTATTGGTACCGGTATTCAGCAGGTGACGACGGAGTCATGGGACGGACTGGGGAGCATATTGCCAGGAAAACACGGCATTGCACGACTGGGAGATAAGGCGCATAAGTTGGCGCATCGGATGAAAACCGTCAAGAGTCTGGATGATCTCTATCGGAGTCTTGTAACCGAGTGGCCG
>Ga0172375_10011362_pt1 | contig 11355 bp, 10 predicted proteins | sample LakKiv1m_FD_114537 | JGI IMG/M metagenome (GOLD analysis project Ga0172375, IMG submission 114537) | Freshwater microbial communities from Kabuno Bay, South-Kivu, Congo - kab_092012_11.1m | ecosystem: Environmental > Aquatic > Freshwater > Lake | place: Democratic Republic of the Congo... | reverse complement strand
CTTGCCGACCTGCCCTCCCTGGGCCAACGAGAACGTATAGGCCATCGCGCCGCCGATCAGCACCTGGTCGCAAATCGTCAACAAGTTCTTGATCACCTTGATCTTGTCGGACACCTTGGCGCCGCCCAGGATGGCGACAAACGGGCGCGCCGGCTTGGCGACGGCTTCGCTCAGGTACTGGATCTCCTTTTCGACCAGGAATCCGACGACCTTGGGCTTGCTGCCCATGGCCTTGGGCACTGCCACCATCGAAGCGTCGGTGCGGTGACAGGTCCCGAACGCGTCGTTGCAGTAGATGTCGGCCATGGCGGCCAACGCCTGAGCGAATGCCGCATCCCCCTTCTTCTCGCCGGGATAGAACCGCACGTTCTCCAGCACCAGCACGTCGCCGGCAGCGAGGGCCGCGGCCTTGGCCCGCGCATCGTCGCCGATCACATCGTTGGCAAACTGGACCGGGCTGCCCAACAACTCCGCCAGCTTATCCGCCGCCGGCTTCATGCTGTACTTCGCGTCCGGAGCGTCCTTGGGACGGCCCAGATGGCTCATCAGGATCAGCTTGCCGCCGCGATCGAGGACGGAGCGAATCGAGGGCAGAGCCATGCGCACGCGCCGATCGTCGGTGACGCGTTTCTGGTCATCCAGCGGCACATTGAAATCGACGCGCATCAAGACCGTCTTTCCGGCGACGGGGACATCCTGAATCGACTTTTTTGCCATGACAGGCTTCCTTCTGAACGAGAATCAAGACTTGGTTCGTTACATCGCAGAACCATTTTGCGGAAAGAAATTACATCGATTCTACGGTGGTTGTGCAAGGGGCTCTGGACGGGGAGGGCAGAAGAAACGCGAGAAGCAGACCTTAAGGCGGGCTTGCCCGGCTTGAGAGCACATTTTGGCGGATCGTGCGGAGGATGACTTGTCCCTGCCAGATGGGGTTGCTAGATTAACGCGCTGTTATGCGTCTGCGGGGCGGTCGCTTGTCGCTCTGGAAGGTTTGCTTCGCCAGCCCCTCGCTTCTGCTGTTCGTGCGAAGAATCGTCCGCGGGTCCCAAAACATTCCTGGCAAGAAGGAAGTTGGCTGTGGATTTTCAACTCAATCTTGGCGCGGAGACGGTCGAGCGTCTGGACAAACTGCCTCCGCTGTGCGTCGAACCTGGCCTGACCGTTCGCGAGGTGCTCAAGCAGTTGAAGGCGAAGCGGCGGAGTTCCGTCCTGGTCTGCCGCGACGGGCTGTTGACGGGCATCTTTACCGAGCGCGACGCGCTGAAGCTCATGGCGGAGGACGCCGATTTGGATGTCCCCGTCGAAGCCGTGATGGTGAAAAATCCCGTCGCCGTCTCGCCGGAGGATTCGGTCGGCCAAGCCATCGCCAAGATGTCGGAGGGCGGCTATCGCCGTTTGCCGGTGGTGGACGGCCAGGGCGTTCCGACCGGCGTCCTGTCGGTGCGGCAGATCGTCCGCTATCTGGTCGAGCACTTCCCCACCGCGATCTATACGCTGCCGCCCACGCCGGACGAAGCGACGAAGGACCGTGAAGGCGCCTAGGCGATTCCCGGTTGTCGGCTGATGGCGTTCCGCCTACAGTGTCAGAAACTCGCTTAGCCCGCCTGGATCAAACCTGCTGATGTGCCCTATGACTACCGCTTCAGAAGCCCCCATCAAAACCTCTCGAACGATTCAAGAACTCCGCACCGCCACCGTGCGTCTGGCCGGCGACTCAGGCGACGGCATGCAATTGACGGGAACCCAACTCACCAACACGTCCGCCTTGGCCGGAAACGACGTGGCGACTTTTCCGGACTACCCCGCCGAGATTCGTGCGCCGCGAGGAACCCGCGCCGGGGTCAGCGGGTTTCAAGTCCAGTTTGCGTCGCAGGAGATCTTCACGCCGGGCGATCGCCTGAACGCCCTGGTCGTCATGAACCCTGCCGCGCTGGTCACCAACCTCGCGGACTTGGAGCCGGGCGGCGTGCTGATCGTCAACGAAGACGCTTTCGCCGCGAAGGACCTGAAGCTGGCCAACCTGGAGCGGAATCCGCTGGAAGACGGCAGCTTGGCCCAGTACCGGGTCATTAAAGTGCCCATGTCCATGTTGACTCGCAAGGCCGTCGAGGACTTGGGCCTGGGGGCGAAGTTCGCCGAGCGGTGCAAGAACTTCTTTGCGATGGGGCTGGTGTATTGGCTGTACGGCCGCGAGTTGGATGCCACGCTGCGGTTCAACCAAGAGAAGTTCGGCGACAAACCGGAGATCGCTCAGGCCAACGAGCGGGCGCTGCGGGCCGGCTGGTATTACGGGGAAACGACGGAGGCTTTTGGGATCAGCTACCGCGTGGGGCCCGCCAAGCTCGAACCGGGGCTGTACCGGAACATGATGGGCAACCAAGCCGTGGCCTGGGGCCTGATGGCGGCGGCCAAGCTGAGCGGCAAGGAATTGTTCTACGGCGCCTATCCGATCACGCCGGCGACGGACATTCTGCACGAATTGAGCCGGTACAAGAACTTTGGGGTCCGCACGTTCCAGGCGGAGGACGAGATCGCGGCTATTTGCGCCACGATCGGGGCGTCGTTCGCCGGAGCGATGGCGGCCACCGGGACCAGCGGGCCCGGGATTGCCCTGAAGACGGAAGCCATGTGTTTGGCCCTGATGCTCGAACTGCCGCTGCTGATCATCGATGTCCAGCGGGGCGGGCCGAGCACCGGGCAGCCGACCAAGACCGAGCAGGCCGACTTGTTGCAGGTGATGTACGGGCGCAACGGCGAGGCGCCGTTGCCGGTCTTGGCCTGCCGCAGCCCGGCGGATTGCTTCTACACGGTTCAAGAAGCCTGGCGGATCGCCGTCCGCTATATGACGCCCGTCGTCGTGCTGTCCGACGGTTACATCGCCAACGGGGCAGAACCGTGGCGAATTCCGCGATTCGAAGATCTGCCCAAGATCCCGGTCGAGCACCCGGCGGCGACGAAGGACGGCGAGCCCTTCCTGCCGTACGTGCGCGACGAGCGTCTGTCTCGCCCCTGGGCCCTGCCCGGCACGCCCGGCTTGGAACATCGGATCGGCGGCTTGGAAAAACAGCATATCACGGGCAACATCAGCTACGACCCGGATAACCACGAGTTCATGGTCAGGCTGCGGGCGCAGAAGGTCGAAAACATCGCGATGGATATCCCCTTGCAGGAAGTGCTGGGGCCGGCGGCTGGCGACCTGCTGGTGCTGAGCTGGGGGGGGACGTACGGAGCCTGCTGGACGGCCGTCCGTCAGTGCCAGGACGCGGGGTTGTCCGTGGCCCACGCCCACCTGCGATATCTGAATCCGTTCCCAGCCAATTTGGGCGAGGTGCTGGCTAACTACGACCGCATCCTGATCCCCGAATGGAATATGGGACAACTGAAACTGATGATTCGCGAGAAATTCCTAGTGGATGCCAAGGGCCTGAACAAAATCAAGGGCAAGCCGTTCACGGTCCAGGAAGTCGTCGCCGGGATCCGCGCAGCCCTGGCGTGAGCGATCCCGACGATTCCCTTCTAATCCGAAAGCCAAGATAGCGTCATCATTGCGAGGAAACCTGGAATGGCCGTTGCCGAACTGCCTGTACTGACCGCCGCCGATTTTGCCAGCGACCAGGACGTGCGCTGGTGCCCGGGCTGCGGGGACTATTCGATCCTGGCGCAGATGCGGAAGATGCTCCCCAGCTTGGGAATTCCCCGCGAAAAGATGGTGTTCATCTCCGGGATCGGTTGTTCCAGCCGGTTCCCTTACTACATGAACACCTACGGCATGCACAGCATCCATGGGCGAGCGCCGGCGGTGGCCACGGGGGTGACCGCCGTGGCTCCGGATCTGCAGATCTGGGTGATCACGGGCGACGGGGACGGCCTGAGCATCGGCGGCAACCACCTGATGCACTGCATCCGCCGCAACATGGACATGAACATCGTCCTGTTCAACAATCGCATCTACGGGCTGACCAAGGGCCAGTACTCGCCGACGACCCCGCTGGGCAAGGTGACCAAGAGCACGCCCATGGGGGCGATCGATAATCCCTTGCACCCGATCTCGATTGCGATCGGCTGCGAAGCGACGTTTGTGGCCCGCTCGATCGATGTGAACATCAAGCACCTCGGGATGGTCTTGGAGCGTGCCGCCAATCACAAGGGGACGGCCTTTATCGAGGTCTATCAGAATTGTGTGGTGTTCAATGACAACGCATTCGGCTATGCGACCGACCGCGAGACCAAGTCGGATACGGTGCTCGAACTGGAGCACGGCAAGCCGCTGATCTTTGGCAAGAACCGCGACAAGGGCATCCGCTTGAACGGGATGGACCCCGAGGTCGTCGAGTTGGGCAAGGGCATCACCGAGGACGACCTGCTGTTCCATGACGAGAATGCTCCGGAACCGAGCCTGGCTTATTTGCTCAGCCGCATGCGTCACGAGGATGGGTTCCCGGAGCCGATCGGCGTGTTTCGGGCGGTCGAAGCTCCACGCTACGACGAAGAACTGAACCGGCAGATTGAACTGGCCCGCGCCAAGCGCGGCGAAGGCGACTTTGACAAACTGTTCACCTCTGGCGATACCTGGACCGTACCATGATGATGCACTGCCCTTACTGCGGTTACGAGAACATCGAAGGCGTCGACGAGTGTGAGCATTGCGAGTGCTCGCTGGCCGACGTCGAACTGTTGGTGCCCGCGACGCCCGTCGAACGGGACCTGCTTCGCGACCGAGCGTCCAAGCTCATCGCCCGGCCGCCCTTGACGGTCACCCCGGCGACGCCCGTGCGGCGCGTGTTGCAACTGATGAACGAGAACTCGATCGGCTGCGTCGGAATTGTCAAGGACGGGCGACTGGTGGGCATTTTCAGCGAACGCGATGCGCTGCTGAAACTGGGCAACGACGCGGCAAGTCTAGCCGATTACCCGATCTCGGAGTTCATGACCGCCAATCCCAAGACGCTGAAAGCGGACGCCAAGATCGCGTTTGCCGTGCAGCACATGGACCAGGGCGGCTTTCGGCACCTGCCCATCGTCAGCGAGACCAACGAATTGTTGGGCGTGGTCTCCGTCCGCGACATTTTGCGCTACGTCGCTCAACGGATCGGCACCGGGCCGCTATCCGCTCCGTCGGCGTGACGGAAATCTCGCAGCCGACAGGAACTTCGGTGGTAGGGAAAGGCACGGAACGTTCGCTTGGGGGATTTGTCGGGTCGTCGTCGAAATCACGGTTCGGCCCCAGGGCTCAGACGTACAGAATTCAAAATTGGCCGAGGGCAGCGCCAGCGGTGGTTCCGAGCCCTACTCAGCCAATTTTGAATTCTGTACGTCTGAGCCCGAGCGACGCAGAAGCGTGACGTGATCGACGACGCCACGCGAGGCCCGTTTTCGGTTTGGAGCTAGCCGTCCCCACCGTCGGTCGATCCGGCCTTGGACTCCGACAACGGGGCACTTGCGGGCACGGTGACCCAGAACCAGCCGCGCAGGTCGCCGGACTGAAAGCCCGTCGCCTGATCGGTCGGGTAGTGGGCGGACAGCGCAGCGAGAACCTCGGGCAAGATCTGCTCCTTCGGCCCGTGGCACATCAGGCATTCCGGCTTGAGCCGGATCGGCAGCAGGGCTCCCAACTGGCCGTCGGGCAACGCGATGAACTGCGACTCGGCGGTCTGTGCGGCGACCAGGGGCTCCGCCCAAGCCGGCGGCGCGTTCTTGGGGTTTCGCAGGCGGCGGGACGTCCGTCCCATGACAACGCCGAACTTCCGACCGGTGTCGGCCGCGATCTGCGGCGCCTCTTGCTGGCACACGCCGATGGCCGCCGCCGGTCCGGCGGATCCGAGCGTCTCCAGCAGCTTGCCCATCAACTGGCCCGCCATCGCATCGCGGGCAGCCAGCGCCAGTTGTTTCTGCGCCTCTTGTCCAGCCGACGGTGCGTCGGCGGGCGGAGATTTCGGGCGGATTACGGGCGAGTCATCCACCCCACATCCGGCGGACCAAATACAGGCGGCGCAGACGGCGAGTCTGTACACGTACGTCACCCGTGTGCTCCTGAAGATGGGGCCAAACGCGATCGCAGTCAGATCTTGTCACTTACTGCATCCGGGTGTCGGAAACGCCGTCTTTTGTGGCTGGCAACTGCTCGACGCTCTCTTGCTGGTCAGCGGCCGAACTCGGCCGACAAGCGGGGCTCATTCACGTCGAGACACCGAAGCGGGGCAGAATCCATGTCTGCAGCGCAAACCACGCCACGATAAAGGCGAGAAGAAAGAGAATCTCCATGTTCGATGATCCTTCGGCTTGCTTGTTCATGGGTCTTGTTCGCCAAGAGGGTCTAAGTCAGCGAATACCCAATTAGACCCGCTGCCGCCCCAGGGGTTACAAAACTTCGCGAAGCCTGACAAGCAGACCGAGAGGGCGTCAATAGATCAGGGGCCGGGCGTTGCTGGCCCCCAGCACGGAATCGTATTCGTCCAAGCCTGCCTCGACGAACCCCAGACGATTGCGGTACAGATGATCGCCTTGCGGTTCGCACTGGGGAGTCGCCAGAAAATCGACGTGCAGGTCGCCGAACAGGACGCTCTGGCCTCGCCCGCCGTGATTGCCGCTCTGCCGCCCCGGCAGATGCAGGCTCGGCGCGTCGGCCAGCAGGGCATAGCGTTCCTGGAGCATGTACCGAGGCGTGCGGTAGCAGCCGTTCGCAAAGCAGCCCAGCGAGTAGGCGTAATCTCCGCCCATCTGCTGCTGGAGCCTGGCCAGTTTCCAGCCCTGGGCTTGATCCAATTCGGCCAGGGTAGGAATCCGCACGTCCGGCCGCTCGCCTCCCCGCCGCGATCCCGGGCACAGGGTCACGCGAGGATCGTCCAGGCGCTGCGATTCCGCCAGCAGCACCGCGTAGATGCCGGCCACGGCGCGGTTGCCACGGGTCGGAATCGATGGAAAGAACCCGCGGTGCTGCTCGCTGTAGCCAGCCAAGGCCATGCCGAGACTGCGGAGATGGTCGCCGCAGGCGGTGACCTGGGCCCGGTAGCGACTGCCCGCGATGGCGGGGAAGAACAGCAGCGACACGGCCAGCAGGACGCCGGCCATCACAATCGTGTCGGCGGCCGACCAAGCGCCGGACGACGCGCAGGTCTCGCACCGGGAAGGAAACCGAGGCCACGTGGCGCGGCGCGCCCGATGCTCGGCAACCGCGGGTGCCGGATGAACCTCGGCGTAGCCTTCGACCAGCTCGCATGCCAGATCGGCCAGCGCCGGAGGTGGCTCGTAGTCCACGTTGGTCGCGTCCAAGGGCCGCAATTGCCGCCGCAGCGATTCCAACTCCTGTCTCAGCTGGGGGTCGTTTTGCAGCGTTTCAAAGACACGTTGCCGCTCGTCTTCATCGAGGGCGTTGAGCAGATAACCCAACAGGTCTTCACGCATCGCTCAATCCAGGTCGGGATGATGGCAATTCCAGAACTCAGCCAATTTGGCGATGGCCGTGTGGAGCCGGCTGCGAACCGTTCCCACGGGGATCGACAACACTTCGGCCGCCTCGCGATACAACAGCCCCTGATAGTACACCAGCTGGACCACCGCCCGCATCGGTTCGGACAACGTGTCCAACGCCTTGCCCAACAGCCTGTCCCGTTCGTCCTCGGCCGCTTGATGCGCCGGGTCCGGCTCGTCGCTGACCATCAGCTCGGTCAACCCGCGGCCTTCGTCCGCACTCCGCAGACGGACCGGCCGATCCAGGCTGACCGCCTGATGCCGCTTGCCGCTGCGCTGGGCATCAATGGCTTGATTCGTCGCGATCGCGTACAGCCAAGGCCGCACGCGCCGCTGCGAGTCGAACTGCTGGCACTTCAAGTGGACTTGAAGGAACACCGCTTGAAAGGCGTCTTCGGCTGCCTCGACGCTGCCTAGATATCGCCGCAGGTAGCTATATAATTCCCGTTCGTAGCGGTGGACCAACTCGGCAAACAAGTCACGGCGGCCCGTCGCTCGATATTGGAGCAGCAGGTCTTCGTCTGACCAGTGTTCCAGCGAGTGTGGTTCCGTCCGACTTGCTGTCGCCGTGCTTAGCGTCGCTTTCATTGGTTCTACGAAGCTTGTGAAGAAGAGTTCGGAGAAAAAACGTCCCGCGTCATCGCCCAAGGAACTTTGATCCTAACACAGACGCCCCGAGGCTGCCAAGCGTTTCGCGAAAACGAACTCGAGTTCCGCCGCCGCCCGTGCCGCCGTATCAGTCTCTTTCCCTCACTTATCCGGATAAGCAAGAGTCATGCCACAGCCGACACAACCGTCCCCCTGCCGTGGATCGTGGGCTGTCCCTGGCGACGTTAACGCCTTTTTTGGCTTAATGTTAGACAATTTCGCCAATCTGCTCTTGACAGTCGGGCTGCTGGCGGTGGTGTTTGAATTTCCTACAAGCTTTGCCATCCAACACATGATTCCGGGGACGGCGATCGGCGTGTTGGTCGGCGACCTCCTGTTTTTCTGGATGGCCCTGTCGATCGGGCACCGGAAAGGCTGCCACGATGTGACCGCCATGCCCCTGGGACTGGATACTCCCAGTACGATCGGAATGGTCTTCTTTGTTCTGGGACCGGCGTTCCTGCACGCCCAACAGACGCTGAGCGTGGAAGACGCGGCGCGGCATGCGTGGCACATCGGGATCTGCTCGATCTTCATCAGTGGGCTGTTCAAGTTGGCCTGTGCGTGCGGCTCGAACTGGGTGCGGCGGCGGATTCCCCGCGCCGGGCTGCTGGGCTCGCTGGCTGCGATCGCCCTGGTCCTGATCAGTTTCTTGCCGCTGCTGGAGATCTTGCGTCAACCGCTGGTCGGGCTGGTGGCCTTGGCCATCATTCTCACCACGCTGGTGGCCCGCGTGCCGTTGCCGTTCCGTCTGCCCGGGGCGCTGGGTGCGTTGCTGGTGGGTGGCGGCTTGTTCTACCTGATGCAGGCCGTGGGTCTGATCGGCCCGACGGCGGAGTCGCTGGTGGACGCGCGGCAGGCCCTGTTGCCTTCCGGCTGGCTTGAGGTGTTTCGGTTCGAGTGGATCGCGGCTTTCCGCGAAACGTTGAACTACTTGCCGATCGTGATCCCCTTTGCGCTGGCGACCGTCATCGGCGGGATCGACTGTACGGAGAGCGCAGCGGCCGCCGGGGACGATTTCGATACGGGGCAAGTCATTGCCACCGAGGCGTTGGCGACGCTGGTGGCCAGTCTATGCGGCGGCGTGATTCAGTCCACGCCGTACATCGGCCATCCAGCCTACAAGGCGATGGGCGCGCGGTCCGGATACACGCTGGCGACGGCCCTGTTCGTCGGCGGCGCGGGCTTGCTGGGATACTTCGGCTACCTGTACGCGATCATTCCCAAGGCCGCCGTGTATCCCGTCCTGATCTTCGTGGGGCTGGAGATTTGTGCCCAGAGTTTTCAAGCCACGCCCAAGCGGCATTACGCGGCGTTGGCGCTGGCCTGTATCCCGGCGTTGGCCGCCCTGGCGATGCTGTACGCCGACAAGATCCTGGGAGACGGCTCGCTGGTGTCTGCGGGACTGGGCGCCGCGGCGCTGCAGGACAGCGGCTTGCGCGCCGATCTGCAGACGATCCGGATGCTGGCCAACGGCTTCCTCGTGACCAGCCTGTTATGGGCTTCGGCGCTGACCTGTCTGATCGACCGCCGTTTGCGAGTCGCGGCCGCCTATTTCGGCACCGCGGCGGTCTGCGCGGCGTTTGGCGTGATCCACTCGCCTTTGCCGGGCGGGCGTCTGTTTCTGCCTTGGGGCACCGGCTTATCCGCCGAAGCTCGCACGGCGACGCTGCAATACGTCGCCGGTTACGCGCTGATCGCCTTGCTGTTGGTGCCCTGGGATGTATGGCAACAGGGGCAGCGTATCGCGTCCGCGGATGCGCACGAACAAGACGGTCCCTAGGCCCCCGGTTTCTTCATGGCCAGGCTGTGCAGGACGAACACACTGCCTGCGGACATCAGCGCCCAGGCGATCCAACGCGGCGGCTTGACTCGTTTCCGCGGCGCCATTTCGCCCTGGGTGGCTAGCGAGACCGGCATCGCCCACATCGATGCGGCGTCGGTTCTGCCCGCCTGCTTGGCCAGGAACCTGGTGCTCTGTTCGCTCAGGACGTAGGTATCCACAAAACGAAGCTGCAGCCCCAGAAGAATCAGGACCAACCCAATCAGCAGGAATTGATTTCGGTTCAGTTCCATATACCCGCCTTTCGACATTTTGGCTCTTCTCCCCGTCCGTTATCGAGTGCGGGGCGAAGGTCGCTTGAACCGAGTCGTCAGGCGACGGGATATGTTGATTGTCCGAGCGAGTCGTCGAATAGCGGCGGGATGCTTCGCGCCGCGCGGCGCCGCCTCAACCACCCGAGCCGGTGATGCCGTCCAGCGCGGATCGCAGGGATGCGCGGAGGCTGTCGGTGGCCGAGTCGACAATCAGGCTCTCTTTGTCGGCTTTGACCAAGGCCGCTGCCAGGCTGCGGTGCTGATCCCAATCCGTCGGGCCAAACTGGCGAATGTCCACGTAGGCGTCGTCGAACGTGGCCGAAATCTTCGGGACAACGTGCACTCCGTCCGCAGCGCGGACGGCGTGAAACTTGAGCGACCCGTACACCAGTCCGGCTCCTACGGCCACGCCGAACACAAAGCTTCCTAATCGCCCCATCTTTCCGCTCCCGGTAGTTGACTCGAACCGATATTTCGGGCAGAACTGTAGCCGGAACCGGTTGCCGAAGGCAAGGTTGAATCTCTCAGCTTTTCGGGCCTGCTAGTTCAAGCGTGGGGAGCGATGGCGGTGGAACAACAAGCAAACCGGGCAAGCGGCCTGGCACGGTCCTTTGTGCGGACGTGCAAGAAGCGGAAACGGGGCACGAAGATCGCCGATTCGCTCGGCAACGAACTGTCCGGCGGCGGCTTGCTGACGCGGTCCCTGATCCTGCGGCGGTTACTGGCCCGGCACGTGTTGGCGGACGACGAGGCCTTTGTGGGCCTGCTACTGCCGCCGTCCGTGGCGGGCGTTGTGGCCAATATGGCCTGTGCGCTGGCGCGGCGAGTGCCGATCAACCTGAACTATACGGTGACCTCCGAGGTGATCAACGAGTGCATCCGGCAAGCGGGCATCCGGCACGTGCTCACCAGCCGCCAGTTCATGGAGAAGGTCAAGCTGGAGGTCGATGCCGAGTTGGTGTATCTGGAGGACTTCCGCAGCAAGGCGGGCAGGTGGGACAAGCTGGCCTGTGCGATCGCGGCCTACGCCCTCCCCGCGGCGGTGATCGAACGGTCGCTCGGGCTGCACCGCATCACGGGCGACGATCTGGCGACCGTCGTCTTTACCTCCGGGTCCACGGGCGTTCCCAAGGGCGTGAT
>Ga0172375_10011361_pt1 | contig 11355 bp, 5 predicted proteins | sample LakKiv1m_FD_114537 | JGI IMG/M metagenome (GOLD analysis project Ga0172375, IMG submission 114537) | Freshwater microbial communities from Kabuno Bay, South-Kivu, Congo - kab_092012_11.1m | ecosystem: Environmental > Aquatic > Freshwater > Lake | place: Democratic Republic of the Congo... | reverse complement strand
GTGCCTCCGGCCATCAGGACCTGGCCGTTGGGCAGGAGCGTGGCCGTGTGATGGTAGCGGGCAGTAGTGAAGGAGCCGGTGACAGTCCAAGTCCCAGCGACGGGGTCATAGAGCTCGGCGCTGGTCAGGGGGCCGGTGCTGCCAGAGCCCCCGGCCACCAGGACCTTGCCGTTGGGCAGCAGGGTGGCCGTGTGGGAGGCCCGGGCGGTATTGAGGGAGCCGGTGGTGGTCCAGGTCCCGGCGACGGGGTCGTAGAGTGCGGTGCTGTTCAGGGGAGTGCCGCTGGAATTAGCGCCTCCGGCCACCAGGACCTTGCCGTTGGGCAGCAGGGTGGACGTGGAGTAGATGCGGCTGGCGGCGAGGGAGCCGGTGGCGACCCAGAATCCCGTGGCTGCGGTCCAGGTGGCCGGGGGCGAGGTGTAGACCTCGGCGCTGGCCAGGTAGGCGCCGCCGGAATCTAGGCCCCCGGCTACCAGGACCAGGCCGTTGGGCAAACGGATGGCCGTATGGGAGTAGCGACCCTGGGTCAGGGAGCCGGTGGCTGTCCAGGTTCCCCGGTACGGGTCGTAGATTTCGGCGCTATTCGGGTTGGTACTACTGCTAATCCCCCCGGCCACCAGGACCTTGCCGTTGGGTAGCAGGGTGGCGGTGTGTCGCCGGCGGTAAGAGTTGAGATTGTTGGCGGCGGTCCAGGTTTCCGCAACCGGGTCGTAAAGTTCGGCGCTGTTCAGAGTCCCGCTGAGGCCCAAACCTCCCGCCGCCAGGACCTTGCCGTTGGGCAGCAGGGTGGCCGAGCAGACCGCCCTGCCGGTAATGAGAGAGCCGGTGGCGTTCCAGGCCCCGACCCCGCTATTGGCGGCCGGGTCGAAGAGTTCGGCGCTGGTTAATGGGCCGCCGCCGGAGCCCACACCTCCCATCACCAGGACTTTGCCGTTGGGCAGGAGGGTGGCCGTGTGCGAGCTATAGGCGCTGGCGAGGGAGCCGGTGCCGGCCCAGGTGGAGGTGGCCGGGTCGTAGATTTCGGCGCTGCTCAGGGTGCTGCTGGCCAAAAAGTCATAGCCACCCGCCACCAGGACCTTGCCGTTGGGCAGGAGGGTGGCTGTATGTGAGGCGCGGGCGTAAGTCAGACTCCCGGTGGTGTAAGCGAAGGTGCCGGTGTCCGGGTCGAAGAGCTCGGTGCTGCTCATAGACCAACCATGAATATTATAACCTCCAGCCAACAGGACCTTGCCGTTGGGGAGGAGGGTGGCCGTGTGATGGTAGCGGGCCTCATTGAGGGAGCCGGTGGTGGCGGCCCAGGTGCCGGTGGCCGGGTTGTAAAGCTGGGCGCTGAGTAAGGGATTGCCGCTAGAGTCCAGTCCTCCGGCCACCAGGACCTTGCCGTTGGGGAGCAGCGTTATCGTGTGATACTGGCGGGCGGTGGTCAGGGCCCCGGTGGTCCCCCAGGTGCCCGCGGACTGGGCCTGGGCGCCGGCCAGGTTTAGAACCAGGGGCGCGCCTCCGGCCAAGAAGAAGATGACCAGAATTTTAAATAATTTTAAAAACCGGGGGGATGGCCTGGAGTTTCTTAAAACAAACACTTTTGGCGTCCTCTTCAGTAAGACTTTGAAAGCCATTGCCTGCAAGGTTGCCTGGCCAAGGATAATTTTCTGAAGCGCGGACCGGCGATAGATGCAACCTGCGGTATCACCTTTACCCTAAACTTCTCCCTTCCAGGAGAAGGGAACATCAGCCCTTTCTATTATGCCCTATCGGTTAGATACCGGCTAATTTGAATATTCCCTGGGAAGTCAAGGCCAATATCTTGAAAAAATATTTCCGGGACAGGAAAATAGAGCGCCGGGGGTATGTGGCGCATACCTGTCATCTTTGCAAGGGCCACCGCCGGCGGATATCGGAGTTTACCCAGTTGAGCGGCGCCAGGGAATAATAGCACACCTGCATATAAACGGATGGTACCATGTGGGAAGGTGTTTAAACAATAATTTTTGAACATTTTACCGTATAGATACCTTATCGGCAGTTTCGGCGATAATCTTCTCTCTTAGCGGGTGATTCGCAATCAGGGAAGCAAGCGTGCCCAGGGGAGCCGGCCGACGACCGGTTTTTTTGAAAGAGTCGCGCATGAGCCATTGATTCCCCCATAAACCAGGAAAAGCTCTCCCCCCTCACCCCCACCCTCTCCCCCCAGGGGGGGAGAGGGTGAAAGAGAAGCGGTGGCAAAGGCTTTCCAGCCTGTGCGGGGTAAAATTTTTCCAAACAGTCTGGCTCATTTCCCCGGCCACCGCGTAAGCGCCACCCATCCGGATTGCTTTGGCAGGCCGCCTCCGGTTTTACATCATCTCACTGAGAGCGGACAGTTGGTCACTGACCAAGACCCGGTCGATGTCCAGGAGAATCTTGACTCCGTTCTCCGTTTTGGCCATCCCCGAGATAAAGTCGATCTGCTCTTGAATGCACAGATCGGGAGTTATTTCAATCTCCTCTGTTTTGATATTCGCCACTTCAGAGACTCCATCCACCACCAGACCCATGATCAATGCCTTGGAAGCTTCTTTCATCTCCACCACGATAATGCAGGTGCGGTCCGTATATGCCATGCCGTCCAGGCCGAATTTGAGCCTGAGATCGGTCACCGGAATTACTTTGCCCCGGAGATTGATGACCCCTTTGATAAAAGCCGGGGCTTGGGGAATAGGCGTAATGGGCATCATGCCGATGATTTCCTTGATTTTGAGAATGCCGATGCCATACTCTTCCCGGCCCAGGGCAAAGGTGAGATATTTGCCGGCCTGGCCAACCGTGTCCCGGGCTTCCTGGATGTCGCTGAACTTATGTCCTGCCATTGCCTTTATCCCCTCATGACCGTCAAGGTCTAATTAATAATGGTTATTGAAGGATGGGTGAAATTGGCTACTCGGCTCCGCCTTTCACTAATCAACTTTACCCTGCTATTGCCGGGCTTAAAAATCCTGAAACGCGCCTTCTTCCAGGGGAATGAGCTGTTCGGGAGATCTTCCTTTGCCAACCGTCCTTCTGGCCGTCTCCTTGCCGTTCCCCAACAACTTGACGCCCTGGGGGACCGCGGCCGCGGCCTGGCGGAATTTGGGGGCCAGGCTTGCGGCCTTACGGCCTGCAGGCACCTGCCTGGAACCTTTTTTGCCGCCCACCAGGGCCACTAAATCCTCCACATACCCTTTCATCTGCTCGGACTGGGCATTCAACTCTTCCGCGGCGCTGGCGCTTTCCTCGGCATTGGCGGCCACCTGTTGGGTCACCTGGTTCATCTCATTTATCGCCTTGTTGATCTGGTCCGCACCCTGGGATTGTTCTGTGGAAGCCGCGGCAATCTCCTCCACCAGTTCCTTCATCTTGGTGGAGCTGGAGGCTACCTGGGAAAATGCCTCCGCGGTCCTGCCCACCAGTTCAGAGCCTCCCTTTACTTTGTTCACGGTGCCTTCGATGAGATCGGCGGTATTCTTGGCTGCCTCGGCGGCCCGCATGGCCAGGTTGCGCACCTCGTCGGCCACCACTGCGAACCCGGCCCCCGCCTCCCCGGCCCGGGCCGCCTCCACGGCCGCGTTCAGGGCCAAGAGGTTGGTCTGGAAGGCAATCTCGTCAATGGTCTTGATGATCTTGGCGGTCTCTTCGCTGGCTACGGATACATCCTTCATGGACTGGATCAGCTCGGTCATCGACTGGTTGGCCTGTTCCACCACCCGGCCCGACTCATTCATTAAGGAGTTGGCTTCGTTGGCGTTACCGGCGTTGGTCCGGGTCATGGAGGCCATCTCTTCCATGGAAGAAGAAGTCTCCTCCAAAGACGCGGCTTGCTCCGAGGCCCCCTGGGCCAGGGACTGGCCCGCGGAAGAGACCTGCATAGCCGCGGAGGAGACCTGCTCCGCGCCCGCGTTCAAGCTGGCGATAATGAGGTTGATGGGCCGGGTGATACCCCGGGTCAGAAAGAAAGCGATCAAGCCCCCCAGGATTACGGCGCCTCCACCCAGGAGAAATAAGAAAGACCGGGTCTGGGACGCAGCCTTGGAAGCCTCTTCGCCGCCACGTTTGCCCAATTCGACCTGATAGTTTACCAGGGCCAGGATCTCGTTTGCCAACTTCTCTTGAACCGGACGCACTTCATTGAACAAAACCTCCCTGAACTCGTCGGCTTTTCGATCCAGTGCCAGGGTAATGGACTTGTTTGCCTTGTCCCTGGCCTGATCTATACTCCCTTTGATGGCCGCCAGCAACGCTTTACCTTTTTCCGAGCTGATGGTTTTTTCCAAATTAGCGAGTTTTTCCCCATAACCGGTGCGAATTTTTTCCATCCTGGCTTTTTCCTCTTGCAGGAACTTGGCGTCCTGATTAAGAGCCATATTGCGCACGGCCAGGAAGATTTCCACCACCCCATCATTCAATTCATAAGCCCAAATTAGCTTGGGGTTTCTATCATTGACGATCTCGTCCAAGTGGGTGTTCAACAGGTTTACCCGATTCACGCCCAGGCCCACAATGACGACCAGAAAGAGCAAGACCACGCCAAATCCCATTCCCAACTTCGTTCCGAGTTTCAGATCCCTGAAGGACATATGTATCTCCTTGAAATTTCGGCTATTTTAGTTCATATCCGGCTGCGGGGCCGGTGTTTCTGCAGGCAGGGTTATTTCCACGCTGGTGCCTCTCCCCGGTTCGCTCTTCATGTTGATGGTCGCGCCAATCTTCCGACTTAAAATATCGACGATATGCAGTCCCAAGCCGTTTCCAAGGGATTTGGTGGTGAAACCATCCATTGTTACTTTCTCCAGGATATCAGGCGCCAGGCCGCAGCCGTTATCCACTATGTTGATCTGAACAGCAGAGCATTCCTTGTTGATACTTAGGTTTAAAATTTTATCTTCTTTATTTTCATCACTTAACGCTTGAATGGCATTGAGCAAGGTATTGTCAATAATATCGTACAAGTCATCGGAATATGTACTGACGTTAATATTTACCCCATAACACTTTTGTAATTGGATTCCATCTCTTTCCAGAATATCCTTATACTTGGTAATACTTTTTTCTACTAAATTAGTGACATCGACTACCTCGGGTTTCAATTCTTCTGGTTTCCAGATATGGTTAATTTCTTTAGTCAATATCATCATCTCATCAATTCCTTTAATAATATTGTTGAACCTATTTGTAAGCTGACAGTCATTCCCCAGTTCCAGGAGGCCCAAATCAGCATTGCCAGCAATACCTTGCAAAATATTATTCATCCTATGGGCGATTTTTCTTAAGGCAAATTCATACCTCTTATTTAGGCGGTATTGGATTGCCTCCAGAATTTTATCGTCCACCAGAAGCGCGGGGGTTTGTTTGGAGGTTTTTTCCAGCAACTTAATGAGAGATTGTTCTACTGTGTGGCCAGTGAAAGGCTTCAGAATAAAATCCTGGACGCCTGTCTTAATCGCGGTGATGGCCAACTCTATATCGCCATAGGCAGTAATGAGAACTTTCAAGACTGGCAAATCGAGGCGGTGCAATTCCTGGAAGAAGGCGAGACCGTCCATGCCTGGCAGGCGGTAGTCGCAGATGATGATATCGTAGACTTCCGTCTGCAGGCGGGCCAAGGCCTGTTCGGCGGTTTCCAGAGCCGTAAAGGTGCCGACTTTATTGCGAAAATAATAGGAGAGTGAAAGACGGATGCTCTGGTCATCGTCTACCAACAAAATCCTGCAGTCTTGTAAAGTCCCTTTGCTGGTCATCTTCTTCACCTCTTTGGTTTAATCCTGGTTAATTCCCCTTAATGCCAGTCTTGTGCCAAAATATCTAGAATTAATATTGATGTAATTGCAGTATGTTATGGAATTTGGGGCGGATGCGCCCGTCTGGCCGCGAACCGAAGTGGCCAAATAGCCAAGGGCAAATTGGCCAAATGGCCAACACTCATACCAAGTCGCAGTCAAAGAGGTATTATTAATGATGTCATTCTGAACGTAGCGAAGCGGAGTGAAGAATCTCTCTTCGCGGTGCTCATAATTACAATCTTACTTGTTTGATGGCGACTTGGTATCAGGAGGGCTCCGGTTTAGCTGAGAATGGGGGGAACTAACGGAGAGAAGGGCCATGGGACCCAGGCTCCAGCGAATTGCGGCTCCCAGGATAAATGGCCAGGCGAGGTTGAAAATCGTCACAAGTGGGGAATCGGGCTTAGTCTTTCAGCTCTTGCAGATTCTTCCACTTATAGCGGAAGGTATAGTAGCTCATGCGCAGGAGGTTAGCGGCCATGCGGCTGTTGCCCTTGGCCTTTTTCAAAGCTTCTTTGATGAAATGCTTTTCCAGCGCGGCCAAATCCAGCCCATCGTCGGGCAGCGGGAGGAAATCGGCCACGGTGGCGGCCAGGGGCAGACGGGGCGGAGGAGGCGTTTTCATCAGGTCCAGATCGGTGAGCTGCAATTGGGGGCCGTTTTCCAGCAGCACGCTCCTTTCGATAATATTCCGCAATTCCCGAACATTGCCTTTCCAGGGATAATTTTTGAGAAGGTTTTCCATTTCCGGGGCGATGCCGGTAAATTCCTTCTGGTATTTGCCACTCAACTCCACCAGAAAATATTTGGCAATGGGGACAATATCTTCGGGGCGTTCATTTAAGGACGGCACCCGGATTTTGATCACCGCCAGCCGGTAATAAAGGTCCTCCCGGAAGAGGCCCTGTTCGATCATCCTGTTGATATCCTTGTTGGTGGCCGAGACCACCCGGGTGCGCACCTGGAGCTTCCTGGTTCCTCCCAGGCGGTAAAACTCGCCGTTCTCCAGAAAGCGGAGCAGCTTAGCCTGGGCCTCCAGGCTCAGGTCACCCACCTCATCCAAAAACAGGGTGCCGCCCGCGGCCTGCTCCACTAAACCTTTCTTGCCGCCGGCGCCGGCGCCGCTAAAGGCCCCCTTTTCGTAACCGAACAACTCGCTCTCCAGAAGTTCCCGGGGGATGGCGGCACAGTTCAGAGTGACAAAAGGCCCCTGGAAATTAGGACTCTGATAATGAATAGTGCTGGCCACCAGTTCTTTCCCGGTGCCGGATTCGCCCAAAATGATCACCGGGGTATCCGGGCTTTGGGCCACCCGGGTGACAATTTTCATGACATCTTGGATGGCGTCGCTTTCCCCGACAAAACAGGGCATATTTTCCCGGAGGCACCTTTCCTGGAGCGCCTGGATCTCCTTTCTCATTTTGATGGTTTCCAGGGCATTCTTAATACTGACCCGCAGTAAATCCAGTTGAATGGGCTTGACGATGTAATCATAGGCCCCCATTTTCATGGCCTGGATCACCGGGGCAATTTCTTCATACGCGGTAATGATGATGATCAGAACATCTGGGGATTGCTCCTTGAGTTTCCCCAAGGCCTCGATGCCGCTCATTCCGGGCAGGCCGATATCCAGGAGAATCAAATCCGGGGGGGCTTGCCGGAAAGCCTCCAGGGTCTCTTCAGCAGTGGCAAAAGTCTTTACCCCGTAATCCTTCTTCAAGGCAAAGGATACCCCCTGGCGGATACTCTCTTCATCATCAACAAGATAGATGGAAAAGGGTTGCATCAGCCCGAACCTCGCTTTTCCCTGGGAAGGCGGATAACAAATTGCGTACCCCCCAAATCCGAGGAAGATACTTCTATGTTCCCCCCATGGTCGGCAATAATCCTTTGACAGAGGCTCAACCCGATACCTGAGCCATCACTTTTAGTAGTGAAAAAAGGATCAAAGATCTTATCCCGCAAAGCCGGGGGAATACCCGGGCCGGAATCCTTAATGGTGATGAGAACCGCATCCCCGGAGGCTTGGGTGGCGATATGGATGTAACCCGGCTCTCCCGTACCCCGCACAGCCTCGGCGGCGTTGGTGATCATGTTGATGATCGTCTGTTCCAGCAATTGTTTGTCCGCATACACCAGGGGCAGGTTGGCAGCCAGGCTGCTGTCGATCCTGACATTATCTTTTCGTAACTTTGTGGCCGAAAGTTTAATGGCGTCATCCACCGCCAGATTGATGTCCGATGGGGCCAATTTCAGTTCCGCGGGCCGGGAAAAGTCCAACACCCGCCTGATGACCCCTTCAATCTTGTTCGAGGTGGCCTGGGCCGCCTCAATCAGTTCCACCACGTCGGCCGCGTTTTCCGGATCCTGGAAAATCTCCTTGATACTTTCCAGAAAGACGTTGATCCCGGAGAGGGGATTTCTGATTTCATGGGCAATGCCCGCAGCCACCTGGCCCAGGGAGGCCATTTTCTCCCGGATGAGCATCAGGAATTCCAAATCCTTGGTCCGGGTGATGTCCACCATAATGACGAGCATGGCCTTCTGGCCCCGGTATTCAATGACGCTGCCCCGGCAGTTAACCCAGATTAATCCTTTTTCCGGGTTTTTACTGTTAAAAGGTATAAATCTCAAAGAGATATCGGCCTGGGACAGATTAGCCGTGATCCCTTGACAAAATTGCTCAGCCTTTGAGAGATCATCCCGATGCGCGCAGATGAGCAGGTCATGGCAAGTTTGAATGTGGAGGTGACCGAAAAGCCTTTCCTGTTCCGGGTTTTGATAGACGAGTGCCCCATCCTGGATAATCATGATGCCCATGGGCACGTTTTCCACCAGGCCCCGGAAGCGCAGCTCACTTTCCTGAAGCTCCGCTTCCATCCTTTTCCGATCCGTGATGTCTTCATAGACTCCCAGCACGCCCATCACGTTGTCGTCGCCGGCCAGGAGCGGCATCTTGGTGCCGTCCACCCAGATCTCTCGGCCGTCGGCCAATCTCCTGCTTTCCACCCGGTGCAACTTGGCCCGGCGGGTTTGCATCACCTCCCGGTCCTCAGCCAGGTAGTTTTCTATTTCCTCCGGCCGCCAGGGCAGATCATGTTCGGTTTTGCCCACGATCGCCGCCGGCGTCTCCAAACCCGCGGCCCGGGCGTAATTCTGGTTACAGCCCAGATAGACGGAGTTGAGGTCTTTCCAGAAAATAACCTGGGGCACGGTGTTTATCACCAGAGAAAGCATGCTTTCCCGCTCTCTGACGGCCTCCTCTGCCTGCAGGCGTTCGGTGATGTCCGTGTCTACTCCCCGGTAGCCCAGAAGGTTGCCTTGGTCATCAAGGATGGGAGTGCCGCTGGTCAATAGCCACACAATACTGCCATCCTTGTGGAGGTTCCGGTTGAGGAATCCCCGGAATGGCACCTTGGCGCTGAAGAATGCCAGCGCCGCGTTCTTTTCTTCCTCCCGATCATCAGGGTGGAAGAAATCATAAAAATAACGGTTAAGGATATCTTCCGGCTTATATCCTAACAGTTGCTCCACCATGGGACTCGAATAGGTGTATTTTCCCTGGGCATCGACTTCCCAAACCCACTGCAAGGCATTATCGGCAATATCTTTAAACCTTTTCTCACTCTGCCTCAGAGCCTCCTCCGCCTGCTTCCGGTCGGTGATGTCGTGGCTCACCACCGCAGCATAGGCCACCGTCCCGTCTGCATTAAAATACGGATTGTAGGAAACGCGATAACAACCCATTCCCCTTTGCCCGAAAGGAAACCAACCTTCGTATTCCACCGCCTGGCCGGTAAAACATTGGTCCAGACGGCTTTTAATAGTGGAGTTAAAGGTATCTTGCCCCCAAATATCGGCCGCGCTCTGTCCCAACACTTCTTCCCGGGTTTTGCCATGGGCCTGGCAATAAGCGGCGTTGGCGGCCTCATAAAGGTAATTGCGGTCAATTAACGTCATGCAGTCTTTGGCGGTGTTGGCGATAAACTCATACTTCAGCAAGGCTTCCTCGGCCACCTTCCGGGCCGTGACATCAGAAATTACCCCACTGACATAGTCAATCGTGCCGGTGGCATCCAGGAAGATTCGGCCCTGGACCTGCACCCAGATGATCTCCCCGGACTTTTGGCGGACGCGGTATTCCCGTTCATAGGTCCCCGTGGTTTTCAGGCCTTTGAGGAATTTGTCCTTTGCCTGGGGGAGGTCCTCTTCCAGGATCAGGTCGGACCATTTGCGGCGGCGGGAATCAAAATCTTCTTTGGGGTACCCGGTGAGGGTCTCAATCTTCCGGTCAAAGGTATCTATATTGCCATCCGCATAGCCCCTGAACACTACCGCCGGGATCTGGTTGACCAGCAACCGGTATTTTTTTTCGCTCTCCTGGAGGGCTTCATGAGCCGCTTCTATATCGGTAAGGCGGGCCTGGATGGCGGCCAGCATCACTTCCATGGCCTGGGATAACGTTTCTACTTCGTTCCCCCCCCGGGTCACTGGCAGGTCTTCCCCGGAAAACTCTCGGATCACCCCTATGGCGCGCTGGTGCAGGTTGCGCAAAGGTTTGACGATGGAGAAAGTCAACCCCGAACCGATGCCCAAAATGACCCCCAGCACCCCCAAAAAGCTCAGGAAGAGGTGCCTTCTCTTTTTCTCTAACAGATTAGAGATGGGCGTGGTGTCGGTATTGACGACCAAACAGACCGTCTCATCGCCGATGTCCATGGGCACATAGAAGGAACTGATATTTTTTTCTTTATCAAGGCGAAAAAATGATCTCTTTTCATTAACACTGCGGATGATCCAGGGAATTTCCACCTCCTGCCGCTGCGCCGGCGGCCAGGAACTGGCCAGGAACTGGTAGGGCGTGCTGAAAGAGATGTGCGTCTTGGTAGCCTCGCCAATCTTTTGGGCAAAGGTGTCATCCAAGCGAACACCCAGGATGAGGACCCCGCAGGGTTTTCCTTCCCGGTAGAGCGGCGTGAGGGTGCGAATGGCCCAACCTTGGGGGCCGTAGCCTGTTTCGACGATGTCTTCCCCGGTCAGGGCCTCCTCCAGGCCCCAAATCTTGGAGGTGTCGGCGCCGCCAGCCGGGACCAGGTTCTGATAGACTACCTTACCCCTGCGGTCGGTTACCATAAAGAAATCTATCTCCTGGGAAAGAGTGAGATAAAAATCATCGATGGTCTTCTTTAACGATCCCAAGTCTCCATTTTCTTCATATTGGTTGAGGCTGTTTTGTAAATTGGGGTTTTGTTTTAATAACTTGGATATTACTGTGATATATTCGATCTTATCCTCAATTATTTTATTTACATAAAAAGAAATGTCCCGAACTTTGGACGCTTCTCTATCTTCCATTGTCTCCCGTAAGGTGTCATTATTTAAATAATAGCCGATAAAGAGAGTACAACCTGAAATTATGATTAAAATAGATAAAATAAGACATTAGTGTCCGGCACAAAAATTGAATAGAGATAGTTGGCCGTTTTCAGGGAAATAATCTCTTGGAGAAAGGATTTCCCAGAGTTTACAGCGTTCCATTAGCATAGTTTGTATAAAGCGGGAG
>Ga0172375_10011360_pt1 | contig 11356 bp, 10 predicted proteins | sample LakKiv1m_FD_114537 | JGI IMG/M metagenome (GOLD analysis project Ga0172375, IMG submission 114537) | Freshwater microbial communities from Kabuno Bay, South-Kivu, Congo - kab_092012_11.1m | ecosystem: Environmental > Aquatic > Freshwater > Lake | place: Democratic Republic of the Congo... | reverse complement strand
GGGGGAGCGGCCTGCGAACGGGACGCTCCTTTACGGGAGCGGATGATGTGCGCTGTCTCGCCGGCCTTGTCCGAGAGCCCGCCGGCCATGCCCAGGACTTCCAGGAGGGTGCGGGGGCCGATGAGGGCGTAGGAGTCCGGTTTATTGACCGCTCCGGTAACGGCCACCTTCTGGTGCCGAAATTCCTTAATGGCTACCGTGATATTGGGGTCCTTGAGATAATCCCCCTCCTTATATAAACGAACCAGTTTTTTGGCCACCTCCGCGGGGGTTAAACCGGCCACCGGAATATCTCCAATGAGCAAAAGTCTGATTTCCCCCTGCCCATTGACCCGGGCCTCCGCCCGCAGCTTGTCCGTGTCCAGGAAATTGATCTCCAACAGGTCTTCCGGGCCCACTTTATAATCCTTATAGTCCACCACGGAGACCTGAGCCACCTGTTTCAACAATTGCTCCTGAAGCTGATTTTGTTTGGCCTGCGAGTCAACCTGGGCCACCACCTGCTGGGAGGGCAACTGACCCGCAGGACCGCCGCAACCCATTAATAGTCCTGATACAATGAGGGATAAGAGGAATGCCAGGAAGACTGCGCTCCGGCCAGGGATTTCAGCCTGCTCTGTGGAAGCCCGGTCCGGCGTCTGTATCATAATGTCCTTTCAACCCTATTCTTGGCAAAATGTAAATTTCACAAAGAAATCACATTTTGTTATAATTAATCGTTTCAATTCCAATAAGTTAGCTTCTAAGCCCGGTTAGGCAGCAAACTTTGGTCCGAAAAAACCCTTATGTTAAGCATCCATATCTTAAAGTCAAAAAGAACCTTGCTTAAAATCGATCTTTATTTCTACATGCCTATTTTCCCGATTATTTGCACCAGAGCTGTAGATGAAGAGTTCGTAAATCATCCTTGCCAAAGGTTTCTCAAGTCCCGGGAAGGTAACTCGGGGTATGTGCCCCTGCGATTTATCTAACCGTTCTCGGGAGCCTGTTTGGGCAAGTGTACCCCAATAACTCAGCTAACCGATAGCAATCCTGTATCAAATTATGTCTAAGTTCTGTGAGGTTAATAATAGCCTAAAAAATAGTTTCAAGTCAATCTCTATTTCGGTTTTTTTTTTTTGAGAAGAATTCCTTATTTATTCATATTATTAATATGTTAAACCTTATGTCCTTGTCAGCGGATAGGTAAATGCCCGGTCAGCCGATCCATCCACCTGCAATTCATCCCGGAGCCGTTTGGCTTCACCGGCGTTTGCCGATGGCTTCGGTCACCACAGCCTTGAAGCCCTTGGAAGCGGCAATATCTCCCAAGTCCAGGGGGATCGCCAGAAGCGGCACACTATCTTCCTCATCGCACGAGACAAACAGCATCTGGCGTCCTCTTCAACCTGTCGGGTTCAACCCCGGGATCACCCCGAGAGCAACTCCCGCCTCTCTGCTTCCGGCCAATCCAGAAAGGTGACGGGGTCGCAGCGTATCCCGGGCCAGATAGTAGGACCTATGTCCTCAGGACCGGAGAAAGTCGAGGGCGACTTGGGTGTTTTCTTATCCAATTCCCCGGAAAAAATTAGGGATTCCGATAGCCTGAATTAGGTTTTCCCGCATAGATCGAACTTAAAAGCAGAATTATTTTCATTCTAAAATAGGCCGTTGTCAACCGGCCAATTCATGGAAATTTTCAGGGGATAAAGAAAGGAGACAAACGACGAAAATTTAATGGGACAGAGCAATATTGCCGATTAACACGGTGACCCACTAATTCATGCTGCGAAAGCGATTTCTTCTGGCGCGCCCCCCGGGGAACCACGCCAGTTCCCTCTTTGGGTTCGTGCACATACAAGAAGAGGCGCTATGCGAATCAAGGAAGATCAGCCCCAGCGTTGCCTTCATCGAACAGCCACAAACCAGCGGCATAGCCGAACGCTTCCGCGAGATGGTCAAGGCTTAATTCATCTTGGTCAGAGTGTTCCAAACTCCCGAGGACGTAAAGGAGGGTGTCAGGCCCTTGGTAAACAGGTGCAACCAAGAGTGGCGGGTGAAAAAGACCGGCTTTCAGAACCCCTTACGAACCAGGGCGGCAAGACTTGCCCATGCCTCTCTTTCCTGGCTTGCTTAAAAAAACCTTTGAGCCCCGAAACCTGTTGCGTTGCAAGTGTTTTAGCCTGGTTAATGATTATGGTAGTGACGGCGATTGATTCAGCTTGGGCTGCGGAAGACCGCAAGAATCTCCAAATAATCGCTCACATCCGGCCCCGGGCCTCGCTCATGCTGAGCCACACCCAAGTCACCTTTGACGGGCAAGACGATCAGCCCGTTATCACGGCCCTGGAGGGGCCGGTGAAGGTCACTGCCAAGGGGAGGGCTTCTTCCAATCAGCCCCTGACCCTAACCGTCAGGGCTGATTCCGACTTAACGGGCCCCAACGGCACCATTCCGATTCAACAGGTGCAGTGGAAGGCCCAGAGCGAGGGCTTGAGAAGCGGCACGCTAATTCGCGGGAGTAACCAATTGCTGGGACAATGGACAAAAAGCGGCGTTAATCAGGGCGAGATAGATTTCTCGCTAAGAAATACCGGCAATTTCCAGGTCGGCGATTTCTCTTCCTCGTTCACGTTGACCCTTACCTCCCCGTAAATTCAGCCCCTTCTGGCGACTCGCCTCACCCGGTCTCCGTTCGCTTTGCTTACCACCCGCAATACTGTAATATTGCCATTACCTTCTTACTTGAATATTACGCGGCGCTCCTGGGGATGGATCAGGATCAACAAGTCCTTTTTCTGCTCTCCCGCTGTCAAATCTATTTTCAGCGGCAGGCGGGGAGCGGATATTTCGCTGTATTCCGGCAAGGTCTCCCGATCCACAGTGATCTCGTAACTCTTTGGCAGGATGCCTTCAAAGGCGTAATACCCCTCACTGTCGGTATAGGTATTCAAATTGCCCGGCTGCAACAGCACTAAGACATCGGCTAGCCCCTTGGCCCCAGGGGCGGGTTCGCCGGTTCCCTTGTGATCTTCCATCACTCGGCCTTTGATACTGCTTCCCTTGGCGAAGGGAAAATCCACCCGAGCCTTAGTCCGGCGCTGGACCTCCACCGCCACCGTTTCGGAGCCGGTGAAAGTAAAGGCTGCGGGAATGCGCCTGGCATCCAGGGTTACCACGTGTTTGCCGGACCCCACTGCGGCAAATTGATAATATCCCTGCTGATCCGTGGCCACCTCGCTGCCGTCTTCCAGCTTCACCTTGATGCCGGTCACCCCCGGTTCATCCGAGTCCTTGTTAGCGTTGAGGTTGGTATCATTAAACACCCAGCCTTCGATGGTTCCAGAACCCAACCATTCCTGTCCGGGTTTCAGACCAGCCACCTTAGACTTTTCCCCCCAGGAAATGGTCTTGGTAAGCCGTAGACTTAGCTGGTTGGTGGAAAAATTATTGACAAAATCCCCTGCCCCATTGTTGCCTTTTTCATAATATCCGAAAGCCTGCAACTGGAAATTGTAAGGCAACTTCCAATTGATGCTAGCCTGGCCGCCATACCGCTTGGTTTCGGTGCGGTAGGTTAATTCGGCTGAGACAAACAGGTTGGGGGAATAATAATAACTGCCTCCCACCTTGAAGTAAGGGCCGATAAACCCCTGCCCCGCGCTGGCCGGGCTATACTTGTCGTATTGCGCCTGCACGTACCAGGTAATATTTTGATGATAGCCTCGTAAACCTACCTGTGGCGAATTCTTCAGGTAACTATTGGCGGCGTTGAGCTCGTCATGGTAGTCAAAGCGCTCGTAACGCAGGTAGGGTTCCAGAAAGCCGAACCTCTTGATGGCTTCTGTGTACAGGCCCTTGGTCCGGGCCCGCACCTCCACCGGAAAATCGGTCCGGGTGGACAGGTTGCTTTCGTAGTAGCGTCCGTAAACAGTGGGCCAGGGGTTGCGGTAAAGGCGCAATCCCAACGAGCGCGATTCGGTTTCGCTTAAACTGCGCCCAGCCTCTTGAAAGAGGTTGGTCTGGGCCGAATCGTAACTTCCGGAAAATGACAGCCAGGGCCAAGGGGTGACATCTGTGGACACAAAGTACCCTTTCACCCCCTGGTCCGGCTGGTAAATCTGATTGATGAGGTGAAACCGGGGCCCCATATCCCGGTAATTGGCCTCTAGGCGCAATCGCTCTCCCTTCCAGAGGGTGCCTGCCCGGTAGGCCACATCCTGTTGCTTTTTAGAAGCTGGGGTTTCCGAGAAGCTCTGCATGAATTCCCCCGCCAGGAAGAGTTCGGACCACACGCGGTATTGGCTCGCCAGCCGGTAGACTATATTATTCTTGGTCACCAGGTTGCCGTTAAAATCCTTCTCATTATTGGTGGCGAAAATTGCGCTTTCCATGCTCCATCTGGCAGCGGGTTGGCTGCGGAGTAAAAGGCCGTAAACTCCTTCGCCGATTCCCAGAAAAGTCTCTCCCAATAGACCGCGAGAATAGGTGACACCGCCGCCCAAGACTTGTATTTGGAAATAAGGATGGGCCAATTCCGTGCTGAAACCGCGAAAATAGACCATGGGGTAAAAAAAATTGGAGAATGTTAGGGGAAACTTGGAGAGAGCGAAGGCTTGGTCACCGGCGGAAAACGCCAGCACTCCCCGGCCCCAGCGAAAATCTTTGAAGGTCAAGCGACCATAGGCCTGGTTCCATCCCGAAGGCTCTTGCAGATGGGAGTATGCAATCCGTCCTTCCAGCACCCCGTAGTTGGTGAGCCTTTGGAATAACTCCAGGTTACTGTAGGCTTCGGAAAGGGAAAACGCCTGCCCGCCCGTATTAAACCGTAAGGAATAATAAGATAAATCGAATTTGGCGCCGCCCTGGTCCAGGGGGGCTGCGCCCGCAGGATTGGAGGCCATCAACAGGGCCAGCAAGTGGGTTACAATAGCCAGAAAATAAAGGAAGACATGGGCGATGCCGGATTCCCGGCTCTCCTGCTGCGGCTGAAAAATAGTCTGATCCAATTCAACTCGACGAAATCCGTGGTTAATCCATGATCATGGAATACAACTAGAATTTTTGCCGAAAATCAAGATTGCCGAGGCCTGGTAACAATCTTTCCGGTTCCAGGGGAATGTCTCCAGCCAGGGCATCTTCTACCAATGGCGTCCTACGCTCCCAAACCGGAATTAGACGGGCTTACCTCAGGGCGCGCTCAGGGTAAAGATGCCGCTTGAGGTGTAGGTTCCCGTGTTCTGCTGGGAATTGTTTTCCAGGAAAAACGATAGGGACCCGGAGTGGCTGCCGGGCCGGTCCAGGTTCCCACCGTCTGGGGGGTGATCTTGCTCATAGTGCCGTTCCTGTAACCCTCGCCCTCGGCTGTCCAGGTGACACTGTTAATACGGATTATCTGGTGATCCGATCTTAAATCACCATCCGCCAGAAAAGTGAGATTGACTGTACTGTTGCTGCCGGTCCTGGCCTTGGCAGTTATGGCCACGGGGTTTTCGTTGGCGGGGATGGTGTCCTCGTGCTCGTGATAGAACTCGACGAAATTGATGACATTTGCGCCCAAGGTTATCTTGGCATGGGAAGTGATCCGAGCATCGATAGTGAGAGAACCAGTAGCAGTGGCGGCTAAGAGATCGTCGGCCCCAAACCAGAGCAAACATGCTAGAGCCAAAATTCGCCAGAGCAAACCTCTCTCCCCCATGAGCTGCGTTCAAAGTCTTTTATTTGCCGCCGACTTTAAAGTTTATCTTTCGCCCCAAAAAATCATGCCGGCCCACATCCAGCACCGCTTCCGCCAGGTATTCGCCTTTGGGCAAAGGCTTACTGGGCTTGATTTCTATCTCCCGGCTCGCCCCCGGCAGCAGTGGAATTTCTGGGACTTCCAGGCGAGCCACGTCCACCCCCTGGGAGTTTTTGATATTGATGTAGCTCTTCCGGAGCCGGTAAAACCCGGCCCCGCCATTGGCCAGGGTGAGGATGAAGACCGGCTCTTTCTTACCCGCATCCATTTTGAAGTCTTGGAAGTTGGCCTTGATCTCCGGGTTGCCAAGCGTTTCATAAATGATGGCGCCGATGCGGCCTCGAACGCCCATTTTTTTGCCGGTGGGCTTGCCTTCCTGGGTCGGCATGGCCTCGAAAATGATGGCGGTCCAGTAACTGCCCGGTTTGGCCCCCGGGGGTACCGTAATAGTATAACGCACCTCCCGGGTTCCCGGGTCCAGGCGGAAATCAGTGGGGTTCACCTGCATCCAGGGAGCGCACGAGTTGGGACTTTTTCCTGGCCGGGCATAGGTTATGTTGCCCTTCTTATCCATGGTCCAATCTTCCATATAGACCCGGATGCGCTCCGCCTTGGCGCTCTCGTTACGAACCTGGATGATATTGGTTTCACTACCCCCTGCGGCCACCTGATGCTCCACCCGGATGGGGCTGATGACCAAGTCCACCTGGGCCCCGGCGGGCAGCGTCCAAAAAATTAACCCGAGGGTCGAAACTCCCAAAAGCAAAAATTTTCTCAAAGAGTTGTCCTTACGGGGAAGTTATATTGAACAGCAATCTGATGCGGTAGCGGCCGGCGGCATACTCCCAGCGATTTTTCAGGATAAATCGCAACACCCCTTCCTTGGAGCCCTGGCCCTGGGCCAGCAGCACGGGTTGCCCAGGGGTAAAGGCGCCGCCGGTAAACACCCCCCCGGGACTCCCCTGCCAACTCACCTGTTGGATGGGGATCTGATCGCCTTCGGCCGACACCAGGTCGCCCATGGCTACCACCGTCAGCCGCCAAGGACGATGTCCCAAGGCCTGTACCCTCACGGTGATGGCCTGTGGGGCTGCCACCAGTTGGAGACCGCCTTTAATATTAAAGGAAAGGGTTTGAGGCGTAACGCTGAAGCCAACCCCCGGCAACTGGGCCGCCGCCCAAGGAGCCGACCCCCAAATTGCGGCCGCAGCAATCAGAATGAGACCTATTGCGCAACGCTGCCCCCCCCTGTCAATAAATGCCCCCGGCATTAAGAAATAAGAAAGTTACGGCGCGATGAGGGTATAGGTGACCGTCACCGAATAATCGCCGGTGGGGTAATCCCAACTGGTGGCCATGAGCGGCGTAATGGAGCCGCTGAGGTCGCCGGAGCCGCTGCGGGAGGCTACATTTTGCGCTGTGGTTTTGTCCATGGTTCCGGTGGGGGCATAATTGGTCGAGCCCGAGGTCCAGGTCACCGCAGATACTGGGATTGCCGCATTGAAATCCCCAGAGGCCAGGCAGGTAAGGGTGGCGTTGCTGGCAGAGCCAGTTTTCACTTTAGCGGTGATAACCACACTTCCCTCGGTAGCAGGCATGGTGGGGTTGGTGTCGGGGTCATATGATGCATCATCAAAATGGATAGTTGCAGGGCTTAGGGATAGTTTGGCTTTGGCGTTAATTTTAGCGTTGATGGTCAGGGTGCTCGTGGCTGTATCCCCATAGGCGAACCCAGCGGCCAGCAGGACCAGAACCAGTCCCATAAGCATAATTTTCCAAGTTTTCATGTGATTTCTCCCCTCTCCTTAATTATTATTGTGCTTAACATTTTTGTTTTCCATGAGATTAATTAGCTTGATGAAATGTCTAAAGAAATCGGTGATTCCCTTGATTCTGCCTCAGTTGATCCCTGATTTTATAGGGATGATTTCCTGAGCCGGTTCACCTCCCTTTACACCTCTTGCCCCCCATCCTCCGATCTCAGGGGGCGCTGAGAGTATAGATTACCGAGGCCCGGTAGCTTCCCCGGTGATAATTCCAGCTGTTGGCCAGGGAATAGGAAAAGGCGCCGCGGCGTATACCGGGCCCCACCCAGGTGCCGGCAGTTACGGCGGCGCTCTTGCTCATGGTACCCGGAACAAAACCCTCCCCGGTGGCGGTCCACCTAACGTTGCTGATGGGAATGCTGTCCGGTCCCGAGGCCAGATCCCCTTGGGCCAGTACCGTCAGGGTGACCGTTTTCTTTTTGCCGGTTTGGGCTTGCACCGTCACCCTCACCGGGTTTTCCATGGCATTGATCCTGGGGGTGACGTCCGGGTCGGCGTCGGGAAAATTGATGCTTTGCGGGGAGATGCTGAGCTGGACCGCCGAGCCAACCGCGGCGTCGACGTCCACAATAACGGTATTGGCGGCTGCCTCGGCGTTGCCGCCGACAATCCAAAGCACAGCCAGGAGAGTAAATATATAGACCGCCATCTTGCCGACAGCGGAGCTTAACAAGTACAAGATTGTTCGTGCCTCACTTGAATCTTCATAAACCGTTCATTTGCCTGGCCAAATTTTTAACCAAAGTTTTTAAGAAGATTATATACCACTTTAGAAGCCTAATTTATGCAATTATTATGCCATAATTGAATTTATAGAACCTGCGCAGATTTCAAGCTAAATTGATAACTGTTTGGGAAATTATTTGTTTCAGGCATTGAACATTAAAGCTCGAAAGGTTTAAAAAGTTGATCGACAGAATCGGGAATCCTGCATCGCTCCAGTTCCGCAGGCAGGTCAGCGTGCGGGGGGAGTAGAGCCAACGGGATCCTCCTAGTCTTGTGGGCTGGGAGATTATTCTGGATCGCCTGGATGACTACCAGTTCCCTGGTAGAAAAATGATAATTGCGCAGGAACCTGACGCCTCGGCTTTCCCCCAGGCCGCATTATTTAGGTAGGGCAGCTGAAAGTTTTGTACACTATGTCCCGCGGACTGTTGCGGGCGCTCAATTGGCCGAAGATCATGGCTCCCAGGTGTGACCAATAGATCCAAGACGTTAAGTTTTGGATAGACAAAGTTTATCAGCTGGCTACCGTGCTCGCCGATGGATCGTAGAAGTTTGGTATTCAAGGGTCAGCAGGTTCCGTAAAAACTCTCGGTTCACTATGCAAAAACCATTGAAGCTATCTCGCCCTTGCTTCACCTAACAACTGTCATAATCTGCTGGCCAAAAGCTGAAGTTATTTACGGATAAGCATTTAGTCTCCCATATCGGTTTGATCTTTTTCGAACCAACGGTTTTTCCTCAACATTCTAGACATTTTTTCAAAATAGGCTTCTTCCCGCTGGGCCATACTCAGGAGGGCAAAGATTACCAACAGAAGCAGGAGTCCGCATAGAATGCCAACCACCAGGGCAATAGAGTAGAACGACAAAGTGAATCCTCCCATGACCCCCGTTAACCGAAATTATGCCGAATACATAACTGTCTTTTTCCCGATGTCTTTTTCCCGACGGGTTTTTGGGGATCTATTGACCCGAGGGAAGGCTCCAAAGCGGTCCTAATCTCGAAGCCAACTTTTCTCTTATTTACAAGAATAGCATATATTTGGGCGCAAAATCAATTTTTTCAGATTTCGAGCCTAACAATCCCTCGGCGACCAGATGTTATCTTGCTCAGAACCTAAGTACTTAAGGTCAGCACCGCCCGATAATGGTGAGCCAGGGGAGAAGCTGAGGCGACATGAACATACCTCCTCCGGGCATGAATACGCTGCGCAATTCTCCAAATCCTCTATCACATCACGAACTCAATAAAAACAGACCAGGGCGACCGAAGGAACCCCGGCCCGGCCACTTCATGGTCCGATCTCGCACTTACTGAAGCCGATTTTCTCGACCTCTTTACTTGGAGCCATAGACAGGATGTCCGCTATCAGTTCTTTGCGCCGGAGTTTCTTTAGCCCCCGCTCAAGCCCCGTCTTGGTAACGTTCAGCAGGGGCCAGACGGCCTCCCGTCCCAGTCCGGCCTCCAGGAGAAATTGCACCACTGCCTGGGTATCCAGATCATAAGACACCACCTCAGTGGGGCCGTAAACCATATCGCCCACCCTAACCGGGCCGTGTTCCCTCACCCAGTCCTTCAGCCGGGAGGCTATTTCTTTCTCCAAGTTTTGTAGGGTTAAGAGCAATGAGGCGGCTTTCTCGGCCTGTACCAGGGTGACCGGGGCCATAACCTCCACCGGTGTCAGGGCCTTAGCCATGACGGGACAGTGTGCCGTAACCCCGCACCATCCACAGAAAGACCCGGGGGTGGGGGTGAAAGTTTGGTCCGCCTCGATCACCTCGATACGGGCCTTCAGTTCATCCGGCACCCCGGCCAGATCCTGGAAACTAAGCAGCACTTCCCGCTCTTTGCCATAGCGCAGAAAATGCAGCCGCAGCAGCACTTCCTCAATCTCCGGGTAAAGAGCTTGTTTCAGTCCCCACCCATACGTCCGGAGTTGCAGGTCTTTCTCCACCGTTTGTGGCATCGCCCGGTTAGTCTTCCAATCCACAATGACCCCCAGGGCTTCCTGGCGGAAGTGGAAATCAATAACCATGCGAAAGTAGGCCGCCTCTGAGAAAAACTCGCAGGGCTGCCAGTCAGCGTTAAAGGCCAGCTTGTTTTCCACCCCGGGGGTTTCCATGGCCGGGGGCATGGTGAAGGTCTGGTAAAACCTTTCCCACATCTCCACCATCTCGGACACCTGGGCAATGGGTTCTTTTGGGGTGGCGTCCCGGGCCCAGTCCCAGTCGGTGAACTGGTTCAGGGTAATAAGCCGCACCAGATAGTCAGCAACCAACTGATGCATGACCGTGCCAGTTTGTAAGGCCTCACTTTTTGCCCGGGGGATTTTATCCCGGTACACGGTTTTGAAGGCCCAAGGACAGCGGTCGTAAAGGTCCAAGCGGGAAAACGAGTATTGCGGGTTATCCATAACGTTCACCTCTCTGACGTCTTTCGGGGTTTTGGGAAGGAAAAGGGGGGGAATCGACTTCACCTAAGCCTCATGGCGGGCAGATTCCCCCTGGATAAGGTTTTGTGTAGAGAGTTAAAAGAGGGAGGGCTTGCCCTCGCCGTCGGTCTGGACCGGCCGGAGGTGGGTCTTGTTGCCCTTGGGAGGAGATTTCGGCGGTTTAGCCGGCTCCTCCGGCCCGATCTGCACCCGCATGACCCCATTACTCTCAGAGGGGAGTTCAGTCGCCTGCAACTCTTCGCCACGGTCTGGCCAGTCATAGCCCGGGGGGACGGTTTCGCCGGCTTGGGGGTCCGCTATTTCGGGTCCACCGGTTTTCGTCTCGGCTTCCTGGGGGTTATCCTGGGAAGGAGTAGGGGAAGGTGAGGGAGTCTCTGGGGTCGCCTCTCCGGTGGCTGAAGGTAGGGCCGTATCCGGTTCCGGGCTAAACATGATCCTCCCGGTCTGGACATTCGGGTTCTCTACCGCTCCCTCCGGGAAAAACTCCTGGGCTGTTTCCGCCTGCTCCAGGGGCGGTTCCTGGTGCGGAGCCACTAGCTGCTTTTGGGCCATCTCTTCGACGGTCTCCATCCTGACCCGGTGTTCCACCCGCCGCCGGGCCAGTTCATACCCCAGTTCGGCCAACTCATTTTCCGG
>Ga0172375_10011357_pt1 | contig 11357 bp, 9 predicted proteins | sample LakKiv1m_FD_114537 | JGI IMG/M metagenome (GOLD analysis project Ga0172375, IMG submission 114537) | Freshwater microbial communities from Kabuno Bay, South-Kivu, Congo - kab_092012_11.1m | ecosystem: Environmental > Aquatic > Freshwater > Lake | place: Democratic Republic of the Congo... | reverse complement strand
TGCGTAAGGAGCGCGAAATATCGTTTTACGGCGACCTGGACTTCATCCCCACTGAGGAATACAGTCGCGATGCCGCGCTCAAAGCCATCAGCGACGCCAACTTTGCAGTTCAAATGGAAAGCCAGGTGATCAAACCAGAGAGATGACGGCGCAGACACCAGCGCCGTTTTTCTTATCCGCAGGACTACTTCGCTGGTCCACAGGACTGCTTCGCTTGTGAACACCTCCGACTTCGACTATCACCTCCCCGAATCCTTCATTGCGCAGACTCCGCTCGAGCCGCGCGACTCCTCGCGTCTCCTCATCTTGAAACGTGAAACGTCGAACCTGGAACACCGCCTCTTCCGCGACATCGGCGATTACCTTCATCCCAACGACTTGCTCGTTTTGAACCAGACGCGCGTCATCCCCGCGCGGATTTTCGCGCGCAAACCCACCGGCGGACGCGTCGAACTGCTCCTGCTCCGCCGCCGCGACCTGTTGCGGTGGGAAGCGTTGGTGGGAGGCAAGGGACTGCGCGTAGGCATTAAGTTGCGCGTGGAAGATGGCCCCGAAGCGACCATTTTGGAATTCATGGCTGGTGCGGAACGTCTCCTGCTTTTCTCCGAACCCATTGAGCCATATTTTCCCAAAGTGGGACACGTCCCCCTGCCGCCCTACATCCACGAGAAACTGGACGACCCCGAGCGCTACCAGACCGTCTACGCGCGCGAGCCGGGTTCCGCCGCCGCGCCGACCGCCGGACTCCACTTCACACCGCGCCTCATGGACGAGTTGCAGGGGATGGGCGTGAAGATCGCCTACGTCACATTACACGTTGGTCTCGACACGTTTGCCCCTGTCACCGAGGAGAATCCCGAAACGCACAAAATCCACACTGAGTGGTGCGAACTCCCGCAGGAGACTGCCGATCTAATCAACCAAACCCGCGCCGCAGGTGGACGCGTGATCGCGGTGGGGACAACATCAGTTAGAACTCTCGAATCTGCCGCATCGCGTACGCAGCACGCAACGTGCAATACGCCACTGAAAACTGATCACGGGTCACTGATCACTTCATTCACCGGCCCCACCTCCATTTACATCCTGCCCGGCTACCAATTCCAACTCGTGGACGCGATGATCACCAATTTTCATTTGCCCAAATCCACGCTCATCATGCTGATCAGCGCCTTCGCGGGACGCGAGAAGATTCTCGAAGCATATCAAACCGCCATCCGCGAAGGCTATCGCTTCTATTCCTTTGGCGACGCGATGTTCATTGTTTGAAGGTTGAAAAGTTCACAGGTTGGAACGTTAAACCCGCCAGCCTCTAAACATGCAAACCTGCTAACATTAAACCATGCCGACTCAACTGGAAAAACTGAACAAAGATATTATCGCTTGTCATCAATGCCCCCGCCTCGTTGCGTGGAGGGAGGAAGTCGCTCGCGAAAAACGCAAAGCCTACCGCGACCAGGAATACTGGGGCAAACCCGTCCCTGGATTTGGCGATCCGCACGCGCGCGTCCTCGTGGTGGGACTTGCGCCCGGCGCGCACGGCTCGAACCGGACCGGCCGCCAGTTCACGGGCGACGCCTCGGGAGCGTTTTTATTTCCAGCGCTGCATCGCGCCGGGTTCGCGAATCAGGCTGGGGCGGAGTCCCGAAACGACGGCCTCGTCCTCAAAGACATGTATATCACCGCATCCGCGCGCTGCGCGCCGCCGGATAACAAGCCGAGTCCCGAAGAACTGGCAAATTGCCAGCCATATCTGGAACGCGAGATTGAACTGATCCAACCGAAAGTGGTCGTTTGCCTGGGTCGGATAGCTTTTGAGAGAGTCCTCCGAATATATTCCGCCCGTAATTCGATGCGGCGGTTTGGGCATGGCGCTTGCCATCCGTTGGAAAATGGTGCCTGGATTTTGTGTTCCTACCATCCGAGCCGGCAAAACACATCGACCCGAAAATTGACCGTTGAAATGTTCGACGATATTTGGAAGAAAGCAAGGGAGTTGGCGGATAAAAAATGATGAAACCTGGAATTATTCACCCCGGCGAGGTTGCGCCGGATTTCACCCTGCGGGATACACAGGATCGTGAAATCCGTCTTTCGGATTACCGCGGCAAAACCGTCCTTCTGGCCTTTCTACGCGGGTTCATGTGACCGTTCTGCCGCGCGCAGTTGGCGCGCATGAGGGACGGCTATCCTGAATTCACAAATCGCGGGGTTGAAATCCTGGCCGCCGGCCCAAACGATTTACCGTCGTTCAAACGATATTGGGAGGCCGAGAAGATTCCCTACATCGGCCTTGCAGACCCGGAACACAAAGTCGCAAAGAATTACAGGCAGGAAGTCAATATCTTCAAATTGGGACGCATGCCGCTTGTCTGTGTGGTGGACGCGAACGGGCGTATTCGATATGCTCATCATGGGTATTCCATGTCCGACATACCGGATAATGAAACCCTGATCCACGTAATAGATGAACTGGCTGCTGCGTCCAACTGATACCCGGTATTTTCCGTTTCATCAAAATCTTAGCGGTTAAATGACAACTTCCCCTGGTCAAATTGCATTTCTCGGTTCCGGCGAAACCTCGCTGGCTGGCGGCCGCATCTTTGAGGCGCTTGCCCGTAAACTGCCCCGGCCGCTGCGCGCAGCCATCCTCGAAACCCCGGCGGGTTTCGAATTAAATTCCAGCCAGGTGGCGGGGCGCGTGGCGGATTTTCTCGGGGCGCGCCTGCAAAATTACAACCCGGTCATTGACGTGATTCCTGCGCGCAGGCGTTTCTCCGAATTCAGCCCGGATAACGCGGATCTCCTTGCGCCCCTGCTTCATGCGAATATGATTTTCATGGGGCCGGGCAGTCCCACCTATGCGGTGCGTCAACTGAAGGATACCCTTGCCTGGGATTTGATCAAAGCGCGGCATCGCCTCGGCGCGACGCTGGTCTTTGCCTCGGCGGCCACAATATCGGTTGGCGCGTGGGCGCTGCCGGTCTACGAAATCTATAAAGTGGGCGAGGATGTTCATAACGAACAGGGTTTGAATCTTTTCTCCGATTTCGGTTTGCATCTTTCCTTCATTCCGCACTGGAATAATGCCGATGGCGGCGTGGACCTTGACACGAGTCGTTGTTTTATGGGAATGGAGCGTTTTGCCGCGTGGTGTGCGCTTGTGCCTCCGGGCAATACCGTAGTGGGGCTGGACGAACATACGGGTCTTATCCTGGACTTTGAAACGGGTCAGTGCGAAGTGAGCGGGGTCAGTTCTGTGTCATTGGTACGCGAATGTGACCCGGAGATTTATGCCGCGGGGAGGAAATTCGGTTTGCAGGAATTGGGGAAATTTCAAATGCCTGAACCCTTGCAGGCGGGGATTTCCGCTCCCGCCTGGGAGTTGGCAGTCAACGCGCCGCCCCTTGAAGAGGATGGCCTGCCTGCGGAAGTGCTTGCTTTGGCCGAACAGCGAGTCCTCGCGCGTGCCCGCAGGGATTTTGCCGAGTCCGACAGGCTGCGGGATCAAATCGCGGCGCTCGGCTGGCAGGCCCGGGACGGCAGGGACGGACAAAAACTGGCAAAGATGTAGGCCGCGTTTCAAGCGCGGCTTTTTGGGGGGACCCTGAGTTTTGTCCGACAAAGTGGGATAAAATAGAGGTGGATACAAAAGGAATCAAAATGCGCGCTGTAGACATCATTATCAAAAAACGCGATAAAACTGAATTGACGTCACAGGAAATCGAGTTTTTCATTCGCGGTTTTACGAATGGCGATATTCCGGATTATCAGGCATCGTCCTTTGCCATGGCGGTTATGCTCAATGGGATGACCCCGCGCGAAACGGCCGATCTTACGCTTGCCATGGCGCATTCCGGGCAGACGCTCGATCTTAAGGGCGTGGTGGATATTGCCGTGGATAAACATTCTTCCGGCGGGGTGGGGGATAAGACAACCCTGGCTGTCCTGCCGATGGTCGTTGCATGCGGCCTGCCGGTGGGCAAAATGTCCGGGCGCGGGCTGGGATTTAGCGGCGGCACGCTCGACAAATTGGAGTCCATTCCCGGCTATCGCTGCGACCTGACCACCGATGAGTTCAAAAAGCAACTCAAGCGGGATGGCATTGTCCTGACCGGGCAATCGCTCGACCTGGCCCCGGCTGACGGCAAACTGTATTCCTTGCGTGACGTAACAGGCACTGTGCCTTCCATGCCGTTGATTGCATCGTCCATCATGTGCAAGAAGATCGCGGCGGGCGCACAGGCCATCCTGCTCGATGTAAAAACCGGTCTCGGCGCGTTCATGCAAACCCTGGACGAGGCGCGTATGCTGGCTGATCTCATGGTGGATATTGGACGACTGGCCGGTCGTGAGACTGTCGCTTTGCTTTCCGACATGAACCAGCCTCTCGGCCATGCAGTCGGCAATTCGCTCGAAGTGGTTGAAGCGATTGAAACCTTGCACGGCGGCGGCCCCGCTGATTTCCGCGAACATTGCCTGCACGTATCGGCGCACATGCTGGTGCTTGGGAAGCGCGCAAAGGATTTGAGCGCAGGCCGCGCCCTGGCCGAAAAATCCATTGCGGATGGAAGCGCGTACGGGAAATTCCGCGTGCTGGTCACGGCGCAGGGCGGGGACGTTTCTTTTGTGGATGATCCCGGCAAATTCCCGCGCGCAAAATTTTTGGAAGTGGTTAATGCGCCTCGAAGCGGGATCATTTCACAGGTCCATGCAAGGCGCGTGGGCGAGGCGGCGGTTGCCCTGGGAGCGGGCCGCTCCAAAAAGGGCGACCCGGTCGATCACGCGGTTGGATTCGTCCTCCACTGCAAAGTTGGTGAAAAGGTCGAAAAAGGCCAGCCGTTGTTTACGATCCATGCGAACGACGGGCGGAAACTGGCCGAGGCGCGTGAAGCCGTGGCTGCCGCGCACGGGATTGGCGATAAAATTGTCCCGTCACTGCCGCTCTTTTACGGGTAAAATATCGTATAGCCTTGCATATTTTTTATGAATGCGGCATACTTGACCTGAGGAACGAACGGTATGGCAAAAGTCTCTCTGAGAATCTACAACCGCGAAATCGAAAGCCTCATCGACCAGGGCCATACGGATGAGGCGATTGCTCATTGCCGGCATATTTTGCAGACCTTCCCCAAGCACCTGGAAACCTATCGGCTTTTGGGGAAGGCATACCTGGAAGCCAAGCGCGGGCCGGAGGCGATTGACGTATTCGGCCGCGTCCTGATGGCGGTGCCGGATGATTTCGTCTCGCACGTTGGCATGGGCATCATCAGGGACGATGAAGGGAAACTGGATGATGCCATCTGGCACATGGAGCGCGCCTTTGAAGCGCAGCCTTCGAATGCCGCGATCCAGGGCGAATTACAGCGCATGTATGGCCGTCGTGACGGCATGGAGCCGCCGAAGATCCGCATGACGCGCGGCGCGCTTGCCCATATGTACGTGCAGGGCGAGTTGTATCCCCAGGCCATTTCGGAAATTCGCGCCGTGTTGAACCAGGACCCGCAGCGCGGCGACATGCAAATCCTTTTGGCGCGCGCTTTCTTCCGCGGCGGCCAGAAAGCCGATGCTTCGGATATGTGCGCGCAGCTTCTCAAGCGTTATCCGTATTGTTTCGATGCCAATCGCATCCTGGTCGAGTTGCTGCCGGGAAGCGAACGCGCGGAAAACACGCAGGTCTATCGTCATCGAATATATGAACTCGATCCCTACGCCACGTTTGCAAAAGAATCGGTGTTCCGTTCCAGCGAAGTCCCGGACGCTTCCATAAACCTCGAACGGCTCGAATACAGCGGACAGGTTGTGGATGTGGCGCAGGATTGGGGATCCTCCCTTGGGATTGGACTTGCCGCCGCGGCCGCTTCGTCCGTGCCTGACGTGACCCCTGACTGGTTGAAAAGCGGATGGGGCGAATCGCAGCCAGTCCCCGCGCCTGCCAGCCAGGAAACACCGGCGCCAACAGCCGCCGAGGCCGGAGACATTCCGGATTTTCTGCGTGAAGCGGGCTGGACAGAATCGAACGGCGCGGCTGAATCGCCTGTCATATATGATGAATCTCCCGCGGCGGACGCTCTCACCCCGGCCACAATACCCGATTGGTTGAAGGGCCAAATGCCTTCCGATGCGGCGCTCCCTGCAGAATCCCCTGATTGGTTGGGCGATCTAAAAGGCGCACCCGGGTCTTCGACTGCGGATGTTCCTGACTGGCTGAACAGCCTGGCGCCGGATCAACCAGCCGAACCTGCGCCTGCCGCTTCTTCTTCTGAACAAGTCCCCGAGTGGCTGGGCGATTTGGGATCAGGCCATCCCGCTGAACCCGCGCCCTCGACAAACTTAAAAGATGTACCGGACTGGCTCTCAGGGCTCGATGCCGGGCAACTCGAGCCATTATCCGAATCGAAATCTGTTCCTTCTGCGGAGGATGATATGCCCGACTGGCTTTCCCCGGGCGCAGAGAGCGCCACGCCTGAGCCAAAGAAGACCATTCCGCCGCAACCGGAAGCGCCCAAGGCCGAGCCTGCTTCACTTGACACACTGGGAACATCTGCAAAAGAGCAGGATGACGCGGTTGCCTGGTTGGAAATGCTGGCCGCCAAACATGGGGCCAAGCCCGAAGAACTGGTTACTGATCCCAACGCGCGCACAGAGACCCCGCCTGAATGGGTCGAGCAGGCGCGTTCGCTGGGTGAATCCCAGCCGGTTGCATCACCTCCCGCCGCCGCGAAAACGCCTGAACCGGAGATTGCTGCCGGCGATGCGACAGGAATGTGGCTGCGCGACTTGAACGAAAAGGATACCGGACCGCTCGATGGGGAAGCGATATCCCCGGCGCGCAAAACCCCGGACTGGTTGAGCGGTATGGAAAGCGAAACCCCGGCGCCCGCGCCCGATCAGGGAACGATGAAAAAAGTTGGGCAGGAAACCGCGCCGCAGAAGGCGAACCTGCCGGATTGGTTGAGCGGGTTGCAGGATGAGTCTGCCGGTTCCAAATTTGAGACCGAAGAGACTCCTGCGCCCCAGGCCGATATTTCTGATTGGCTAAACGGACTGGATAAGGAAAGCGCGTCTTCGACGGGAACTGGCGCGGAAGTTGAATCTGCCCCGTCCCAGCGCACGGATGTCCCGGATTGGCTGGGTGGACTCAATTCACAACCGGTTTTGGGTGTCGAAGATGGCGAAACGGGCTTACGGGAACCCAGGATCGAACAATTCCCATCCGAACTTTCCGGGATGGATCAATCGGTTTCCGCCAAACCAGGAGCCGCCGATCTTCCAGAGTGGTTGCGCGGATTGGACGAGGCTGAACCTTCGAGGCCCGAGCAAGCCCGTGAAGAAATCCCATCCTGGCTGCAGGGTGATTTTGAAGAGGAAGAGCCCCAACCGGAACCGACATCCTCTTCGGATTGGCATCCTGTTGAACCTGAGTCGGCGGTGCGCAGGCCCGAGGTGGATTTTGAATCACGCCAGCCGGTATCGAAGCCGGTTGTGGCCCGCGCGGAGTTTGACGAATTGCCGCCTCCCGATATCCGCAAGCCCGCGCCTCGTACGGTTGCCGCGAAAAAAATCGCGCCAAAGCCAAAATCCGCTGGCGAGTCCGCGCAGGTGGGTGTCTCCTCCCTGTCCCAGGCTCAGGCCGAAATGAATCGCGGCGATATTCCGGCCGCGCTGGGTCATTACAATAAACTCATCAAGAAGGGCAGGTATCTCGAGGAGATCACCCGTGATTTGCGCGATTCGATCTACCGCTACCCGGTGGAGGTCAATATCTGGCAGGCGCTGGGCGATGCGTATATGCGCGCGAATCGCCTGCAAGAGGCCCTCGATGCCTATAATAAGGCGGAGGAATTACTTCGATAAATCGTAGTGTGGGATTGTCTCCCGCACTGTAAAATGCCGGAATTCGGGGTCGTACCCCGAATTTATTTTGTCTTTTGGAGGAATTCTGTGGAAAGAACGCTCGTACTTGTGAAACCCGATGGCGTGCAGCGCGGTCTCATCGGTGAAGTGATTGCCCGGCTGGAGCGCCGCGGCTTGCGCCTTGTGGCGGCGAAATTCATACAGGTCGGCAGGGAACTCGCTGAGACGCATTATGCCATTCATAAAGGCAAGCCTTTTTATGATGGATTGATTTTGTACATTATCTCCGCCCCGGTCATGGCGATGGTTTGGGAAGGCCCCAACGCGGTGGCCGCAGTTCGCCAGACGATGGGCGCGACGCGTCCCACTGAAGCCGCGCCCGGTTCCATCCGCCACGATTTTGCGCTCGAAGTTGGTCGCAACCTCACCCACGCCTCGGATACCATCGAGAATGGGGAAAAGGAAATTGGGTTGTGGTTCAAAAAGGAGGAATTGGTCGAATGGAAGCGCGAAGTGGACCGATGGGTGTTTGAGAAATAGATGCGGCTTGGGAATGAAAAAGTCCCGCGCAATTGCGCGGGACTTTTTTTATTCTACGGGGCGGCGATATTTGGCGCTGGCTGGCCTTTGTCATCCAAGTTTATCCAGCAGGAACGCGTAATCGAGGGCGGTTTCCCTGAGAAAATCATACCGCCCGCTTGCGCCGGCATGGCCGGAGTTGTAGTTGGTGTACAGCACGATCGGGTTATCGTCTGTTTTCATCTCGCGCAGTTTGGCAGTAAACTTCGCCGGTTCCCAGTACGCGACGCGCGGATCGTTCAGCCCGGTGGTGATGAGCATGTGCGGATATTCCGCGGCGCGGATGTTGTCGTACGGCGAATACGAAAGCATGTAATCGAAATGTTCCCTGTCGTTGGGGTTTCCCCACTGATCGTATTCGAGGGTGGTCAGCGGGATGCCCGGGTCGCTCATGGTGGTGACCACATCCACGAAGGGAACCTTGCAGATCACGGCTTTGAACAGGTCGGGACGCATGGTCACGCTTGCGCCGACGAGCAGTCCGCCTGCCGAGCCGCCCATGATGGCAAGTTTTTCCTTCGACGTAAATCCCTCCCTGATGAGATGCTCCGCGCAGGCGATGAAATCGGTGAATGTGTTTTTCTTGTTGAGCATCTTCCCGCCTTCATACCACGCGCGCCCCAAATCCGAGCCGCCTCGAATGTGCCCGATGGCGAAGACAAACCCGCGGTCCAGGAGGCTGAGATGGGCCGGGTTGAAGGTCGCGTCGATGGTCGCGCCATATGACCCGTATCCATAAAGCAGGGTGGGATTGCTTCCGTCCTTCTGTAATCCCTTTTTGTAGACAATCGACATCGGAACCTGTATGCCGTCTGAAGCGGCGGCGTGGATGCGTTCGGAAACGTATTGCGTTTTATCGTAGCCGCTGGGAATCTCGTCCTCTTTTTTAACCTCCCATTCACCGCTGTCCATGTGGTAATCAATGACCGAGTTGGGCGTGACAAGCGAGGAATAATTAAAACGCAGGAGATTGGTTTTGAATTCGAGGTTGGCTTCGGGCATGACGTTATAAGCCGGCTCGGGGAAATGAACGTAGCGCGCATCGCCTTGACCGTCGGCTGCGCTGATGCGCAGTTGTTTCAACCCGCCCTTGCGTTCCTCGACCACGAGGTAATCTTCGAAGGTTTCAACCCCCTCGACCAATACATCTGCGCGGTGAGGAATGACCTCCCGCCAGTTTTCCTTTCCGGGCTTTTCCACCGATGTCACGCTCAATTTGAAATTCTTTGCGTTCTCGTTGTTGACAATGAAGAATCTTCCCTTATGATGCGCGGCGAAATATTCCAGCCCTTTGATGCGCGGCTGTATGACTCGCAGGGCTTCGTGCGGACGGTCGGCTGAAAGAAATCGCATCTCGCGCGTCGTGGTGCTGTAATGATAGGTCATGATATATGCATCGTCGCGCGTCTTGGATAGGTACAGGGAAAACGTCTCGTCGTCCTCCTGCCAGATGAGCGCATCCTGCGCGGGGTCCGTGCCCAGTTTGTGGCGGAACAACCGGTATTGCCGCTGTGTATCATCCAGCGTTGTATAAAAGATCGTCTCGCTGTCGTTGGCCCATTCCACGCCGGTATGTTCGTAGGCGCTGCCGCCAATATTTTCAATGGTTTCAGGATGCAGTTTGCCGGTTTTCAGATCCTTGACGTTCAGCGTATAAATTTCCCTGCCGCCGTAATCGACCGAATATGCCAGTTTGTGCCCGTCGGCGCTGACGGAAAACGCGCCGACACTGCAAAAGGTTTTGCCTTCCGCCAGTTGATTCTGGTCGAGCAAAACCTCCTCCGGCGCTTCGATGGAACCCCGCCTGCGGCAAAAGATGGGATATTGCCTGCCTTCCTCGTTGCGCTTGTAATAAAAATATCCGCCTCTTTTCTCAGGGACGGTTGAATCGTCCTCCTTGATACGAGCCTTCATCTCCAGGAATAGTTTTTCCTGCAGGGTCTTCGTATGCTGCAGGACTTCCTCCAGGTAATCACTCTCGGCGCGCAGGTGCTTCATTGTTTCGGGGTCGTTCTTATCGCGCATCCAGTAGTAGTTGTCGAGGCGCGCCGTCCCATGCTGTTTAATTTCAAGGGGTCGTTTAGGTGCAACTGGGAATGAGAGAGAAGTTGTCATTTTCTTGTCCTTTGGTAGGGTGGCGGTCAAAGTATAACAAATCCTGGGCGTCATTCGGCTGTATAATCATGTCAGACAATGAAATTGGAGTTTCCATGACTTCTCAGAACAATCGCAATCCTGGTACCCCTCTTGATCTCGATTGGGTGATGGGCGCACATGTGAACAAAAGCGCCGTCGAGCGACGCATCGCCACATTGGCGGGTCGTCGCACCGTCAAAAAAGAATGGCAGGCCGCCTGGCTGTTACGCGCCGTCACCTGCATTGACCTGACCACCCTCGGCGGCGACGACACGCCCGGACGCGTTCACCGTCTGTGCGCCAAGGCGAAACAGCCGATCCGCCCCGACATGCTCGAACGCCTCGGTCTGACCGAGGAGCGGGTGACCGTTGGCGCGGTGTGTGTCTACCCCAATCGCGTCCGTGACGCGGTGGAGGCGCTGCAAGGCTCAGGGATTCCAGTCGCCTCCGTGGCAACAGGTTTCCCTGCTGGACAAACTCCACTGCCTCAGCGCATCGGCGAGATCGAGCAAGTCATCGAAGCAGGCGCGAAAGAAATTGACGTGGTCATCGCCCGCAACTACGTGCTGACGGGTGACTGGAAATCCCTGTACGATGAACTCAAACAATTCCGCGCCGCGTGTGGCGACGCGGCGCACATGAAAACCATTTTGGCTACTGGCGACCTTGGCACACTCAAGCAAGTCTATCAGGCCAGCCTTGTAGCAATGATGGCAGGCTCGGACTTCATTAAGACTTCGACGGGCAAGGAATCGGTCAATGCCACGCTGGAAGTGAGCCTCGTC
>Ga0172375_10011353_pt1 | contig 11361 bp, 8 predicted proteins | sample LakKiv1m_FD_114537 | JGI IMG/M metagenome (GOLD analysis project Ga0172375, IMG submission 114537) | Freshwater microbial communities from Kabuno Bay, South-Kivu, Congo - kab_092012_11.1m | ecosystem: Environmental > Aquatic > Freshwater > Lake | place: Democratic Republic of the Congo... | reverse complement strand
CTGGGCACCGGTGGCCTCTTGTACACCTACGGGGCGATCGTGTACGCGCGACGGCGCCCCGACCCGCGACCGGCGGTCTTCGGCTACCACGAGGTGTTCCACGCTCTCGTCATCGGCGGCGCGCTCGCCCACTACGCACTCGTCGCCTTCGTCGCCCTGCCGAAGGCCGCGTAACCCCACCGCGATCGAACCGCCGCTCGCTCAGACGGCGAATGGGATCTCCTCGCGTGCACCATCGGGCCCGAGGTGCTCCAGGTGGAACGGCATGCGTCCACCCAGTGACGGGAATTCCTTCACAACGACAGACGCGAGTGCGAGCATCTCCGCGGGGACGACTGCCGCCTCGGGAGGGCGGACGCCCGGGCCGGCTACGCGCCCGCGGTGCAGGAGGATCGCTCCGAGCGCCGCGGGTATGCCCGTGCCTTCTCCTGCACCCTCGCTCGTCGACGACAGCGAGCAGACGTACGTGTGGGGCTCGCCGCCCTTCCTGCCACCGACGACGACCCGCAGGCAACCCGCCGGACCTGTGATCCCGGCCTCGGCGAGCAGTCGCGGGCGCTGTGCGCGCAGGTGCGCGACCGCGACGTCGATGGGAGCGACCTTCTGCCCGTCCACGACAAGGGGCTCATCGGCACCGAGGCCGGCGCGGACGAGATCCATCGTGAGGCTGAAGTAGTTGAGCGGGAACACGGCGCCGAGGTTCGTCGCGCGGCGCAGCCCCGCCATGTTGCGCGGCAGCGTGATCGTCTCGGGATGCGGATACGGGTACGCCGGGTAGGTGCCGACGTCACGGAACTCGGTCTCTTGCACGAAGCGCTGCCCGCTCTCCTCGAGCATCCGCACCTGGACCATCTCGCCGTCTACGAAGAGCGGTACGTCGTTGGTCATCGCATGGATCCGGTGCTTCAGAACTCCGGCACCTTCGTCGGGCTCGCCGCCGTGGATGTGCATGATGTCGACAGACTCGACCTCGTCGAGGAGGTCGTCGGCGCAGAGGCGAGCGAAGACATTCGCGAGCCCGGGAGAGTTACCCATTCCGATGAGCGCGGTTACTCCCGCCTCACGCGCGTGTGCGTCGAGGTCTAGCTGGCGCACGGTTGCATCGAGATCGTCACAGACGTCGACGTAGTCGACACCTGCTTCGATCGCGGCCTCGAGCAGCGGCGGGCCGAACCGGTAGAAGGGACCAATGCAGTTGAGAACCGCGTCGGCGCCACGAATGACCTCGGCCACGCTCTCGCGCGACGCAGCATCGACCGCTACGCCGCGCAGCCCAGGCCGTTCCATCTCGCCGGCGAGCTCGCCGGCGAAGGCGCCGGCATCGTCGGCGCGCTGGTCGGCGACCACGATCTCGTCGTAGTCGTCGGTGGCCGTGAGGGCGCGCACCGCGATGCTCCCCACACCGCCGCACCCGCCGAGCACCACGATCTTCGCCACTGGTGCCTCCGCTCCCGTCGTCGCCATCTGTGCGCTCACCGACACGCCGCGCGTAACCGACCGCCGGACTGTACCGGCCTGCCGAGCGCCCTCAGCGCCGCAGAGCCCCGCCAAGGGCGACCAGGAAGCGCTCGAGGTCGCTGCCGTCGTTGTAGCCGTGGGGTGACACGCGGATGCCTCCACCGCGCGCGGAGCAGACGACGCCCCCTTCCGACAGGTGCGCCGCAACGGGGGCGGGATCCACATCGCCGGTGCCGAAGGTGACGATCCCCGACCGCCCTTCGCCCTCCCGCTGCGACCAGACCGGCAGGCCCAGTGCAGCCAGACCGCCGCCGAGCTCCTGACACCACGCATCCACGTGCGTCCAGATGTTCTCGATCCCCGATGAGAGGAGAAGATCGATCGACGCGCCCATCGCAGCAATCGCGGCGACGCTCGCGGTTCCCCCCTCGAATCTGCGGGCAGTCGCGTCTGGCACCCACTCCCGATTCTCCCAATCCTGCCGGTGCGCCACCGCGTTCCACCCCGGCTCCAGCACTCTCAGCGCCTCGACACGGTCGGGCGCTACGTACAGCACCCCCGCGCCCTCTGGACCGAGCATCCACTTGTGAGCGTCGGCCATAGCGAAGTCGACACCCCAGCGGGCCAGCTCTGCAGGGATCACACCGAGACCTTGGATCACATCGGCGCAGAGAAGAGCACCGTGCTCGTGGCAGAGAGCGGCAAGCGCTCCTAGATCGGTGCGCCAGCCGCGGCCGAACTGCACCCAGGAAACGGCGACCAGCCTGACCGGCCCGGCGGTGAACGCGGTCTCGAAGCCCTCGATCGGGACCTCGCCGGCGACGTTAACCGGTTCGAGCCGCTCGACGACCACCCCACGGTCTGCGAGGGCCAGCCACGGATAGATCGTCGAAGGGAACTCGTGAGCGGGCACGAGTACCCGATCACCGGGCGACCACGACAGGCCGTTCGCCACGAACCCGAGCCCCTCGGTGGTGTTCTTCACGAACGCCACCCCCTCCACGGCCACGCCCATGAGCGCGGCCGCCCGTTCCCGGATCTCCTCACGTGCCGTGTCGGCGGCGTCGACTGCGAGAGATCCGAGGCGCGCTACCTCCTCGGCCGAACCCACCATCGCCGCCAACGCCGGCAGCGAGAGTGGTGCCACCCCCGCGTGGTTCAAGTACGCGAGCGACTCTGCTACCGCCATCGCCGAGCGCGGAATCGGAGTGCTCACACAACCAGGCTCCCACAACCCGAGCGAGGCCTCCCCAGTCGGAGCAGCCCGCAGCCCATGCCGCCGAGCGCGGCCCGAGCGGCCCGGCCCGGCCGGAGCAGCCCTGCTGCTACGAGAAGTCGCCCTTGCGGTACATCGTCACCACGCAGGCGCCGCCGAGGCCGAGGTTGTGCTGCAGGCCGATCTTCGCGCCGTCGACCTGACGGGCGTCGGCCTGGCCACGCATCTGCCATGTCATCTCGGAGCACTGTGCAAGGCCGGTAGCTCCGAGCGGATGCCCCTTCGAGATCAGCCCACCCGATGGGTTGACAACCCACTTGCCGCCGTAGGTAACCGCACCGGAATCGATCAGCTCGCCTGCACCGCCCTCGCCGCATAGGCCGAGACCTTCGTAGGTGATCATCTCGTTCGCGGAGAAGCAGTCGTGAAGCTCGATCACGCCGACGTCTTCGGGGCCGTATCCCGACTCCTCGTAGACCTTGCGGGCCGCCGCAGCCGTCATGTCGAAACCGACAAGGCTCATGTCACTACCGGAGGCGAAGGTGCTCTCGAAGTCGGTGGTCATGGCCTGGCCGACGATCTCGACGGCCTTCGCCTCGAGCCCGTGCGCACGTACGAACTCCTCGCTCGCGAGGATCGCCGCACCTCCCCCGTCGGACGTCGGGCAGCACTGCAGCTTCGTCAGCGGCTCGTGCACCATCGGAGCGGCAAGGATCTGCTCGAGCGTGTACTCGTCGCGGAACTGCGAGTAAGGGTTGTTCACCGAGTGGCGGTGGTTCTTCTCCGCGATACGGGCGAAAGACTCCGCCTTCACGCCATAGCGCTCCATGTACTCGCGCCCTGCGTTGGCGAACATCTGCGGGGCGGGAGGAGCGGCGGCGAAGCCGCGCTTCTCGACCATCACGGTGAAGTGCTTGTCCATCGGCATCGTACGGTCCTCGTACTTCATGCCGAGCGAGCCCCTCTCCATCTTCTCGAAGCCGAGAGCCAGGGTGCAGTCGGCAACGCCGCCCTCGACCATCTTCTTCATGAGGAAGAGAGCGCTGGAACCCGTCGCGCAGTTGTTGTTGACGTTGACGGTCGGGATCCCCGACAGCCCGAGCTCGTAGAGGCCGCGTTGACCTGCCGTGGAGTCGCCGTAGCAGTAGCCCACCGCAGCCTGCTCGATCAGCCCGTAGTCGATGCCTGCGTCGGCCAGCGCCTTCTGGCCGGCCTCACGCGCCATGTCGGGGTAGTCCCACTCCCGCGAACCGGGCTTCTCGAACTTGGTCATTCCGACGCCGATGACGAAGACCTTGCGACCCATGACAGCTCCTGTTCCGCGAACGATCCACGAATGATTGCGCAGGCCGCGCGCCGGGGTCGAAACGGCGCCGAGGCGTAGCGTGGAGCCGATGACAGAAGCCACCGGCCGGGAGCCGGCCGCTGCGGCCGCCGCCGCCGTCCGCTGTGCAGCAGCGGCAGCACTGCGATCCGGCGTCGTCATCAGCGAGGTGCGTGATATTCCCCGCATCGAGGCGGCCTGTGCGCTGCTCACTCGCATCTGGGGAAACCCGGCCGCGCTGCCCGTGATCGAGCCGCACATCGTCCGAGCATTCGTGCTGTCAGGCGAGCAGGTGCTCGCCGCGTACGAGGCCGATCACCCGGGCGACCCCGGCCACATGGTCGGGGCCTCGATCGCGTGGTTCGGTCGCGACGACGCGGGCGATCACCTCCACTCGCACATCACCGGCGTCGCTCCTGGACTCCAGGGGCGCGACATCGGGTTCGCGCTGAAGCAGCAGCAGCGATCCTGGGCCCTCGATCGAGGCATCACGACGATCCGCTGGACCTTCGACCCGCTGATCCGTCGCAACGCCTTCTTCAACATCTGCAAGCTGGGTGCGATCGCAGACGCGTTCCACATCAACCTCTACGGAGCGATGACCGACGCAACCAACCTCGGCGACGAGTCCGACCGATTCGAGGTCTCGTGGAGCCTCGCCGATCCGCGCGTGGCGGAGGTCGCCGCCGGCACCGAGGTCGACCTCCACTTCGACGACCTCCGCGCTCTAGATGCCGCAGTCGTACTCGACGAGGGCGACGACGGCCGGCCTGTCGAGTCGCAGGCAACGAGCTCTGTGCTGCTGGCGCGCGTCCCCGCAGACGTGCTCCGGATGCGAGCCCAGGAGCCGGCACTTGCGCGCTCGTGGCGCTACGCAGCGCGCGACGTGCTGGGAGGAGCCCTGGCCGACCGCTTCGCCGCCACCGGCATGACCCGCAGTGGCTGGTACGTGCTCACGCGACATGAAGGGACGGCCGGATGAGAATCGAGGACGTCGAGCTGCGACGCATCAGCCTGCCACTCGTCACTCCGTTTCGCACCTCTTTCGGGACCGAGACCGAACGCGACGTGCTGCTCGTTAGCGTCGCCACTTCGGATTCGCAGGGCTGGGGTGAGTGCGTGGCGATGTCGGAGCCGCTCTACTCGTCGGAGCACGTTGACGGTGCGCAGCTGGTGACGCGCGAACACCTGCTCCCCCGCCTCTTCGCATCTATGCGCGCCGACGGAGAGATCAGCTCGGCGCGCGTCGCGGGCGCACTCGCTCCGGTGAAGGGGCACCCGATGGCAAAGGCCGCTGTGGAGATGGCGGTTCTCGACGCCGAGTTGCGGGCAGCGGGCATCTCTTTCGCTTCTCACCTCGGCGCAGTGCACGACGAGATCGACTGCGGCGTATCGGTTGGCATCTTTCCCACGATCGCGGAGCTGCTCCACGAGGTCGCCGCGTACCTCGAGGCCGGATACATGCGCGTGAAGCTGAAGATCGAGCCCGGTTGGGACATAGAGCCGCTTCGAGCGGTGCGCGAGCGTTTCGGCGACGGGCTGCTGCTCCAGGTCGATGCCAACACGGCATACACCCTCGACGACGCCCGGCATCTGGCCCTCCTGGACGACTTCGACCTGCTCCTGGTGGAGCAGCCGCTGCCCGAAGACGACATGCCCGGCCACGCTGCGCTGGCGAAGCTCATGCGCACTCCGATCTGCCTCGACGAGTCGATAACCTCGGCACGCGCAGCCGCGCACGCGATCTCGATCGGCGCTTGCTCGATCGTGAACATCAAGGCGGGGCGTGTGGGCGGGTACCTCGAGGCACGGCGCGTACACGACCTCTGCGCCGGGCACGGCGTGCCGGTGTGGTGCGGAGGGATGCTCGAGACCGGGCTCGGCCGCGCTGCGAACGTTGCGCTCGCGGCGCTGCCCGGCTTCACCCTGCCCGGTGACACCTCCGCCTCGAATCGCTACTTCCAGCGCGACATCACCGAGCCCTTCGTGCTTCACGACGGCCGGCTCGCCGTCCCCACCGGGCCCGGCCTGGGAGTCACCGTCGATAGCGACTTCCTGGATGAGGTCACCGACTCCGTAGAGCACATCTGCCCGAGCTGACTGCGTGAGGCGCGCATCGAGGCAAGCGGCGCATCGGCTCGTTCCTGCCGTTCCGGTCGCGTCTGGCCAGCGAAACGGCGGGTAGTTGCGACCAGATCGATGGGGCGCGCCGCCATCCGCATAGGCTCCCGGGCCATGACCGCTCCGCTCACCCACCTCGACGACCATGCACTCGCCTCCCGACTCGCCACCGACGCCGGAACGCTGCTGCTCTCCGTGCGCGAGCGCATCTCCCGCGGCGAGTGCACCCCCGCGGAAGCCAAGGACGCAGGAGATCGCGAGTCGCACGAGATGCTCACGACGGCGCTCGCTGCTGCGCGCCCCGATGACGCGGTGCTCTCGGAGGAGGGCGACGACGACGCCGCGCGTCTCGAGGCAGATCGCGTTTGGATCATCGATCCTCTCGACGGAACGCGCGAGTTCGGTGAACCGCCACGCTCCGACTGGGCGGTTCACGTAGCGCTGGTTATCGACCACGTCGTAGCGGCGTCTGCGGTAGCGCTGCCCGGCGCCGGCCTGACTCTGTGCACCGACCCCGCTCCACCCGCACTACGGCCCGCGCCACCGAAGCCGCGCGTCATCGTCAGCCGGACACGCCCACCCGCGCTGGCGCGTGCCGTCGCGAACCTCCTCGGTGCGGATCTCGTGGAGATGGGGTCCGCCGGCGCGAAGGTCACGGCTGTCGTGCGCGGGGAGGCCGAGATCTACGTGCACGCCGGAGGCCAGTACGAATGGGACTCCGCTGCACCCGTCGGCGTCGCGCTGGCAGCAGGGTGCCATGCGTCGCGTCTCGACGGATCGCCCCTTCGGTACAACCAGCCGGACCCGTGGCTCCCTGACCTCGTGGTGTGCCGGGCCGAACTCGCGCCGTCGGTGCTCGCCGCAATCGCGACAGCATCCCGCTAGTGCCGTAGCCTTGCTACAGGCGCCCGTAGCTCAGTCCGGACAGAGCGGCGGACTTCTAATCCGTTGGTCGGAGGTTCGAGTCCTCCCGGGCGCGCTGCCGCAGCACCTACTCGAGAACCCTGAGCGTGCTGGGCACGTTCATGCGCCGCAGGCGGCGCAGCGTGAACAGCGGGGCGAGAGCCACGGCGGCGAGCGCGAGCAACGTGACCGTGTTGATCGTTCCGGCCGTCAAGATCGCGCTCACCCCGATCTCCGGCACAGTCTCGGCCAGCAGCGACGTCATCATCCAGTCGAGGACCAGGTAGCCGATGCCAATGCCAACGCCCGTTCCCAGCACTCCCGTGATCACGCTCTCCGTCGTCACGACCCCGAGGACCCGCCTCACCGGCAGGCCGAACGCGAACATCGTGGCCTGCTCCCGGGCGCGCTCGTCGACGCTGATGCTCGCCGAGTTGAACGCTATGAGCAGGGCGAGCGCCAGCACGATGCCCTGCAGCAACCTCAGCACGCCCACGTACTGACCGAGACGGTCCTCGACCAGCCTGCGCATCGCCGCCACCGGCTGCACCGAGGCAACTCCCGTGCGCCCGAAGAGCGCTCGCTTGACTTCGTCCTCGGTAGCGCCGGGAGCGGGCTTCACTTGAATGAAGTTCGTGAAGCCCTCCACGCCGAAGAGGTCGGTTCTCTGCGAGTCGAGGTAGACGGCGAAGCGCATCGGATCGGGATGGAGCGCTGTCACCGCCACCTCGGAGTCGACCATGGCATATGCGAGCTCACCTGTCCGGCGCGGATGCCGGAATGTAACCGTGTCGCCGGGTCGCACGTGCAAGTCGCTCGCAGCCTTCACGGAGATGACGATGCCGTCCGCCACATCTCCGGCTGCCGCATCTACCAATGTCGGTGCCCACATCGCCTCGTCGAAGTCGATCACCTGCGGCATCACGTCGATCTCCTCGCCGTTCGCCTTCAGAGAGCCGAAGAGCCGGAGGCCCGGATCGGCCTCCGAAACCGCCCCGGCAGCAGCGACGTCACGAACCACGTCGGAATCGACCGGGTAGAAGCCGTCGAGGTCGACGAGAAGGCGGTCGCCCGCGCTGTGCCCCTGCTCATCGCTGCTCGCTCGCACGGTCCCCAACCACGAGTCGAGGGCTCCGAGCACGACCACCAGCGCTGTGATCGCCACCGCAACTCCGAGCACCGTGAGAATGGTGCGGCGTGGCGCCCTCAACGTGTTGCGGAACGGCATCTGCCGCACCACGCCCCCCCGAAGAGGTATGTGCGCCGCCCACGGCACAATCCATCGAGCGCGCCGACGCTCGGCGCTCGGACCGGTCCGAATCGCATCGACGGGCTCTACGCGAACGGCCCGCCAAACCGGAATGACCGTGGCAACGATGGGCAGCAGCAAGCCGAGCAGCGCCGCCACTGCGAACCTGTCGATCTGCAGGGGCGTCTTCCAGATCGGAAGGGGGAGCACGGAGACGAACAAGCCGCGGAGGCTCGACATGACGAGGATGCCGACACCTATCCCTCCGACTACGCCGATGAGTGCAACCTGTGCACCTACGAGCATCGGACGGATCGCGAGGAGCCCCGGCGGCGCACCTAGTGCCATGCCGACACCGATCTCGCGACGCTCGGCCTCGACGATGCGGCTGATCAAGTTGAACGAGGCGAATGCCGCAGCCAGGAGTATGAGAACAGCGAAGAGGTTCCAGACCTTCTGATCGTTCTGGATGTCCTCGTAGAGCATCCGAAAAACCGGGTCTTCGCTGCGCGTCGTCACCGTTACACCGACCTCGGGCATCTCGGTGGCGAACGCGTCGTCGAGTGCTCTCTTGGCCGCGTCGACATCGGTACCTTCATCGAGGCGGACCACCAGGTCATTTACCTGCCGGGCGTGGCGGGACAGCGCCTGCACGTCTTCGATCGGCATGAAGAGCACGGCGAAGTTGGCCTCGGCGAAGAGTCCCGCTGCAAGGTCGGTCACCATGAAGTACTCCGGTGTTGTACCGAGACCGGAGTACGGGACCACGCGGTCGCCGGCGATTCGCAGCGCCCCGCTCGGCGGAAGGTCGTAGTGGTTCGCGAACTTCTGCTCGAGCACCGCATCGACGCCGGCAGACGCCGCATCGGGCGACGAGCCTTCCTCGACCCACAGCCGGTTCACATCTACGCCGCCGGCCAGGTCGAGACCGACGAGCCTGCCCGGAACGAGGATCGTGCGGGCGGGGGTCGATGCGTCGACCTGGGTGGGGACGATGAGGCGCTCCGCAGTGGCGGCGACCGCGTTGCCTCCATCGATCGCGCGCGCAACCGCCTCGAGCCTCCCTGCGTCGACGAAGCTCCCGGTGCTGAGCGTTACGCGCAGATCGTGCATGCGAAGCAGCCCGTACGACGCGTCGTTCGACTGCCGACGCCACTCTGCGGTGCTGCCCAGGGCAGCAAACACGCCGGTGCCGAGGGCGATGATGAACGCGATTGCGCTCACGAGGACCCACCGCCGGCGCAGATCGCGGCGCGACCAGCGGAGCCAGAGCCGGAACGGAGTCTTCGCCATCGCCGCCTACCAGCGCAGCTCGTCGATTTGGGCACGCCCGCCGGCCGGTGGGCCGTCGGAGACGACATGGCCACTGGACAGCTCGATCACCCGATCTGCGACGCGCGAGATCTCACGGTTGTGGGTGACGACCAGCACCGACTTGCCTGCCTCGGCCTGGGCGCGCAGCAGCTCGAGAATCTGCACACCGGTGCGGAAGTCGAGCTCGCCGGTGGGCTCGTCGGCGAGGAGTATCGGGTTCCCCGTCGCCAGCGCCCGAGCGATCGCTACCCGTTGCTGCTCGCCGCCGGAGAGCTGGTTGGGGAAGTGATCGACTCGCTCCGCGAGGCCGACCTCGGCGAGTGTCGCACGAGCAACCTCGGGCGCGCCGTCACGGCCTGCGACCTCCGCGCCGAACTGCACGTTCTCGAGTGCCGTGAGGCCGGGAAAGAGGTTGAACGACTGAAAGACGAAGCTCACCGTCTCTCGCCGCACAGCGAAGCGCTCAGCCCGCGACGCTCTGGTGATGTCGCGGTTGTCGATGCGGACACGGCCTTCGCTCGGCGTGTCGAGCGCCCCGATCATGTTCAGCAAGGTCGTCTTGCCGCTTCCGGACGGTCCGAGGATGACGACGAATGCCGCCTCGTCCACGTGGAGGTTCACGTCTTCGAGCGCCGTCACCGTCACCTGGCCGATGCGATAGCGCTTCGCGACACCGTCGAGGTCGATGCGCGAGCCGCGGGCGTCGCCGGCGGGCTCGGAGCGGTCTGCACTCATGCCGACATGCTGCCCCACGAAGACCCACTCGCCTAGGGACCTACGGACCAACCCCTGTTTGGACCCCAGCGGTCGCTATAGCGACCGTCTGCGCCCAAACAGGGACAGGCATCCTGGAGACCGAGCGAGGTCCGGTAGGATGGTTGTCCGGCCCGGTCGACGGGCGCCTGGTGACTGTAGCTCAGGTGGTTAGAGCGTCGGGTTGTGGTCCCGAAGGCCGGGGGTTCGAGTCCCCTCAGTCACCCTAACGGCGCAGGCCTCGTACCTGCCCCACTGCGCGCTGCCCTCCCCAGCGTCTCCCGCAGCGCACCCTCGAGGGTCGGGTGGGCGAACTCGTAACCGTCGGCCTGCAATCTCGCCGGCACGACTCGCTGGCTCGCCAGCAGCATCTCGTCGACCAGTTCCGCGCCGTAGCGCAGCCTCAAGGGCAGTAGCGGCGTCGTGAGAAACGACGGGCGGCGGAGCACCGCTGCGAGAGTGCGGGCAAGCTCCGCGTTCATCACAGGGTTCGGCGCGACCGCGTTGACCGGCCCGACGAGTCCGTCGGAGGTGAGCGCCCTCGAGATCGCGCCGACCTCGTCATCGAGCGAGATCCACGCCATCCACTGCTCGCCCGTCCCCTGCCGGCCACCGAGACCCAACCGGAACGGAAGCAGCATCCGATGGAGCGCTCCACCCGCCGCGCTGAGCACGACTCCGCTGCGCAGCAGAACGGTGCGGATCCCCGCTTCGCCAGCCGGGGCCGCCGCGGCCTCCCACGCCCGGCAGACCTCGGCAAGGAAACCCTCGCCCGGCTTGCTGTCCTCGTCGAGCACTTCGTCGCCACGACTTCCGTAGAAGCCGACCGCAGACGCCGAGACCAGCACCCGCGGCGGGTTCGCGAGGCCCGCGAGCGCGCCTGCGAGGAGCGAGGTACCCACAGTGCGGCTGTCGAGGATCCGATGCTTCTGTTCCGGCGTCCAGCGCTTCTCGCCGATGCCCTCGCCGGCGAGGTGTACGACCGCGTCGAATCCCTCGAGCGCAGCCGCGTCGATCGAGCCG
>Ga0172375_10011352_pt1 | contig 11362 bp, 7 predicted proteins | sample LakKiv1m_FD_114537 | JGI IMG/M metagenome (GOLD analysis project Ga0172375, IMG submission 114537) | Freshwater microbial communities from Kabuno Bay, South-Kivu, Congo - kab_092012_11.1m | ecosystem: Environmental > Aquatic > Freshwater > Lake | place: Democratic Republic of the Congo... | reverse complement strand
GGAACTTGAAATCTGGATGAAAAGCTATAAGCCTGAAGAGCTTTTTGATAAAGCCGGCCGCTTTGTTTCCGAGCTTGCCCAGCTGGCTCCCAAAGGAAATTTGCGAATGAGCGATAATCCCCATACAAACGGAGGATTATTACTGCGTGATCTAAGGATGCCGGATTTTCGTAAATATTCCGTAGTCGTTAATAAACCCGGCACAACTGAATCGGAGCCGACTAAAGTGATGGGTTTTTTCTTGCGTGATGTGATGAAGCTAAACGCTAAATCCGGAAATTTCAGGGTATTCGGGCCGGATGAAACAACCTCAAACCGATTAGGCGCGGTTTTAGACGCTACCAACCGAACTTGGGCAGCTAAGATTTTGCCCGAAGACGACCATCTTTCCGTTGACGGAAGGGTAATGGAGATTTTAAGCGAACATACCTGTCAGGGGTGGCTGGAAGGCTATCTACTTACCGGCAGGCATGGTTTTTTCTCCTGCTATGAAGCATTTATCCACATTGTTGATTCTATGTTTAATCAACATGCGAAATGGTTAAAGACCTCAAAGCGCATTTCGTGGCGCCGGCCGGTAGCATCACTTAATTATCTTTTAACCTCGCATGTCTGGAGACAGGACCATAATGGTTCATCGCACCAGGATCCGGGTTTTATCGACCATGTTGTGAACAAGAAAGCAGAGATTATCCGGATTTATCTGCCGCCGGACACTAACACTCTATTATCGGTAACCGACCATTGTTTACGCAGCCGGCAGTATGTTAACGTTATTGTCGCCGGCAAGCACCCCGGCCTGCAATACCTGGATATGGATGCGGCTATCCGGCATTGCACTAAAGGGATAGGTATCTGGCAGTGGGCTAGCAATGATAATGCAGGCGATCCGGATGTTGTCATGGCTTGCTGCGGGGATGTGCCTACTTTGGAGACTTTGGCCGCGGTTGATATTTTAAGGCAAAAATTTCCGGATTTAAAAATCAGGGTAATTAATGTAGTTAATTTAATGACTCTGCAGCCTCAAACCGAACATCCTCATGGGCTCTCCGACGAGGATTTTGATAGCCTATTTACCGTTGATAAGCCGATTATTTTTGCTTTTCATGGCTATCCCTGGCTTATTCACCGCCTGCTTTACCGCAGGACAAACCATAAAAACATACATGTACGCGGTTTTATCGAAGAAGGCACCACTACTACTCCTTTTGACATGACGGTGCTCAATGAGATAGACCGTTTTAATTTAGCCGACGATGTTATTGACAGGGTGGGGCGCTTTAAAAGTCAGGCCGCCCATGTTAAGGAATGGCTGCATAATAAATTGATCGAACATAAACAGTATATAATTTCCCACGGTGAAGATATGCCGGAGGTCCGCAACTGGAAATGGCCGTACTAAGAAAATCAATCATCCTGCCTATTTTATTTTTTGCAACAGCCGTTTTTTTTGTTTTTAAAGGGTTTTTGTCTTTTGCCGAAGAACCCGCCAATAAAGAATTAAGAGAAGCTATGTATTGGCAGGGCTCAGGCGATAAAAATGTGCAATGTTTTTTATGCCCAAGGCAATGCCTGATATTTAATAATCAGCGGGGGTTTTGCCGCGCCAGAAAAAATATTAATGGCAAGCTTTATACCTTAACTTACGGAAATCCCGTAGCTTTACATGTTGACCCAATAGAAAAAAAACCGTTTTTCCATGTTTATCCCGGGACAAAATCATTTTCCATTGCTACAGCCGGATGCAACTTAAGATGTAAATTTTGCCAGAATTGGGAAATTTCCCAAGCCGACCCGGAGTCAGTTAAAGGCGATTTTATTCCCGCAGCCCAAATCGTAAGCGAGGCTAAAAGAACAGGCTCAAAGACTATAGCTTTTACTTATACGGAACCGACAATTTTTTATGAATATATGCTTGAAATAGCCCAGTTAGCCAAGCAGGAGGGTATTGCCTGCGTAATGCATTCATCAGGATTTATAAATGAAAAACCTTTGCGTCAGTTAGCCAAGTATTTAACTGCGGCAAATATTGATTTAAAAGGTTTCAGCGATAAATACTATTCTTCTTATTGCGAAGGCGATTTAACCAGCGTGCTTAATACCATCAAAGTGTTAAAAGAAGAAAAAGTCTGGGTGGAAATTACTAATCTGATTATTCCGGGAGCCAATGATTCTGACCAAGATATAACCGAGCTTTGTTTGTGGGTCAAAAAAAACTTAGGCGTCGAAACGCCGGTGCATTTTTCGAGATTCTTCCCGATGTATAAACTTTTGGATTTATCTCCTACTCCGGTTGAAAGCCTAGTTCGGGCCAAAGAAATTGCCCACAAAGAGGGGCTAGTTTATGTGTATATAGGCAATCTCCCCAAAAGCGATGCCGGAGAAGATACCTTATGCCCTAAATGCGCTAAACTTCTGGTTAAACGCTTAGGATACACAATAGAAGAAAATAATATCAGCAAAGGTAAGTGCAAATTTTGCGGTGCCAAAATTTCCGGTATCTGGGATTAATTGCTAAGGTTTCTAAAAGCAAGAATTGTATTGATAAATATCAGGGCTAGAAGGCTGTCACGGACGCCGAGAAAAGGAATGAGAAAGATTCCGGTTACTATCGTCCCTAAAAATGCTCCGGCTAAATCCATTGAATAGATTGCCGGAGCTATTTTTTTAGGATTAAATTTTAATCTTATTAAGTTATCCGCAAAACAAGGATAACCTGCCCCGGTGAGCAGGCCGCAAGCAAAGGATAAAAGAAAAAAAATCAGGCCGGCGTAGTTTAATCTTGCTATAAATTGCAAAATAAAAAATAAAATCAAAATAAAAACCACCCAAAAAAGATAGACCACTGTTAATAGATGAAAGCGAGAAGGCTTTATCCTGTTTATTAAAAAAACCCCGCTGCTTAATCCGGCCATAAATAAAGCGATTAAAAAGCCCAGCTTCCAGAAAAGGGCGCCGCAATAAATTTGAAATAAAACAAAAATTACTGAAATTAGGCTGATTGAATTGAAGCCAAAGCAGGCGATGTTTAAAAGGCCGAGGGATTTTTTAGAAAAATAACTTACGATCAGTAAAATAACGGCGGAAAAAATAAGAAATATTGTTACCGCCTGGCGTATTTTTTTAAGATCTACTGCAAGATTGGGCCAGAATCTTGCCTGTTCCAAAGCAAGGTAGTTCAAAAAACCGCTGGGGCTAAGGTCGGAATTGGGAGAAATTTTGTTATCGAGCATATTTTGGATATAATTACGTATACCGGGAGAAAGAAAATCACGGAAATGGTGAATTGTAAAGAAAGAGGTTTCCGGCTTTGCCTTAGAGAAATTTTCCAGCAAGAAATCATCCGTAATTATTTGGTTATTTGAAGCGATAATAACCATTGAATCAGAAGGGATAATGAACCGGTGCCTAAAAATTTTATCTAGGGCATTGATTATACTCGAATTAAATCTGACAAATTGAGGGCTAAGGATCTCTCTTTTGGAGGCAATATTAAAGGAGAATATTCCTCTATTCTTTAGCCGCTCAGATACTGATTTAAAAAATTCCTGCGTAAAATAACGGTTTAGCCCAAGATTTGACGGAGGGGGCATATTCATCAGGATTAGATCATAATTTTTATTTGAATTTTTCAAATATAAGCGCGGGTCATCGGTTATAAGATTAACAAGTCTTGCGGCTTCACTGGTTAAACCAAGTTTGCTTAGTTTTGAGATTAGGGGATTTATCTGAAGGAAATCCAGGGATTTAGGCCTATATTTAATTATTTCTTCAGCCTGTCCGGATAAAGAAGCGCCGATAAAGAGAACATCTTTATTATGGACAGTTTCAAGCGCGGACAAGCTCATATGGATAAATTCTTCATTAGAGGATTTATCCTCGCTGGTAGCTAAAAGTGAACCTGCTGAAAAGAGGAGGATAGTTTTTCCTTGGGCTGCTGCGATAACCGGGCCGTAGCCGCTGCCTAGATTAAAACGAATATCGGCATCATCCAATTCTTTTTTAATCAGGGTATCAAAACTAAAGATCGAAATTATAGATATAATCATTATGGAGCTAGCGGTTATGATTTTTTTATCGATCTTGCCAATTGCCGGGATCAAAAGGATGGGCAGAATAGAAAACGCCAGCGGGTTAGAGTAGTTATTAAGCAGGAGAGTAAAGGATACTCCGCCAAGGAAGAATCCGATAGCCTCAAAAGCAAAAAATTGGCCGTAAGTTTCATTTTTTAAAGAATTATTTTTTATATATAAATCGGTAAAACGCCTGAATGCCAAGCCGATAACAAAGGCAGGCGGACCGATTAAGGCCAGGCTTAAGAAAATAATAAGGCCGGGATTAGCTACTTCGTAATATTTCAGCCCGATTAATGATTTGGCCGAATGAATCAAGCTGATCGACAGAAAGAAGGTTAAAGAAAATAAAGCGGGAAGGGTGAAATCGCGGAATTTCTGGTTATTTTTAACTATACTGCCTAATGAACAAAATACTACCCAGAATCCGGCGGCTATAACAAAAGCCAGCTCGTTTCTAGCGATGGAAAAATTGAATTCGCGTAAAGTTACAAGCTGGAATATCGAAGTAATTATCCCCAAAACCACAAAGATAATCATAGACAACTTTTCCTTTTGTTATTATATTAAGCCTAAGATGAAGGAAAGTCTATATTATTTATTCGTCAGCGGTTTGATCCTGGGAAGCGGCCCCTGCCTAGGTTTCTGCGCACCCGTCTTGATCGGATTCGTAGCTACCTATAAGCCTTCTTTAAAAAAGGCTTTAGTTTCTTACCTGTTTTTTTCTTCCGCTAAACTTTTTAGTTATATGCTGCTGGGAGGATTATGCGGTATATTCTCCGGTATATTAAAGAGCAATATTTTTCTCGGATACCTTAAAGCTATAAATATAGGCCTGGGAATTTTTATCTTATTAATAGGCATCCTCACTCTTATTTTGAGAGATCCGTTAAAGAGCAAGTATTGTTCTTTTCTATCTAACGGCCATTTAAAAAACGCCGGTTTCCTGGGCCTATTGGCAGGATTTTCACCCTGTTTACCGCTTTTAGGCATCTTAAATTACATAATTATCATTTCGCATTCTTCGCTTGAGGGTATTTTTTATGCTTTTGCCTTTGGATTAGGCACAGCAATTTCTCCGCTTATTTTGTTGGTTGCTTTATCAGGTAAGCTGTCGCAATTTTTGTCTGGTAACCAGAAAGTTAAAATCCTGATTAAGATTATCTGCGGGCTAGTTTTAATTTTGTTAGGCGTAAGAATTATCCTAAAATAAGATACCTAAAGTGCCTCTTGAGTATCCATTGACTTTAAAGTGGTTAGCTTTATAATAGTGTAACGGATTAGGGCCATTAACCTAGGAAAAGGACAACAAAAAGGCATAAAGATGAATATATTTATAGGTAACCTGTCTTTTGAAGCCAAAGAAGCTGATGTTTTGAGGGCTTTTGCTTCTTTTGGTAAGGTAGATAGCGCAGTGATTGTGATGGATAAAAACGGCAAAAAATCGCGGGGTTTCGGATTTGTGGAAATGCCCGAAGAGCAAGAGGCAAAACTTGCGATTGATGCTTTAAACGGCAAAGATATTTTAGGCAGGCCGGTAAATGTGATGCCTGCTTTGGCTAAAGAACAAAAAACTCCGGTTGCCAGGCATAAAAAGAGCGCTGATGGGCAAGGATTTCCTTTAAAAAGAACCGGTAAATACAGGCAAGGAAGGCGGACTATTAGCTACCTGAAACAAAGGATAGATGCTGGGCTTCCCGGGGTGATTCCGGAGCGCAAATTTAAAGCGAATCCTTTGCGCTGGCGTAAAAAATCAAAATGGGCTACTGCTTATAAGAAACCGGATAGTGAGTTTAAGCCTTGGATTAAAAGTGATGGCAGAAAACCAGGCCCCTGGAAGAAGGAAGGCGAGCCTAAACCCTGGGTTAAGAGTGATAGCAGAAAACCTGGGCCTTGGAAGAAACCGGATGGTGAGTCTAAGCCTTGGATTAAAAGTGATGGCAGAAAACCAGGCCCTTGGAAGAAGGAAGGAGAGCCTAAACCCTGGATTAAGAGTGATAGCAGAAAACCTGGGCCTTGGAAGAAAGAAGGCGGGTCTAAGCCTTGGATTAAAAGTGATAGCAGAAAGCCGGGGTTTTATAAGAAACCGGATGGTAAGTCTAAGCCTTGGGTTAAGAGTGACAGCAGAAAACCCTGGAAGAAGTCCGGCGGCAAGGGTTTTAAGAAATGAAATTAAAACTTAACCTTTTTCCCGCCCCGCTGCAGATGGAAGATAAGATGGCAGGGATTATCCAGGAAGCAGTGGATGGCCGGGCAAGTATAGTTGAAATAGCCTACGGACCGGCTACGGATACTGTAAAAAAACGTATCCTTAAATTTCTAAATAAAAAAGAAATCCGGAAATTTTATTCAAGATTGGAAAAAACGGATAAAGGGTGGGGGAGAATTTATTTACATTTTAGGTGGAAATAGAATAATATGGCTAAAGAAAATCTTCTTAATGAATTTTATTCGCTTGTCCAGATAGATGACTCAAGCGGCAACTATGCCAAGGATATAAAAGATAACAGTTATTTTGGCCTGCCGTTAAAGAGTATCGTTGAGGCTGAAAAACGCCTGCGTTTAGCCGAAAGCCGGGGAATTGCTTATTTTTCTATGGAGTATGGACTGGCCACTAGCTGTTACAATAAATTATCCAGCCAGCTACCTATCAATCCCAAAAACATGTTGCCTGAAAATGCCGTATTTTCAAACTTTCGGGTAGCTGATTATTTCTTTGCTCTGCACCAGGATCATATTATAGACCTTCCGATTTACAGCGGAGGTTTAGGCATATTGGCCGGTGATACCGTCAAAACTATGGCTGACTATAAACTTCCTGCGGTCGGCGTCGGGATATTGTGGAACTCCGGTTATTTTAGGCAAAAGTTCTGGTTTAAATATGGCCAGGCTCCGGAAAAGATGCGTTGGGATCCAGGTTCTTATCCCGGTTTAATACCTTTAAAAAACAGGGTTAAAATATCGCTAAAGCCGGAAGATGTATACCTTAAGCTTTGGAAATATTATGTCTATAGCCATACAAACGACTCGGTTATCCCGTTGATCTTATTAGATTCTAATATTGAACCGAATACAGAGCGGGTTAAGGTACTTACTGATCAGCTTTACCGAAGCGATAATATATTTTTAAAATTATTACAGCGGGTAATCTTAGGCTATGGCGGAATCGGGGCCCTGGATGAACTAAAATATAATATTGATATACACCATCTTAATGAAGGGCATGCGGTCTTTGCTTTTGTCGCTAAAGCCCGCGGGCTGGGAGGGGAAGAGCTTGAAAAAATAAAAAACAAGTTCGTTTATACCTGCCATACTCCGGTTGAAGCAGGCCATGACCGTTTTTCTTTTGATGATTTAAATAAAGTGCTTAAAAAAGAAGATACTGACATAATCGATAAATTAGGCAGGGAACATTCGGGTATGGCTAATCTTACCCTGCTTTCAATGAACATTTCATCGGCGATAAATGCCGTTTCGCTTAACCATCAAAAAGTTATGCATATCCAGTTCCCTAAATACAGAGAACAGATACAATATGTAACTAACGGTGTCCATCCCCATACCTGGGTTTCCCAAAAATTTAGCGAACTATTTGCTAAGTTCCCGGAAAATTTCCCTGACTTTAAAAATAACCCCATGGTTTTGGCCAGGGCTGCGGAGCTCAAAAATAATTCTGATTTCCGCGCCCAGTTATGGAAAGCCCACCAGTCTAACAAAGCAGACCTTTGCAAGCTTCTGGAAAAATGGGCGCTTGATGAAAATTTATTCACTATCTGTTGGGCCAGGAGGATCGCCGCTTATAAAAGGCCGAGCCTCATCTTGCACGATGTAAACAGGTTGGTGCAGATTGCCGAGCGAGTAGGCCCTCTGCAGATAATTTTAGCAGGTAAAGCGCATCCCAATGATAACCTGGGGTTCACCTATATTAATGAGATGCTGGATAAAGTCGACAAACTCACCGAAGATTATGATAAACTTAAAATAATTGTTTTAGAGAATTATGATATTTCTCTTGGTAAAATACTTACTTCTTGCGTCGATGTTTGGTTAAATAATCCACTGCCGCCTTTTGAAGCCAGCGGGACGAGCGGGATGAAGGCGATTTTAAACGGGGTGCTTCAAATGACCACCGTAGACGGTTGGGTGGCAGAAGCGACCGATAGAAAAATCGGCGCGTTTTTCGGGTATAAAAACAACGAAGGCAGCGTAGGGAATGAAAATGATTTACATATGAATGATGATGCCGAAGCGCTATATGCGGCGCTTGAGAAAATGACCGGCTTGTATTATCAAACTAACTCTGCCGGTAAAGCGGATATTTCTTCAGAATGGATAGATATGATGATCGAATGTCTTTGTGTTTCGGCCCAGTTTAATACTTACCGGATGCTCGACCAATATAAGAAATATATCTGGCATATTGATTAACAAACAAAGCTTTACATGCAGACAGCTTCCGCCCTAAACCAACCGCTAAAAGTCTTAGTTTATATCGTTTGCTACAATGCCCAAAACCATATTGGTGATGTATTAAATAGGGTTCCTGTGCAATACCGCCGCGATTCGAATACCAGGATTCTAATAAGCGATGACTGCTCTATTGATGATACCATTGAAACCGCTTCCAAGGTTCTTAGGGAATTAAATTATACTAACTACGAAATATTTAAAACCAAGGTAAATCAGGGCTACGGCGGAAACCAGAAGATAGGTTATAATTACGCCTGCAGGAATAATTTTGATTATGTCATTTTACTGCACGGAGACGGCCAATATGCCCCCGAAGAATTAACCTCTTTTTTTAATCTCTTTAAAGGCAATTACGATGTAATCCTGGGCTCCAGGATGTTAATAAAGAAAAATGCCTTAAAAGGTAAAATGCCGGTTATCCGTTTTGTATCCAATATAATCCTGACTAAAATACAAAATCTCCTGGCCCAGACTAATTTATCGGAGTTCCATTCAGGATACCGGGCATATTCTATAAAATTCCTTAAAGAAGCGAATTTCGAACTAAATTCCAATGGTTTTGATTTTGACACCGATATCCTGCTCCAAGCTAAGTTCTTGCAGAAAAGCATCAAAGAATTTCCGATAGCTACTTTTTATGGGGATGAAAAATCAAATGTTTTCCTAATCAAATACGGTTTGGACATTTTTATGACAACTTTAAAATTTAAAATGCAGCAGATGGGAATAGGCTGTGCATTGAAATTCAAGGGAAGTAAGCATTTGATGTATAAGGATAAATTTGATTTAAAGGGCAGCACCCACTATTATCTATTGAAACTAATCGAGGATTTTAAACCGAAGAAAATATTAGAGATAGGGTGTGGCTCGGGATACCTGGCAGAAAGACTTAAAGCTAAGGGTGTTTGGCTTACAGGAATTGATATTTTTACGCCAGTCAATAATAATTACAATGAATTTTTCTGCGAGAATATCGAACAGTTTGATTGGAATAAGCTGGGGCAGGAAAGTTTTGACATGGTTTGCCTGATGGATATCCTTGAACACTTAAAAGAACCGGAAAGGCTCTTGCTATCCTTAAAAAATAACCCTAAATTCGAGAATGCTGTATTTATTATTAGCGTGCCTAATGTGGCCTTTTTTTCGGTCAGGCTCGGGCTGCTTTTTGGCCGCTTTAATTATGCCGACAGAGGGATAATGGATATTGACCATAAGCGTTTATTTACCTATGGTTCATTCCATCGTATGTTAAAAGAATGCGGATTTAATATAAAAAGGACTATTCCGGTTTCCCCTCCCTTTAGATTATTAAATCAGGGCTTTGTTCCAGAAATCTTTTCGGGTTTATTTAATTTGTTGAATAAAATTGCTCCGGGGTTATTTTCGTTTCAAATTGTTAAAATAGCCGCTTTGGTCCCAACTTCTACTATTCTAATTAATAAAAGTTTACCGAAATGAAAAATTTAGCCTCTTTGATGAAGAAAAAATATATTTGGATTATAATTGCGGCCTTAATTATTAAATTCGGGCTATTTTTCTATATGGTGGCATTTAGTCCCCAAGGAAAATTTCAACCGGATTCAACCGATTATCTTAAATCAGCAGAAATGATTGCCACCCGCGGCGCATTTGCCTTGGATACCGGAGGCAAGCTAAGCTTTGAATTGTTTCGCACTCCCGGATTTCCTTTTTTTCTAGCTGTTTTTCATTACCTATTGAAAATCCCGCTGGAAGGGGTTATATTCTTACAAATATTATTAGCGATATCGGTTGCCTTTATAACTTATAAAGCCGCTTACGAAATTAATCAGAAGACCGCTTTTTTAAGCGCAATGATAGTTTTATATAGCCCGCCGATTACAATTTATTCTTTGCAGGTATTGGCAGATACGTTATTTTTATTCTTAATTTCCCTGTTTTTATTAGTATTTATCCGTTATATAAAAAGCAGAGAAGTTAAATGGTTATTATTATCGGCTGTTTTTTTGGCTTTAGCCACTTATGTGCGTCCGGTAAGTTATTATTTTTGCTTAGCCGTGGCAATTTTTATTATATATGCGAATATCCGGGATAAATCCTGGTGGAAAATTTTTCACGCCCTGGTTTTTTTATTAATAGCCTATAGCCTGCTCGGGATTTGGTTAGTAAGAAATCATATCCATTTTCAAAGGTATATCTTCACTAACATCCAGAGTGATTACAGGGCTTTTCCGGTGTTCGAATATTATGCTAAGAACGATTATTTTTTAGGTAAAACCGTAGCGCCGATTTTTAGCTATATTAATGCCGCCTGGAATTGTTTTTTATCACTGATGACCAGGCCGGGTTCTTTAAAATACCTGCATAGCTTCCCTCTAACTGTTATCGGTAAAATTTTGGGTTATCCTTTTGTGGTTTTTTGGTGGATCGGGCTTTTAGCCGGACTGGCCAGAATAGGAAAAAATATTTATTATCAGTTTATTTTGTTTATGATGGCGTATTTTATTTCTATTACCATAGCGGTTATTGCCAGAAGCAGCGGGGAGAGGTATCTGATCCCCATAATCCCCTTAATAGCCATTATTTCCGCCAACGGTTGGATCAAATTAAGAGAAATCTATTTTAGAAGGAAGCGGATTCATCCTTTACAGCATTTGTGAAATCTGATATAGTGATTTCACTCTTATAGGATAATTTTGCCCATTCCCGCGGTTTTGGGCGGGGCAACTGAAATTTAATGCGCCTGTAGCTTTAATGAGCGGATAACTTATGGAGGCATAAGCCGACATAAGTTATAGCGTAAGCGTCCGCGAGTTAACCCCGCCGGTTTTTGGCGGGGC
>Ga0172375_10011351_pt1 | contig 11362 bp, 13 predicted proteins | sample LakKiv1m_FD_114537 | JGI IMG/M metagenome (GOLD analysis project Ga0172375, IMG submission 114537) | Freshwater microbial communities from Kabuno Bay, South-Kivu, Congo - kab_092012_11.1m | ecosystem: Environmental > Aquatic > Freshwater > Lake | place: Democratic Republic of the Congo... | reverse complement strand
GGAGGCGGCAGAGAATTTTAGGTCTGGTAGGATAAATGACCGCCCCACGAGAAAGATGGAATAATCCATCAGGAGGTAAGTTATGCGTGTATGGAATACAGGAACAATAGATATAAAGCAGTTGTATAATAATAAACCAATTATTATACCTGCGGGAAAAGAAGTAGATGTATTTGATGATTTAGGCGTATTTCTTCTTAATAAACGGGATATTAGGGGAAAAGGGCTTGTTCAACTTAAAGACAGTGATGACAAGGCAAGTAGATACCAACAGGGCAGGTATCAGATATTTATGTGGGCTACTGAAAAAAATAATGACTATATAAAGCATTGTGAGGAAAGGCGTGAAATCAACCAATCGCCCATACCGCCTCATAAAGAGATTTTGGAATATCAAAAAACAATAGCAGAATACAATAAGTGGGAAGCAGACGGTTTTCCAATGAAAGAAGAGTTTACCAAAAAACCAGATAAAAACAAGGTTTATGTGTGTCCTGAATGTTCAGCAGAATTTGTAAATAAAGATGTTTATTTTGAACACATGGGATTGCATAAAAAGGAGTTAAATGTCAACCTTAGCACAGTTACGGACAAGAGTTCGTGAAAAAGTAGATGAAGACACAGCTGTATTTTGGTCCGATACACTTATAAACAACCAGTTAAATGAGGGCTACCGTTATTATTGGGCTTTCATCATAAAGTTATTTGAAGCATATTTTGCTAAAACAGACTATATAAGTTTTGATGCAAACTCGGCGGGTGAATATTCCTTGCCGAGTGATTTTTTTAAGATGCGTTTAGTTGAAAGAATTATAGGAACTCAACGGACACCGCTTAAATATTTTGAAAGATATGATAATACAATAGCTATAAATTTAGCTCAATCAACTTATAATTTTCCTTCTTATAGATTTAGAGGAAATAAATTAGTTTTTGAACCAGCACCAGATTACTCTGAAACAAACGCTGTTCAAATTGAATATATTAGAACTCTAGCGGATTTATCTGCAAGTCAAGATGTTGATAGTGAATATCCGTCTTTGGCTGAAGATTGCATGATTTTAAGGGCTGTAATTAAATGTAAAAGCGTGGAGGAAATGGTAGCAGGCGGTGGGGCAGATACAGACCCATTTATAAAAGATTTGGTATCTACCGAACAAATGCTTAAAGAACTGATAGAACAGAGAATAACCGCAAGGATTTATGTAGAACCATTTGGCGGTGAAGATAATGATAATTCACAAAATTCACAGATTGGCACATTTTAAGGAGGAAGTATGAAGAAATTTTTTGGAGTTTTTATTGGTATTATTTTAATAACTAATATTTGTTTTGCTATGGCAGAGGAAGAAAGGCATACTTTTTATAATAGATATGACCCCACAACTGATACATTTGTTTATTATGATGCCAATGCAGATGGTGTTAATGAGCAAACTTCAACAGGCGACCAAGTAGCAGTAAATACATATAAACAAAAAACTATACAGGTTTCAGGTATAACTGTAGGTGAATATATAGAAATCAGGATTGAAGGTCGTTCTAAAGACCAGACTAATACACCTAATTGGGCTGTTTTAGATACTGTTGCATTTGGTTCTGCTTCTTATGATACAGCAAAAAATGTAGTAGTTGATGTTACTGAATATGTTGATTTTTTAAGAGTAGGCATAAGGCGTGCAGGAACAAATGGTTCATCAAAAATAGATGTTAGGGGCATATTTACCACTTTAGAAAGATAACTGGAGGAAAAGATGGATACTAAAGATATTATAGCATTAGGCAAACAACTTGAAGAAAAGTCAAAAGTAGAACAGGAAGTGAGGGATTTAAAATCAGAAGAAGCTCAATTAAAGCAATCAATAGGTGTTTTAAAGAAAGCAAGAGATGGTGAAAAAGAAACTTTTGAAAAAGAAAAAAATATGTATTTAAAGCAAATCCAAGATATTAAAAATTCTGCAATAATTCTTGAGAAATCAAGGCAAGAGGCTACCAGTAAGTTATCTTCAAAAGCAAGCGAGCTGATGGCAAGGGAAAATAATATAAAATCAGATGAAGCTGATTTAGCCCGCAAAAAAAATGATTTTGCAATACAAGAACAGAAACAGAAGAAAGAACTTGATGAAATCAATAGACAGAAGAATATAGTAAAACAAATAGGGATATTAAGTAATCAATTATGATAAGATTTCAAACAGCACGTTATTTCTTTTCTGATAAAGGCATACAGGAAAAAACATCTGTTTTTGCGATATTGCCTACTGAATTGCAAGAAGCAAGAAATGTTCATTTTTATGAAAACGGTGCTTTGACCAAAAGAGCTGGTTATAAAAAACGCTTGACAAATGATATATCAGGAACGCCTATTATCACTGGTTTATATGAGTTTATCAAACGTGATGGAACTAAAAAATTCATAACTGCCTGTGATAAATTATATTATAATTCTCAAGATGATGCTTCAGCTACTTTGATTGCTGGCGGTCTTACTTTTACAGTAGGTTCTGAAGGTCAGAATTTTATGTCTTTTGTAAATTTTAATAACAAAACTATTGGGACAAATGGTGTAGAAGCTGTCTGGCAATATGACGGAACAACTGCATCTGCTTTAGCGGGTTCGCCGCCTATTGCTGAACAGATAGCAGTATTTCAGAATTTTGTATTTCTTGCAGGAAATTCTACCTATCCATATAGACTTTATTTTTCAAATGATGGTAATGAAACCACTTGGACGGGAACAGATTATATAGATATAGGCGATTTGACTGCACCCATAACTGGGCTTGCAGTATTGTTTAATACTCTTTATATATTTACCCGTAAAGGCATATATTCATTAAGGGGTTATGATAGAGATACATTTATTTTAGATGATATTAATTCTTCAGTTGGTTGTGTTGCTTATAAATCCATTGTAAAAGTAGATAATAATCTTGTATTTTGGACAGATAGGGGTATTTATTCTTTTGATGGAATACAAGTTCATTATATAAGTGAAAATATACAACTTATAATAGAGGGTTTGAATTATACAAGAACGGATAAAATAGTAGCTGAATTATATAAAGCTAAAAATCAAATATGGTTTAGCGTTTCAACAGGTTCAAATTCAAACCATAATGAAGTTATTTGTATGACTTATGATACAACTGGTTCTGAAAATAGTATTATAACTAAAAAAGAAGTTGCTTTCGCTGTATATACAAATATGGAGTTCAATGCTTTTGGTCTGGAAACATCTTCAACTGAACTTGATAGATTATATGCAGGTAACTATGCAGGTCGTATAACACAGCAGGATAGTGGCAACAATGACGATGGCGAGGGAATAGATTTTAGAGTTAAACTTCCTCCTATAGACATGGGTGCACCAGAACAGTTTAAGCGTTTCAGGTATATGTGGATATTTAATAAACAAGAAGGAAATTATAATTTAAGTATATCTTACCAAACAGATTTTGGTCTTGGTGGAACAACTACGAATGTAAGTTTATCTGTTGCTGGTTCTGCAAGTTTATGGGGAACAATGATTTGGGGAACTGATATGTGGGGTGGTTCATCAATAATAAAATCAAGAGTTGGTTTTAAAGCAAAAGGTCATATCCTTGAACTTATTTTTACTAATAGTAATGCTGACCAACCTGTAGTCATAAAAGGGTTAAGTATAATGGCACAATTAAAGTCAACGGGTCGTAGATAATGGCTAAACCACAGAAATTATTTCCATACATAGATAATCAAAAATTAGATAAAGACCTAAAAAATATTTATGATTGGATTTCAAGATTAGAAGTAGTTACGGTAAATCCAGACGGAAATCGGACTGGTCAAAAAGGAGAAGCAGTTTTATTAATTACTGGAGGAAATTTTTATGTTGAGGTCAATGTTGACAGTTCTACTACTTGGCGTGGTTTTATTTTGTCTGATACTCCCTAATTGTTTTGCAGATGATTATAAGTTTGGATATTGTCCCATAACAGGAAACCAGATTATAGATAATTTTGGCAGACCAATGCCTAATTATAAAATAGTTTATTTTAAAATGTCTAATGATACTGTAATGGTGGTGTGTGTTGATAAAGACGCTATTATAACTGAAGCAGATTTTCCAAAGATAATGGAACACGTTAAAAAAGGTTGGCAATGGGAAATAAATCGTAAAAAATGGACTCCTAAACAAATACAAGATTATAAAGATGCTTTTTTTAACCTAACAATTACTAAGGTGGTGGAATAATGAAAAAATTAACTGCATTTATATTATTATTATTTGCTTGTCAAATAAGTTTTGCGGCAGTGCCTGTAACTTTTACAAATGGAACGGTTGCTGATGCGACGGAAGTTAATCAGAATTTTAATTATTTTGAGAATAAATTTTCTACAACATCTGGACATAGCCACAATGGAGTAGATAGTAAAACTATTTCAACTTTAGGCACAGTTACAACTGGTGTTTGGCAAGCAACAGTAATGGATGAAGTTTATGGTGGAACTGGTATGTCAGGCTATGCTTCAGGAGATTTAATCTATGCTACTTCTGATACTGGTTTAGCAAGGCTTGCAAAGGGTGCATTAGGTTCTATATTGATATTTAGCCATACATTAAGCGAACCCAGTTGGCTTGCTGCTGGAACATCTGGATATTTCCTAAAAAGTAATGGTGCTGGCGTTAATCCATCTTGGGGACAATTGGATTTAGCTTCTGGTGTTACTGGAGCTTTACCTGATAGCAACCTTGCTCAAATAACTACTGCATCTAAAGTTTCTACAACTGCATTAACTGGTTATGTAACTGCTAATTTAAAAGTTTACGATAGTGGTTGGTTTGCAGTTAATACTACAACTAAAACTTATACAAAAACACATAATCTTGGAACAACTAATACTTTATTCAATCTTTATTATGCAACTGATGATAGTGGTTCAAATATGCAGAAGGTTAATTGGTTTACTGACCAGACAGAAGGTGGTGGACAACATGGTGGTTGTTTAAATAGTATAACCACTACTACTATAGTTGCACAAACAGGTGCAAATACAGTGCAGACGCATTTTAAAACAGATGGTAGTTGGGAAACCTATGCTTCAGGATATTATAGAATAGTAGGATTAGCTTTAGAATAATGATAGAATTATTATTATACAATTCTGAATATTTTGATTTGGTGTGTAAATGAATAAAATAAAAAATATAACAAAAATAGATTATCAAATATTAAGTAAAAACCCTCTTATAGAATTATTTCCTATACCTAAACAACCACCTATTAATATGAGGTTTAGGAAATTAATTACTGCTCTTGAAGAAAAGATAAAAAATTTGCCAGGTGCATTAATAGGTGATTGTTTTCCGCTTAAACACATTTTTGCTGAAGGACTTTATATGAGGGAACTAACTATTCCTAAAGGATTTTTTTGTGTGGGTAAATTGCATAAAAATTCTTATGTAAATGTGATATTAAAAGGCGATATGACTATTTTAACAGAAGATGGTGTAAGAAGAATTAAAGCACCTTGTTCAAATGTTGCACCTTCTGAAATGAAAAGATTTGGATATTCTCATGAAGATACTATTTGGATTACGGTTCATCCAAATCCTACCAATACAACAGATATAGAAAAATTGGATAAAGATATACACGTTGAAGATTATGATGATTTACCTAATAAAGTTATAGATATAGGTGAAGATGCAGATTTAGTATTTAATGATTTTGTTAAAGAAATTGCAAAAATTGATTATAAATTTGATATAAATTATTTTAGAGAACTTACTAAAAAAGTTTTTTCCCATGAAAAGCAAGGATTTTGGAGTGATTGGACAAAAGAACAGCAGGAATTATATATGTCAGGAGATTGGGAAGCATTTTCAAGAAGCCGTAATTATAATGAGGAAGAAATATCCGATTTAAGACAATGGATAGATATGAAAGAACAAAGTGAAAAACAAGGATTTAACCCTTTAAAAACAATTAAGGATTTAATTACTGAAGTTGCTTTAAAGAATATATCATTGGATAAAAAAGGAGAGATTGTAAAATCTTCTCATATTCCAACAAGTAAAAAAGTTCCATATAATCAGGAGGTAATAAAATGTCTGGTATAGCCGCTGCTATTACTGCTTCTGCTGTTATAGGAGGATATTCAGCACATCAATCAAATAAATTAGCAAAATCTGCTAAAGGTTCTGCTGAATATGAAGCAAGGTTACAACGAGAAATTGCACAACAACAAGGTGAAGAAATCAAAGAGGCAGGTAAAAAAGCAGCAGGTCAAATAACAACCGCAGGTCAATCCACTCCAGAAGAACAAGCAAGGTTATCAAGATATAAAGGCAAAGCAACTACGCCTGCTGAACAATTAATGACAGAGGCAGGACCAATTTCTCAAGCAGTAGCTCGTAGAGTTCAGGAAAGAGTTGACCAGCCTGGAATGGATTATGATGTTAATTCTGCGGACTTTGAGAAATCAGTTGGAACTCCAGTATGGGCTTCATTAAAAGCAAGGGGTATTACTCCTGCACCTGGTGATACAACTGGTGGTGGTTTAGGAACTACACAATATATGAAATCAGTAGTTCCATATCTTGCGTCATTAAGGTCTGGTCAGATAAATACTGATATTGCAAGGGGTCAGGAATATGGAACTCAAGCACAGAATTTACAAAATTATTATACAGACTTAGAGAATCAATTAGGTGAAGCGATAAGAAGTAGATTATATGAATCAGGGATAAAAGCAGCAGGTGCGGAACAAACAGGAATAACTGCTGGTGGTCAAACCATAGCAGGCGGTGCTTCTGATGCGGCTTCAACATTAAGTAATTTATATGCAAATCAACTTGCAGGTGCTAATGCACAAGGTGCAGAATCAGGCGATGCTTTAGCAAATGCTTTAAGTGCTTTTTTAATGTATCAGGGAAGTAAAACACCATCAACAAGTGGAACAAGTGGAACAAGTGGAGCTGCAAATTATGGAGATACATCATATAATTTAAAAAGTTCTCCATTATATCAAAAAAGAGTAGCAGGTAATTCTGGTGTTTATTATGGAAGGTAATTAAGGAGATAATGATATGGCTAATTGGACTTCAGGATTTGCTTCTACATTAGCAAAAAATATGAAGGAGCAGCAACAAGGTAAAATTGATACAGAAAAAGAACAAGCAAAAGCAGTGTTAGAATCTTTGCTTAAAGGCGAGGTAGAACCTACACAAGAAAGTCCATCTTTAACTTTACAAAGAGGTTATGGGATTCTTCCTAAAGGTGGTTATAAAGTTTCTCCAAGTGTTAATAAACAAGCTGAGATGATGAAAAATGCTTTATTAACAAAAGAATATGAAGCTGTTATGAATCCTAATAGACCAACAGGTGATGGAATACAAAGCCCTACTATTAAAACAAATGTGACTGGAGTTCCTACTTATGGCGGAACAGAAAAAGGTAAAATAGAACCTTTTATTCAAGTTCAAACTGGCACGGATAAATATGGAAATCCTGAATATACTACAAAAGAAAATCCTGCATATACACAACAGCAAAAAAAAGAAACAAAAATAATGGAATTTGATGTCAAAAAAGAACAACTTAGAAAAGACCTTGATAGTTTTTTTGCAATAGATGATAAAATAGATAGAGCACAGGGTGGACTTTTAGCAACTCGTGGAGCTGGTATACGGTCTCAATATAGAGCAATGGCTCAACCAATAGACCCTCAAACAGGAAAACCTACTGTTGAGGGTATAGCTGCAAGAGTTCATGATGCCGCAGCTAAAAGATTAAGAGTGCAATTAGTAAGAGCTGCTGGTGATGTAGGAGCTATAAATATTGTAGAACAAGAAGCTGCTGAAAAATTAATTCCAGGTTTCTACGATAGTGATGCAAGTGCAAAAGTAAAAAGAGCTTATTTGCAACAATTAACAAAAGCTATTGAAGATAATTCTCCTGATGAAGTCAAAAAAACATTAGACAATATGGGTATAAATTATTTAGATTTGGGAAAAGATACCACACAAACTGGTAAAAATCAAATAGGAGAAATAGTTTATAAGGGTGGTAAAAACTGGAAAATAACTGGATTTGATACAGATGGAACACCATTAGTTGATGAGGTGCAATAATGTCTATTCGTTTAGATGAAATTTCTGAAAATATTATACCAAAAAGTTTACAGAAAAAAAGCATTAGACTTGACCAAATAAAAGAAGATATTGCCGAAAAAACATCTGCGAAAAAAGTAACAGATTATTTTTATCCATCTTTTATGACTGGTATGAAACCAGAAATAAAAGATGGAGTAGAAACACAAAATATTTATGGCGATATATATAATAGACCAGGTGCGGCAGTTCGTTCTACTTTATTAGGTAAGGGTTTTACTGAAGGTGCTAAAAGACCAAGTGAAGTTCCTACCTATCAAGATATTTTAAAAACATCACCACAAGCACAAATAGTATCATCAGCTTTAATACCAGGAGGAGTTTCAGGAGTAGCTGGAACAATGGATACTATAACTAATCCTGCTGATATTTTAACGTTATTATTAGGAACATCTCCAACCATTCAAAAAGGAGTTAGTGAGGCGGGGCAAATTATATCCAAAAGAGGTATTTCTCCTGTTGTTAAAAAAGGTGGAGAATTTATAGAAAAAACAAAACCAATAATAAATAAATCAATATTAGGTGCAAAACAAATTGGTAAAAATATTGCAGAAAAAAGACCAAGAATTATGACTCAAAAATATGTTAAACCAAGAGCTGAAACTATTTCAAAAGAATTGGAAAATTTAAAAGGATTAATAGGCGGTGAAAAAGAAAAAGCAATACAAGCCGCAGGTCAAACTGTAGTGAATTTTGAACCTAACCCAAATGTTGTTTCTAAAATACAAACTAAATTAAAAGACCCTTTATACAAAGAAGGAATAGGTTTAAATATAGATGAAATGGGTAAATTTCCTACCAATGTAGAAAATATAGATAAATACAAACAAGCAATAAGCGATTTTATGTCTACAAAAGAGTGGGATGAAACAAGCGATATAGTTAAAAATGCCCTTAAAAAAGAATATGGCAGAGCTTCAGAAGCTTTAAAAACGGCAGCACCAGAGGCAGTTGGAGATATAGAAGGTTATCATCAATTTATGAAAAGATACCCAACAGCTAAAAAAGTTGTAACAAATGCAAGAGGAGAAATAATTGAAAAACCTTTACGAGGAGTATTTAAAAAAGGAGCCGAACAAACAACTAAGGAATCTTTAGAAGAATTGGGAAAAATGTCAGACCCTTTAGCTCAAGCATTAAAAGATGTTAAAAAATTTACTGGAAGACAATCTTTAAAAAGAGGAATAGGTAAAGCGGCAATATATGGTGGGCTTCCTTCTATGGCTTTATGGTATTTACTCCGTGGAAGAAAGTAACCAGCCACCTAATAATATTAATATAATAAGAAATACAAAAAAACCCATATTTTCACCTCAAAAGTAAGTATATCATATATTTAACAAAAGTCAATAGGAGATTATTATGTATTCGTTAGGTAACCCTGAAGAACAGACTCCATTAAGTATCACAGCTACTGCACAGGAATATCAACTTACTCATGGTATTCAATCAATAGAGTTTCAAAACTCTGGCACTAAAGATGTTTATTTTGGTAAGTTATCTACTTTAACATCTGCTCGTGGTGGAGTGATTTATGCAGGAAGCAACAAAACATTTGAAAATGTAGGTGCTGGATGGAAAATATCATTTCTTTGTGCTACAGGTAATACTTCAACTTTACGAGTGATAAAATATTTATAAGGATTATATATGATTAAAAAACTATTTATTATATCGTTGATATTGTTAATACCTGCTTTTACTTATGCTGATGACTCCATAGGTGGTGGGAATATACATGGTGAAAATGCACCATTGGCTTTTCAAGATGCAACAGGAGACATAGTCCGCCCAAGAACTGTAATTACAACTTATACGGATAATGGTGATGGAACAATTACATTAGCGGCAGGCGGTGGTTCAGGCACCCCAGGTGGTTCCGATGGCGATGTTCAATACAATGATGGTGGGTCTTTTGGCGGATTTGGCGATTTTAACGACGGAACAAATGCTTTAACTATTCCAGGTTCTTTAACAAGTGGAAATATAGCTGCTACGGTGGCTAATACTATAAATGCAATAGCCTTAGATATAACTCAAAACGATACAACCAATAATAATAAAGCCGCTTTAATTACAAATACTGGCACAGGCAATGCTTTAAAAATAGACCAAAATGGTAATACCTCTGTTTCAACCTCAGTAGGTGGTGCATTATTGCTTGATAATACTGATAATACAGGTGCAGGTATGATTATATATTCAGACCAGGGTTCTGGTGCTTCTGGAAGGCTTTTAAATATAAGAGCTGATAATGCTGCTTTTGATGAAGCGGCTTTACACGTTGATTATGATGGCGTAGCCAATGCAGTTGAAATAGTGCATAATTCTTCAACAGAGGATAGTGTAGCATTAACTGTAACAGAAAATAATGCCAATGGTTCAGCAGTGGGGATAACTTCTAACACTAAAACTCATGGTTCAGAAAAAGTAATTCATACTGGCACAGGCGATGATACCAATGCTTCTTTATGGTCAGGCGATATACAGGGAACAGGAACAGCTTGTCAGGGATTATACATAACCTCAACCACAGGTGGAACTACTGGTAAATTGTTGAACATAAGAAATGGTGCAGGACCAACAGAGTATATGACTTTGACTTATGACGGCAAGTTAGGTTTAGGAGAAGATGAACCTGCTGAAGTTTTAGATGTTAATGGAAACATAAAATGTAGCGGGCATATAACAACAGCTAACTCAGATTCAAACTTATATGATTTAGCAGTAGGAGTAAATGGTGCAGGTGGCACAGAAGGTATTATAACCTTACGAAATGGTGCAAATCCTGGGACTACAAAAACATTATCTTATACGAAGTGGGCTGATTTAGAAGTGGTTAATGGAATAGTTAAATGCAATGGTTCGGGAGATTATTCCGCCGCCGTAGACGGCACAGATTATCTTGCCCCAACAAGAATAGACGATACCAAAGGTAATGGCGATACTGCCTATACTTGGTCTGCTGATAAGAGTTTTGACCAGTTTGCATTAAAGGGTGCTATTGCAGGTCAGGTTTGGACTGGTGTTCACGATTTTGGCGGTGCTGATAGTTTAGAAGTCCCTAACGCCGCTTCATTAACTTTAGATGCCGCAGGCGAAGTAGGAGTAAATTCTACCCATAAAGGATTTGCTTGGTATGATGGAACACAAGAGGTGTTTGAACCTTCCATAAGGACAATACAATTTAATTTAGGGACTGCT
>Ga0172375_10011350_pt1 | contig 11362 bp, 14 predicted proteins | sample LakKiv1m_FD_114537 | JGI IMG/M metagenome (GOLD analysis project Ga0172375, IMG submission 114537) | Freshwater microbial communities from Kabuno Bay, South-Kivu, Congo - kab_092012_11.1m | ecosystem: Environmental > Aquatic > Freshwater > Lake | place: Democratic Republic of the Congo... | reverse complement strand
GTGAGTGTAGTATGAAGCATATGGAAAATATCCTCACCTGTCAATTGCATGATTTGTTTTTTGGTCATGCCCTTCAGCTTTTCTGTTAACATGGATGCCGATGCTTGGCTGATAGCACATCCATGACCGTCAAATCGTATGTCGGCAATTTTTTCTTTATTCTTTTTATCAAATGTTATGTCTATAGTAATCGTATCACCGCATGTTGTGTTAAAAAGAGTTGCTGTCGCATCATGCGGAGAAAGTCGTCCGAAATTATGCGGGTGTTTATAGTGATCAAGGATAACGTCGCGGTACATGTCCATAAAAATTACTGAAATATTTTCTTAATTTTTTTAATACCGTCTACCAGCATGTCAATATCCTCTTTTGACGTATACATATAAAATGAAGCACGGCATGTAGGGCCAATTCCAAGGTATTCATGTAAGGGCATGGCGCAATGATATCCTACGCGTATACAAATATTATCTTCGTTTAATATCTGCGCCACGTCATGCGGATGAACGCCATCTAACTGAAAAGAAACGACTCCGCCTCTCAGTTCAATATTTTTTGGCCCAAAAAGTGTTACTCCTGGAATTTTTTGCAGCCGTTCTATGGCGTATTTGGTTATCTTTTTTTCATGTGCACGAATCGTATCCATACCCAAAGACAAAAGGTAATCCGCAGCAGCAGCTATACCGATAGCTCCTTCTATGAAAGGCGTCCCTGCCTCAAACTTATGAGGAACATCATTAAACGTTGTCTTATCCTCGTGAACTTCCCTGATCATATCGCCTCCAAACAAAAACGGAGGCATTTCTTCAAGTGTTGATTTTTTTGCCCATAAAATACCGATTCCTGAAGGTCCCAGCATTTTATGACCAGAAAACGCGATGGCATCAGCTCCCCATTCGTTTACATCTATGGAAAAATGAGGAGCAGCTTGTGCAGCATCCACCACAATAAAACAATTGGGATTAAGCTTTTTCACTTGATGAATAATTTTTTTTATCGGGGGTAGTGTTCCCAATACATTTGAAGCTGCTGTTACAGCAAATAATTTTGTCTTTTTTGTGACCAATTTTGGCAGTTCTTTCTCATCCAGCACTCCTTCTTTGTTGACATACCAAATCTTCATTTTGACTTTGTTTTTGGCAGCATATTGCTGCCAGGGAACAAAATTTGCGTGGTGCTCCAGTATGGTAGTTACTATTTCCTCTCCGGGATGCACATGATGCGGAAGCCAACAATATGCCAACAAACTCAATGATTCATCGGTATTTCTCGTAAATACAATTTCTTCCGGTTTGGCGCCAATAAATTCGGCAATTTTTTCCCTTGCTTTTTCATATAATGCCGTCGCTTCCTCGGAAAGCGTATAGATACCACGGAATACATTTGCAGTATGTTTTTTATAATACGCATTCATCGCATCTATAACGGGTTGGGGTTTGAGGGATGAAGCTGTTGAATCCAAATAGACAATCCGTTTCCCATGAATTTTCCGACGAAGAAGCGGAAAATCTTTTTGTATGGCATGAATGTCTTTCATATCTGTATTTCTTTCCTTTGCCGGTCCGGAATGTTGGATAGTATATCATCTACAAATCCTTCTATAAACAATTTTCTCGCTGAGATATCGGATATTCCCCTGGTTTTCATATACCAAATTTCGTCTTCAGGGATAGGCATTGTTGTGGCTCCATGAGAACACTTTACATCACTGTTTTCTATTTCCAATTGAGGTGACGTTTCTGCCTTTGCGTTTTCTTTTAACAATATATTCTGATTTTTCTGATAGGCATCTGCGCGTTTTGCCTTTTTTGTAACCAGAATATTGCCCTGAAAATGAAACGTTGCCGCTTCCGGAACAACTGATTTTATCAGTAAATTACTTACCGTATATGGCGATTCATGAATTTGGCTTGTATGGATGAAAATTTTTGACTTAGGACTTCCCATAGCTAATCCATATATCCATACTCTGGAACCATTCCCATGCAAACGGATTGTGATATCTACATCCTGATTATTCCCCGTGCACACAAACACAATTGTCATTTCCTTATCTTTTGAAACAACAAATTCTTCTTTATATATATTTTTTTCTATGAGACGGACGATTTTTTCCATATTGTCACCCAACAGATCCCTCCATCTGCAGTTCAATAAGTCTGTTTAGTTCAACTGCATACTCGAGAGGTAATTCTTTCACTATCGGTTCGATAAAACCATTTACTATCATGGATGTTGCCTGTTGCTGGTCTATTCCCCGACTCGTCAGATAAAATAGCTGGTCATCATTGATTTTGGAAACACTTGCTTCATGTTCAGAAATAGCACTTGCTTCCTGAATATCCATAGTCGGATACGTATCTGATCGGGACATATCATCGATAAGAAGCGCATCGCACACCACTTTGCTTTTGCTTTTTCCGATTCCGTGGATCATTTTTACCATACCCCTGTATGACGTCCTCCCTCCGTTTCTTGCGATAGATTTCGAAATAATCTGTGAAGTTGTCTCTGGCGCTAAATGTATTGCCTTTCCGCCTGCATCCTGGGTCTGTCCATGACCTGCATACGCTATGGACAACACTTCCCCATGCGCTTTGGCACCGACGAGGTATACACTCGGATACTTCATTGTTATTTTGCTTCCCAAATTACCGTCAACCCATTCCATAATGCCTTCCTCTTCCACGCGTGCTCGTTTTGTGACGAGGTTATAAACGTTCGTGCTCCAATTCTGCACGGTCGTATATCGGACGCGCGCTCCTTTTTTCACAAAAATTTCAACAACAGCGCTATGCAGCGAATCTGTGGAATAAATAGGCGCAGTGCATCCTTCTACGTAATGGACAAAACTACCTTCATCAGCAATGATAAGCGTGCGTTCAAATTGTCCCATGTTAGCTGCATTGATACGGAAATACGCCTGTAACGGGAGTTCTATACGGACATTTTTGGGCACATAAATAAATGACCCGCCGGACCAAACGCTGGTATTGAGAGCTGCAAATTTATTGTCCGATGATGGGACAATCTTACCAAAATAGGCACGTACTAATTCCGGATATTCTCTCAGAGCTGTATCCATATCCGCAAAAATGACGCCTTTTGCGGATAATGTTTTTTGCACGCTCTTATATACAACCTCTGATTCATACTGTGCTGAAACACCGGAAAGAAATTTCTTTTCCATTTCAGGAATGCCGATCCTATCATAAGTATCTTTGATATCTTTCGGAAGCTTTTTCCATTTCGATACCTGCGATTCCACAGGTTTTATGTAGTAATACATATCATCAAAAGAAAGATCATGAAGCGATACTCCCCAGGATGGCATTTTTTTTGAAAAAAATATATCGTATGCCTTACCACGTATGTCCCGCATCCATACGGGCTCTAACTTTTGATAACTTATATCCCTCTCCACGGACATATCTAATCCTTTTTTAGATTTATATACATACGTCTCCGGCTTATGGAAACCGAAGGCATAGTGATCTTTTGACGGCAACGGTACCATACTTATGTAAATTGTTTATATCCTTCTTTATCTATCCTGGATACTAAAGACGCATCCCCTCGTGCAATAACAGATCCCTGCTTAACCACATACACCACATCAGGAGGGATATAGGAAAGTATGCGTTGGTAGTGTGTGATCAAAATTATTCCCGTCCCCTGTTTATGAAGTTCTCTTATCCCATTTGCTACAGTCTTTAATGCATCTACATCCAATCCCGTATCTATTTCATCAAATATTGCAAACACTGGCTTCAGAATAAGCGCCTGTAAAAGCTCTATCTTTTTTCTCTCCCCGCCGGAAAATCCGTCATGAATTCCCCGAGTCAAAAGACCGGAATCTATATGTAATTTACCAGCGTATTTTTCTACCATATCAACAAACTCTGAAATCGTGATATCTTTTCCTTCCCAACGGGTGTTAAATATGGCATTTACTTTATTCGTGTTCTTTCCAATTTTTGCCGCATGTAATTCCTGATAGGCAGTACGTAAAATCTGCATGACACTTACCCCAGGGATGGCAATTGGCGATTGAAAAGCAAGGAACAGTCCTAAAGCAGACCTTTTTTCTGTCGGCAAATTTGAAATATTCTTATTATTGAAACATATAGAATTTTTTATTTTGTATTCTGGATTTCCCATAATTGCCTGCGTCAGCGTTGATTTGCCGCTTCCGTTTGGTCCCATAATTACGGAAATATCGTCCTGCCGAAATGTCAATGAAATATTATGAAGTATCTCCGTATCTGTTTTGGTAGAAACGGACACATTTTTAAATGATAGAATTTGTTTCTGTTTCATAATGATCCTTTCCTGATAAATTGATCGAGTGTAATATTGGAGCAATATGTTAAAAATGTCGTTGACACTATTCGTCTGATTTTTTGCGGTAAGCAATCGGGGAGCAAAGGACAAACCCCTTTTCCCGTTTCCTTTTTTACATCCTCTATTTTTCCTCCTGTTGCCGAAAGGATGTCTAATACCGAAATTTCATTTGCTGGTCTTGCCAGTATATAGCCTCCATCCGCACCTTCTTTACTTACCACAAGTCCTGATAAATGAAGCATGCGTACGATTTTTTTCAAAAAAACTGTTGATATCGCATGTTGTCCTGCAACAGAGGAAAGTGATACCCGCTTTCCTTGCGTTGACGCAAGCGTTGAAGTAAAAAGAATTGCAATTTCCTGAGCTCTGGTTAATTTCATATAACTGATACCTATATAGTATCAGTTATATACGAGCTTGTGAAGAGTCTAGAGCTTGTCAGATACGGCATCGGTTTTCCCCATAAATACTTCAAATACTCCCTGCATACGCAACATGAAGTATTCCTGGTTATGTAATGGATGTCTGTCAAAATTTATAAATCTTTGCACATCATGTTCCTGTGTTTGGTGGCATAACAAAGCTTTTCCTTTTAAAAGCTTTGTGTCTTGGATATCGATGACCGTAGTCACAAATTTATCCGGTGTACCTCTCAGCGGTATACCATAGGAGTCATCCCCCATTTGTTTTTCTGCCTGAAGATATGTAAGGACGTGTTCGGGCATACAGACGTAATATAATTTCGGGTCTTTGTTTGCAGGATCTATCGTTCCGAATGCCCTTTTGTAGGCATCTTCTTTCCAAATATATCCTCTTCCTTTTCTTTTTTCCGGCAAACGCTCTAGATCCGATACATGCTCTGCAAATTTTTGAAACGCATATGTAGCCGCATAACTGACTTTGGTATGGTCCATATGGTTTGTAATTCCCGTAGTGTCATGCGTGACGACAATATCAGGCATATATTCGACCATTTCCTGATACAACGGATCTTCCAGAGTGCCCGGGGAAAGAGAGCGTAATCCGCCGTCAGGTTTCCCAAGAAACCGTATCTCATCTATCCCTAATATCTGCGCTGCTTTTTCTAATTCTTTTCTTCTCGTCTCACCCAAAGAAACATCTTTTCCGTCAAGTATGCTTCCCCGTTTGCCTGACTCTCCGTCAGTGACGGAGATAAGTTTGATATGCCACTTTTCTTTATGATATTTAGCTATAGTTCCTCCGCACCAAAACGATTCATCATCCGGATGAGCCATAATAAAGAGCATTTTTTTCATACGTGATACAATTTTATCATGAACACCATCCCAACCATATATTCAAATTCCTGGAAATCATACGCATTACTAGATTCCGGAAACGGAGAAAAGTTAGAAACTTTTGCCGGATACACGATGATCAGACCTGATCCCCGTGTTATATGGAGCCGTAACCAATCACAAGCACTTTGGGAAAATATTGATGCGCATTTTATCAGGATTGATAGTGAGCATGGTAACTGGGAAATCAAAAAACAAGCCCCTTCCCCCTGGATTATCGAATACAAAAATATGAAGTTTAGCTTGCATCCTACAGACTTTAAACATGTTGGATTATTTCCTGAACAAGCACCTAATTGGGATTGGGTACAAGAACAATGTAAAGAACTCGCATCACCATCTATACTCAATTTATTTGGTTACACCGGTGCTGCCACAGTAGCTGCGTGTCTTGCCGGCGCGTACGTTACCCACGTAGACAGCTCCAAGCCCTCACTGACGTGGGCACATGAAAATTGTGACATCAATAATATTGCATCTACCCAAACAAGATGGATTATTGAGGATGCATCAAGATTCGTGACAAATGAACAACGGCGAGGAAAACTATATGACGGCATTATTTTGGATCCCCCTCGCTTTGGAAGAGGCGTTAAAGGAGAGATATGGAAATTAGCAGAAGATTTGCCAAATTTATTCCAGAATATCAAATTACTATTAAAACCGCATAAATCATTTATTCTTCTCAATGCTTATACTGCGGATTTATCTACGATTGCATTATATAATCTAGCTAAAAGTGTATTTAAAACCAATCCTCATGAATGTGAAGTGTATGAGTTGGCAACAAAGGAATTACATTCCGACCGTTTGTTACCACAAGGAATCATTATTCGTCTGTCAATACTATAAAATTTTCTTTTCGATATTTTTCTGCATGCTTTAGTGACGACCATAAAGCACGACCAAACCATGAGCAAGCGGTCCCAAGTGGACTGTTAAAGAAGACGTTACAGGAACCTCTGTCATAGTCGCAGAGGAAGTTTTATTCTTTATGGAATCCCAGATGATATGTCTTTCCGTATCAGGATGCAAAGATAATTGCCTGGTATCTGCTTTCGTAGGCAATGGTGTCTCGGTAAAAATAACCCTTTCTACCGATCTCCCGTCACCAACTGTATTTACCGCTTCGGCTAGTTGCCTGACTCCATCTGATCTTTTTCTTATTAACCCATTTCCTCTATTTGTTGGCATATTATGATCCATCTGAACAACTGCTTTCAAACCAGATAATCTTGCAAGCGCAGACGCAATTTTACTGCCTATTCTTCCCCCTGCGATGGCAAATTCGGGATATTCCAGATAACTAAATACAGCAATTCTTTCTCTAAATCTTTCTAGTTCATGAAGAATAGTTTTTATTCCCTTACCTTCATATGCTAACTGTAATGCTTCTCCGGCAAGAAGTCCTGTCCCGTCAAAAACAGTTTGGGAGTCAAACAGATGAACCTTATCCAAAAACTCCGATGCAGCCACATGAATCGCCGCTGCATATCCAGTGCTCATCTCACTTCCTATTGTCACATGAAGAATATTATTGATGTCCGGCGTTGACAAAACTGTACCATATAATTTAATTAATTCTCCAGGAGCAGGGGCTGATGATTTAACAGATATCTTATCCGTAAACATCATGTCTATAATCTTCTGCGGTTTTATTTTATCTTCTTCCAAAGATATTCCTTGTCCATTTACATAAGGATGAGTAACAACCAAATCTGGATGCAATGATCGTGTCACACGACTAGGAAGATCCGTAACGACTGCAATCTCGCAAGAAGCCATAAAAACTATTTAGGCAGGTTGAAATGCTTATAAAAGTCTCAAAAAACCACTTCAATATTATCTCAATACTTTTACAAATACTATCGATCCGATACATGCAACAATAAAGCCGCTTATTCCCCAACTAACCAAAAGGCCAAACGGAACATTAAACAGTAAATATACTGGGAAAAGAAATGTAACTAAATACACCCCTGCCATGATATCGGCGTAATGAAACGCCCTTTTCCAGTATCCTTTCGGAAGACTGTCTTTTATCTGTAAATAAATGTAACTAAATGCAAATCCTGTCAAAAATGTAAACAAAAGCGATAGAAGGAAAAAACTCAGTGGCGGTGGCCCTGCTTTTGTCATCATAACGCGGCTCCATACAGAAAAATATTCCGGCATCAGATAATAACGCATGGTGAGTATCGACTCAATTTGATGAACGACAAATCCAATCCCCATATAACACAACGCCCCTATAAAAAGCTGCTTCCACAGAATTTTTTTCAGACACGGTATCATATTTATATCTCCTTTACCCTGAGTGTATCGCACCTCTTTTTCAGTTGCAATTCAGGCGCATACGTGTATGATATTTTTATATGAACAAAGACATGCTTATGAATATTATTTTTGCGGGTATAGGCATTCTCATCCTTGCAGGAATTTTCTTTGCTATTCCAAAATCGACAACACCAGTAGATGTATCAACCAATACAAATAAGAGTCAATCCAACTCCGGGACAACAAATTCCAGTTACACTATTACCCAGATTGCAAAGCACAACTTGGTATCAGATTGCTGGATCATCATAAATAAGACTGCATACGATGTTACATCCTATCTGGCCAGTCACCCTGGAGGAGCTGACACCATAATTCCTTATTGCGGAAAAGACGCTACACAGGCATACGATGAAATCAAGGGAGGGCGCGGTCATTCAACGAGAGCGGCTCAGGATCTTGTTTCCCTTGCTGTTGGTTCAGTACAATAATTCTATGAAAAACCCTTCACTATTTCTGTGGGCAAAAAAAATACACCGCTGGTTGGTGTTGATTGCCTTACTCTTAACCGTATGTATGTCCGTCACGGGATTAATGCTCCATGAAGGAAACTATCTATTTTTAGAACCTGCCATAGTTCGTATATTCCATAATAAGTTGAGCATTATGTTTAGCATTATTCTGGGAACCATGGCGATTACCGGAACGTACTTATTTTTTTACCCATTCCTAGGACAACGAAGGCAAACTTCATAAAAAACATGTGATACAATCCCCTAGTATGCCCTTTTTGTTTGCCATACTCACTTTTTTATCTACGCTAAGCGGAGGATTTGTTGCGCTCAAATATAAACATAAAATCCATTTAATATTGGGATTTACTGCAGGGGTATTACTGGCTGTTGTGGCGTTTGAAATTTTTCCTGAAATAATCCGCCTTGTAAACACATTATCGGTAGATCCGATACACCCAATGATGGCGCTTGTTGCCGGTTTTATGATGTTTCATATCCTTGAAAAAATCCTGGTAATGCACTACGCCCCTGAAGAACAATATCACGAACACAAACATCCTGTTGTTGGTGTGGCATCCGGTTTGGCTGTTGCATTTCATGCTTTTTTAGATGGAGTAGGTATAGGATTGGGTTTCCAGATATCTCAGTCGGTAGGCATCTTTGTTGCGCTAGCCGTTATTGCGCATGATTTCTCTGACGGGCTCAATACAGTCACTATTGCATTACTGAATAAAAATACGAAAAATAAAGCGGTTTTTCTTCTCCTTCTAGTAGCCATATCACCGGTATTAGGAATTTTTTCTACGAATTTTTTTACGTTATCCCCGTATATATTACTTCTCTATTTAGGATATTTTTCAGGTTTTCTGATTTATATCGGAGCGGCGGATATATTGCCCGAAGCACATAGCGAACACTCTTCTTTAAAAACCATTGGCATGACTTTTCTTGGAATCTTGCTTATCTTTCTCATCAATACAGTCACTCATTAACGGATTTCTTTAATTGTATATGTTATCAATTTCGAAGGCGTTTGGACAACCACAACATCAGATACTTTCTTCCCCATCAACGCTTTTCCTAAAGGGGACAAATACGATATCGTTTGTTTTCTAGGATCTGACTCATATCCCCCCACAATGGTGTATACATATGTCTTATCTTCGGACATAACGGTAACGGTATTGCCGATATCGATGAAACCCGTGTTACTTGTTTGGACGATTTTTGCAAATCTGGTGAGATTGTCCAAATGGCGGAGTCGTGCATCAATACCGGAAAGCCGTGCACGAGCGGCTTTATAGTATCCGTTTTCCGATAAATCTCCCATTTCCCTAGCTTTTCTAAGGTGCTCCACTGCATCCGGCCGTTCAAGAAGCAATTTTTTCTTTTCTTCCAAAATTTTCTGATACCCTTCAGCGGTAAATGGGATGCGTTTGATGGGTCTTATGGGTGGTTTCACATTTTTAAATTATTTATTCTTTACTCAATGTCTTCATATCCTCTAAAATCTCTGTCGCGTGCATCTGTGGATTAACTTTTTTATATACTTTTGCAACTTCACCTTTTGGATTAATAAGGTATGTCGTACGAAGCACTCCTTCAAATTCACGGCCTAAAAACTTTTTTTTGCCCCAGGCACCATATGCTTTAATAGTATCTTTTGACTCATCACTGAGTATGGGAAAATTCAAGTGATATTTCTCTGCAAATTTTTTATGCGATGCAACTGAGTCTTTGGAAATCCCCAAAATGACAACTCCTAGTTTTTTCAGTTCTGCCAACGAATCCCTGAAATTACACGCTTCCTTTGTACATCCTGGTGTATCATCTTTGGGATAGAAATAGACGATAACCCATTTCCCTGTGTATTCAGCTAACGTATGGGTAATTCCTTTTTCATCAGGTAACGAAAAGTTCGGTGCTTTCATAAAGATATTATAATTCTTTAACTAGTAAAATACGATTTTATTTTTCCAACACATCCACCGATATTATTTTTATCGGCGTAACAGGAGTAGAGCCTTCCCCTGTGGGTATGGTAGGTGCAGTTGCGATTTTATCGACTGCGTCCATGCCAGCCATCACCTTCCCAAAAATCACATAATTTTTGGGAAGCGGGACATCTGCATGCATAATAAAAAACTGGCTTCCGTTTGTATTTGGACCGGCATTGGCCATTGCAAGAACACCCCGTGTATATTCCCCTGTGAATGGTTCGTCTTCAAAGGTATACCCCGGGCCTCCGGTTCCGTTTCCATTTGGATCTCCTCCTTGAATCATGAATCCTTTAATCACGCGGTGGAAAATAGTATTGTCATAAAATTTTCTTTTTGCTAACGCAATAAAATTATTTACGGTAATCGGAGTTTCTTTTGTGGTAAACTGCACTGTGATATCTCCTACTGTGGTATGCAGGACTCCCTGATATTGTTTTTGAATGTCTATTTCCATAGCATACGGTCCTTTCTGAATGGTTTGTACTGTTGGTGTTGAAATAAGCACTTGTGTTTCTTCTCCAAACGTCTTTGCCGGTTTTGGTGGTTCCGTCGGTGAGACAATTCTGTTTGTTTCTGATCCCAAAACTATCGTTTTCGTTTGATCTCTATCTTGGGATTTATACCATATTGCACCAACCCCTAAGACAATTGCAATAACCATGGTATACACGCTTATCTTTTTTACCATGAAGGTAGTATATCAAAAATTATAATGCTGCTCCTATTTGATGAAGGAGAGATGTTTTTCCTTCACCAGTAACAGTACTGTAGGGAATAAGAGTGTTTTTCCTACAGTCTTTTTGGAGCATGTTTAACTGTTTTTCTTTTATCCCCATCTTTAATTTATCAACCTTGTTTACAACAATAACAAAAGGAATATGTAACTCCGATAATAAATCGTACATTT
>Ga0172375_10011348_pt1 | contig 11364 bp, 8 predicted proteins | sample LakKiv1m_FD_114537 | JGI IMG/M metagenome (GOLD analysis project Ga0172375, IMG submission 114537) | Freshwater microbial communities from Kabuno Bay, South-Kivu, Congo - kab_092012_11.1m | ecosystem: Environmental > Aquatic > Freshwater > Lake | place: Democratic Republic of the Congo... | reverse complement strand
TGGTTTTGGAAGTCAACCAGCACCTGGGAGCCGGCCGGGTGCGAACCATTGCCATGGGTCCCACTGATGGACTGCAAAGGGGTTTGAAGGTGGAAAATACGGGCCAGCCCATTTCCGTTCCGGTCGGGAAAAAAACCTTGGGCCGGATGTTTGACATTCTCGGCCAGCCGCTCGACGGGAAAGAAGCGCTCACCGACACCAAATTGATGCCGATTCACCGCGAAGCTCCCAAATTCACCGACCAATCGACCCAAACCGAGATATTTGAAACCGGAATCAAGGTCATTGATTTAATCTGCCCTTTCGTAAAAGGTGGCAAAGTTGGTCTTTTCGGCGGTGCCGGTGTGGGTAAAACCGTGATCATCCAAGAGTTGATTCACAACATTGCCTCCGAACACGGTGGTTTTTCGGTTTTTGCTGGAGTGGGGGAAAGAACCCGGGAAGGCAACGACCTCTACGGCGAAATGAGAGACACGGGAGTACTCAAGCAAACCACGCTAGTTTTCGGCCAGATGAACGAGCCGCCCGGATCGCGTCAAAGAGTGGGTCTCACCGGCCTTACCATGGCGGAATATTTCCGCGACGAGGAAGGAAAAGACGTGTTGTTTTTCATCGATAATATTTTCCGCTTCACCCAAGCCGGTTCCGAAGTGTCCGCCCTGCTCGGCCGCATTCCGTCCGCGGTGGGCTACCAACCGACCCTGGCGGAAGAAATGGGCGCTTTGCAGGAAAGAATCACTTCCACCAAAAAAGGTTCAATCACTTCCATCCAAGCGGTTTACGTGCCGGCCGACGACATGACTGACCCGGCTCCGGCCACCACTTTCGGGCACCTGGATTCGACGGTGGCCCTTTCCCGGTCGCTTACGGAACTGGGAATCTATCCGGCGGTTGATCCGCTCGATTCCTCTTCCACTATTCTCGATCCGTTGGTGGTGGGTGAAGAGCACTACCAGACCGCCCGGGAAGTCCAAAGAATCCTCCAGCGATATAAAGATTTACAGGATATCATCGCCATTTTGGGAATGGACGAACTTTCCGAGGAAGACAAACAGCTGGTCGCCCGCGCCCGCAAAATCCAGAAATTTTTGTCACAGCCGTTTTCGGTGGCCGAACAGTTCACCGGCCGGCCGGGTAAATACGTTAAACTCCAAGACACCATCAAAGGCTTTAAAGAAATCATTGAAGGCAAGCACGACGGCAAAAACGAGCAGGATTTCTATATGAAAGGGACGATTGAGGAAGTGGGCAAATAAACTATATTTTTGTTAAATGAACGTCGCTAAAGAAAATAATAATTGGGATGAACTGGTCCAACTCTGGGGCAAGTTATCCCACCATCTTTGACCTCACGAAATTAAAAGCGGAGCTTGCTGACCTAAAAGCGAAATCCAGCCAAGAAAATATTTGGCAGAACGCCGAGGAAGCCAAAAGTCTTTTGTCGCAAACCAAAAATAAAGAAGACGAGTTATTGTTTTGGGAAGAGGTTAAGCAGCGCATCGACAATCTGAAAGAGGAGAGAGAGTTGATTATTTCTATTGGAGAAACGGATAAAGAATACGAAAAAAACCTCAATCAGTGGGATCAAGCCGTAATAGAAACTTTATCCAAGCTACGGGAAAAAGAAATTCTGCTGATGTTTTCCGGCAAGTACGATCGGAATGATGCTGTACTCACGATAAGATCCGGAGCGGGAGGCACGGATGCGCAGGATTGGGCGGAAATGCTTTTGCGCATGTATCTCAAATATTTCGAACAAAAAGGGTTTAATGCTAAAATAATCGATAAATCACCTGGTAAAGAAGCCGGTATAAAAAGCACTGAGTTACGAGTCAAAGGAAATTTCGCCTTTGGATATCTAAAAGGTGAGCACGGCATTCATCGCCTGGTCCGTCTCTCTCCGTTTAATGTCGCCAAAACCCGGGAAACTTCCTTCGCCTCAGTCGAAGTCGTCCCGCTTAGACCCGAGGATAAACTGGAAATCGACGATAAGGACCTGAAAATCGACACTTTCCGTGCCGGGGGTCCCGGCGGCCAGCACGTAAACACTACTTCATCGGCAGTTCGCATAACGCATATCCCAACCAACATTACCGTGATTTGCCAAAACGAACGCAGCCAACTGCAGAACAAACAACTGGCGATGCAAATCTTGAAAGCCAAAGTGTTTCAAAGACAGGAAGAAGAGCGCCAGAAAAATATCGCAGGCCTCCGCGGCGAACGTAAAGAGGCCGCCTTCGGCCACCAAATCCGCTCCTACGTCCTCCACCCCTACACCATGATCAAAGACCACCGCACCGGCTTTTCCGTTTCCGATGTAAACAAAGTTTTAGACGGCCAACTGGACGATTTCATAAAAAGCTATTTGGGGTGGAAAATTCAATCTAGCTCTTAATACTTAGTTATGCAGAATCTCTATTCGAAAATCTTAAACGAATCTCTTGTTGTCGACGAAGAGTTTAAAAATATTTCAGAGAAGCAGCTTTCTAAGTATAGACTTAATTTTAAAGTCCCTACTTTTCACCCGCGCAGCAGCGAAATAAAAAAATATTCCCTTTTGATTTCCAATCTTTCCAAAAACATCTTCGATGAATCCCAGCTAATTTTCGTTGATAAGGGATTAGCTAAGACCTTTGTGAAAGACCTGTTGCCGCAGAAAAATACTTTCTTCGAAAAGGCCAAGGAAAGAACATTCAAAGAACTTACATGGCTTAATAACTTCATAGAGAAAAAGCAGCTAAAAGAACGTGAGAAGAAAGAGATAGTGGGAATTGGTGGAGGGCTTACCCTTAACGTGGCAGCCTATGTTGCTGAACTATTAAATTTGCCCCTTTTACAAATTCCTACTACCGTGATCGGTATGGCCGATGGCAGCGGAGGAAAAGTAAGATTGAATTTGATAGACCAACAGAAATTTTTCAAACATTATTATAAAAGTTTTTATGAGCCTAATAAAATTATCATTGATCCCAGGTTTCTCGATTCTCTTTCGAATGAGCAAATATCAATCGGGCTAGGCGAGATTGTAAAACATGGAATTTACCAATCTCAAGGATTGCTGGATTTCATCCTCTCGGCTAATTTTAAACCATACACGGAGAAAGAATCCCTATTAAAAGCAATTCTGTGGACCGCCGCCTTGAAAGCTGTATGTCTTGGAGTTGATATAGAAGAGAACGCTAACGGGTCAAGAAATATTCTTCGGGGTGGACACGAGATTTCTGACCGAATCGAAGAAGACTCTCATTTTAAAATCCCTCATGGTTTTGCGGTAGCGATGGGAATATACCGCGAAATGGAGCTCGCGAAGCATGACTCGCTGCCTTTATTTATCGAATTTTGTAACAGATTCAACATTCCAAAAACAACAGACGAGTTTTTTGCCCAAAAGAAAAAACGGTAACATAAGTAGATATGAAGAAAAATTACGCTTTTATTGACAGTCAAAATCTGAACTTGGCAATTAGGGGCCAGGGCTGGACCCTAGACTTTAAGCGATTCAGAGTATATTTAAAAGATAAATATAAAATAAAAAAAGCTTTCCTGTTTATCGGTTATTTGCCTGAGAATCAGCAGCTATACAAGCATTTACAAGATTCGGGATATATAGTTGTTTTCAAGCCAGCTTTGAAAAGAAAAGACGGGTGTATAAAAGGCAATGTCGACGCGGAATTGGTACTGCATACAATGATCGAGTATAATAACTATGCTAAGGCCCTTATAACTACCGGGGATGGAGATTTTTATTGTTTGGTTGACTACTTGAATAAAAAGAACAAATTGTTAAAATTATTGGTTCCGAACGTAAAAAAATACTCAAAACTGCTTAAGCCTTTTGCTCCGAATAAGCTCGACTTCATGAACAATTTGAGGAAGAAGCTTGAATTTAAAAAACGCCCTCGTCGGAAGGCGCTTTTTAAAGGGAAGTAATTACGCAAGGACCAACCCTTACGAACCCCTTCCCATCGTGATTATTAATATTATTGCAGAAAAATCTAATTTGTCAACAATTCCAATGACAATCCAAGAAATCTTTGATCTGGCCATCAGAATGGGGCGCCAGGCCGATCCGCGGCCGCAGGAGGAAATCGATAAGCAGCTGGCCCGGATAAAACACGACCATGAGGCTATGCCCGAAAAGCAGCGGGAATTTTTCCCCAAAGAAAAATTAACCAATCCTTATCTCGACTCGGCTATTCATTTTGTCAATGATCCCAAAAAAGAAATCAAAAAAATATTAGTTACCATTGACCCCGATGAAAGTGAGGTTTTTTTAGGCAAGGAACTGGGGGCGGATTTGGTTCTGGGCCACCACCCCATCGGCAAGAGCCTGGCCTTGCTGGACGACAATATGGAAATGCAGTTGCTGATATACCAAAAATACGGAGTGCCGATCAACATAATCCAGGGGCTGATGAAAAAGAGAATCGCCCAAGTGGAACGGTCGGTACACGTGGCCAACCATTATATCCAGCCGGATAGCGCCCGCCTGCTCAAAGTAAATTTGATAAACGTGCATTCGCCAGCCGACAATTTGCTGGACAAGTTTCTTTCCGATTTAGTGGAAGAGACTAAGCCTGAATTTGTGGGGGATCTGGTGGACAGACTGTTTGATATTCCTGAATATCAAGAAGGTGCCCGCCGCGGAGCGCCGGTAAAAGTGTTCACCGGCAATGCCAAAAATTACTGCGGTAAAATCATGATCGACATGACCGGCGGAACCAACGGCTCGGAGAATGTTTATTCACACTTGGCTAACGCGGGTATCGGGACCATCCTTACCATGCATCGTCCCGAGAACCACTACGAAATCGCGGAAAAATCCTTCATTAACCTGATTTTGGCCCCCCACATTGCATCCGATTCTCTCGGTATGAACTTATTTTGCGATGAATTGGAAAAGAAGGGGATTGAAATAATTCCCGCGGGTGGGTTTATCCGGGTGAGCCGGGTCAAAGACAAAAAAGGAAAAATCGTTAATTCAATCGAACAGTGAAAAGAAAATTCAAATCAATTATTGTCACGCCGACCTGGAACAAGCTGGATTTGTTGAAGCCGTTTTTAGGCGCTTTGCGGGAGCAAAAAGATCGGGATTTCGGAATGATAGTCGTGGATAACGGCTCCGAAGACGGGACCCGGGAATTTTTGGTAGATTTTGCCAAGGGTAATAAAGAATTTCCGATTTGGATACTATTGCTGAAAGAAAATGCCGGTTTCGCCCTACCCAACAACCTGGGAATCACTTTCGCCACGGAGTTCCTCGATTCACAATATATTATTTTGCTGAACAATGACACGATTCCGCCAGCGGATTTCACGGAAACTTTACATAAAAAAGCTGAGTCTTACCTGAAAGGTTCGGACAGAAAAAATTTGGACATCGACAAAAAACTTTTTCCCTTTCTCTCCCGCCAAGAGCAATGGAAAATCGGCAGTTTCACGCCGCTGGTGGAAAATTTTTTCGCCCGAGGGAGGGTGGATGCGGCGGGGATCAAAATTTCCCCCGACGGCAACGCCATCAATCGGGGAGTGGGCGAAAAGATTTTCCAATACAAAAGAGAAAAGGAGGTTTTCGGGCCGTCGGGATCGGCTGCTTTGCACCTGAAAAAGGCTTTGCTGGACGTGGCCTTGACCCCGCGAAAAATTGCCACTCTCAAGGGGTGGAGCAAGGCTGATTTCACCAAGGAAAAAATTTGGTCGGTAAGCTTGCGGGATTTCAAGCAAATCCAAGACGGATCCGGAGCGGAGCATCATTATCTACCGGTCAAAGAATTTTTTTCTTCGCGCTATTTCGCTTACTTTGAAGACGTGGATTTGGCTTGGCGCCTGCGCTTGCGTCATTGGGGCAGCATCTACATCCCCGCAGCAAAAACCCTCCATTACCATTCCGCCACGGCTAAATCTTATTCCCCCTTCAAATCGTTCCACGTTCATCGCAATCAATATTTCAATATTATCCGGGATTTTCCGGGTCGATACCTTTGGGTCGGCCTCTGGAACGCTTTTAAAAGGTACTTCCTTCTGCTAAAAAGCCTAAAAACCCGGCGCGGTCCGGCGGCTCAAGTGGCGAAAAACAGCAGTGTCGGTAAGGTGTTCTTAATTACGATCAAGGGCTGGGGAAGCATTCTCCTCAATTTCATCGGGCTATGGAAAGAAAGGGCGGAAATTCAAGCTTCGCGCCTGATCGACACTGAAGAATTTAGAGAAATTATCGAGTGCGTCCGCTTCCGCGCAACGATCGCGAAGATGATTTTCGAAACCCATGATTTTTTACAGGAGCAAACGAAAAACGGTGCAGCGGACAGGGACCGTGCTCATTGATTAGCTCAAGATGCAGGCGTGTGCCGTAACCTTTGTGCCGATGAAACTGGTATTTAGGATAACTTTTCCCCGCTTTTATCATATATTCGTCGCGGGTCACTTTGGCCGCGATTGAAGCGCAGGCGATCCCCCAAATCCGGCTATCGCCTCGAACAACTACCCTTTCGGAGCAGTTTTTTCCATGCCTGCCTGACCGTCCGGCAGGCGGGAAATTAATAAATTTACGGTTGCCGTCGACCAGAATAACTTGCGGGTTTACGCTGATTTTCTTGAGCGCTCTTTGGGCCGCTTTTCGGATGGCCTTGATTATCCCGTGTTTATCAATAAATCCGGCCGAAGCCATCCCCACGCCAAAAACCAGATTTTTCTTTATTTGCGCAAACATCTTCCCGCGAACTTGAGGAGTCAGCTTTTTCGAATCATCGATAACGCGCCACCACTTATCCCGTCTCTTTATTTTGCGGTAAAAATTTTCATCGAGCAGCACTGCTCCCACCGCGACAGGACCGGCCAGCGGACCGCGCCCGGCCTCATCCATCGCGATTATTATTTTACCGGTACGTTTTTGCAATCTTTTCTCAAATCTAAAGTTCAACATCTTTATAATTCTTCCGGATCGGGATCGATACGCAGATTCCCGAAACGCCGAAACAGGTTATCAATTATTGGGAAAATATTTGTTTCGCGCTTATATTTTAGCACGATCGCCGCCTGATATTTGTTGGCTCTCGCCACCCTGCTCACCGGCACGTTCAGCACCTCGAGAATTTCTTTGTTTTTTTGCAGGTCATTGATTATTTTATCCACGAGATTGCCTCGGGGAACATCGATTCGCATAATATTTACCGCCGGCGGGAAGAGAAATTTCCTTCTTTCTTCAAACCATTCTTGGAACAATGCCGAATAGGGTTGGCTGACAATTTTACGCAAAAACGGCTGATTGGGATCGGATGTTTGGATATAAATTTTCGGAGCGACGGATAATAGGTTGTAAAAACGCGAAGCGGTTCTTTCTTCCGAGCGGAAGTCGGGATAGAACAGGGTCTCGTCAAAATCCAAAATCGCCGCTAATCCCAGCTTGTCTTCTATTGCCCTCCCCAATGGGATAATCCCGCCATAACCAAGCAACACAATGGGCCCGGGCTGGGCCAGTTTTTTGTTAAAATTCATGATCCCCGTGTACCCTGCCTCTGCCGTCGGAGCTTCGAGCAAAGCAAAGTCGGCTTCTGTTTTCAGCGATTGGAGCGCCTCTTTGATTTTCTCGTTGGCGACGCCGCTGTGATTTATTACCAGCAGAGCACTTTTTTGCTTTTTAAGCGCCGCCACGAGTTGCTTTTTCAAATATGCCGACAAAACCGCCTCCTCGTGGGCCAAACTTTTTTCAATCCGGGTATTTATGAGTACAACTTTCTTTTTAGATTTTTCTGTTTTAATGGTTCGAATAAGCAAATGGGGTGATTTTTCCTCACCGGGCACGGTACCATTTTTATTCTTGCCTTTTTCAAAACCCGCCGGCGACAATTTTTTGACTTCCGTTTGTCCCTCTTGGCGGGAGTAAAAGTAAAAAGGAGAATCGTAGAAATCTTCCAGGCGGGGAGTGTCGCTCAAATAAATTTTTAAGGCTTGGGGGTAGAACAGATCTAGCAGTTTCCGAATGTCGTAAAGCGGGGCCAGGTCCCACTGCTTATGGCTCGAGTCCTGCCCATCCTCAACAATAATCAGCCCCAAGTTGGCAAAAGGGGCAAAAATAGCCGAACGGGTGCCGACAAAAATGTTCGGCGTTTTCTGGCGGGCTAATTCCCAACCGCCCCGGGCGAAAACCCGCGGCAGAAATTTCCCCAGTAAGACAGGAGTGGCCCGGCTGAATGAAGCAGTATAAGCGGCATATTTCCCGCCGACAGGAATTAAATTGGTTTTTTCCGGCACCACCGCCAAAGCTTGTTTTCCTTCGGCGAGCATCGTTTTCAGGGCGGCCTTGATGCAGGCTTTCTGGCCATAAGAGGCGAAAACAAAGGATTCGACTTTGCCGGGAAGCATACTCTTATCCCTCACGTTATCTTTGGAGGCTATTGCTTGAAATTCTTTGATCAATGGCAAATAGAATTGGGCAGGTTTTATCCCTTTCTTGGCTCTCACCGGGGGCAAGTCCACCACTGATTTGGCAAAGTGGTTCCAGGAAACGAAATATTTTTTGGCTGCGAGTTTCAATTTTTTGAGCCGGTCGGCCGAAAAATACCTCTTTTCTAAAATAGACGCTATCGGTTTCAGATTGAGGTTATTGTGCTTCCAGCTCTTGCCGGGCTCTATGTCGGTGATTTCCCTTTCGGAGCTGACGACCACTCCCTCTATTTCGGTTTTCCGCCAGGGGATTCTGACCACGTCGCCCACCTGGACTTTCAGATTTTTTCCGGTGGCGAAATAAAAAAAAGTCGAATCCTTACCATAGGGGAATCGCTGAAGCACCAGCACTTCAAGGATGGCAACGGGATATTTTTTTAACATAATTTTGAGGTTCAGCTTAAAACGGCCTTATTTTCGCCCGATTATCACCCAGGCCTTGTCCATTTTTTTGCTGTCATAGGATAGATCTAAAACCGCTTCTTTGAAAAGGTGGTTGTCGCTTTCCTGAACCGCGGCCACCGAACCGAGAAGCAGGTCGGCCGGAACGCCCGGGTCTTGATTGTCGGTAACCACTTGGTCGCCTTCTTTCACGATGCTGTCCAGCGGCAGCATTTTCAACACCGCCCGCAAATCCCGGTTACCTTCCAAAATCCCATTCCATTCGCTTCCGGCGATGCGTGCTCCGATCCGGCTCTGGTGGTTCGGTGTAAGCACAACCTGACTGATGCTGGCCTGACATTGGGCGACTTTGCCAATCATGACCCCCTCATCGCTCACCACCGGCATCCCATCCCGCAAACCGTTGTCTCTTCCGGCAAAAAGATAGAGCAGGGGCGAATCCAAAAAATTGTCATTACCGATCACTTTGGCTTCCGTCAGATTGTAGGTTGAGCGAAAATCTTCGTTTTTGAACTGGATATTGCCAAGCCTGACTTGTTCCTTCAACAAGGCATTCTCTTTCAGCAGAGCGGCTTCTTTCACTTCCAGAGCGGCCAAGTCTTTTTGACCCAAAACGCCGCCCAGCCAACCGGAAAAAGCACTACGCACCCCCACTGCCGAACTGGCGGTTTCGGCGCTCAAAAAACCGAAGGAATGCTGGTAGAGGTAGTGGCCGGGGAACCAGAGCGCTATCAATAACAAAAAAAGCAGTAAAAACTTGTTTGACCGCTTGCGGTTACCCATTAAGCGCCTTGTGGAGTCGGGCAGTCGATTCATGATTTACGATTCAATTAATTTTGCAATGAGTTTCGTTTCGCAGGAAACAGCCAGGCCACTCCGGAAAGCAGCAGGTAGATGAAGAAAACCCAGAGCAGGGTTTGCACCGAAAATCTCAATTTATCCGGAATGTTCAGGTAGGCGAAAGCCAGCCCCAACACGCCTTGTCGGCCCGCTTCCACCACTTGGGCGTTTCCGTCTTTCGCCGGGATCAAAGTGATTTTGTCTTGCGCCTGTAACTGGCGGTCGGCCGTGAATATTTTCACTTCCAAACTGTGGGGGGTGCCCGGCAAATATTTCCCGGGATCCAAAGTCAAACGATAGCTGTCCTGGCCTTCTTTGGGCTCGGCCCGGTCAAAAGACCAGAAATAATGCAGATCGTCCCGGGCGGCAAAACTGCTGCCCGCCGGATTCCTCTGGACCACAAATTCCAAATCTTTTGCTAATGGAACCTGGTAGGACAGACCGTTTTTCCTTACCGGAGAACTGTCGGCGTTTTGACTCAAGTCGTTCGGAGCTTCCCCCCGAATCCGAATGCTGGCATAAGGGTTCACCACTTTGAGTGGAACTTCTTTTTCCGCCGTGTTGGTCCTATCCTTGTTACTGGCTACCAGTTTTATATCATAAACCGAATTAGCTCCTTTTTCAATGGGCAGGGAAACTTGCGGCCCATCGCCCTCCAGTTTCCTGCGATCCACCTGCCAAACAAAATCTTCGTAAAAGGGACCGTCATACTCTGCAATCACCGTGTCACCGGTGATAGTTTCGTTGTCCGCCAGTTCGTCTTTTTTCACCAGAGAGCCGCTGCTTGGGGCAGCCCGGAAAAAACGAATTTTCAAGTTTTCGCTCACGTTGAAGTTGATTGTGCCCTCGCCCATCCTTTGCTTGTTGCCGTTGGTTTCAACCACCTTAACCAGAGCGCCATAGTTTCCTTCCAACAGCGGGGTTAAGTTGAGCTTTTCCCAGCCGGCGCCACCGTTGTTCTTGAAATCGGCCAGTTGGTTTCGGAGATCGGTATAGGCTGCTTCCACTCCCTGTTTTTTCCAGACGATTCTCCCCTTCTGGGCGTCCTTTTCCGGTTGTAGCGCGTCATTACCGTGCTTTAAGGTCCACTCATAGGAAAGCAGGTCCTTGTCGATTTCATTGCCCGAAGCAATCGCCTGCAAAGTAAGCGGCTTGTTGGACATCGGACGAAGCGGATCGATGTTGATTAGAGCGCTCAACTGATTATCCTGGGTGTTATCGGTGCTTTGCCAAATGTCATTGAGCTTCAAGTAGCCGAAACCGAAATCCGCCGAGTCCTTGCAATTGTTTTTGTCATCGCTCGAGCAGTTGCAAAAATTGTTAAAATCGGGCGTGTCTTTGGCTGAATCGCGAATCACTTCCGCGCTGCATACGCCGGAATTGGCCCACATTATCTTGTAGAAAGGGGTTTTCTCGTTGGTCGGGAACAGGGAGGTGCCCTCCACGGTGACTCCCACTTTATCCCCGTTTTGGAATTTGAATTGCATGGTTTGTTGGCCCAAACCGGTGATATCGGCCTCGTCGGCAAAACCGTCCCCGTCCGTGTCGGCATTGGTAGGATCGGTCCCCCAGAAAAGCTCCTCGTCTTCCTTAAAGCTGCCGTCCCCGGTGGCGAAAGGAACCAAATCTTTCCAATTTATAATGTTGTCCGGGTTTTTTGCCCCCGGAAAGAAATGGGAGCAG
>Ga0172375_10011347_pt1 | contig 11364 bp, 9 predicted proteins | sample LakKiv1m_FD_114537 | JGI IMG/M metagenome (GOLD analysis project Ga0172375, IMG submission 114537) | Freshwater microbial communities from Kabuno Bay, South-Kivu, Congo - kab_092012_11.1m | ecosystem: Environmental > Aquatic > Freshwater > Lake | place: Democratic Republic of the Congo... | reverse complement strand
CGGGGTCCGAGTTGGATATTTTTGTATTTGGGGTGGAGAGCAGTTTTGATTTGATTGATCCCTGCGCGAATGGCCTCAGAGATGCTAGCAAAATGTCCGGCTGCAACTAGATCTTTGAGATCGTTGAGCATAGTTTTGGGGAGAGAAATATTGATTGTTTGAATAGACTGATTCATTTTGCCTCCTATGTATGCTAAGCATACAATAGTTGTATGAATTTGACAAGGTGTGGGCGAGGTATAATGAGGGGAGAGTCCCGGTAGTTCAATGGATAGAACAGAGGTTTCCTAAACCTCCGATCCAGGTCCGATTCCTGGTCGGGACACTTATTTCAATTTTATGGTATAGAGATTGGGCAACGTGTCGGGGCTAAACTGGATTTTGGTGATGATCTTGCTTCCATCCGGCCAGGGATAGACAATGCTACTGTCAAAGGGGCCAGCGTAGAGAGTGACACGGTTGGTTGAGTCGTATTCCATAACCTCAATAGTTTTGTCGGTATTAATAATGAGGTGGGAGGAGTCTGGGTACCACTGGATCCCATTAACAAAGATGGGGGAGTATTGAGCGTTAAACAGCTTGAATGTATCTTTGATATTACTGGTCTGAAGGCGTTTGTAGGCGGAGCTACTACTGGTTGTTTCGGCGGGAATTGGGGAGAGAGAGGTGAGGAGGGTTAATTTTGTAGGTGGTAGGTGGTAGGTGGTAGGTGGTAGTAGTGTCTTTGTATTTTTGGTGGATTTTGGTGTAGATGTTGGACTAGGACTTGGGCGGGTACCTTCGGCTACCAAGAAGTTTTTGTCCTCTTTGAGATCGTAGACGTACCAAGCGCCGGCTTTGAGGGAGCGAGATTCGAGTTGAGAGTTGCTGGCTAGGAGAGCAGGAATTAAGTTCGTCGGAATTTCTAGATCACTCAAAGATTGGTAGAGGAGCTTTTTCCCGTCGGGAGAGAAGTAAAGGTTGGTCAAGCTCGCGCTATCGGTAGCTAAGGCTTGAAAATACTCTGGTAGTGTATTTAACCTAACGAGTTCGGTTCGAGCTAGCTCGAGCTCCCAGTCGGAGAGAAGAGTAGTGAGTTTGTAGGTTACATCTTTGAGATATTTGGGATCGTTAAATTGGGTACTACTGAGTAAGAGGTGGGTGTCATCGTCAAAACTGACCAAAATCTCAGAACTATTGGGGGAAAAGATGAAAGAGGCTTGTGTATAGTCATATTCTGCACTAGTAACCGCTATTTGACGGGCGTTTTTGTTAAAACTAATGGGAGAATTGGTCAAATCTTGGACATAAAGACCATTTTTGGTACTGGCGCTGGCACTGGCCACAACATAAGCGAGCTTTTCTCCCTGAGGACTGGGGGTAATTTGGGTAGCACCAATGTAGGTTAGAGGCTCAAGGCTCGGGCTAGTCGGGAAAAGCTGAGCGTTGGTGCTAGTAACTAACTGAGCTTCGATTTTGAGGTTTTTGCTCCAAGCGTGGTAGCCGTCTTTTTTGACCTCGACTAGGTAGTCACCGGGCTCGAGATTGAGAGTGTTATCGGTAGCGGTGCTTAGCTTGCCATTTAAATAAACTTCGGCGCTGGTGGGGAAGGAGTTGGCGGCGAGGAGGCCAGTGCCATTGACGATGCCGGCTTTGCCCAGGCGGTCACCCTTGGCATAACGAATGACCAAATAGGTGCCGAGGAGAACAAAAGCAATGGTGGCAAAAAAAGTGAGGGTGCGGAATATGCTGGTGCGACGAGAGTACATAGATAGTATTATAGTACGAGTGGAGAATGTACACCAATCCCAAATTCTCAAATCTCAAATTGTGATACAAGGAGTTTGTTGGGGGATTGACGGAGATGTGGGGAGAGTATAGGTGGGGTAGTGCTCGGATTAAATTTGATGTAACCCCCTAAAAGTCGAACCGCCTCTTAAAAATCGTCACCAACAGGTTGATGACAAATTTTATGGCAGGCGGCGCGAAAATACCGAAGAACTTGCCGGCAAGTTCCAATTCGGTCCACCGTTGCATGGTAATACTGGTATCTACCAATGCAGGGCTCATGAGTCCGATACGGACGACCATGTCCATACCGATGAGCCCAATGGAGGCAAACACCGGGTACCAGAGGCAGGTCAAAATTGTGGGAATCCACCCTCCAATTTCGTTGCCAATATTGGTACTTTTGGAGCGCACCCAAAGCAGAATGGTCATCCCCCACGACCAGATGAACGGCATTAGGGCGCCCACCCAAAATGCCTGGTTTTCGGCTTCTGCCGTAGCGGAATCGGGGGCAAAGCTGGGGAGGAGAAACTGGGCTATGACGACTGTCCCAAACACAAATTGGACTAATTGGATTGGCAAATACAAAAACACGAAACCATGTTTCCTGGCTTCAATGTTAATAATATTTGAGATCGCGAAAGCAAACGCGAAAAACAATCCAGTCCAAGCTAGTCCACCCTTCACCCAATTCTCATCGAAACCCATCTTTTGGGTTTCATATTCTTTTAGACCTGGGTCATCGATGGAACTGGGTGCCTGGACGTAGGTCGTCTCGTGTACGACCTCGAGGGGGAAAGTTATTCCCACTTCAGCCAGGAGAGCCACTGCGCCACTGGCTAGCAGTAGCATTGAGGCGACCACGCCGAAAAACTTGCGGGGTCCCTGCTTCCAGACTGAGAGCGCCAAAATGACGGCGCAGATTGTTAAAGAACCCTTTGATGTGGAAGGGTGGAAACAAGGCTAGAATAGCTATTATTCTGCCTTGAGAAAGGTTTATGCTATAGATTTCTATAGCGCGGTGTTTATATCCTATAAGTCAAGAGAAATACATACTGGTTGAGTATGGAAGGGGAGAAAGGTATTTGTCGTAAAGTGGTACTTTACAATGTGTAATTTTGTAGTAAAGTGGTACTATGTTACGACGAAAGATTGAAGATGAGCTACTCAAGTGGAAAGAGAGTCCCATTCGCAAGGTATTGATTGTGCGGGGAGCTAGACAGGTGGGTAAGACGAGCGTGGTACGCAAGTTCGGAAGCGAACATTTTTCGGAAATGATAGAAATCAATCTGGAAAATAGAGAGGTATGGAATGTATTTGATAAGGCCCAGTCAACAAAGCAATTTTTGGAGCGAGTGGAACTTGTTTTTAATAAGAGAGTAGTCGAAGGGAAAACTTTGTTATTCATTGATGAGGTGCAGAGCTCCAAGAATGTAATGGAACTACTACGCTTTTTTGCTGAGGATCACCCCAAGCTACACGTGATAGTGAGCGGATCTTTGATAGAAGCTGTGATGGAGGGGAAATGGAGTGTGCCAGTTGGGCGAGTGGAGTATTTGCAAATGTATCCACTGACTTTTTTTGAGTATTTGGAAGCTAGCGGGAGAGATGTTGCTAAAGAGAAGCTGCGGGGTTGGAAGGTGGGGCAAAAAGTAGGCGAGAGCAATCTGTGGCAAGAGTTGTATAGAGAGTATCTTCAGGTGGGTGGGATGCCTGAGGCGGTCGTTAGCTTTGTGGAGCACCATAGTTATGGGGAGTTATCGCAAATCCATGGTCGGCTCATGGAGTCATACCTAGATGATATTGCCAAATATGTTTTCCGCGAAAAAGAGGTGGGGATACTGCGGACGGTTATTTCTTATGCGCCAAAAATAGCCGGGAAAGTTTTTACTTATGAGAATATGGGACAGTCGGGATTGATTAGTCGAGATGTGAGTTCGGCAGTTGCCAAAGTAGAGCAGGCAAGACTGCTTTATCAGGCAAGAGCAATCAACTCTACCAATTGGCCGGTTGTGACAAAGGATAAGCGACCTAAGAAAATGATTTGGTGTGACGTGGGACTAGTCAATAGTGTAAATAAAATCTCAATACCACTGTTGTCCGGAAATTATGGTGGCCAGATAATGGAGCAGGTGACGGGTCAAGCTTTGTTGTCAAGCTTTGAGCGTGAGCGAGCGGAGTTATATTACTGGGGGAGAGATAAAAATGAGGGGAGTGCAGAAGTTGATTTTGTTGTACAAAAAGGTCAAAAATTAGTAGCTTTTGAAGTGAAAGCGGGGAATGGGAGAGAGATGAAGTCACTTTTTAGCATGATAGACTCTGGGAGAGAGCGGATCATCCCAGTGCGCGTGTCATACGATGACCCTGGAGTCGAAGAGTATGAATACATGAGGAAAAAATATCAGATTATTTCGGTGCCGTTTTATTTGCTCGATCGATGGGAGGAGTTGGTGTTAGCGTAGGGGGCTACTGGGAGATGCGGAGTGGGTTTTGAGTTCGGCGGAGAGAAGCGATGCTTGATTCCAGACTAAAGGTGGCGTTTTTGAGGTCGGTGGTGGTGGCGAGGGTAGAATATAGCTCCCAGGGATGGAGGTGGTGGGGTGGGTGCGGATTAGCGTGGTTGGTTAGAGGGGAGGGTGAGGAAAGAGTGGTAGTTATCATGATTGATTAGATCAAAGGTTGCGCCGGGATAGTTGGTCTGCCAAGAGAGGTGGCTCCGAGAGCGATTTTTGGACCATTTGAATTCGTAGCCGTGCAAAGCTCCATCTTTTTCCTCTAGATAATCAATTTCGGCGCCGGTATATGTACGCCAAAAATAACTACTAGCAAAGGATCTGGAGTATGCGAGCGACTTTATTCTTTCAATAATGAGATAGTTTTCCCAGAGTGATCCAAGATCGTTCCGAGAATTAAGAAGATTAAAATTGTCGGCAAAGACATTTCTCACACCCAAATCATAAAAATATATTTTGGGTTTTTTGACTACTTCTTTGCGTAGATTGCGCGAAAAGCCGTATAGTCTAAAAATAACAAATGATTTTTCGAGCAAATCGAGGTAGTGACCCACAGTTTCCTTATTTAGATCAAGTTGATTACTCAATTCGTTGAGAGAAACCTGAGATCCAACCTGGAATGCAAGGAGTTTGAGAATGTCACGAATTTTGCTAGAGTTTTTGATCCCCGAAAATTCGAGTAGATCTTTGTAGAGATAGTTACTGCTTAGTTCGCGGAGATATTCTTGTTTGTCTTGATATGACGAATATGAGTAAATTTCTGGGTAGGCGCCAAAGATGAGGCGCTCCTCGAGAGTTTGGTCATATTGCGTTGGGGAGGCGATCTTGGATAATTCTAGGTATGAGAGGGGGTAGAGTTGATAGGACCAAATGCGACCTGTAAGAGGTTCGTCAATTTTACTAGCTAGGTCGAGCGCGGAAGAGCCGGTTACAATAACTTTGAGATCTTTGAGATTGTCGAGAATAATTTTGAGATTAATACCAATTTCGGGGATACGCTGGGCTTCGTCGATGAATAGTAGTTTGAAAGGATGAACTAAGTTTTGAATTTTGTTTAAGTCGCGAGAGGTAATAATATCGAGATATTGGTTTTGATCACCATTAATTGTGAGGGTGTGCAGGCGGAGTATGGAGATAATTTGATTGACTAGACTAGTTTTCCCAACCTGACGGGAGCCATAAATAACTACTCCTTTGTTTGAGGTGTTTAGCTTGTTGAGCACTATATTTTCGAGTGCGCGAGGGTAGTACATAAGCAAATATTACGTTAATTAAGATGGTTTGTCAACCTAATTAGCGTTAAATAGGCGGATTAGCGTGTGGCACTATTGGTTGCAACTTGATTGTTTAATTGCGCTGATAATGAGGCTATTTGCGTATCTAGACTAAAGGTGGAGTTTTTGACATCTGTGGTGGTGGCCAAAGGGAGCCAGGTACTATTAATATAGATTTGAAGAGACTGTTTGGTGGCGTCGTAGTAGATGGTGCCGGGAGCGGGGGAGAGGGGGGCGACGGAGGGAGTGAGAGAAAGGATAGGAGAAGTGAGTCCGTTTTTGCCTGTTACCGCGCTTCCAGAAATGTTGCCAGAGGGGTCGAGGATATCTTCGAGGAGATTGAGAAGCTGGGGGCTGATCGTGGAGGCACCTTGAACAGAGCCGGAGGGGGTGGGGGAGACGGGGGTGGGACGAGAGTTAAAGGTGAAGTGGTAGAGGGTGAGAAGGAGGAGAGTGAGGAGGAAGTTGGGGAGGAGAGTAGTAATCGGTAGGAACAAATTATTATTTGCCCGTGGTTGTGATAGTGGGGCAATGAGGGGAGGTGTTGGGGAAACAAGGTTCGTAACCTTGTTTTTGGGGATTGTGGAGAGGTCGGGCGAGGCATGCCTCGCCCCTACGAGGTCATTCATTCTGGTTTCGAGAATGTGACGGGGGAAGAAGGTGTTACCGACGGTGATAAAGGGATGGATCTTGCCCTCAGCAACATAGCGATCAACAGTGACGGGACTGACATTTAATAGGAGAGCAGCTTGCTCGCGGGTTAGGAGATCCTTTTGATCAGGGATAGTTCCGTGTTTAATCGCATCTAAAATTTGTAAATCTTCGATAGTGTAGCGACGTTGATTGCCAAGGGTCCGAGGTGAAGCGAACTTGCCAGCCTCCTCCCAACGTCGTAAGGTTTTGTCGGAGAGACCTAGCTTTTCGGCGACTTCGCTAATGCTATAGGTATTGTCCATATTTTATTTATTCCTCTAGTATGTCCAAGTTTAGAAGGGAAGTTTGATGGTGTCAAGCGGGATATAATACCGCACGCTATTTATCTAGGATGCGGTAATAATGATAATGATGCGGTAATCATAATTAGGCCGTGAAAATGAATAATTATCTTGATGTGATACAATTTGGGTGTTAAGTATTAGTCTTTAGGTGTTAGGTAAATGCTATGTTGGGAAAACGGTTAGGGATAGATCTCGGAACAGCCAATAGTCTCGTATGGGTTGCTGACAAGGGAATAGTGTTAAATGAACCAACAGTTGTTGCAGTTTCAGTCATGGATCAAAAAGTTGTGGCGGTAGGGAATGATGCAAAAATAATGTTGGGGCGAACCCCAGGAAATATTGTGGCTAGCCGTCCAATGAAGGACGGAGTGATCGCGGATTATGCAATCACTGAGGCAATGCTTCGCTTTTTCATTACACGGGCTTTAGGCGCCAAACTATGGTTTAAACCAGAGGTGATGATTTGTGTCCCAGCAGGATGTACGCAGGTCGAGAGGCGGGCGGCATTGGACGCGACCATGGCGGCGGGAGCCAAACAGGCATTTTTGATTGATGAGCCACTTGCCGCAGCAATTGGGGCGGGCGTGCCAATTGCCGAAGCCGCAGGGAATATGATCCTTGATATTGGCGGAGGAGCAGCGGAAGCGGCGGTGATTGCACTGGGAGGAGTGGTGGTGCATAAGAGCGTGCGAGTCGGAGGAAATAGATTGGATGAGGCAATAGCTGATTTTATCCGACGTAACCATTCTTTGATAATAGGCGATCAGACGGCTGAAGCCATCAAAATTAAGATCGGGTCGGCGGTGAAATTGCCAAAAGAAGAAAGTATGGAGGTCAAAGGGAGGGATACAGTGACTGGACTACCTCGCACAATCACAATTACTTCGAGTGATGTGACGAGCGCACTAGGCAAACCTCTCTCGCAGATTGTGGGAGTGGTGAAGGCTGTTTTGGAGGAGACGCCACCAGAGTTATCAAGCGATATTATTGATCGAGGGATCGTGATGAGTGGAGGGACGGCGACACTACGTAATTTAGATACACTTCTAACTCGAGAGGTGGGAGTGCCGGCATATGTGGCGGAGGAGCCGATGTTGTGTGTGGTCAAGGGGACGGGAAGGGCGATTGAGAATATAGATTTGTATAGACGAGCTTTGAGATAGTTTGGTATCATGAGCTATGGTTATTGGAATTGATGCCTCGAGAGCATTTGGAGTGGAGCGGACTGGGACGGAGAACTATTCTTACCACGTTATCACTCACATGTTGCGATTGCTAGCATCAAAAAAGCATATTTTTGTCCTTTTTACCCGTCCAAATGCAATAATACCAGATGAATTGGTCGGATATAGCAATGTAATCATTAAAACTATTAATCAAAAATATTTGTGGACACAACTCGGACTCGCCGTAGCTACATGGCGGCGAGCCGCAGTGACTCAAGATTATCTGGATGTACTCTGGGTACCGGCACACACGTTGCCGATACTGAGAGCGCCGTGGCTGGAAACAGTGGTAACGATCCATGGACTCGAATATCGGTGGCTAGTCGAATACAACAACTTACTTCAACGCTGGTACTTGCCACTCTCAACCTTTTACGCCGCCAAAGCGGCGACCAAGTTAATATGTGTGTCGGAGGCGACCAAGCGGGATTTGATAAGCGAGGTTGAGTTTGATATAGAAAAGTGTAGTGTGATATGGGAGGGTGTCGATGATTCTCGTATATCCGTAAAGCCGTATATCCGTAAAGCCGTTTTAGAGAAGTATGGGATAGAGAAGGGGAAGTATGTGCTGTTCGTGGGGACGGTGCAACCACGGAAGAACTTGGGAGCGTTGATACGGGCATTTGCCAAGTTTTACTCGAGTCATAATGAATATAAATTGGTGATTGCGGGGGGTATCGGATGGAGGGCAGAAAATGACTTGAGTTTACCAGAAGAGTTAGATATACCCGATGCGGTAATTTTTACCGGGCGAGTCTCCCAGGCAGAATTACAAGCGTTATATCTGGGGGCAATGATGTATGTGCAGCCATCGTGGACAGAAGGGTTTGGACTGCCAGTGCTTGAGGCGATGCGATCGCGGGTGCCGGTAGTAGTGAGTGATGGGGGGGCACTACCTGAAGTGGTGGGAGAGGGGGGAGTTGTAATTCCGTTAAAGTTACGAACCTCGTCACACAAATCAAACAAGGTTCGTAACTTTGTTGAGAGATTGGCGGAGGCGATGGAGAGGGTAGTTGCGGATAATAAGTTGCGAAAAATGCTAATAACTAGAGGATTAAAAAGAGTGAATGAGTTGACCTGGGAAAAGACGGCAAAAGCGACCCTAAAGATTTTGGTGGGGGAGAGGGTATAATTTTATTTTGTATTAAGTATTATGTATTATGCAAAAACTATATTTGTATGATTTATTATCTGTATAAATAAATTGATCGATTAAAATAATTTGGATAAATATTTATATATAATATCGTCCTGTAGTAAAGATATCTGGGGTTTGTGGTTAGAAAACATCATTATTTGATGCGATTTTCACTATAAGACCTAAATTATTGCCAATTTTTGAGCTGGTTTTGCGAAAAATTCCAGGTGAGAGTATGATTGGTGGTACATAGTACATGGTACGAGGTACATAGTACATGGTACGAGGTACATAGTACGAAAATTTATGCGAAAAAGTGATCTGAAAGAGAGTGTTAAAGGTGATAAAAGGATTGATGAGGCCGTGCAAATCATGGGTGTGATTATTTCTGGCACTCACAAACCGCAAGTGCTAAAGAAAATTTGGCTCCAGAGGAAAGAAATGTTACATTTAGCGACGGTTAACCCAGAGTACATAATGAGAGCTAGAAGCGACCAAGAGTTCGCCCAAGTACTAGCGAAGTGTTTGACGGTGGCTGACGGGTGGGGGGTGGTGTGGTCCGTTCGACTCGCTTCGCTCGCTCAGGATAATTCGATAGATCGAATTAGCGGTGTGTGGTTGGCAGAGCAGATTGTCATACATGCGGCCGAAAAGCGAGAGAAAGTCTTTTTGTTGGGAGCTGAACGGGGGGTGGCGGAGCAAGCAGCACTCAATTTGAGGAAAAAATATCCCCAACTCCAGATCTCTTGGTATGAGGGGGCAAGAAGCGTCAGACTCGAAAAAAATGAGGAAGCTAGTATGACGATTGCCAAGATTAACGCCTTTGAACCAGACTATTTGTTGGTTGCCTACGGGATGCCATACCAAGATGTGTGGATTGAGGAGAATAGGCCATACCTGCGTGTACGAGTGGCAATGGGGGTCGGGGGGACGCTCGACGAGTGGGCGGGGAAGGTTGTGCTTTGTCCAGCTTGGATAGATAAGATGGGGTTCAAGTGGGCATGGAGAGTAGTGCACGAGCCATGGCGGATGAAACGCATTTTTAGAGTTCTACAGTTTGGATGGTTGGTTCTTTGGTTGAGACTAAAGAAGACATTTTGATATATTAGTGAATAGATTGACTTAGTTTGTGCGGAAGTAATGAGAGTGGGAGAAGGTGAGTTGTTCGAGGAGGAGATTTTTAAATGACACGACGGAGTTTTGCTCGTAGAAAAGGAGGAGGGTATCACGGTAGAGTTTTTCGTCGACGGTGCGGTATGAGATGGGGATCAAGTCATTGCCTAGCATAAGTGCGTTTCCTAGGAGGCGTGCAGTCCTTTTGTTTCCGTCCATAAATGGTTGGATATAGGAAAACATAGCCACTGCGATGAGAGTCTGTTCAATGGGATTACTCGTATGATTGATGATGGCGATAGTTTGCTCCAGGGAGAGCGAAATAGTTGTAGGATTACTGAGAGGGAGATACATGGAGCCACTAATTCCGACCGGTTGGTGTCTTATGCCTGGCCTGATATTTAATCCATCGGTCAAGATTTCATGGACGTGGAGGACATAGTCGAGAGTAAGATTATTTGGTTTGACAGGATGATTCCAGATGTAGTCTACAGCTTTTTTGTGATTGAGGATCATCTGGGTTTCGTAGCTAGTTTTGGAAGATGAGGGGGATCCGGTAGTTAGGAGGGTTACGGTTTCTGGGAGAGTATAGGTATTGCCTTCGATTGCTGACGATTTCCAGGAAAAGTCGATGATAAAACGCTCCTTTGTAGTGGTATAGACAATGCCTCTATAACTGTTTAATATGGAGTTATGGAGAACGAGCGGAGTAAGATTTGGCTAGTATTAATTGGAGTCGTTTTCGCCTTGGTTGTCGGGATGTGGGTATTTAGTCCGATGGAGGTGACAGTGGTCGGGACGGGCAAAGTGAGTGTACCGGCAACGAGCGCGAGCTTTAATGTAACAGTAGTAGCTAGTAATGAGAGCGCGAACGAGGCGTTGTCTCAGGTGAGGGAGAAGGTAGATAAGATTAAGGGGGTGCTCGCAGAAATTGGGATTGGGAGCTCGGACATTAGTGAGTCACAGGTGACCATAACTCCAGCAGCCGTAGTGACAGAGGGGGCGAAGGGGTATCAGGCGACCAGTACGATGAGCGTGAAGACACGCAATGTGGCACAGGTGGGAGAGATAGTCGTTAATATGTATGCGACTGGGGCGGTCGTGGTATCACAGCCAGTCGTATCCGTGGAGGATGCTACCAAACTGGAGCAAGAGGCGCTGGACGAGGCGATGGAGAGCGCTAGAGAGAGTCTTAAGAACACGGTAGGACTGCGCCCTATTCGCAAGATGGTGGCGATAGAGCAGGCTAGTAGTGGCGATAGTGCAACGGCTACCCAGGCAATAGATAGTAATGACAAACAGTTTGAGATTGTAAAGGCAGTATCAGTGACTTAT
>Ga0172375_10011346_pt1 | contig 11365 bp, 10 predicted proteins | sample LakKiv1m_FD_114537 | JGI IMG/M metagenome (GOLD analysis project Ga0172375, IMG submission 114537) | Freshwater microbial communities from Kabuno Bay, South-Kivu, Congo - kab_092012_11.1m | ecosystem: Environmental > Aquatic > Freshwater > Lake | place: Democratic Republic of the Congo... | reverse complement strand
TTTTCCAACCATGAATAAAGTGCCCATCCTTCTCTACTCGGGCACGTCCTATGGCCCGGAAACCGAAGACCTGGCCGCATCCGCGGGGGCAAACGCGTTTCTTTCGCTTCCGTTCGACAAGGATAAGTTCCATTCTGTTGTTCGCGAAATACTCGAAGGAGGACTTATTCAAAGCGTATGGGAAACGCTGGTCGCGACTGCAGACAGCGGGCTCCGGCGCGAAATCGAAAGAGCTTTCAACAACTCCGGATTCACAATTTCATTCGCAATGCCGTCCGACGCAGGGAAGGAAATTGAAAAGCGCAAACCGCCCATCGTCGTCCTCGATATGCGCGACAATCCTCAATTGGCCGGCCTGACGAACAGCCTGCTGGACGCCGAACACGGAACAAGAGTGATTGTCGTCGCAGCCGATCTTTCAAATGCGGCCGGTTTGATGAGAGCCGGGGTCGAGGCGATTATACCGGCGCCGCCGGATGCCGACTATCTCCTCGAATTATGCCGCCGGTCTCAATCCCGCAGAAGCATCGCCGCACTCGAAAACCGCATGGAAACGCACGCCATCCAACATCGCGAAGAGGAAACGCGGTACCGCCTGATGTTTGCCGCAATGCTCGAAAGCTTCCTGCTTTGCGAAGTCTTGACAACTGCCGGGCCTGGCAGACGTTCCGACACACGGGTAATTGACATCAATCCGGCCTTCGAGAAGTTGGCGGGCTTGAAACGGGAACGGATAATCGGACGTCCGCTTGCGGCAGCGCTCCCTGATTCTTCGGATTTTGCCGTCCGTCTCGAAGAAGTGGCGACAACCGGCAAATCCGCGCAATTTTCGACAACCATGGGCAGATCCGGAATACCGGTGGATATTTCGGCATTCAGTCCGAAACCCAGACAGTTTGCCGCACTCATGCGCGATGTAACGGAACGTCGTCGCGCCGAGGAAGCATTAACAAGCGAAACCCAGCGTCTTCAAGTAACGCTTCAAAGCATCGGAGACGGCGTAATCGCCCTGAATTCCGACGGCAAAGTCGTGCTATTCAACACCCGTGCCGAGCTGATTACCGGCTTCAGCTCAATGGAAGCCATAGGCCGCGATTACAAAGTCGCATTGAACCTTGTGAGTCAAAGCGACAGCGTTCCTCTGTCGATTGTCGAGCCGCTTCTGGGAGGCGGAGAGGCCATATCGGCCGATGGCGTTGCGATCGGAAAATCCGGAAACAACACTTATGTGCATGTATCCGGCGCCCCGATAAGGGACAGGAACGGGAAAACAGCCGGCATAGTGATAACCCTGCGCGACATGACGGAACGCCGGCAGATACAGGCGGCTCATGAAAAATCAGAGCGATTGGAATTAATGGGGCTTGTCGCCGGCGGCATTGCGCATGAGTTCAATAATATTCTCATGGTGATAATGGGCAGCGTCTCCCTCACGCGGGAAATGGCGGAACGCGGCGCCACTATGGATTTGACGAACAGCCTGAACGACGCGGAACAGGCGGCAGTCGAGGCAAAGACGCTGATCCACCAGATGCTTACCTTCGCGAAAGAGGGCTCGCCGATACGACAGGCTGTCCACATGCAGGAGCTGATAACTCAAGCAGTTAAGTTCATTACACGCGGCAGCCAGATCAAATATTCCCTGGACATCGCGCCGGACCTGTGGCTCGGAAACGTCGATGCAGGCCAGGTATGCCAGATAATTCAGAATATCGTGATGAATGCCATACAGGCCATGCCCGGAGGCGGGGATGTAAAGATCAAAGCGACCAATCACGCCGTAAATGAAACGGAAGAGGATGCCGACCTTGCCGCCGGCGAGTACATTCTCGTTTCGATCGCCGACAACGGACCCGGCATAGCGCCGGAGATGCTGCCTCGGATATTCGAGCCTTATTTCACGACCAAGCCGAGCGGGAGCGGGCTCGGGCTTGCGACTTCTTATTCGATCGTCAGGCGGCATGGCGGACATATCGCTGTGCGCTCAACCTTCGCCAAAGGCACGACGTTCGACATTTACCTGCCGGCGACAAAGAGCTCGATTGCGGCCACAGACATCCCCGCAAGACCCGAAGCCAGGGAACGCGGCAAAATACTCGTCATGGACGATGACGAAGGCCTCCAGCGTCTGCTCGCCCGAATGCTTGGGCAGGCGGGATACGATATTCAAGCTGTGACCAATGGCGCCGATGCCATTGAATTCTACAGGAAAGCATTTAAAGCCGGCGCGCCGTTCGATGTGGTGCTGATGGACCTTACCATACCAGGAAACATGAGCGCCAAACAAACCATCATGGCTCTTAGACAGTTAGATCCCGGTGTTTGCGCCATCATTTCCACCGGCAGAAGCGCCGACCCGCTGGTGGAAAACTGGAAAGAAAACGGTTTTTCCGGCGTGGCGCTCAAGCCGTTCGGATTACTGGACCTGCAGGGGCTGATAGCCAAAGTGCTCGCCCTGAAAAAAACCATATCCAGATAGCAGGCCGGCTTATTGTACCCTTCGCAGAAGCTTCCACTCGCCGCCTTCCTTCCTCCACAAGTGCGGCGGCCGGAATTTATCGCACAGGCGAACAAAATATTCCGAATCGATTTCCACGTGATCAAGCACCTGCTTGAAATACCGTTCAGGGAATTCACCGTCGAATTTATGCACCAGCGCAACGCCCTCTTCCCGTGTCAAATGCCTGTTTCGTATCTCCTGGGAAGCGTCGTATGAAGCTCTGCCAAGGCCGAATTTGACGAATGTAGTGTAGTAATGAAGGTCGTCAATCTTATCGTCGATACTGTTGTATTTGCTGTAGGTGCCCTCGGTGCGGAACGGTCTGGCTTGCAGCCCGCAATGCTCTACCGCATAGTAGTATGCTTCCTGGGGCGTCCATTTGATATAATATCCGAGGTAATGCACTTCAAGTTTACGACTCTCGAACTCCGCGTGATCAAGAGGCAAATAGGGCGCAAGGTCGTTCAGTGTCATGCCGTATCTTTCCATAAGCATTGTCACCGGCACTCCCCCGATATACAGGTCCGAGAGGTTTCGCATAGTGTGAAACGACTTGTCGCGCAACGATGTCTCGTTGTCAGCCAGCGGATTTCCGTATTCAGCCTCGTTTTCACCATAGAAAATCAGCGGAATATTATAGCGGGCCGCAATCTTGGGCGCCACATTCTTCTGTCCCAGGATGAATGTCTGGAACGGGTGAAGCAGGTTTTCTATCGAGAGCCTGGTCAGCAATCTCTGAACCTTGCCGTTCGGCTTGTAGGTTATATTGTCAAATCCGCCGATTTCAATCCAGTTGCGGAAATTCTGCCAGCCGTAATCGGTATAAAGAAGGGGTGGCCATGTCACGGTAAGCGGATGCATGCCGTATTTGTACTTCAACAGGTGAGAGGCGTAACCGCTGTCCTTTCCGCCGCTGCCGGGAACAAGGCAGTCGTACGCGCCGTCGTTCCGGCGGTATTTGTCGAGCAATCGCAGCAATTCTTCCTCGCGCTTCTGCCAGTCGATGCGCTCCTTCTGTTCCGCAAAACGACACGCGTCACATATTCCGTCGCTGCCGATCCGCAGATAGCGGGCCCCTTGCCTGTCCGGCCGGTGAAGGAATTCCGGAATCGAGGAAGGACGCTGGTTCGACATCACGCATTTGCCGCAAAAGACGACATTCTCCGGCAATCCGTACATTGTTCCCGCCTGCTTTTCGCTGTCCATCTGTGCCCCTTGATTTATCTTCGCCCGAACATCGCCTGCGCGCATTGAACAATCAGGACATAAACATGAATCGTAACTACTCAGCTATTCATCAGAGTGGACAGGATATCCCGGACACTCTTCCTTATCCACCTGAGCGTTGCCATGAATCGCCCGACGCAAACCCCGCTGCTCATGCAACCGCCCGGGTTAAACCGATTCCAGTCTCTCCTCAATACCGACAAGCTTCGTGATCCTGACTCCGAAAGTATCGTTGACCACAACAACGTCGCCCTGCCCTATCAAGCGGCCGTTCACAACGATGTCTGCCGGCTGACCTGCAAGCCTGTCCAGTTCGATGATCGCCCCGGGCCCGAGATGGAGAAGCTCCTTGAGCGTTGCGCGGGTACTGCCTAATTCGACATGCACATCAACAGGTATATCCAGCAGCATGTTGAGGTTGATGTCCTTTGAGGCCGCATCCGTCTGCTGTGCGCCCGGCGCGGATCTTTCCGCCCTGGGCAATTCGACCGGATTCACCGTCATCTTTCCGCCTGCGCCCCGATTTTCCGTTTCATTGATCATGGTTCCACCTTCCTTCCGATCGCTCCCTCAGGGAGTGATCAGTCAATTCCCGCCGTTATCGTCCCTGGAATTCTCCACCCTGGAAACAACACGCACCGCCACCCTGCTCCTGCTTGAACAGAGCGCGCCATTATAACAAGGCTTAGCCCCGATCTGCACCATGATCGGGTCATCGGTTCTGCTGTCGAGGCAGATCACCGAGCCCAATTTCAGGCGGCTGATCTGCTGCGTAGGAATCCTGCCGCTCCCAAGGTGAGCCTTGATTTCGAATGGAACGGCGGCCAACGAACGCAACATAATCTCCCGCCCGTCCACGGAGACCGTCCCGGCGCTCTTTTTGCCGCTGAATTTCGCCGCCACCTTGGAGAGAACCGGAAGTATTACATCCAGGGGATAACAAATGTTGATCGTTCCGGCTGTTTCGCCGCAACGAAGGTCAAGAGTCGCGCAAAGCACGAGCGCGTCAGCGGCGGCGACCCTGGCAAACTCCGGATTGGACTCAATCGTCCTGGTCTTGAAATGCATATCCGAGACACCGGCCCACGCTTCATGCAAGTCGGCCAGCATGATATCCACTATTCCGCCGGCGAGGCTTTTCTCGATGGCCGTGGGTTCCCGGCTTTCCGGTGCGGCGGCGGATGCCGGAATTCCAAGCATCGCATCCAGCAATGTAAAAAGGATCGGCAGGCTTATTTCAATTGCAATTTCGCCGGAGTGCGGACTTACCCCGGCAGTGACGACAAACGTCGGATTCATCATGCCCGCCGTGAACTCGTTGAAGCTGATATTTTCCACAGATGCCGTCTTGGCATCAAGCGAAACCTTCAGCATTGAAGAGACGGTTCCGGACATTCTCTTGGCAAATGCCGCATGTATCAGCTTGAACCCGAGAACATGGTCGTTCGAAACCAGACGCGGCTTCCTGAAATCGTATGAACTGATCGAAGTGCGGCTATGAACCGCCTGCGGCTCCGGGGCAGGAGCCGACTCCTCTACCTTGCCGCTTCGTACAGCCTGAAGCAACGCATCAACTTCATCCTGTGACAGGCTTTTATCCATTGCGCACAATCTCCATCGATGCGAGTTTGTTACTGGATGAGAAAATCGCTCAGGTATACATCGGTCACGGTTCCGATCCCCTTGGGCTGGAACGACTCGTTCAGCGCCGCAACAATCGCCTTCTTCAGATTATCCCTCCCGTAAAGGCCTTCCAGTTCATCAATGGACAACTTGACCATTGCGGAACCGATCCGGTCCCGGACAAGAGCTTCATTGGCCTTCAGCTCTGCTGTAAGCTCCGAATCGCTCGCAACGATGGTCGGAACGATTTTTACCATGCGAGTGCCATGTGTTCCTGTCGCATTGACGATTACTTCCTTAATCGGCACCAGAAGGGAATTATCTTCGGATTTTGCGGGTTTTCCATGGCCACCCCCGTGTTGCGAGCTTTTCTCGGCAGGTTTTTTCTGTTCAGCCCCGATGCTTTTGGGCAGAGAGATTTTCACCGCGAAGAATGTAACAGCGGAACTCGCGGCTATCAGAGCGATGCCGATAATCAACACCGGGAGCATCCCGGATTTGGCGGCAGCTCCATTCGCGGACGCCGCTGCAGTTCTGTTCTCGTCCTTGTCCGTCGGGACCGGAGTAACATTCACAGTTTTTTTGTCAGCCATAATTACCTCCGCCGGTTATCTCTTGAGCATCAGGAGTTCCTGGAGCATCTCATCGCCTGTGGTGATGGATCGCGAGTTCGCCTGAAACCCACGTTGTGTTAATATCATTTCCGTGAACTCCTGTGCAAGGTCTACGTTGGAGTTCTCGATGTATCCCTGGTGAACCAGTCCCGCGCCATCAATACCCGGCTGGTAGGCGGTTTGCGCCGCATCCGCCGCCGGAGTAAAGGAATACAGATTTTTCCCCTCGCTCTTGAGACCGTTGTTGTTCGCAAACTGGGCAAGTCCAACCTGCCAGGCGTCTATCACGGCGCCGCCCTCGTCATAGCATATCATCTCGCCCTTCTGGCTGATAGTGTAGGACACAGTGCCCGCCGGAATAAGTATATCTGCCATCGTGCCGGCATCCACACCGCCGGCTGCTATTGCAACGTTGTTATGAACGCCCCGTAAACGCATTCCACTGGCATTGATAAGGTAAAAAGAACCGTCATTGGCTGCCGTGTTCAGGCTATGCACGAAGTCGCCTGCGCGCGTGTAAAACGTGTTGCCGGCGCTGTCTGCCACCACGAAGAAACCATTGCCGTCAATTGCCGCGTTGGAGGCGACATTCGTCTGCGTAAGAACGCCATTGGTAAAATTGCGGCTGACCTCTCCGAGCTGGACGCCAAGACCGATCTGCATGCCGGGGCTTTCCGTCCCTGGCGCCCTGAGTGTTGTGACTATCTGCTCCATGAAATTTACATCGCTCTGCTTGTAGCCGATCGTGTTAAGGTTAGCGATGTCGTTGGCAACCACTTCCATGCGTTGCGAATGAGCCCTGAGTCCGGATACGCCGCTCCACATTACTCTTAGCATTGTAGTTCCTCCATGATCTTCGTTTCACGGCGGCTATCCAGTTCCGCCGTCTCTGTCCGTTACACCATACTCATGTTGACGATATTGCCGGCCAAATAAGTACCGTCGCCTATCTTCAGCGCAAGCTTGCCGGAACTGATATCCACGCCGCCAAGCGCGCCGGAGACTTCAGTCCCATCCGACAAAACCGCGTTCACGACCTTGCCGCCGGCAAGACCGCCCACCAACAGGGCCATTTCCTTCTGAAATTCGCCAAGCGTGGTATTCAGGTTCGACATCTGCTCCAGCGCGCTGAATTGCGCAAGCTGGGCGATCATCTGGGTGTTGTCGGTTGGACTCAGCGGATCCTGGCTCTGCATCTGAGATACAAGCAAGGAAAGAAATTCATTCTTTCCCAAACCGCCTCCAGGCACGCCGGTTATCGGTTCCTTCCCAGCAGCCGTCCCGGTGTGAGTTGTCATCCCTTCAATTGCTGTGATTCCGTCCATGTTGCCCTCCTTATCAGGCTACCGCCCAAAAACCGCTTTTTTGCACAAACGAAACAGTTTTGTCGTGCAACTTGACGCCCGACTCCATGCTTCGATCGAAACCTTCATGCGCTTCTTCGGATTCCCCGGCGTTTTCCCGTCTTCCGCCACGGTTCTGCTGCTCCCCGTTGCCCGCATCACTCCAGACGCCTATATCCAACCGGGTCATTGCATATCCTTTCCCTTCCAAGGCAGTTCGTATTGCCGCCGATTGACCCTGTAGCAAGCCGCATGCCTCGGGATTTTCAGCCCGGATTTGCACCGTCATTCCTTCCGCCGATTCGCGGCAAAACAGCTTTATCCGGCCCAATTCCCCGGGAACCAGCAATATCGTCACTTCCTTGCCGCCGTTTTCAGCGGAAGACATCAGATACCGCCCGATATTCGATGTAAACCCGGGAAGAGTTTCGCGAAAAACATTGCCGGAAGGCGCTTCCGTGCCACTGTGCGACTGTATTAAACGCGCCGCAGTTCTCAATGTTCCTTCAAACATGGAGCCGGCAATGCCTGTTCCATTAGACTCCTGCTTGTTATCCCCGTTTTGCCTGGCTGACGTGCCATTGCCGGTCGACCGGCCTGTCGTATCCTGTTGTTGCTCGGATGCGGCAGATTCGTGCCGCACTCCGGCTGCAACGGCCTTGGCCAGCGCCTGTTCAGCGGCTTTTGACATGCCGGTCCCGGCCACAACATCTTTTTGACCGTCTGTTCCCGCTTTTGCTGATTTCTCGGCCATAATAACCTGCGGTTGACTGCCTTTTGATGCCCCCGTCGCTTCGGATGACTTTTCGAGCCCGGTAAGGAGAACCTGACGGGCCGTATCGGCAATTTCCTCCCCCGCAACGGCACTTTTGGCCGATTCCCGCGCCGCAGTACCCTTGCCCATTTCCTGCGATTTTGCCCCGGTATTATCTGCCTGACCGCCTGTTAACCCGGGTTTGCGACCTGTATTCCCAGCGGGTGCATTCTGTGAAGCGCTCTCCCCATTCTGCGCCTGTCCCGAGGATGACGCATTATTCCGGGACTGTTCCGAAGGAGGCGCACTTGCAGACTCCGGGGTATTTGCGTTTTGAACCGGCGCGAGTTCCGTCATTTCCGGATCGTCGGACTTTTCCGTGACCGGTGGGGCTTGATTTTCGCGAGAGGCCGGCATGTCATCGCCGGAATCCCTGCTGAATCGAACTTCATCCGTGCGATCCGACGAAAACAAGTCTATTCCCGACTCGCATGGGCGAGACTTGTCCATACCCTTAAAATACTCTTTTTCATTCCCGATCAGACCGGGCGAACGGCGCGGGTACTCCGTTACGGGTTTCTTCCACGCTGCTTGAACCTTGTCCCCAAGGGCAAACAGGAAATCTCCAATATCTCCCGTGGCATTCGATTTTTCGCGAAACGCCGCAGCTTCCACTCCCCGTGCCGTTTCCGATCCGATTGTAACGCGTGGCATCATAGCGATTTCATGGCTTTTTCTGCGCTTTGACCGGTTCAAGTGTTCTGATTATTTCACTCCACTCCGCGGCAACATCCGAGTTGGAGCCGCCTTGTTTCATGGCCGCATTCAATATCGCGGCTGCTGAACGTTCGCTTATCATACTCAGGATGGCTGCAGCTTTCTCCCTTTCGATCTTTATAAGCAGGTCCGATGCCGAGGCGGGATCCATCTTGGCATAGACATCCGCAAGCCGGCGCAGATTAGTCTGTTCCTCCGCCGCAAGCCGGCGCAGATTCGCCTGTTCCTCCGCGGTTGCCTGAACCAGCCTGTTTTCGAGGGACGCCCGCAGCGATTCGATTTCGCTTTTCATGGCCTGAAACGAATCTTCCCTCAGCCGAATGGCTTCCTCCCGCGTAGCAAGCGCGGCGCGCGCTTCCTGCATTTCCTTCTTTTCGGCCTCAAGGCTCTTTATCAGCTCTTCAATTGCATTCTCATGCACCCGAAGCGGGCGATTGATTTCCCCTGCGATTGCCGGCTCAACCGACTTCCCCGCGTCCTTCGCCTGTTCGCCGGTTCTGTCCGCTGCGATCTCGCGGGTTGTCAGTGTAAAAACAAGAGCGCTTGCCAGGGTGGCGCAAACCACGCAAATTACAAGAAATGCGATTCTCACGGCAGTTCCCTTCCCACCGCCTTTTCGACAGCGCACTCATGCGGAACGCGCCGGATATGACGGTGCATTGAAATCTCGTCCATTGTTTTCTGTTCCATCCGCCTGTATTCTTCCGACCATTTCACACGTTCGGTTTCCTTGAGCTGTTCAAGCGTTTTGCGCTCGCGCACCGCCTTGTGCAGCCTGTTCCTGACGGATTCGACCTTTTCGTCAAGCGTCACTATCAACTGGCTCAGAACCAGGGACTCATGCTGAAGCCGCTCGATATAGCGGGCCTGGTCGGCCACAATACCCTTTGCCACCCGTTTCCCGCCGAACGATTCCACCGCGGAAATTTCCTTCCTTATGAAAGCTAAAAACATTTTCCTTCTCCGGCGCGCGGCGTCGGCTTCACGAATCGCCGCGGCCAGGGCTGATTCGATCGCCCTCTCCGCCGACTCCCGGCAATCCAGCGCCACTTGAAGGCTGAACACGAACGCCTTCATTCAACCGCCTTTCTCAGGAGTTTGAGCATGTCAGTGAAAAGTTCCTGCTTAGCCAGATCCTGACACAAAAACCCGTTCAGCTTTTCAATCTTCTTCAATGCCTCGTCAATGCGCGGATTGGAACCGGCGGCATAAGCTCCGATATTGATCATGTCCTCGGCGCGGGCGTACACGGCAAGGATCGAACGGAACCTAGCGGCAATCGCGACATGATCCTTCGAAACCACGTCGTTCATCAACCTGCTGATGCTTGCATTAACATCCACGGCCGGATAATGCCCCATCATTGCCATTCGCCTGGAAAGCACTATATGCCCGTCAAGAATGGCGCGGACTGAGTCCGCGATGGGATCGTTCATGTCATCGGCCTCGGTCAGCACAGTAAAGAATCCGGTGATACAGCCCTTGGCCGAAGAACCGGACCGCTCGAGCAGTTTGGCCAGCAAGCCGAAAACGCTGGGCGGATATCCCTTGGTCGTCGGAGGTTCGCCGACCGACAGCCCGATTTCCCGCTGCGCCATCGCGCACCTGGTCACGGAATCCATCAGAAACAGAACATTCTCGCCCTGCTCACGGAAATACTCCGCAATCGCCATTGCCGTGGATGCGCCCTTGATCCTCAGCACTGGAGACTGATCCGAAGTAACGGCCACAACGACCGATTTGGCGAGACCTTCCGGTCCGAGACATTTTTCAACGAAATCGCGGACTTCGCGGCCGCGTTCCCCGATAAGCGCGATAACGTTGATGGTTGCGCAGGAATTCCGCGCAAGACTGCCAATGAGCACGCTCTTGCCCACTCCGCTTCCGGCGAAAATACCCACTCTCTGGCCTTTGGCAGTGGAAAGAAGTCCGTCAATCGACCTGACACCGGTGGCAAACACTTCGGATGCAGGTTGTCGCTCCATTGGCGAAAGAGGTGTTCCATCTATGGGCACCGGGACAAGGTCCGTCAACGGCGGACCGCCGTCTATAGGCCTGCCCAGCCCGTCAATGACCCGTCCTATCATGGACCGGCCGGCCCCTATGCTGAGCGCTCCGCCCGGAAGCACCCGTTCGCCGGGCCGGATGCCGCCAAGACGTTCCACAGGCATGAGCAAAACGTGTTCATCCCTGAAACCTACCACTTCGCAGGGAATTCGCTTGTGGCCGTTATTGGAAGAACTTTCGATCCATGCGATGTCGCCGACCGAAACTCGCGGGCCGATGGATTTAACCATCATTCCCGTGACCTCGTAAACACGGCCTTCGGGCCGGACCAGGGATTCGCGTTCCAGGCCCGACAGGAGGTCCTCAATTCTTGGAAGTGTGGCCATTATCGCGGGCATGTCCGAGCCTTTCCTCAAGTTTCCCCTTGAGCAGTGAAATTCTCTCATCCAGCCGCGCGTCGAAAATGCCGTTCCGGCTTTCGACCACCAGGTCGCCGGCGCCGAGCGTACGGTCAACGACC
>Ga0172375_10011345_pt1 | contig 11365 bp, 11 predicted proteins | sample LakKiv1m_FD_114537 | JGI IMG/M metagenome (GOLD analysis project Ga0172375, IMG submission 114537) | Freshwater microbial communities from Kabuno Bay, South-Kivu, Congo - kab_092012_11.1m | ecosystem: Environmental > Aquatic > Freshwater > Lake | place: Democratic Republic of the Congo... | reverse complement strand
CCATCTTTCGTGGGCCTCCACGTGAGTCTGCCACTCGGGCGCCCGCGGGTCGTTCACCTGCGGACCGTTCTCAAATCCAACCCTCGCATGAATATGGATGGCTCGGCGGGCACACTCCCGGAGAATCTCCTCTTCTTCGGTCAGCAGACGTTCACATACACAGACCCAGTGACTGAAATCGGCACACAGCCGGAGCGTCGGAAAAGCTTTTATAGGAGCCGGGCCGCCGCCCATGGATGAAAAAGACACCGCCCACGATGGGTTTCATGGGCCACGGGAAAAGCCGTATCTGCTTCCACCTGCAGGGCTTCCCCGTAGAAACGCTTCGCTTCATCGAAACTCCATCGGTCGCTGCCGCTGTGACAGTTCACCCGGATCGGGGAAAATCTGCCGACCGCCGCCAGCTGCTGACGAAAAGAGGCAAGGTGTTCCGCCACTCCCTTGCCCGTCGTGAAAATCTGGGGAATGAATCGAAGCTGATGTTTTTTCAGTAGCTCCTGAAAGCGGGCATAGTCAGAGGGGGGAATCGCCGCCGTTTCTACGCCCGTATATCCCTCCTGCCGAAAGGCCGCAAGCTTCTGATCCCAGGGGGCTTCCGGCAGTCCCCAGTTATGCCGAAAGAGCAGCAGCTGCATCAAAACCTGACGGGCAGCTTATTGAGGACGCGCGAGTTTCGTTTTTCCGAGTCCCAATCCGGCTTGGCATCCACGAGACGAAGGTTGGGAAAGCGCTGGATCAGAGTTCCCACCGCAATGAAGGACTCCGTCCGGGCCAGAGTGGCCCCGATGCAGAAATGGGGACCAAATCCAAAGGCGATATGCCGGTTGTTTTCCCGGCGAATGTTGAAGGTATCAGGATCGGTAAAGTATGCCGGATCCCGGTTCGCCGCGCTTAGCATCTGAAAGACCACCTGTCCTTTTTTGATCTGCTTGCCGTTCAACTCCGCGTCCTTTTTCATCAGGCGGGTCTGCCGCTAGACGGGACTCTCAAAGCGAAGCGATTCCTCGATGGTTGATTTCAGCAGCTCTGGCTGTTTCCGCAACAAAGCCAGCTGCTCGGGATGACTCAGGAGCGTGTAAATCGTGCTGGAAATCAGCGAAAGCGTCGTTTCATGGCCCGCTATGAACAGGGTGACGCAAGTATTGATCAGCTCGGATTCTGAGATGCGCCCCTCGTCCGTCATGGCGGTGACAAACTTGCTCATCAGATCTTTCCGGGGCTGTTTACGACGCTCCTCGATCATGTTGATGAGGTAGGGGCGGATTTCCTGCAGGCCGTCCTGCGCCCGGGTCAGATCCGCCTCGCTCGGTTTGTTCACCCCTTGGAAGCCAAGGATCATGTCGGTCCAGCGCTTAAACAAATGACGATCCGACGGGGGCACTCCAAGAATCTCCGCAATCACCCCAACCGGCAGGGCCGAAGCGAACTCCGGCACCACGTCCATGCCGCCGTTCTTTTCCGCCTCCTCGATCAGATGGTTGACCACATTTTGGATGTTGGGGCGCATCTGCTCCACCACGTTCGGGGTAAAGTCCTTGACGATCACATTCCGCATGCGGGTGTGGTCCGGGGGATCGGAATGTAACAAACCCTTGGTGGCGTAGAAATCCTCGAAAGGTTTGTACTTGGCTCTCTTTTCCGGCGGCAGATATTCCACGGCTTTGCCCAAGCGGCCTTCGTTCGAATAAATCTCCGTATCCTTAAAGGAGACCATGATGTCGTCGTAGCGGGTCAAGATCCACCCCCCAATCGAGTCACTCCAGTAGACCGGCTCTTGTTCCCGCATCTGATGGAGCAAAGGATAAGGATCCTGCAAGAACGCAGGGGAGACCAACGCGCTTTCCCAATCAGACTTTATCATGTTTTTCACAAGGCCCGATTCTGTGGCGAAACAGGGGGTTCCGCTTTCGGTTTTCGGTATATTTCCCTACTTTTTCCCCAAGGCGATAAACCTTTTTGTTGCACTTTAAGCTACAAAAGGAGGGGCAGCCGGAAGCTCGTGGCCAGAGCCGGGTTTGCCAGGGTGACTATCTTGTCGGCGAATCTCCCTGTAACTCAAGGAGGAGTACCATAGGCAGTCCTTCGCTTGGCGATGGTATTTAACATCGTTTGCCACTCGCTCTTGCTCAGGGAGAGCACACTTCCATCATAGAAGGAAACACATCCTTTTTTCCGGTGGTTGGAGATCCCCGTTTCCTCGGTGAACAGCCTATCAGAGGCAGAGGGAGGCTGGTTCGCATCAAGAAGTGCGCAGGAATCTTGTGTTTGGGCCGCCGTAATCACTGCCTCCTCCAAAAGGAGAATCACCTTCGATAAATTGGCGATCCGGTTCATGTAAAAATCCTGGGTGGGGTCGGGGGTCATGTTGACACTGTAATCACAAGCAGGGGCGCCAAACCATCGGGACGCTGGCTTGCGGCCGTGGCGGCAGAGGAAAACTTTTGCATTCTGCACGTATCCACCCTGCCAGAGCTTGCCGTTGGTGACATTGCCACTGGTATCGTGGGCCCAGCCACGAGCGAAGATTCTCCCGTTGTTATCCGCCGCGGCCGCCAGTTGGGCCGTGGTCAGTTGCTTGAGATTGGAAATGCATCCGCCCACGGAAGCAGTCTCGCGGGCGGCGGTAATGGCAGGAATGCTCAAGCCCGCCAGCAGGCCGATGATCGAGATTGTCACCAACAACTCCACCAGGGTGAAGGCCCTGGGATTTTTTTGGACGGGATCTGCGCCAGAGGCCGGCATGGCGTTCAGGTTCTACGTCCCGAGACAAAGTCCCGGGGCGACAGGCCCGTGACTTTGCGGAAACTGCTGTTGAAATGGCTCAGGGTGGAGAACCCGGACTCCAGGGCCGCTGCGGAGATTCGGGCCCGGTCCTGCAGGAGGTGGGCGGCCGCCCGCCGGATCCGGTACTCCAGAAGATACTGGTTCCATCTTTGCCCCATGATCAACGGAAAGGTAGTAGCCAGGTAGTCCTTGGGCAGTCGCAGGGCCTTTTGAATTTGCTGGGCATACAACTCCTCATTGTGGCGCTGATGAAGATAGCTGACCACCGCGGGCAAACGGTCCCAATCTTCCTGCCGCCAAATCAACTTACCCCGATCAACCCCGTTGCTGCGCCGGTCGACCAGTTGCAGGATGATTTCCACCAGCCGGAGCTTTCGGCGCAGTCCCCGGCCTTGCCGGGCAACGCCACCCACCGGAAGCATGGCTTGCAAATTCCCCTCGATGACGATCCGGGAATTTTTTTCAGCCTTGATCAGCAGGCCTCCTTTCTTGCCGAAACGGAAAGCGGCAAAAAAGCCGGCCATTTCCGCGGGCTCCATGTCCGCCAGCAGTTCTCCCTGCCGAAAAAGAACTCCCAACATTCCCGAACGCTCCCGCTCGGCAAACCAGCAGAACGGGGCCCCGGGCGGAACCAGCACCCCCCATCCCTCCCGCAAGAGATACTCCTCATGCCCGACCCGGGCCATCACCGCCCCGGGGCCGGTACAGAAAAAAATCCCGCAGCCAGGATGGGAGGAGGCCCAGGCGGACATCTGCCCGGGGGGGAGTTCCGTCAGCCGCGCCTGAATCGGATCGGCAAAAGAGGGTTCGTGGGGAAAGAAGCGGATCTCCTGGGGCCATAGGCCCGGGGAAAAGGGAGCCCGCTCCGTCACCGGCGCACCCCGCCGCCGGCTCCGCGCAAGACCCACTCCTCGATTTCCCCGGCCCCGAAGACCGCCAAGTCATGAAGAATCGTCTGCTTGAGACAGGCGGCCGCCGCCGCGAACTCCACGGTCCGGGAATCCTCCCACCCCGCCATCCGCCCGTGCAAAACCCCCGCCATGAAGGCGTCCCCCGAACCGATCCGGCCAAAGGAGGAAACCTCATGGACCCGGCTCCGCCGCGCCGGCCCCGACCCCACCAGAAGGGCGGAAAACTCCTCCCGGCCCCCGGCCTCGGTCACCCGCCGCCCAAGCACCACCCGGCCGATGCCGAATTTTTTGGCCATGGCCACGGCGGCCTGCTCCTCGCCGCCGGTGCAACCGAAGAAGTTTTTTAGGTCATGCCCGCTGCCGGAAAAAAGATCCAACCCGGCCACCAGCTTGGGAAAGATTTTGCGGGCCTCGTCTTCCCCCCAAAGCGTGCGCCGATAGTTGCAATCCATGCTCGTGCCCAACCCCATCTTCCGCGCGATCTGCAGTCCCTCCTGCAGACAGCCCGTCACCCCCGGACCGAACGCAGGGGAAATACCGGAAAAATGAAACCACCCATACCCCTCCAGCACCTCGGCCCACGGGATCATGCCGGGCTTCAATTCGGAAAAGGCGGATCCCCGCCGGTCATACAGGACTTGGGCCGGCCGCTGGGCCTCTCCCTTTTCCAAAAAAAGCAGACCGATCTTCGCCCCACCCCGCTGGATTGCCTCGGTATCCACCCCGTGGCTGCGCAGGGTGTTGACGGCCGCTTGGCCCAAGGGGTGAGCCGGCAACCGGCTGACCACCCGGCTGCGGTTTCCCAAACGGGCCAGGGCCACGGCGGTGTTGGCCTCCGCTCCGGTATAGGTCAGGTCGAACTGATGGGCCTGCTCAAACCGCTCGGCATTGCGGGTGGAGAGGGCCAGCAGCACCTCCCCGAAACAGACCACCCCCTCCTTTTTCCGGGAAGGCTTGGCAGCCCGCGGGCTCATGCCGGACACCCCTTGGGGGCCTTCAGTCCCAGGTCCGCGGCCAAGCCCGCCAGGCTTTCACGCACATCGGGCGGCAAATCCAGACCTTCCGCCCGTGATTTTTTCTCACAGGCCCTTTCCAGGTCGCCGGGAATCAGCATCGGGGAGGCCCCGGGAGCCACGGGAAAGGAGCGTAACTCCGCCGAAAGTCCGGCCGCCCGGGACCCAAAATCCGGGCAGAGCGTCTCCGCGTGGATCGCCAGGAAGAAATGTCCGTGCCCCGTGGGCTGGTCCGGAGAATCTTTCATCCAACTGCCCACCTTGTCCCGCATCCGGGCCCCGGTCAGGGCCCCGGCCAAAACCTCCACCAACAGGCAGAGTCCGTATCCTTTATGCCCGGCCATCGGCAAAATCGACGCCTGTTGATAATAGAGGGATGGATCCCGGGTGGGGCGGCCCTGCAAATCGACCAACCAACCTTCGGGTGCGGGTTTTCCCTCGCGGGCCAGGCGGTAAACCTTCCCCCCCGCCACCACCGAGGTGGCAAAATCCAGATTCATCGGCTGGCCGTCGGCGGCGGGCGCGGAAAAGGCGAACGGGTTGGTTCCCAACAAGGGACCGCAAGCCCCGAGCATGCCCACCGTGGGAACATCATTGGCCACGGCCCATCCCAGAAAGCCCTGCTGGGCGGCCCAATGGGTGTAGTACCCCGCCGCCCCGAAATGACAGCTGTTGAAGACCGTGGCCACCGCCACCCCTGTCTGCCGGGCTTTTTCCATGGCTTTCTCCATCGCGAAAAGTCCTGTGACCATCGCCAACGAGGAACCCCCGTCAATCCTCGCCCACGAGGGACCTTCCGCCACCACCTTGGGGCGGCCTTTCGGATTCAGCCCCCCACCCCGCAAACGATGGACGTACCCACGGAGAGCTTTGGTTCCGTGGGTGTAGACCCCCCAAAGGTCCGTGCGCACGAGCACTTCCACGGTGCGGGCGGCATCGTCCGGGGAAACACCGCTTTTTTCCAGCGCGGTCAGGCAAAAAGCCTGCAGTTCCTCCAGCGCCACCCGGGACACTTTTAAGCTCCCAGATTGACCACGTTGACCAGGGTGCGCCCCAAGGCCCCGTCCACGGCCAGCCGGCTGGCAGTTTCCCGCAAACGACGGACCGCGGCGGCGCTCGCCGACGCCACGTGGGAATGGAGGATGACGTTAGGCAAGGAACGCAAAGGGCTGTCCGCCGACGGAGGTTCAGGATTCGTGACATCCAGGGCCGCGCCCGCCAGCCGCTTGGATTTGAGGGCTTCGATCAAGTCCTCCGTCACCACCAGGTCACCCCGCGAAGTGTTCACCAGCAAAGCCCCCTCCTTCATCGCGGCAAAGGCCTTGCGATCCAGCATGCCCCGGGTCGATTCCAGGCTGGGACAGTGCAGCGTGATGAGATCGGAACTCTTGAGCAGGGCCGGGAGGGAGCAGGAGAGAAAACCGGCCTTGCGGATCGCCGTTTCGGGCGCGAGGGGATCGTACACCTTGACGGTGCAGCCGAAAGAGTTCAGCCGGGCGGCTACCCCCCGACCGATCCGGCCGAAGCCCACCACCCCCACCTGCATGTCCGCCAAGCAACGCATTTCGGAGAGCCCCACGCCCAACTTCCAGAGCCCTTGCCGGCAAACCTCCGCATTGGCCACCACTCCGCGGGTCAGGCCCAAGATCATGGCCAAGGTGTGATCCGCCACTTCGTTCCAGCAGTAATCCGGCACGTTGCAGACCGGGATTTTTTTGGACCGGGCGAAAGGGAGATCCACGTTGTCCACGCCGATGCCGTAGCGCACAATTACTCTGGCTTTTTTCAGCCCGCCGATGGCCTCCTGCCGACACGGGGCAAACTGGACAATGACGGCATCCGCCCCGCCCGCCAGCTTCGTCAGCTCCTTTTCGGTTTTGCACTGCCCGGAAACCAGCGTACCCCCGGCCGCCTCCACCACCGCCTGCTCCACCGCCAGATCCCCAAAGGTGAAATCCGTCACCGCCACTTGAAAGGAAGATTTGCTCATCAAAAGTCCCGGAAAAATCCCCCGGCGGTCCAGCCCCCATCCACGCAAAGCACCTGGCCGGTGATGTACCCGCTGGCCGCGGAAGCAAAAAAGAGCACCGCCCCACTCACCTCATCTGGCCGCCCAGGACGACCCATCGGAATGTGTGCCAGCAGTCGTCGCGAAAAGCCGGCCTGCTTGGCTCCGCTCCCGTAAAAAAGCTTCTTCGTCCCCTTTGTCATGATGCTTCCGGGAGAGACGCAGTTGACGAGGATTCCGGAAGGCGCCAACTCAATGGCCATCGAGCGGGTGAGTTGGGCCAGGCCCGCCTTGGCCGAATTGAAGGCACACTGCAGGCGGGCCGGAATGCTACCCAGCACCGATCCAATCTGAATGATCCGGCCCTGTTTACGCCGCAACATGCCCGGTAAGACCGCTTGGCCGACCAGAAAGGCACCCTTCAAATTCACCTCGATGAGGCGGTCCCACTCGTGGACCGGGAATCGATCCACGTTAACACGATGGCGTAGCGTGTTGACTCCGGCGTTGTTGACCAGCACGTCGATTTTTCCGTGCCTTTTTTCCACAGCGCGCACCACTCGCCGGATTTCACCCTCGCGGGTCACATCCATCCGGTGCGTTTCCAGCCCGGAATGCCCCCGGGATGCCTCCCCCAAGGCGGCGGGGTTCACATCCGTTCCCACCACGGCCGCGCCCTGCGCCAGAAAAGCCTCTGCCATCGACAATCCCAACCCCTGGGCCGCCCCGGTGATCATCACCACTTGCCCGCCAAAATCGCTTTGCACAATGCCAAAGTCCCCGAGAATGAAAAAAGCCTCTACCTGTTTTCCACCCAACAAATACCACTTTCTCCGTGGTAGTCTGATCGCGTGAATAAAGGATTCGTGGAATTGGGGTTGTTTTCGTGCTCTCCTGGGCTCATCGAGACAAGAGGGTCTGTGCCGCCCGCAGAACACACCTTTGGTTCCCCCGGTAACTCCACGTATCACACGCCTCCTCTGTTTGGTTCCTGCCGGTTCCCCAACCTACCGCTGGGCCGTGGTGCTCAATTTCGGCAAACTTTCCCAACGTGGGGTTGTCTACAACGCAAAACTGTACGGCGGTGCCGGTGCCGCTGGGATGGTGCCAGGGCACGTCCACATAGAATGCCCGGGGGTCGACCGAAAAATCCCGTACCACCAGACTCCACGCCTTACCCTGTCTCCCCAGATAACCGATTCGCCCCCCCAAACCCCCGGGCGGAAGGCCGAATTTGTACTCCCTGCGGCTCACCGTGCGGTGTGCCAGAAGCCGGGGCAAGTGTTGAAAAACCCGTGGAGGAAGGGGCGATGGCCGACAGAACAGCATAGTGGGTTGCACGCGCTGGCGGCAGGTAATCCATACTTTTCCGCCGGCCGGGAGCTGAAGAAGGTGCCACAGCCCGATCCGGTCCCGAATGGGCTCGCAACCACCAAAAATTTCCAGGCGGGTCCGCTGCGTAAAACCAGCGTAATCCAGTCCGATGGCTCCCGCCAGCGGATTGGCTGCCATAAAAAACCGCTGCGAAATCCGGAATTTCAGTTGCCGCCCGGTGCGTCCCAGCCGCACCTGGCCTTCGGTGACCAAGCCGGTTCCATGGCTCGTTTTTTGAAACCGATACCGGCCGGGATCCACGGCCGGCGGGGGAAGATAAACTTTTAGGTCAGGGTAGTTTGGAAAAAAAAGGTCGATCTCGGGCGCCAGCCAAACCCGACCTCCTCCAGGGTTCGGCCACGCCGCCTGTTGAAAGTGCCTCCGAGCAGAGGAGGGGTCGGCGAGTTCAGGATGGAGCCAAAAATGACTTCCGCCCCTTTGAGAAAAAAGGCCCGCCAAACGTCCTCCCCGGGCCAGCAAAACCAGCCGTGTTCCATCGGGAAAAACAACAGCGCGCGCCGCTTGCCCGCTGGCCTGGAGGGTGTGCAAAAGTTCCACAGCGCCGTGCCGACGATGTCGGCCGTGTTTGTAATTGGCTCTGTGGTTTATTTCGTCTCGATCTTGGCTTTCAGTCCAACCATGTTGCCACGGGCGGAACCGTCCGAGCCCACCACAAAAATGATCTCCTCGTCCTTCTCCATTTTGGCTTCCAGGTCGAAGGGTTCGACGGGGCCGTCGTCTTCCACCACTTTCCGCGGCACCAAGGCCTTCCCCTTGCTCGATAGAATGGCCAGGGACATCGTATTCACACCTTCCGGGGAGTTTTTGAGACCTCCCGGCAGCCACTCTCCCGCCACCCGATAGGTTCCTTTTTCCGGGGCTTTCCATTTCACCGCCGCCGCCGTGCCGTCGATGCCGCTGCCATCCCCTCCGCCCCCCACCGGTTTCAGGTAAAGATACTCCTCGTTGGGCGCCAGCACCTTTCCGGCGCCCTCTCCGTCAAATCCGGGCGCCAGTTCATACCAGGCCTTGCCGTAGTAGCCGACCTCCACCTTGCCGGAGCCTTTGGGATCCGCCCGGAAGTAAAAAAAGAAGGGAATACTCTCGTTATAGGCCGTTTCCGCCAGCGGGGAAAACTGCACAAACGGCTCCCGATCCGCCTGCGCGCAGATTCCGTCAATCTGCTTGGGATACGGATTATCCGGTGTCCCGCCGGTACAGTTGATGGTTCCGTAACTCCACTGGTTCGGCTTGGTCTCCCTTCCCATGGCGCGCCAGGACATCAGCCCTTCCTCCCCCGGACCCTGCCCTGTCCACCAGAAATCTTTGACCACGTCCCATTTCTTGGGCGCGGCCAACCCCGCATCCCCTCCCCACCCGCAGACCAAAACCATCGCAATCATCCCGAGCCGCAAACGCTGTTTTCTCATAAAGGGAGTCTTAGCAAACTTCCACCGGCAGGGAGAGTATTTTTAAGCGAAAAAAGATCCTCTTTTCACAAGGGTTGGATGCCATGGCCCTAGCCACCCGCAGGGCGGAATCCGTGTCCGGCACGATGGGAACCACCGGCAGAAGGGAGGAACCGAGGATCGATCCAAACGACTTCGGCGAACCGTGGCCGGAGAAAGCGGATAAGGAGAAGCTCATCCTGAATTTTTGGCCGGAGAGTAGGATCCCAACACCACTTTCGTGTTAAAAAATCCGTTTTCCTCTGCGCCCAAAGGCGCAGCGCCAGCCGGGCTCCCCTGAGACTATTCTCTGATAATGAGTCTGAGGAATTTTCGGCTGCCATCCACCGGCACACTGGCCCGCCGCTGAATCACCTCGACCCCGTCCCCTGTTGTATTGGTGCTCAGGTCTGTGATGTAATCAGCGGCGACATTAGACCAGCTGTTGGTCGCCAAACTGGTGGCCACCTGGGGAGTCACCAGATTGAGGTTCGCGGCATTTTTGCGGACGTAGTAGGTCAAGACCAGGTTGCTGTTACTCAGCGTCATGGTCGGATAGTTGGACCGGCTCACCGCACTGGAGGCGGAAGAGGCCCCGTAGGCATACTGTAGGAGTAGAGCCGCGGAGGGGGAGTTTCCGCCGCCCAACCAACCGGAGAAGGAGCTGTCCACCGGCGTGGCCGCAGCGATCGTGAAGGTAACGGATTGATTGTTTGTCCCGGCGGCATTGGTGGCCGTCAGGGTCCCATTAAACGTGCCGGCCGCCGATGGCGTGCCGGTGATCGCCCAGTTCGTTCCTGCATAATTCGTCACCAAAAGCCCTGCGGGCAGATTTGTTGCAAAAAACGCGATCGGATCGTACCCGGTGGCCGTGACGTTGTTGCTAAACGCCACCCCCACCGTGCCCGAGAAGGCATTGGTGCTGGTGATCGTCGGTGGGGTGGCCGTCGAGGCCACCGTGACCATACCAGTAGTCGGATCAAACGAGGCCGTCTGGTTCGAGAGCAAGCCGGTGGTGGATGCAACCACGCCCCCGTATCCGCTCCCGCTTAAGGAACCGCCGTAAAGAACCGGGAACGTGCCCGTGTTGGTGTTGCTGAAGCTGAGGGAGATGGCGCTTGGGGTGATGGTCGCGGTCAAATTCGTCCTGACAATCACAAGACTCCCCCCGTTGACGGTGGTTGATCCGCTGTAGGTATTCGAACCCGAAAGGATCCACTTACCCGTGCCGTCCTTGACCACCGAGACGGTGTTGTTGGTGTTGGCCCCGACGTTGTTGTCTTGGATCCGGCCGGTGATCGCGTTGTCGGCCTCGTTAGTTCCGCCCAAAGTCAAAGCGCGCGCTGTGTTGGCAAAGGTTCCGTCACCCGCCGCATTGAATGTCCCATTGGTGAAGACCAGGGCCCCGCTGCCGTTGTTGAGGATCGTGCCGCCCGTGTTGGCCGTGCCCCCACCGCCCAGCTTAAACTGCTTGTTGTTGGTGCTCCCACTGCCCACATACTCCAGCACCCCTGTCTCACCGCTAAACCCGCCAAACCGGATCGTCGTGCCCGCCCCGATGCTGCTGGCCGTGCCGCTGTTGGCCATTGTCGTCGCCACCAAGGTGCCGTTAAAAATATCCATCAGTCCGGTGAAGGTGTTATTACCCGAAAGCTTCCAAGTGCCCGACTCACGCTTGATCACCCGCAGGGCGTTGGCTCCGTTGTCGGTCAGCAAACCGGCAAACTCGTTGCCGCCCGTTCCCGTGCCGCCCAAATTAAACTCACCGGTGCCCGCCGTGGTCTGGTTGACCAGATTGCCGCTCCAGACCACCGCCCCCGTCCCGCT
>Ga0172375_10011343_pt1 | contig 11365 bp, 7 predicted proteins | sample LakKiv1m_FD_114537 | JGI IMG/M metagenome (GOLD analysis project Ga0172375, IMG submission 114537) | Freshwater microbial communities from Kabuno Bay, South-Kivu, Congo - kab_092012_11.1m | ecosystem: Environmental > Aquatic > Freshwater > Lake | place: Democratic Republic of the Congo... | reverse complement strand
TTCATAGTTGTGTAAGTATGTCCCGTTGGATTGCGTTTCTGTTGTTTTTTCATCCCTGTCTTGTGGCAGGAAGAGAGACGCTTTCCAACATTATTTCTCTCAACCTATGGGATGACTGTGAATCTTGTTATCGATCATGATCGTGTTAGCATTCCGGGAATTAACCGGGGCAGGGGTACAGTAAACAGTCTTATCTTGGATAAATCATGAACAAATACACTTCAAACTTACCGGGCGGATGCCATGCTGTATTCGCGGTGTTGATTTTCTTCTCACCAATTGCATTACTTGCGCAGACGTATATTTACGAAGCGCAGATCGAGGAGCGCATTCATGACCAGCGCGGGCCATTCAATTATTTTCTTACCCCCAGCGACGCAATCGGTTTCATGGACGCGCCCAAGGCGTTCCAGCTGACCGGCGACGGCGCTTACAGCGCCTACTGGGGCGACCTGACATTGTGGGGCGGTACGCCTCTGAAGCGGCTCAATAGCCGGGTGCGTACACTGGACGGCGGCTGTCTGCCGGTGATCAACTACGGGTCGTTGATCGATGGAATCGAATACCGCGTGAAGGCTTTTGCTGCGCCAATCGACCTGGATCCGCTCGGTAATCTAATTGGATTCATGCGCATCACCGCAACCAACCCGGGTAAGAAACAGCAGAGGGCTGCCGTTGGCGCCAGGGTTTTTGACCGCGAAGGGTCCTGGCGTTATCCGTTTGCCGAACTAACCAACCAGATGTGGTGGGCCGAACGCTTCATCGACAAGGCAAGCTGGAAGCCATGGAAGTTGTGGGAAACAAACGAGATACGTGACGGAGGTGAGGTCCACCGGGCCGAAAGCAAACACTTTATTTTCCGCTATCAGCCTGACAAATCAGGCTGGAAGGTCCTCGTGGCTCGCGACAACGTCGAACCGTTTGAGTTCGTGATCAACCTGGCACCGGGACAATCGGCGTCGGTGGATGTGACCGTGCCGTGGGTGCCGGTTGCCGACGCGCACGCGGACCAGGTCAAGGCGGTGATGAGCGCTGGTTTTGATGATTACCTTGTGCGGAGCAGTGAATTCTGGAAGAAGCAGTTGAACCAGGGCGCGGTATTTGAGGTTCCAGAGCAGAAGGTGATGGACATGCACAAGTCCTCGCTGATGTATGACCTTATGGCCCGTGACCTGCAGGAGGATCGCAAGACCGTCATCCAGACTGTCAGTGATGTGCAGTATAACAGGTTCTTTTCGCGCGATGCCGCATTCATCATCCACACCTATGACATGCTGGGCCTGACGAAGATTGCGGAGGAGTGCATTGAGTATATCCTGCTCAAGGATGAACAGGGTAAGCTCAAAGGCTTGCTGGCAACCCATCCTGATGCCTGGGGCCAGGCTTTATGGACTCTGGCCGCACATTACCGGATTACCGGTGACCGCAGCTTTGCGCAGCGAGTCTATCCGGCTGTGCCCGGCCATGTCGATAAGCTTGAGGCTGAGCGGGCCAAGGACCAGTGGGGACTGTGGCCTGTTTCGGGTCCTTATGACAATGAGCGGATTGACGGTCATTATACAGGGCACAGCTTTTGGGTATTGCGCGGTTTGAAGGATGCTGTGGATCTGGCCACCGCGGTTGGCAAGGATGATGACGCCCGCCGCTTCCAGAAGATATATGACGACTACCTGGCCAAGTTCATGGTCCGGCTGAAGGAAATAACCGGACGCACCGGCGGCTACATTCCGCCGGGCCTGGATGATCCGCTGGCCGGAATGGATTGGGAGAATGCCTCGGGCGGGGTATATCCGTTTGGAGTCATCGCCGCTGACAATCCGATTGTGAAGAACACCGTTAAGACCGTGCGCGATTACGCCTACCAGGAAGGAATTATGACCTACGAGCACAACGCCTTCAAGGTCCGCCAGGCAAAGGATGCCGCAGGGAAGGCCGACTGGTCAAAGCCCGAACACACGGTTATCCATCATTACGAAACGTTCCAGGTGCTGGAGACGCTGTTGGCTCTCGGGATGGATCGCGAGGTGATCACCGACTTCTATTCATTCCTCGTCCATACCGGCAGTACGCATACCGGTTTCGAATTTGATATCTGGGCGTGGCGTGATCGCAATTTCCATAACAACTATCCGCCGCACGGCTGGTGTGCCGCACGCTACAACGAGTGCCTGCGCAACATGCTGGTGCGCGAGGATGTGCGGGACCCGGTTCTGCACCTGGCATCGGCACTCTCTCCAGCCTGGCTGGAAGCCGGCCGCCGTGTGAGGATAGCAAAGGCACCGACTGATTTCGGGTTGATTTCGTACACCATCGACGCCACGGCCAAGGGTGCGACGGTGCGTATCGAGGCGCAGTGGCGCAAGGCTCCGGCATCCATGCGTTTCCATATACCGTGGTTTTTGGACCTGCGCGAGGCAAAGGCGGATGGCAAAGTGGTGGAGGCCAGGGACCGGGTGATCTCCTTACCTGCTGACGCCAGACAGCTGGACCTGAAATGGAAGCGAAATGCGTCTCCGGACCTGAATTACCGGAAGGGTGTGGAAATCTACGTGGATCGCTACTGGAAGATCCAGCGAGGTGAAAGCATCCCCGGCTTCGACAGCCGCTGGATATTTCCGGAGTAGGGGCCATTTCTCCAGATGAGGAGATGAGTCATGACAATAGACATGGAGAAACGATACCAGGAGAGGTTGGGCCGGTATGTAACGGCGATGCGTAACGAGAAACCGGACAAGATTCCGATCCGTCCTTTTGTCGCCGAGTTTACCGGAAAATATGCGGGTATGACCTGCCAGGACCTGGCGCATGATTACAACAAGGCTTTTATTGCCGCGCGCAAGTGCGCGGCCGACTTTGACTGGGACGCGGTTGTCGGCAATATGGTCTATGTGTGGACAGGCCTGGCCCAGGCGCTGGGCCTGAAATATTATGCAATTCCCGGGATTCATATTCCGGCGGACACCGGGTTCCAGTACAGGGAGCCGGGCGAAGAAGACGCCTTTATGAAGGCTGACGAATACGATGCGCTGATAGATGATCCCACCGGCTTTCTTTACAATGTGTGGTTTCCCAGGGTTTCAACGGAGATATCACGGATCGGTGAAGCGGCCACATACCGCAACAACGTTGCGCTGGTTAAAGGGGCGATGGCAATGCTGAGCTACTTCTACGGATTCGGCACCCAGAACGCACAGTTGCGCGCCGAGTCGGGGACCGTCTCGGCAATAGCCGGGATATTCAAGGCACCCTTTGACATCATTGCCGACAAACTTCGCGGATACATGGGGCTGACAATGGACATGATGGAACAACCCGGGAAGGTTATGAAGGCATGCGAGGCGCTCATGCCGCATCTTTACAATGTCGCCCTGACATCGGCCGATCCAAACGGCCAGGTTCCGATCGGTTACTGGATGCACCGCGGTTGTGTTCCGTTTGTATCGAAGGGAACTTTTGAATCGCATTACTGGCCGACAGTTCGTCCGATAATCGAAGAGCTCTGGAAGAATGGCCACCAGACTCTTTTCTATGCCGAAGGCAAATGGGATGCGCACCTGGAAAGCTTCAGGGAACTGCCGGACAAGAGCATAGTCTACCATGTTGACCAGGGCGATATTTTCAAGACGCACGAGGTACTGGGCGACAAATTCTGCCTGAGCGGCGGCATCCCGAATTTCCTTCTTTCGTACAGAACGCCCCAGGAAGTGCGGGAGTACTGCAGGAAGGTGATTGACGGTGTGGCTGGGAACGGCGGCTATATCATGGATGCAAGCGCAATCATGCAGAATGACACGAAGGTGGAAAACATGAAGGCGCTGACAGATTTCACCCGCGAATACGGAGTGTATTCGTCCGGATCAGTCCGTCTCAAGAAGGATGACAAGCGACAGGTTGTGCCGGCTCCGGGAGTCAAGTATGGCAGGGACTACGGCATGGCGTACCGACCGCAGCCGCGTGTACCTGCCGGCGCCTGTATTCCGTGGGAGGAGAAGGCGAAAGAGATTCCGCAGATAACGGGCAACAGGGAGCTGGTTGAGACCATATGGAAGAATATTGACGGGTTCGGGAACATGTTTATCTGGCAGTGCCTGCTTTCATTCTAGACCCGCATATTGCCTAAAGCCGCCCCTTCGGGGCGGAACTAAGATTATGAAACTATCTTCATATTGATCAGAGCGGCCCACAAGGGGAGAGTAAGCTTGCGACGGGGATCAGTTTTCAGGAAGGCAGTTGACTCTTGCAGGCAGTATGTTGGGAAGAGAGAAGCGGATGTCTGTTTTACCGTTTGAATGAAGAAGCCTGGTAAACTGCGGGCTGAACCTGGCCGTGACGGAAATGCTTTTGCCATCCTCAGACTGTTTTATTGTGCATGCCACGCCTTTCTCTTCGGGAAGAGTGATTTGTCCGGGATCAAGCCTGACCGTGGAATCGCCAAGGATTTTTAAATGAAAGGTCCGGACAATTTCCTTGTCAGAGACCGGGAACCTGAATGTACCCGGGACCGCGATCAATTCAGGGCCAATCTTTCCGGAGATGCCTATTGAAATCGCAGGGTGGTTGGATGGGCTGATTACGGGCAGGTTAATTGTGCCGTGGAAATCGCCAGGCTTGGGCGAGGACAGGAGCCGGACATCAAGTTTGTAACTGGAATTCCCTGTGTTGTTCAGGGGTGTGAGCTTTGCTTCCAGCGGGTAGTTGAATTTTATATCAGGCTCGCCTAGCTTTACGCCTTGTTCGGTGGGTGAGACTTCGAACGAGTGTGACCATTCCATGTTTGTATCGATACGGCCGGCATAGATATAATCGTTCGGTTTGATCTCGACTAGCGGGACGGCTGTCCCCTTGATGGTCAGCGCCAGGAAACGGTTGGTTTCTGCCGTGCTTTCGACAAACATCTGCTTATCAAACTTCCCGAACATTGAATTAGGCAGGGTGGTTATCCGGATGCCGGCCATCTCGCCGTGGTTGAGTTCGGCTTTATCGCACGCTGCGCTGGCGCAGCCGCAGGTTATATGGACCTTGATGATCCTGACTGTATCTTTACCTGAATTTCTTATTTTGAAGTCAGCAGTCTTTACTTCCCGTGCACGGTATTTTCCGAGATCGACAATGCCGCTGCCGACAGGCTCTAATTTCCCGCCTTTTTCCTGCGCAGTTGCGCGCGAAAACGCGATGGGCAGAATAAGAAGCAGATAAACCAGGTTCTTCATTATTGTTCTATTTATGGGTGTTTAAGCGGGGAAATGATTACACATTTGGATGGTAGATTGCTAAACAAATAGCCTGAAATATGGAAAAGATTTGTTGTTAATCCTGTTGCTAGTCGTAATCTTAAGCGGATTTTCCAGGTATAGCGGGAAGGATTAGGACGATATTTGGAAGGAGATAACTGATGGCTGATCATGCACCGGCTGACCTTTCAGGAAGCATATCTGTAATTGATTTTAAAATCAGCGACCATGACCGTGATATCCTGCGGGCGCTGGCCGGGCGCGTGGCGGCACTGGCGTCGCGGCCGATAGAGTCGGAGAAAAAGGAGCTCTGGTACAGGCACAATGATCTGCAGGCGACGCGCCCGCTTATTTTCTGCGATCCCGAGAACGGCTGGAACGAAATCCTGCCGGATTCAATAATGCAATGCCGCGGCGAACTTGCACAGAAGTGGGAAGTCCTCCTCCGCAAGGAGATTTTCTGGGGCGAGACGATGGGCGATGACAGGGTGGTGGAGCCATTCTTCAATGTGCCGCATGTGCACCAGGAGAGCGACTGGGGTATGCACGAGAAGAAGATTGGGGGCGACCACGGCGGATCCTACCGGTGGGAGGCGCCGTTGAAGAGTTATGACGATATCGGAAAGCTACGATTTCCGAAGATTCGTGTGGATTCTGAAGCCACGGAACATGTGCTGGAGCTGGCGAGTTCTGTACTCGGCGACCTGCTTACCGTGCGACTGCGTACCAGCTGGTGGTGGACTCTGGGCATGACCTGGACTGCAGTGAACCTGCGAGGACTTGAGCAGCTCATGCTGGACATGTACGATTTCCCCGAACAGCTCAAGCAGATGATGGCGTTCCTGCGTGACGGGCACCTGGCCAAGCTCGATTACCTTGAGTCACACGGGTTGCTGGCCTTGAATAATGACGATGCTTACGTCGGTTCCGGCGGTTTTGGATGGACGAGGCAGCTTCCGCAGAAGGGCTTCAAGCCTGACAGGGTCCGCACGATGGACATGTGGGGGTTCTGCGAGAGCCAGGAGACTGTCGGGGTTGACCCGGAAATGTTTGCGGAATTTGTCTACCCGTACCAGAAGCCGATCCTTGAGCGGTTCGGGTTGAACTGCTACGGGTGCTGCGAGCCGCTTGACAAGAGGTGGCATGTGATCAAGGACGCGCCGCGGCTGAGAAGGATTTCTGTTTCACCCTGGGCCAGCGTGGAGAAAATGGCGGAACAGCTGGGGGACAGGTATATCTTCTCCTACAAGCCGTCCCCGTCCGAGCTGGCCCGTCCGACGATTGACGAGGGGCGCATACGGAGCGGGCTTCGCCAGGTGATTGAAACGACGCGCGGCTGCCGGGTCGAAATAATAATGAAGGACAACCATACGCTTGGGAATAATCCCCAGAATGCGGTGCGGTGGTGCAAAATCGCGCAGGAAGAGGCAGCCAGGGCTTCCGTACGCTGAAACTGGTTCCCGTTGCAGAATAACCTGGCGCAGCTGCTAGATGCGATGTTTGTATTGTATGGGCGTGCAGCCCATGATCCGTTTGAACTGCCTTGTAAAGTAGCTGCCGTCTGAAAATCCGGATTGGAATGCGATTTCCGTTATTTTCGAATCGCCTTCCCTTATCATTTTTGCGGCCCTGGCAACGCGGAGTCCGATAAGATAGTTCATTGGTGAGTCTCCCATTGCCGCCCTGAATGTCCTGGTAAACGTGCGTAACGACATGTGCGCGATTGACGCCAGTTCGTCGAGCGAAATATTTTCCGTGAAATGCTGTTCAATGTGGGTGATTGATTCTGCGATTCGCATAAGCAGGAGTGATGAAGTGGCGCGCAGGTTTCCGTAACAGCGGGACAGGAATACGACCATTTCCATGAATCGCGAGAGCCCCATCAACTGGAAGCCAGGCTGCCTGCGGATCAGTTCGTCGTCGAGCCTGTCGATCATGGCGATGACTGCGGCGAGGTTTTCGATGTTGAGCCTGAGGCGGCTGGCGAATTTATGGCGCCGCCGGTAGGCCGGTTCAAGCTTGAACAGCGCCCGGTATCCCGGAAGTGACCGCACGTCCCAGCTTTCCATGTCGAGGAGGATCGGATCGTACATTATGTTGATCAGTTCCAGCGCGTTCATGTTGCGGTATTCGTGGGGCGCATTGTCGGTGATTACGAATACGTCACCGGCAGAGACAGGGTATTCTTCCTTGCGTATGGCGTGGAGTCCGCTTCCGGCGGTAATTATGACAAGTTCTGCAAATTTATGGCGGTGCAGGGGGAAAGGTGGCTGAGGTTCGCGTCGCTCAACGACAATAGGATAGCCATCGTCCTGGAAGAACAGCGACTTTTCCAATGTAACCGCGTGTACAGGCATTCCGGGCCTCGCATTTAGCTTGGCCGGATTGTTATACAGATTGGCCGGATAGTCAAAGTAATAAAACCATGGATAAGCTATTGTTCTGCCCTATAATCAAAGATTATCGAGAGCGGTTGCCTGTGAACGCATGCTGAACTGCGAACTTAGAAAGGACTGATAATGAGAGCTTCTTCCCGATTTCTTGTCTTCGCTGTAATGCTGTATTCGTTCTCTATCTCTGTCGCCAGGGCTGCCGGTACAGTGATCGTGATTGCGCCTGATGCCGCGCCAAATATCCAGCTGGCGGCACGCGAAGTGAGTCGTTATGTGTATCTGCGTACCGGTGAGAAATTGCCGGTTTTTTCAAAGGAGCCTGCCGGGAAGAATTCCATCCGGCTGTTGATCGACATGGCCCTGGGTCCACAGGCCTATAAAATGAAAACAGTCAGCAGCGCCGGCAAGAACACTGTCCTGACCCTGGCCGGGGGCAGTGACGTGGCGGTGTTGTATGCCGCATACCATTTTGCCGAGAAGCTGGGTGTGCAGTTCTGCCTGCATGGCGATGTCGTGCCTGATCAGAGAATACCGTTCCTGTTGCCTGATCTCGACGAAACTCATTCGCCGTTGTTCGAGACGCGCGGTATTGTGCCGTTCCATGATTTCTCTGAAGGGCCGGACTGGTGGGAGGCTGATGACTACAAGGCCTGCCTGAGCCAGATGGTGAAGATGCGGATGAATTTCATGGGGCTTCACTGTTATCCGGAAGGCATGCCTGGGCCTGAGCCGCTGGTCTGGATCGGGCACCCGGAAGATGTGGATAAGGACGGCAAAGTTGCATTCAGCTCGCCGTCTTTCTGGCAAAGCACAGTGAACACCCATTGGGGCAACGCCCCTGTTCCAACGTCGCAGTTCGCGGCAGGGGCAGGCCTGATGTTCGGGGAAGATGATTTCGGTCCATCGGTTACAAAAGGCAACCGCCCGAAGCCGAAGACCAGTGAAGGATGCAATGAGGTTTTCAACCGGACTGCAGTGTTGCTCCGTGATGTTTTCGGTTATGCCCGCAATTTCGGCGTGAAGGTATGTGTCGGCACAGAAACGCCTCTCACCATTCCTTCATCGGTCAAGGCGCATTTGAAGGAAAAAGGGCTTGATCCGGAAAAGGAAGAGGTCAGGCAGAAGGTTTACGAGGGAATGTTCCTGCGGATCAAGCGGGCATACCCGATAGATTACTACTGGCTGTGGACGCCGGAAAACTGGACATGGCGCGGCGCGCCCCAGCATGAGGTTGATGCCACGGTTCGCGACATCAAGAGCGCTCTTGCGGCCTGGAACAGTGTCGGGAAGCCTTTCGGATTCGGGACCTGCGGATGGGAACTTGGTCCCAAGCAGGACCGCGGCCTTTTTGACAAGGTGCTTCCAAAAGAAGCATCAATGAGCTGTATCAACCGCAACATCGGGTTCAACTGGGTTGACCCGCAGTTCCTTCTTATCAAGGACCGGCCGAAGTGGGCGATTCCGTGGGTTGAAGACGACGGCGCGCTTGTGCTTCCGCAGCTGTGGGCCGGGCGGATGCGGCGTGACGCGGCCGACGCTCTTTCTTTCGGCTGCACAGGTTTAATGGTCAACCACTGGCGAACGAAGATACTCTCGCCGAACCTGCTGGCGCTTGCGAAATCCGGCTGGTCACAGGCCGGGTGGAATCCTGATGCGGGTAGGCCTGCACATGTCCCGAAGAACGCCATTGCTGATATCAGATTCGGCGGTGGTGCGGCAGATACGAAAGATTCAATACAGGGCACTGATGAGGCTCCTGTTTACCAGACCGCCCTGACCAATGTCTCTGGTTACCGCATAACTGTTCCCAACGGGAAGTACGACATCACACTCAAGTTCTGCGAGAATGAGTTCGATACGGCGGGTAAACGTTTATTCAGTGTAATGGTCAATGGAATGAAGCCAGCCGAAAGGCTGGATGTCGCAGTGGCTGCAGGAAAAGGCAAAGCTTTTGACCTTACAGCCAAGGGTTTGAAGATCGATACCGAGGAGATTTCTGTGGACTTCGGAAGGATTGCCGGCCAGCCAATGATATCGGCCATTGTAATCGACGGAATGACGGACAAGTTCAACCAGTTTGACAGTGTGCCTTACACGCGTCGCATCAATTGCGGTGGCCAGGCATGGGGTAAGTACGAAGCGGACCTGCCGTTGGCAGCTGAATTACCTACCATGAACGATCGGACGCGTGATCTGCCTTGCGCGGATCTCTACGAAGAGATGTGTGCCGCGTGGTTTGGTCGTGAGGTCAGCGCTGGAATGACGAAGTTCTTTACCGGGCTTGATGGTGACGGCGGTAGGCGGGGAGTGGAGCAGGGCCGTGCAACCCTGCCGCGGCCGGAGGTCTGGCTGTATGGTCCTGGCGCATTTACCCCGTTAAGGGCTCCGTGGGCCGAGATTTCCAAGGGGTATGCGTTCGTCGACAAGCTTGTGGAGATGCGCCCAATGATCAAGGGAGCCGGTAACCTGGCGCGGTTTGACTACTGGCTTAACACTTTCCAGTACTTCAGGACTGTTGACGAGGTCAGGTGCGCGCGCGGCGGTCTTGATATTGCCATGGAGAAGGTGAAAAAAGAGAAAGATGCGGCCAGGAAGCAAGAGATTGCGCGAGCCGAGGCGATGCCTGCAAGGATCAGCCTTGCGCGTACGTGGGAGAAGATGATGACTTTCCTGCTTGCCGCTACCGACACGCCCGGCGAACTTGGGACAATAGCGAACCTGGAGCAGAGCACGCGCGGTGCGCTTAAGTTCGTAGAAGGACATGACAAGGAACTTGTTGAAATTCTGGGCACGCCGCTAGAGAATGCAGCAAAAGTTTCATGCCGGTACGCAGGCGAACCGCGTATCATAGTGCCGACCCAGCGCAGTGTGGCCTTGAGAGACGAGAGAATTATTCTCAAGGTCATTGTGCTGGATAATGAGCCTGCCGCGGAGGCCAGGCTGTTCTGGCGTTCAATGGGCAGGGGCTGGTTTAAGAAGATTCCGTTGCGCCACGTTGCGAGGGGTGTTTATGAGGTTAACTTGCCTGCAGTTCCAGAAGAAGGTGCGGAGTATTATCTTCGTGTCAAGACTGCCGCTGGCAGGGAGCTTATCTGGCCGGCCACGGCGCCATCCATGAATCAAACGCTTGTCCAGCAGCCTTAGTCTGCATATTGCATGAAGAGCCGCAAACAGATTGTGTAAGTGATTGGTAAATAGAATGTTAAAGTTGAGATGATCTATGAAAGTAATTTTACGCTTTGTAATTGTTGATCCGGAACAGGAAAGAGTTTGCGTCTCTTCACCGGAAGGCCAGTTGATAATGCCGCATCTGCTTCGTTGTCAATGACTTGGAGTATGCTATACACCGGTGTCATTGATGCGCCTCGCATCTGCAGCATTCTGAACTGGTGCAATATTGCGGTTAGCCAGCGGATGGTGTTTCGTTGTGGTCTGGGTTTTGTGTTGAGAAATCCGAAGCGTTTCTGGCTAATTTCTCTCTTAAATGACCGGATTGTTCTACAGAATGGCCTAATAATGCTAGTAATCATGGCGCGATTATGAGACAATATTTAATATAAAGAGAGGTCGTGATTTTAAATGCAAAAGGCGATTCAAATTCCTGGCAGGATTGGTGTATTCGCTCTGAGGAACGATAAAAGGCAGACGTCCAACATCGAACATCCAAATCTCAACGTTCAATGATGAAAAAGACGATAAAACTGGTAGCGGGTTTGACGATCATCCTGGCGCTGTCGGCTG
>Ga0172375_10011340_pt1 | contig 11366 bp, 4 predicted proteins | sample LakKiv1m_FD_114537 | JGI IMG/M metagenome (GOLD analysis project Ga0172375, IMG submission 114537) | Freshwater microbial communities from Kabuno Bay, South-Kivu, Congo - kab_092012_11.1m | ecosystem: Environmental > Aquatic > Freshwater > Lake | place: Democratic Republic of the Congo... | reverse complement strand
GTCATAGCCTTTTTCTATTGCCTTTTGTTCCAATTCTTTTTTGCGTTCCAACAAAAAAGCCCAGTAATCTTTTTGCTCCGGTGTTAAAACGCTTTTTAATTCAGATTTTGGTTGGAATTCCATCATAAATTTAATCTTTTTTTAAAACATCCACCGAATAATAATCTTCATGTAAGTTATTTTCTTCGGATTCGGAAACATTTAATTGATATTTTTCTTCATCATTATAAATTATTTTTTTTATTCCATTGACGATTTTTTCTTTTGATCTGCCCAGTCGGCTTCTGACTATTTTGATTTCTCCATTATCGCTTTCGGCGATTTTTGTCGGCGAATCACCAATCGGCTGAATAAAAATTTTCTTTTGTAAAAAACCCTGTTCTTTTTCCCGCAAATCAATTCTTTCCGTCCTTTTTTCAAAATAACCTTTTTTATCGGCCGTCAAATAATATTCCCCACTGCTCGCCAAAAAAGCGAAATTACCATTGTTGTCGGTCAAACAACTATCCAGCAATTTATTGAATTTACAATCAAAAACTCTGACCATGGCTCGGCTGATTGGCCTTTTATCTTCGCTATCTTTAACAAAACCCAAACTGCCGCCTTTTTCGCGAAAAGCCAATTTTTTAAATATTAAATAAGAGCCGAATTGCAAAATTGCCACCGCGCCAACCCACGCTTTTGGGTTGATGATAAATGATGTCGCAGCCAAAATCGGACCAATAAAACTCAAAACCGATTGAGCTTTTATCAACAACTGTTTTCTAATCAACGAATTCGCCTCCACTTTCTTTTTATTCGGTTCAATCGGAATTGTTTTGGTAATGGCTTGTTTGCCCGTAACTTCAAACTCTCCGCCATAATACAAATTGGCATAGCCAACATCGTTGGGCGATTGACGCAACAAAACATCCGGAAATTTCATTTCGCTTTTTTCCGCGACCAAATAATAACGACCGGGATTGACAACAAAGTGATAACGGCCGTTTTTATCGGTAACCGCGGTTCTGATCAACTGTTTGTTGACCGCATTGTAAAGTCTTATTACCGCCAAACCAACCGGTTTTTTGGTTACCGAATCGTAAACCACTCCCCAATTATTTTTATTTTTTCTGGCAAAAAGCAACAACGGCTGGGTAAACAAAAATTGCAGATAAGTTAAAACCGAAACGCCGGCCGCGCCGGTCGTCCCGACCGTCGCCACTGCCAAAACAGTGGTTGCCGCGGTCGCGGCAACGGCCGGCGTTTGGGCAACTTTGTTTACTTTTTCCACCAACGGATTATCAATCGTCAAAAATGAAAACACTTTGGCAAATTCCACCACTTTTTGTGAAGCCGCCAAAATATTTTTTTGCGTTTCTTCATTTTCCACATTTATTATCCGCGAAATAAATTTGCTCGTTTGATCCAATGAATTTTTAACCATCGGTTTTGCCAAAAGATCATTCACATCATTTTTAATTTCATTCATTGTTTCATCAGAAACGATTTGTGAATAAAAATCATTTTGCTCACCGGTTGAGTCATCTCCCGAATTCTCGGTTTCATCGCCCTCGCCATCAGCTCCATTATCATCTTCATCCGGTTTATTCAAATCGGTTGTTATCGGATACTTTATCGCAAAAGTCAATGTTCCCCAAGCGGAAAAATTTCCCACCAAATCGCGACTGCGAAAATTCAGGCGATACTCTCCTTCCGGCAAATTATCTCTGGTAAAAGAGTTTGCCCATTGATTATTTTTTACCAAAATTTGCCCGGAGAAAGCATGGCTGTAATCACTTAACAAAAATCCGTTTGTTTGCACATATACAGAATCAAAAGACGCGCCCGAAACGGCAATTATGGAAACATATTTTTTGTCGGCGGCAATATAATTATATGAAATATCAATTTTTTCAACTGTCGGCAAAGGCGGATTTTCATTGTCAAAATAAACTGTTTTTGTCAAAGAAGTTGCGTTTTTGGTTTTTAAATAAAGAGAATTATTGCCTTTTTGAAAACCGTTTATTTCCGTAGCGAAAGATTTATTATTTTGCGAAAAAACGGTTTTTACCAACTTGTCGCCAAGCATAATATCAATCTGCATATTCGGATAAAACACACTGCCCGCGACAAGTAATTTATCTTCTTTTGTAGAAACCCAATTGGCCGAAGGTACGACTATCAAAGGTCTGGTCATTGTTTCACCGAATTCGGTTTGATCATTTTTATCAGAACAACCTTGATCCAACAGGTCCACTTGTCCGTCTCCGTCATTATCTATTTTATCATTGCATTGATAAATTATCGGTTCATCGCTTTCATTATTATCTGTTAAATTTTCACAACCAAAATCATTCATGTCAATCGCGCCATCGCCATCATTATCCAACCCATCCAAACATTGCGGATCGGTTTCATCCAAATCTCCGACCGAAGAACAACCTTGATCTTCCAAATCTATTTTGCCGTCATTGTCATTGTCAATTTCATCCGAACAAGCCGGAGGTGTTTCCGCATCTTTTTCCGAAGGGTCTATCCCCATTGAACAACCCGGATCAAGCAAATCTATTTTACCATCACCATCATTATCCTTTCCGTCCAAACATTCCAACAAAATCAAGACAAAAAATTCCGTATCATCTTCCGCCGAAGAACAATCGCTATCCTCCGGATAATCTGTTTTGCCATCATGATCATTATCAATTTTGTCATTGCATTGACCGATGAGCGGATCTTGTTCATCATCATCATTTGAATCAGAACATCCGGGATCAAGCAAATCTATTTTTCCATCGCCGTCATTATCCAGATTGTCAGCGCATTTTTTTACAGGCGGATCACCTTCCAACGGGTCGCTGTAAGACTCACAACCCGGATCCATCATATCAATCAAACCATCATTATCATTGTCTTTTTTATCAGAGCATTGCAAAACCAGTGGAATATATAAATATTCCAAATCATCTTCCGCCGAAGAACAACCCACATCATCCGGATAATCTATTTTGCCATCATTATCATTATCCAATCCATCATTGCATTGATAAACAACCGGCTCATCGCCTTCATTATTATCATTATAAGCGGAGCAACCGAGATCATTCATATCCACTTTGCCATCAGCATCATTATCCACTCCATCATTGCATTGATAAACAGTATCCGGAACAATTATTATTGGAATTATCGCCGCCGAACCGCCGGAAGTCATAATCGTCAAATCAGCACTCCACGCCGTTTCTTCACCATTGCCATTTCTGGCTTTGGCCCGATAAGTATATGAAGTTCGTGAAGACAAACCGGTTTCTTGCCAACCGGTCGTGGTAAGCCAGCCGGAATTTGTTCCTCTGGTTGTATTTTCAATATACACGCCGGACGAACCTGCGGATAAATTGCTCGTATTACCTATATCCAAAGTTATTGACGTTGAAGTTTTGGTGTTTTGCGTTAAAACTGGAACTGTTTGCGCGGAATAAATTTCCTCCGAATAAACACCCGTTTCCACATCATCGCCATTGCGCGCTTTCACTGTTATCGTATAACCGGTATTGGCGCTTAAACCGACAACAGCAAAACTGTTTTCATCCCAACCTGAATTAACGCCCAAAGTGGTATTATTGAAAAAAACGCCATCTGATTGCGGACTGGTTAAACCATCAGCCACAACAGTAAAACTTTCCGCGGTTAAATCGCTTACCAACAAATCAGTTGGCGTTGCTTGCGCGGTAAAAAAAGTTTCCGTAACAATCGCTGTTTCCACTGCATCGCCATTGCGCGCTTTTGCGGAAAATTCATACGCCGTATTGGGTGTCAAATCGCTTGAAGTCCAACTGTTTGTTTTTATCCAATCGGAATTAACTGTTTGCGTATTATTGGAAAAATATAGCCCCGAATCTCCTTGATCAATATTATAAAGAGTATCCGCCAAATCAATGGTAATTGACGTTGTCGCCAAATTTGTTATTTCAATATCGGTCGGATCAGGATGGAGAGTATATAATGAATTGTCCCAGGGAATAAAACCTTCGGACACAGCAAACACGCCATCGCCATTTTTGGCGGCCGCGTCATAATTATAAAAAGTATTTGGTGACAAAGAATCGCTTGCCCAATTATTGACTTTTATCCAACCGGAATCGGAAACTTCATTGGAAAAATATAAACCCGAACTACCGGAAGTTAAATTTGTAAAAGTTCCCACCGCTTGAACCGTAATTGAGCTAACCCCAACCGAAGAAAAATTCAACCCGCCGGGAGCTCCCATCCCAGAATATCGGCTGATAGACGCTTCAGCGGTTTCATCATCATTTTCATTTTTTGCTTTTACATAAACAGTCGTCAAATTATTTTCCGTCAGAGAACTTTGATCCCAATACAAGTTGGTAGTCCAATCATCAATTACGGCAATAGGATTTTCCGATCTAGCAAAAAAACTGGTTTGCGCTCCGCCCGACTGCCATGTCCAACGAACTGCGTCAGGATAAATATTGGTAATGCTTAAATTTGTCGGAGCGTCAGCCTTGGTATAACCCGTAACATTTGACGATTTCAGACCTTCGCCATTGCCATTTTCCGCACGAACATAATAAGTGTAGCTGGCATTGCTATTCAAACTTTCGGCCGTATATTCATCGGCCGCCGCATTGATTGTCGCCACCAAAGTATCATCATTCAGATAAATATTATAATCTGTCGCCGCTTCCACCGTGTCCCAATCCAAAGTAATGGAATCCACTGTTGCGGCAGAAACAGTCAAACCGGTCGGTTGGGCCGGCGGAGTTGTTATTTCAGCTGATTCCGCATAACTTATGGTATTCAAAATCCCTTCGGAATTATAAACGCTGATTCTATATTTGTAGCATGTATTGGCCGCCAATCCGGAAAAAACTCGCGGTGAAGACGGTATGGCATTGGTTTCATTGTAAACATTGGTTTCAAAAAGAGCGTCGCAACCGGTATCGCGATCAATTTTAAAACCGGTCGCGCCATTATTCGTAAAAACAAAACTTAGTTTATAATCAGAGGAAGTCGTACCGTCAGTCAAAGCCAATCCGCTGGCATTGGTCGCATAAGTATATTTACTGGCTTCTGCTCCAAAAGCAGTCTCCACATTATTGCCATTTCTGGCTTTTACTTGAAAATTGTATTGCGTATTGCCGGTTAAGCCACTGACCGTTTGGCCAAGCGCGCCTCCCCAAACAAAATAATTTTGCCAAACTGCCGAATCCCCCAAACTGCCATCGGCTTGCACATATTTTGTATTTACTCCATAAGTAACTTTAATCGCATATTCCGTGCTTTCCGGATTGCTATTGCCATTTACAACAACTTGCAATTTTGTGCTATCACCATCGCTCGGCAAACTGATTGTCGGCGCTGTCGGCGCATTGGCATAAGTGTAAACATTGACATCATCAACCGTCATTTCATTGCCAAAACTGTCAATCGCCCAAATTTTAAAATAATATAAAATATTTGGGTCCAAATCAGTAATTGTTGTTGTCGCGGTCGCTTTTGTTGTCAAATTACCATCATTATCATTGTCCCATTCATTAACGGTCGCCTTATTTTCCCACCACACCAAACGACTGCCGACAGCCAAATCGGTTATAGCTGCGATATCATAAAAGCCATCGCCATTATAATCAGCCACCTTGATTGATTCTTCCTCAAAAGCTTTAAAATCAGCATCAACACTGATTGGAGAAAAGCTTAAAGCGCTGTTTTCTCCAACCAAAATGTCTTGCTCACCGATATCAGCATAAACAAAATCATAATCGCCATCATTATCCATATCAACAACATTGCCCAGAATAGGATTAGACGTAACGCTCAACGCTTGGGTTTTAGTAAAAGTTTCACTGCCGTTATTCAACCAGTATGCTATTTTCTGGACATTGCAATCAGTGCCAACAATGTCTTCATCGCCATCAACATCCAAATCAAGGACATCAAGACTTACAACACAAACAGAGCCACTCTGAATACTATGCGCTGAAAAAGTGCCAGAACCATTATTTTCCCACCAAAAAAAGTTTGGCTCACCGCTTGCATAACTGCCGACAAGATCATTATCGGAATCATCATCAACGTCAGCAATTTTCAATATGCGAAAAGAACTCGCAGCCGAAGCAATTCCGTTCATGGAAAAAACTTCACTGCCATTATTTTGATACCAAGCCAAATAGGCTGTTCCTGAATCGGCCGAAGAAGCCACGGCCACATCAACATCGCCATCTTCATCCAAATCTCCGGCTTCAAGAGTAAACGGATCCACAAAAGAATTGGTAATATCATGTTTGGTAAAATTTTCACTGCCATCATTTTCAAACCAAGAAACTAAATCATTGGTATAATCCGCGGTCAGAATATCAACATCAGAATCTTCATCCAAATCAATAAAATAAATATCATTTGGATTGCTGGCAGAATTGGCCAACTCATGTTCCGTAAAACTGCCAAAACCATTATTTTCAAACCACGCCAAACCAAAATTTCCGCCAGTCACAATATCAATATCGCCATCGCCATCCAAATCATAATTTTCCAAAGAAAGCGCGTTTTTTAATTCCGTTCCAAAATCCTTAATTTCCGCAACTGCGGCAAAACTCAATCCACTTGTTCGGCTTTGAACATTTGTTTGATTATGCCCATACCAAATTTCATAATGAGCTTGACTTGGCGAACTTGTCCAATTGGTTTCAGTTGTTATGGCCGTCCAATCCAAATTTACTGAAGTCGTTGTTGTCGTGTCTGTTGCCAAAACAGTCAATCCTCCGCTCGGGCTCAAATTATCAACTTCAAAATTGGCGCTGGCCGTGGCCGTGCTGTCAATCGTGCTATCATTGGCCGTAAATCGCAATTTAATATCGGATTGATCAGTCCCGGTCAAAGCGCCATTGCCATTGGAGGCTGATTGCGTGTCCCAAACAACAGTGACAGTTATCGCGCCACCGCTCGTATCAATTTTATTCGTTTCTCCAATTTGGTATTCATTGGCATTATTCAAATCAACCGAACCGGAATTTGGCGTGGCCGAATCCAAATACGGATCATACCAATTACTGCCACCATCATCAGAATATTCCACTTTTAATCTAGTATCATTAAAATCATAATCTTCAACCGAAGCGACAATGGTAATTTTACCCAAACCATCTCCGGATTGCGATGTTGAACCCAAACTTACCGTAGGAGCACTGTTGTATGTTATGCTAGAGCTGGCATACATCAAATCGTCGCTGGTATCATCAAAAAAAGCCACTCCATTGGTGGAACTCGTTCTGGCCAAACTGGCATAATGCCCCACTGAATTTGTCGTCAAAATAGTTTCACTATTCCACGAACCGGAAACTTTTTCCGCAAAAAAAGCGTCTCCATTATACGAATCAAAATAAACGATATTTGGCACCATTTGATTGGCAAAAATCAATGTTATCCAATTTTTAAATTTATCAGTTGCGCTGTTGGCATCGGCAGTTTCGCATGTCCAAGCCGAACTCTCGGAGCAAGTTGCCGGATCGCTGGCCGTATTGTACGCGTAACGCAAATCATACGCGGCGGACGTATATGCCACACCAATAACTCCACCAGCGCCAACGCCAACACTGATATTTCTTTTTTCTTGCATCGCATCACAACTATCAATCAACGGACAGTTCCAACTGGTATTATTGGCGCCGGCCGCATCGCAAACACCAGTGCCATTGCCGTCTCTGGTGGCCACAAACATATAGCTGGTTGGAGTAGTCACTTGCGAAGCGATTACCGCCGTATTTCCGGAAAAAGCAAGCGAAATATTTCCGCCAGCCGTATTAGTGGTATAAATATTTTCGCAAGACCACGTTGCCAAAGAAGTGTCGCAACCGGTGCCGCTGGCGCCTACATATCTGGCATAACGCAAATCCGCACTTGTTCCATACTGATAAGCAATACCAACGTTATCATCATCATCAATGGCAATAAAAGCGTGATCGCCAACATCACCGGAAGATTCAATGGTCGTTTTGTTCCAATCAGTATCCGTGCAATCAGATTCGCCGGTGCCATTAGCAGGATTTGATGTGGTTGTCCCGCTAGCGCCACGGCGCGCGTAAATTAAATTGCCATTACTTAAATCATAATAAGCGATTCTTGGAATACTATTTGAATCAAAAACCAGCCCGGCGTATTCAAAAGACGAAGAGTTATCCACCAATTCAAAATTCCATGAACCGTTATAATAAGCATAATAAATATAATAATCAGTTCCCGCGTCTTGCGTATAGACTATTCCCTGATTACCGCTGCCGTCATATTTCAAACTGGCAAAATAACCTTCATTTTCCGTAGCAACATCAGCCGCGGACCAAGAATAAGCACTGGCATTAAAGACATTAAACAAAACGGGAATAACAATCGCGCAGACAACAAAACTAACCCAAAACACAAATTTGAGTCTTTTAAACAAAGCAAAATTAGTGAATTTGCTCGGACTTTTCAACCTTGCTTGCTCCCTTAATTTCATTCTTTGTTTAATGTGATTTAATATTTGAAATTATACCATTTTTATGGACTTTTTGCCAAAACCTTAAAACTGATTTATCCACATTTATTTTATCTAAAATTGCTTATTTCCTTTTAAATAAAAAAATCAATCGCCACCCGACTGTAAAAATCAAAAACAAACAAATCCACGCGGCCGCGCGTAAGCCCAAAAAATACCCCGAATAATCAATGCGCCAAAACTCCAAACAAAAACGCAAAATAGAATATAATAAAATATACAGCAAAAAAACAGAACCGCTTGTCATTTTTTTGTTTTTCCCGTAAACCAAAGCGAAAATTTTTAACAAAACAAATAAAATCAAAATATTGCCAATAATTTCAAAAAGAAAAGTCGGCAAAAAATAATTGAAATTTTCATAACCGATCGGCCGATTGGCCGACTCAATATAAATCCCCCAACTTACCGGCCGACCAAAAACTTCTTGATTAAAATAATTGCCCCACCGACCAAATATTTGCCCGATAATGGCCATAATGGAAAGTTGATCGGCCAACTCCCAAAAATTCAATTTCTTTCGCCAAGCCCAAAATATCGTCGCGCCAAAAACCCCAAACAAAGCGCCAAAAATCCCCAACCCGCCTTGGTTGATTTTAAAAATACTCCAAAAATCATTTTTATAAAAATCCCAAGCGTAAAAAACATAATAAATTCTCGCCCCCAAAATACTAAAAATCGCGGACAACAAAATCAAATCGGAAAAATCTTTTATTTTGAGCGCGTATTTTTTTTGCAAATGCGACACAACAAGCCAGCCGACCGCAATCCCCAATAAAATAAAAATCGCATACCAGCGAACAGGCATACCAAAAACCGAAAAGGCGATTGCGTTTGGAATCATATTTTTTGTAATTAAAAGCGATTGTCAATAAAAATCAAATGCAAATCCCTTTTGTTATTTAAATTTTAACAAATTTTTGAGAAAAAGAAAAAGCCCCATTTTGGGACCTTTTCTTTTCTCTTGGGTTTTTCTGAAATTGTTTCTTGCGAAACAAATATATTAAATCTTTGGCTTTGGACCAAAGGCTTAATTTTTATTTTTGTCTTTTATCTCTCGCGAGATATCTTGCCATCTTTTTTTTAATTCCTCGGCAATTTCTATCCAAGCTTCCGCTTCCAACAAATCGGTTTTAGCGTGCTTTTTTATCACATTATCCACTATTAAAAAATATTCTTTTTTGGTCAACGCGGCGATTTTGCCGGATTTTTCCACTAATTCCAAACTGATTTTTTTGGAAATTTTCAAAAACTTTTCTCGGTTCTTTTTCCCGCTGGATGAATTGAAAAAAAACTTCAACACACCGCCGAGCAATGTCCCAATAGCCAAACCGGTTATTATTTTTTTTAATTTCATACGTCAATCATTTCCAAAATATTATAACATATTTTTTTATTTTTTTCGCACGATATATCCACAGATTAAATTTATTTTTTACTAAAAAATTTTCAATTTTTTTCACAACCGCTTTACGACGGCTCTTGCTATATTTTTATCTTTGTGCTATCATTCAATTTGCCAATAATAAGCTTAATTTTATCTAAATTATATGAAAAAAGAGATTCACCCAAAGTATTATCCAAAAGCAAAAATCATTTGCGCTTGCGGTCATGAAATAATTACCGGATCAACGCAAGAATTGATCAAAGTGGAAATTTGCCACAATTGCCATCCTTTTTACACCGGCAAACAAAAATTGGTTGATACAGCCAGACGAGTGGAAAAATTCACCGAAAAAATGGCCAAAAAAATTCTCAATCCCAAAAATAAAACCGCCAAAAAAGCGGCCCAAGCAGCCAAGAAATCAGCCAAAAATTCAGTTAAATAGCTACTCAAAACCGCGTCAATTTTTAATTTGTTTAAAACAACGCGGTTTTTTGTTATGATAAATCATGAAAGGCGTATTACTCGCCGATAAAATTAAAATATGTTTGAAAAAATTTCTAAATTAAAAAAACGCTTTTCGGAACTGGAAAATCTTTTAAGCTCTTCAGGAATTATAAACGACTTGCAAAAACTGAAGGAAATTTCTTCGGAGCACGCGGAAATCAAAGACACCATTGATCTGATCAATGAATACGAAAAAATAAACAATCAATTGCAACAAGCGCGCGAATCGGCTCAATCGGACGACGCTGATTTCCAAAGTTTGGCTTTGTTGGAAATTTCTGAACTTGAACCGAAACAAAAAATTCTGGAGGAACAATTAAAACAAGAATTTTCGCCCAAAGATCCCAATGATAAAAAAAATATTATCATGGAATTACGCGCCGGCACCGGTGGAGATGAATCGGCTCTGTTTGCGGCCGACCTTTTTCGCATGTATTCAAAATTTGCGGAAAAAAAAGGTTGGAAACTGAATGTTTTGTCTTGCAACCAAATCGGACTTGGCGGGTTCAAAGAAATTATTTTTGAAATCAACGGCCAAAATGTTTTTGGTAATTTAAAATTTGAACGCGGAGTGCATCGCGTTCAACGCGTGCCAGAAACGGAAAAAGCCGGACGCGTGCATACAAGCGCGGTCTCGGTGGCCGTTTTGCCTCAAGCCGAAGAAATTGATTTTAAAATTGATCCAAAAGATTTAAAAATTGATACTTTTTGCGCCGGCGGACATGGCGGACAAAGCGTCAACACCACTTATTCGGCCGTTCGCATCACCCATTTACCGACAAACACCGTCGTCAACTGCCAAGATGAACGATCGCAAATGCAAAACCGCGAAAAAGCCATGATTGTTTTGCGCTCCAGACTTTTGGAAATGGAACAAGAAAAAAGACAAGCCGAACTGGGCGCCAATCGCAAAGCGCAAATCGGCACCGGCGATCGCAGCGAAAAAATCAG
>Ga0172375_10011338_pt1 | contig 11368 bp, 11 predicted proteins | sample LakKiv1m_FD_114537 | JGI IMG/M metagenome (GOLD analysis project Ga0172375, IMG submission 114537) | Freshwater microbial communities from Kabuno Bay, South-Kivu, Congo - kab_092012_11.1m | ecosystem: Environmental > Aquatic > Freshwater > Lake | place: Democratic Republic of the Congo... | reverse complement strand
GCTATTTGCTCTAGGCGGCGCAGCGATCAATGATTTCTCTTTTGTCATGCTTATCGGTATCATAGTCGGGACCTACTCGTCCGTCTTTGTGGCAGCGCCGATATTGGTCGACTGGCCTTCAGGCAGGAAAGTTAAAAAATAATTAATGCAAAAAAGTTGGAGCATCAAACCATTTGACCGGGAGAGGGCCCAAGCCCTCTCCCGCGATTGTAATATCTCCCCGATACTGGCCCGCCTCCTGGTCAACCGTCGCATCAATGACGCAGCCGAGGCCAAACAGTTCCTTTACGGTGATATTTCCTCCTCGTTTGACCCGTTCTTATTAAAAGGGATGGATAAGGCCGTGGAGCGGATATCCAGGGCCGTCTCTCTTAAAGAGAAGATCATGGCCTACGGCGATTATGACGTGGACGGTATCACGTCTGTCGCGCTCCTTCTGATAATATTGAAAGAACTCGGAGCGGACGTTATACCTTACATACCGAACCGCATGGACGAGGGGTACGGGCTAAATACCGAAGCCATAAAAACAGCGCATGCCAAAAGCGTAAAACTTATTATAACCGCTGATTGCGGCATCGACGCTTTTGACGAGGTGGCTTACGCCAACTCTCTCGGCATAGACGTCATAGTAACTGACCATCATGAAGTAAAAAAGGACCTTATTCCGAGGGCTGCTGCTGTCATCGATCCGCTCCAGGAGGACTGCGCCTACCCATTCAAGCATTTGGCTGGAGTAGGCATCGTCTATAAATTAGCCCAAGCGCTTACTAAGGGCCGGTCTTATAACCTTGAGCAGCATCTGGACCTTGTTGCCTTGGGCACCGTAGCGGAGATTGTGCCGCAGGGATCAGAGAACAGGATATTTACGAGGCGCGGGGTAAAGGTGATAAAGGCGACCGCTAAGCCTGGTATCAGGGCGCTCCTGGCGGTCTCAGGGCTTGAAGGCAAGGACATATCTACAAGCCATATCGGGTTCATGCTGGGCCCGAGGATAAACGCTATGGGCAGGATCGGCTCGCCTGAGATCGCGCTCGACCTTCTTATGGCTGACGATAAAGCCGAAGCAGACCGCCTGGCCGAGGCGATGAACAGGGAAAATACCAGCCGTCAGAAAATAGAATCCAAGATATTAGAATCCGCGCTTTTAAAGATCGACCGGGAAGTTAATTTTAAGGAGCACCGCGTGATCGTGCTCGCGGGAGAAGGCTGGCATTCCGGCGTGATCGGTATAGTCGCTTCGCGTATCCAGGAACGGTATTACCGCCCTACTATCATGATATCGCTGGATAAAGATAAAGCCAAAGGTTCCGGCCGGAGCATCGCGAAATTCAATCTTTTTAATGCGCTCGAGGCTTCCAAGGATTGCCTTTTGGATTTCGGCGGGCATGAGGCTGCCTGCGGGCTTTCGCTGGATCCTAAAGATATCGACGCTTTCAGGGACAAGATAAACGCGCACGCCAAGTCGGTAATGCGCGAAGAGGACCTGCTGCCGTCCATTAATATTGATGTCGATTTGCCGCTATCGGACATGACCAGAGAACTTATCGATGAACTTGAACTGTTGGAGCCCTACGGCCCCGAGAATACCAGGCCTGTATTTGTTTCGACAGGGATACCCGTCGCTTACGAACCGCGTTTTATCGGTAAGAACGGGTTCAAGGTATGGATAAGGACAGATAATACTGCGTGTGAGGCCATAAGTTTCAAGAGAGACATGATCACGATCCCTTCCCGCGGCGAGACCATGGACATTGTTTATTCGCCTGCCATAAACGCATGGCAGGGGATAGAGACTATCCAGTTGGAATTAAAAGATCTGCGGATTTGTTAATAAAGACATAGAAACGATCAATTAATTGTAGGGGCGAACCAATGTGTTCGCCCAAAGATAAAGGGCAGACACATGGGTCTGCCCCTACAAGAATGAAACTGTATGATTTGCGTTAGGCAGCTGCTTCGACAGCCTTCGGCATACGGCATGCCTTCAGAACTTTTCCGGCTTTAAGACATTTGGTGCAGACGCGGACGCGTTTATTCTTTCCATCGATCACAGCCTTAACGACCTGTATGTTAGGCATGAAACGGCGGTTAGTTACACCTGTTATCTTTTCTCCAACACCGCCGTATTTCTTGGCTTTTCCGCGGCGTTTGATCATCCTGCCGGTTTGAGTCCTCTTTCCGCATATTGAACAGAGACGTGACATTGGTTCTCCTTTGTGGTAAAGTGTTCTGTATATTATCATAGGGGATACTAAAAAGCAAGATATTTTTTACTTTTGTACTGCGTTCTGCGTGCTGCGTTCTGCGTATTTATATTGTTTGACGCAGTACAAAGTACGCGGTACGCAGCACGAACCACGGGAAACTGGCTATGCAACTGGAGCAAACAGTGACAATGCCCATCCGCTATGTGAAAGGCGTGGGCCCGAAAAAAGCCGAACTTTTAAGCAAGATAGGTATAGAAACGGTCGAGGACATACTCTATTATCTGCCCAGGCGGTATGAGGACCGGAGCAGGCTTCTACGCATCCGCGAGCTGAAGTCCGGCGAGTCTGCCATGGTCAGGGCAAAGGTGCTTTCTCTGGGCACCTACCGCACCAAGCGCCAGATACCTGTTTTCCAGGCAACTTTAGGGGACGGGACAGGCCTTTTGTACTGTTTGTGGTATAACATGCCTTTCTTAAGGAAAAATTTCCATATCGGCCAGACCGTCGTTGTTTACGGCAAGGCCGAGCGGTTCGGGAAGCTTCAGATGAGCCACCCGGATCATGAATTCGTAAATGATAATGAGACCGAAGAGAGCCTTACTATGGGGCGTATCGTGCCGGTCTATTCCCTGACCCAGGATGTTAGCCAGCGATACCTGCGCGGGCTCATATATAAAGCGGTTTCGCAGTTCTCATCTTTGGCAACAGAGACACTGCCTGAAGCAATAGTTAAAGAGAAAACTTTGTTAGAGGTAAGAAAGGCGATAGAGAATATACATTTCCCTAAAACATTTGATGACCTTAAGGCCGCTTACCGGCGGCTGGTATTTGACGAATTTTTTCTTCTGCAGGTCGCGCTCGCAAAAAGGAAGCGCGGCTCGAACTCCGCCCAGACAGGGCCGGTCCATATCCTTGATAAAGAGCTACTGGCGACCTTCAAGAAGCTCCTGCCTTTTGAGCTTACGCCAGAACAGGAGAAAGCGGTCCTTGATATCGAACGCGATATGAGCGGCGCCAAACCTATGAACCGCCTTTTGGAAGGGGATGTCGGGAGCGGTAAGACAGTGGTCGCTTTGTACGCGCTTCTTTTGACCGTGAGGAACGGTTATCAGGGAGCTATCATGGCTCCGACAGAGATACTTGCCCGGCAGCATTACCTGACCATGAGCGAATTATTGATGCCGCTGGGCGTGAATATAAGGCTTGTTATAAGCGGCATCGATAAAGATAAAAAAAACGAGATAAAGGCCGAAATAGAACGCGGCGAGGTAGATATAGTCTGCGGAACTCACGCGCTTATTCAGGAAGGGGTGGCCTTTAAGGACCTGGGGCTCGTGGTCGTGGATGAGCAGCATAAATTCGGTGTTGAACAGAGGCGCTTATTGTCGGGTAAAGGCAAGAACCCTCATGTTCTTGTTATGACCGCTACGCCTATACCAAGGACGCTGGTCATGACGGTTTTCGGGGATATGGATATATCGATCATAAAACACAGCCCTGAAGGCAGGCGGCCGATATCGACCTTCTGGGTGGAAGAGGAAAAGCGGGATATGGTCTATGATTTTATACGCGAGGAAGTAAAGAACGGCCGGCAGGTTTATATCGTATATCCGCGCCTTGCCGAGACCGATGACGCGGAGGTCAAATCAGCGATGTCCATGTACCACCAAATGCAGGAAAAAATATTCCCTGACCTTAAGGTCGCGCTTATCCACGGTAAAATGCCATCAGCCGAAAAAGAAGAAATAATGAAAAAATTCAAAGGAAAGACATATAATATACTGGTCGCGACCGTCGTTATCGAGGTCGGTATCGACGTGCCGAACGCTACCGTTATGGTGATAGAGAATTCCGAGCTGTTCGGATTGGCCCAGCTGCATCAGCTTAGAGGAAGGATAGGCAGGGGAAAACACGATTCCTACTGCATACTTCTCGGTAACCCTGGGACCGGATCGTCCCAGCAGCGCCTTTCCAAGATGATCGAGACACAGGACGGTTTTGAGATAGCCGAAGAAGATTTGAAGATACGCGGGCCAGGCGAATTTTTCGGGACACGCCAGCACGGCCTGCCTGAACTGCGTTTCGGCAATATCATCCAGGATTTCGCTATCATGGAGGAGGCGAGGCAAGAGGCATTCCGTGTGGTCGAAGAGGATCCCGATCTGGAGCTGGTAGAGAATGCGGTGATCAGGGAGAATTTGAGGAGAAGGTTTGGAGGAGTTTCGTAGGTCGTACATCGTAGATCGTAGGTCGTTTTCTTTAAAAGGAGACGATATACGACGTACGATGTACGAAGTACTAAGTACACAACTGGAGCTTAAGATGCGAATAATAGGCGGCGGATTAAGGGGCCGTAAACTCGATTTCTTAAAAAGCCGCGATATACGTCCGACCATGGATAAGGTGCGCCAGGCGCTCTTTAACGTTATCGCCGCATCTGTGCCCGGAGCCAGGGTATTGGACCTTTTTTCAGGTAGCGGCGCATTTGGGATCGAAGCCATATCCCGCGGCGCGGAACATGTCACATTTGTCGAGAATGATCGTAAGTGTATAGACATGATAAGGAAGAATCTGGTCCGTCTCGGCATAGAGGACAGGGCCGATCTTATGAACATGGATGTGTTAAGGGCCATGGAGAGCCTGAACGGGATAGACAAGCCGTTCGATATCGTAATTCTCGACCCGCCATACCATAAAGACTTAGCCAAAAAAGCCTTGATTAAACTAGGCCTGTATGATATAGTATCCCCCATTAATATCATAGTTGTCGAACATTTTAAGAAAGACGACTTGCCCGAAACGCTTGACCCCTTCGACGATGCTCAGGGTCAATCCCGAGCGAACCCAGGTTCACAACAAGGAGTTAGCCGAGGGATTGACTTCATCAGGCGTTATGCCGAAAAACGATATGGGGATACAGTGCTCTCCTTTTACAAAAAGGAGAATATAATACCGTAATATGAATAAGACAGCTATTTACCCCGGAAGTTTTGATCCGGTCACTAACGGGCATATTGACATTATAAAAAGAGCCGCAAAGCTTTACGGGACGCTTTATGTGGCTATAGCGGACAGCCGTTCAAAAGGTCCGCTTTTTTCTGTCAAAGAGCGGGTCTCGTTCCTCAAGGCGGCGACCAAGGGGATGGACAATGTTATTGTAGAGTCGTTCTCCGGCCTGGCGGTAGATTATGTGCACAGCAAAAAGGCCAGGGTCGTCATCCGGGGCTTAAGAATGATATCGGACTTTGAATACGAATTCCAGATGGCGTTGACTAACAGAAAACTGGCCGGTGACATCGAGACGTTGTTCTTGATGCCGCATGAAAGCTACGCTTACCTGTCGAGCAAACTCATAAAAGAGATAGTCCAGCTTGGCGCAGACGCGTCGAGTTTTGTGCCAGAATTTGTCGAAAAAGCATTGAAGAGAAAGATGGGAAAGTTATGAGCCGTATACAAGCATTATGGGGCAAAGCCGGAAAAAACCCGCGCAGGGTCGTACTCCCGGAAGGTGAAGACGCCCGCGTTGTCGAAGCAGCCTGCCTTATCAGCCGGGAGAAGGTAGCTGATATCACACTTTTAGGAGATCCGGCCTCTATCGGAGCGCTCGTTAAAAAGAACGGGTGGAACCTCGGGGACGTGAAAGTCGTCAACCCGTCGGCGCACCCCCGCGCGGAAGAGATCGTAAAAGCGTGTTTTGAATTGCGTAAACATAAAGGCATAACCATCGATGACGCGCGGAAGCTCGCGCTCGATAACCACATTAATTTCGCGGCGCTCATGACGCGGCTGGACATGGCAGACGGGTTCGTCGGAGGGGCCTGCCACGCTACAGCGGATGTCGCCAGGGCTTCGCTTTATTTTACAAAGCTGGACCGCGCTGTAGGCGTCCTGTGCAGTTGTTTTCTGGTAGAGTTAGATAATTGTCCGTTCGGTGAGAACGGATTTTTTATTTTCGGGGACTGCGGCATCATCCCTGACCCGTCATCGTCGCAGCTTGCCGGGATCGCGGTCGCCTGCGGCCGCCTCATGGAAGTGCTTCAGGACGTAAAGGCGAGGGTCGCGCTCCTAAGTTATTCCACAAAGGGCAGCGCCAAAAGCGAGTCCATCGATAAAGTGGTGAAGGCCCTCGGTCTTATCAAGGAAAGGGCGCCGGATCTTCTTGTAGACGGAGAGCTCCAGGGCGACGCGGCGCTTGTGCCGGAAGTCGCCGATATAAAATGCAAGGGCAGCCCGGTCGCCGGCAGGGCCAATGTCCTCATATTCCCGAATTTAGACGCCGGTAATATTTGTTATAAACTGACGCAGCGCCTGGGTAGGGCGCGTGTTGTCGGTCCGATACTTCTGGGAACTACGAAGCCGGCCAGCGATCTGTCGCGCGGGTGCGGCGTTCAGGAAATAATCGATGCCGTCGCGGTTACCGCGGTGCGCGCTAACGTGCCGTCGGCACCGAATGTGTGAAATGAAAATACTCGTTATTAATTGCGGCAGTTCGTCGTTAAAGTACGAACTTTTTGATATCGCTAAACATAAAACTTTGATCAAGGATAAGATCGAGCGGATCACGAGCTATGACGGATATGAAAAGGCCGTTGGTATAGTAAGGGACCGCCTGCTCGACCCAAGCCTTAAACTTTTGAAGTCTATAGATGAGCTTCAGGGGATAGGCCACCGCGTAGTCCACGGCGGAGAAGAGTTCAAGGACTCGACGCTTATCACTAAGGCGGTTATCAAGAGCATTGAAAAATTCATCGAGCTGGCGCCGCTGCACAATCCGCCGTCGCTGGCCGGCATAAAAGCCTGCATGCGTATCTTTGCCGAGGTACCTCAGGTTGCGGTCTTTGACACGGCATTTCACCAGACCATGCCCGACTTCGCGTTTATATACGGCATTCCGTACGAGTATTATAAAAAGTACGGTATACGGCGGTACGGGTTCCACGGCACCAGCCACAGGTATGTTTCACAGAAGGCCGCCGAGATACTGAAAAAGCCTTATAATAAACTGAACATAGTGACCGTGCATCTGGGCAACGGTTCGAGCATCGCGGCGGTGAAGAAAGGCCATTCGGTAGATACATCCATGGGATATACGCCTCTTGAAGGGCTGCTCATGGGGACGAGGTGCGGGGACATTGACCCTGCCATAGTCATTTATTTAATGGAAAAGCTCAAGGTCTCGGCCCATGAGATAAACGATATTATGAATAAAAAGAGCGGTTTTCTCGGGGTTTCCGGGACCAGCAATGATATGAGGGACATCATAACGAATATGAAGAAAGGCGACAAACGCGCCGCTTTGACGTATGAGATATTCCTCTATCGCATTAAAAAATACATCGGGGCCTACGCCGCGGCCATGGGCGGGCTTGATGCTGTAGTCTTTACCGCGGGCATAGGCGAGAAAGTGGCGGACATACGGCTTCGTCTGGAGAAAGAGCTGAAGCCGGTTTTTAAAAATAAAGTAAAATTCATGATGGTCCCGACTAACGAAGAATTGTTGATAGCGCAAGATACACATAGACTGGTGAAACAGTCATAAACAGACGTAGGGGCACATTGCCATGTGCCCCTACATTTGATGAAAGGAGAAACAATGCCAAATCCTAAACGCAGGCATTCTAAGAGGAGAGGAAGACTACGCCGCACACATTACAAATTAGAGGCTACCGAGCTTTCCAAATGCACGCAGTGCGGAAAATCAAGGATCCCTCATCGTATATGTCCGCATTGCGGATATTATAAAGGGAAGCAGGTCATCGAGATCAAGACCGTTGCCGAAAAGAAAAAGGAACGTGAGAAGAAGAGGACCAAGACGTAAAATATTCTGTCATAACAGGTGAGGTTATGGATAACACAGTAAGGATAGTAGTAGATGCAATGGGCGGGGACCGGGCGCCCAGGGTTGTGGTCGAAGGCGCGGTGCTCGCCGCAAAAGAATACGATCACAAGATCATTTTGGTCGGAGATACCCGTAAGATCGAGAAATTCCTGAGATTCTGCGATTATCCGAAGGATAAACTGTCCATAGAGCACGCCAGCCAGAAGGTGGATATGGGCGAGGCGGCCGCGGTCTCCATAAGGAAGAAAAGGGATTCGTCGATCGCTGTCGGGTTGAACCTCCTCAAGGAGAAAAAAGCCGATGTCTTTATCTCTGCCGGGAATACAGGCGCTGTTGTCGCGGCGTCAGCCATAAAGCTCAGACTCCTGGACGGAGTTGAGCGACCGGGCATAGCGATAGTGTTCCCGACCCTGAATGAGCCGACCCTGCTTATAGATGCCGGCGCCAATATCGACACAAGGCCTCTTCACCTGTATCAATATGCCGTCATGGGCTCTGAATATTCCAAATACATATTGGGTAACCAGCGTCCGACCGTAGGCCTCCTGAATATAGGCGAAGAAGAATCAAAGGGCACCGGTCTTATAAAGAGCGCACGCGATATCCTTGAGAAAAGCGACCTTAATTTTATCGGCAACGTCGAAGCCCGCGATATCTATACAGGTAAAGTGAATGTGGTCGTGTGCGAAGGCTTCATAGGCAACGTTGTGTTAAAGGTCACAGAAGGTTTTGCAGTAGTCTATACGGAACTTTTAAAGCGCGAGCTTAAGCGAAGGTTCCTTCCCAGGATAGGCGCTGTTTTAAGTATACCCGCATATAGGGCAATAAAGAAAAAGATAGACTATTCGGAATACGGCGGGGCGCCGCTTATGGGTGTGGACGGGGCTGTGATCATATCTCACGGCGCGTCGAACGCCAAGGCCATAAAGAACGCGGTCCGTGTTGCCGGAGAGTATGTCAAGCATCGCGTTAACGACCGTATCATAGAAAAGCTTAAGGCGAATGCTAAGATCGTAGAGGGCATATGCAGCGAGAAATCAAAGTAGGGATAATCGGTTTAGGAAAACATCTCCCGGACACACGACTCACCAATGCGGATCTCCAGAAAATGGTCGATACCAGCGATGAGTGGATAACTCAGCGCACCGGCATCAAGGAACGGCGCATCGCCAGGGAAGATGAAGCGACCAGCGACATGGCGTTAGAGGCAGCTAAAAATGCCCTGAAGAGCGCGAAACTCTCTCCGCAGGATATTGAGCTTATCATCGTAGCGACGATCACTCCCGATATGTTCTTTCCGTCGACAGCGTGCATACTCCAGCAGAGGCTGGGCGTGCCCGGTATCCCGGCATTCGACATAAACGTTGCGTGCTCGGGTTTTATCTATGGTATCGCGCTGGCGAACCAGTTCATCAGATCCGGCATGTACAAAAAGGTCCTTGTTGTGGGCGCGGAGAAAATGTCGAGTGTGGTCGATTGGTCGGACCGCGGCACATGCGTTCTCATGGGGGACGGGGCCGGCGCGGCCGTATTGGGAGAGGTACAGGACGGCGGTATACTTGCCGTTCATCTCGGAGCCGATGGTTCAAAAGGAGACCTTTTAAAGATGCCTGCCGGCGGTTCGAGGATACCGGCGTCGATAGAAAGCGTATCCGCGAAGCTTCATTATATGAAAATGAACGGGAACGAGCTTTTTAAATACGCGGTAAAATTAATGGCTGATGCAGCCGCGAAGGTGACCGAACCGCTCGGGCTTACGGGCGACGATATAGATCTTGTTATCCCTCATCAGGCGAATATAAGGATACTCCATGCCGTGGCAAAACGCATGGGCATCGACCCTGAGAAGAAATTGTATTTGAATATCGAAAAATACGGCAATATGTCAGCTGCCTCGAGCGCTGTGGCGCTTGCGGAGGCCGTCGAAGAGGGCCGCATCAAAAAGGGCGATACTATCCTTTTGGACGCATTTGGGGCGGGGTTGACGTGGGGCGCGATTTTAATTAAGTGGTAGATAAAGGAGGGTTGATCGTGCAAGATACTGTTTATATATTTCCGGGACAGGGCGCGCAATATGTTGGAATGGGTAAAGAATTATACAACGCCTACCCTGAAGCGAAAGATATATTCGACAAAGCGAACCAGATCCTGAAATTTGACCTGACAAAGCTTATGTTCGAAGGCCCGATGAAAGACCTTACAAATACCGCCAACTCGCAGGTCGCTATCCTGACGCATTCTATAGCCGCTCTGAAGGTCCTTGAGAAGACAGGTTTTTACAACCCCAAGATCGGCTTGGGCTTAAGCCTGGGAGAATACAGCGCGCTTATAGCTTCAGGTTGCCTATCGTTTGAACACGGCCTTTCTATTGTCCGCAGGAGAGGGGAATTCATGGATATGGCCGCCGCAAAGAACCCGGGTAAGATGGTCTGCGTTATAGGCATGGCCATACCTCAGGTCGAAGAGCTGTGTAAGGGGATAGGCGGATGCGAAATAGCCAATCTTAATTGCCCTGATCAGGTAGTTGTTTCAGGTAAAGCGACCAATATCGAGCTCTTTACGAGTTTCGCCAAGGATAAGGGCGCGAAAAGAGCTATACCGCTCGAAGTGAGCGGGGCGTTCCATTCAAGCCTGATGATGCCTGCGAAAGATAAACTCGAGAAAGAGATAGAAAAGGTGGTATTTAATCCTCCGGCATATCCTATTATAAGTAATGTTACTGCCCAGCCCACACAGGATACGCAGGTGATCAAACAGAGCCTCATAACCCAGGTCAGTTCTAAAACCCTGTTCGAGGCATCGATACGCTATGTCGTGTCCCAGGGGATGAAGAACTTCGTAGAGATCGGGCCTGGCTCGGTACTTAAAGGGCTCTTGCGCAGGATCGATAAAGAGCTCGTTGTAACGAACATCGAGAAGCCTGAGCATATAGCGGCTCTGACCGCCGCGCCAGCACCTGCCCAGAATCCGGCGCAGATCTAATAATAATAAATATTCAATATTTCTTGTAGGGGCGAATGATCATTCGCCCCTACTGTTTATATTCGCCCCTACATTTTTTCTCCTACAATGTTTCCCCTCTTGACAAACCTATGTTACTCAGGTAAACTCTAGTCTCACACGTACTAATGTATATTAACGCGCATGACGTTACACAACTGCGTACGATAGCGTACCAGTTTATACCACTCTATACCAATACAAACGGAGGCAGACAAATCAATGGGCGACGAAAGAAGGCCGAGCCTGATGACCGTCGACGAAGTGGCCAAGTACCTGCGGATGAAGAAGGTCACTATCTACAAGTATTCGCAGGCAG
>Ga0172375_10011337_pt1 | contig 11369 bp, 11 predicted proteins | sample LakKiv1m_FD_114537 | JGI IMG/M metagenome (GOLD analysis project Ga0172375, IMG submission 114537) | Freshwater microbial communities from Kabuno Bay, South-Kivu, Congo - kab_092012_11.1m | ecosystem: Environmental > Aquatic > Freshwater > Lake | place: Democratic Republic of the Congo... | reverse complement strand
TGATATGAAATAGCTTTAAGGATAAAAAGAGTTTTGTAGCCGGCTTTATTTAGTCTAAAAGCCAAGTCAACGTCTTCTTCGTAAGCAAAAAAGTCCTCGTCAAAATCACCAAGTTTTTCTATAACTTCTTTTTTATAAACTACTAAGGAAGCGGAAGCACCATAAACCCTACGGGAAATTTTCCCGATGGGCTTTGCCATCGGGACTTCGCTTCGCTTCGCAATTTTCAATTTAGCAATTGTTTTAGAGTTATAAGGTAGTTTGTTGCCGATGTTTTTGGCTTTGCCTCGCCAGAAGTATTTTAAGCCTGTACTTTCAACAAGACTACCGTCTTTATTTAAGACCAACCCAAAGTAACAAGCAAATTCTGGTTTTTTAGTAATTGCCTTGGTAATTTCTTCAAACCAATTGGAATCAAACATAATATCGTTATTGCATACTATTACGTAGTCATATTTAGCTTTGGAAATCCCCTGATTAATGGCTTTAGCAAAACCGTAGTTTTTTGGATTAAGAATAATTGAGGTATGTAGGTTTGGAGTCAATTGTGAAAAGACGTCAATAGAATTATCAGTTGAAGCATTGTCTACTAAAATTATTTCAAAAATGCTGTCGGGAGTTTTGTTGATTGATTGAAGAAGGGAAGTCAGACAATCTGTTAATAAAACAGAACCATTTAGATTGGGAATGATAATAGAAAAATTCATATGGTGGGAATGTTAATAACATCGCCGATTTTAAGGCCTGAGACATTGGGGTTAAGTTCGATAATATATTGAGCAGGGGTCTGATTGGGTAATGGAGTAAGGTCATTGGGCTTACCTGTTTTGATATCAACCACCTTACCATTTTTATCTAGCCAGATAATATCAAGTGGGATTAAAGTATCTTTCATCCAAAACGGATAAATAGCCTCGTTTTGATAGATAAAAATCATACCGCAGTTTGAGCAAAGTTCAGATCTTTTTGATAGTCCCTTGCTTTTTTCAAAAATGGTTTTAGCAATTTCCAGATTATATTTTGTACCATTGATATCTATATTGATAGTATTGGTTTGGCTGTTTTTTTTAGGCCAAAAATAGAAGACAGCTAAGAAAAAAATAATTAGTAAGCTAAATATAAGCAATTTTTTCATTAAATTTTTTAATAATATTTGGCCAATTAAAGGTCTGACTAAATTTTAGCCCATTTTGGCTAAATTGTTTGTATAAGTTTTGGTTTGTTATAAGAGTCTCTATTTTTTCAACTAAGTCTTTTGAATTGTTTTTTTCAAAGACTAGGCCAGCTTGAGAAGAATTAATTAAATCAGAAACGTTGGGAATATTTGATCCAATTATGGGTACTCCCCTACTTAAAGCTTCCATAAAAACAATACCAAAGCTTTCGTGAATAGAGGGATTAACTAGGAGATGAGATTGGTCTAGATATTTTTTAAGTTGAATTGAGCCGTATTTTTGAGACTGAATAGAGATTTTTAATTTGACAGTTGAATTTAATTTATCAATTTGTTTTTTAAGTTGAGGGTAATAAAGAGTTTTTTGACCGGCTATAGTCAGACTGGTGTTTGGAAATTTTTGATTAATACAAGTAAAAGCTTTTATTAAAAGCTCGATTCTTTTATGAGCAGCAAAGTTTCCCAGAAAAAGAATATTAATAGTGTTTGATTTTTTGGGAATTATTTTTAAAGGTATAAGGCTAATACCAGGTGGAGACATAAAAAATTTATCTGAATTGATGGCTAGTTTATTTATGAGGTAAGCTTGTTCATAAGAGGAAAGTGCCCAGATAAGATCAGCTTGTTTTAAAATATTTAAAAGTATTTTGTTTTGAAAAGCAGGGTCTTGGGGGTGAAAGCAAGGTAGGATAACCAGTTTGGTTTTAAGAATTTTGGTAAGTATATTGGCATAGAGGCTAATAGTAGTTGGAAAAGGTCCAGCAATTATAATTTCAGGCTTGAGTTTAATTATTTGATTTAGTGCTTTTAAGAAAGGTAACAATTTAAAAACTGGTCCGATTCTGATGAGATTTAAGATATTAGATTTAAGATGTAAGAATAGGATAAGTTTATTTAGATAAACAAATAGTTTGGTTTTGTAGACAGATAGACGAATGACTTGACTAGATTTAAGGTTTAAGATTTTAGATTTAGGAATAATAAAATCATCAGTAGAATTACAGTTGGTGGTTAAGACTAAAGTGGAGTGACCGAGTTTTTTTAAATGTTTTTGGCTCTGATAAACAATTTGAGATCCACCGTCTATAGCTGGTGGCCAAATATGGCTTAAAAAAAGAATATGCATTGATGTAGTATAAAATAAGACAGTGTATAAATTTTTTAAAGATAAAAGACTACTTAAAATTGGACAACTTTTGGTATCAGCTTTGTTACTATGGTTGGTTTTTAAAAAGATGGATATTGGTTTAATATTCAAGCAAATACTTGAAGTACCGGTGTGGTATTTAGTGGTATCGGTTTTATTTTGGATAATTTCGTCTTTTATCGTAGCCTGGCGTTGGGCAATACTGATTTTAGATGATCATGATCTAAGTGATGTTTGGTTTATTGTTAAGTCCACTATGATAGCTAGGTTTTACTCGATTTTTTTACCATCTTCGATGGGGGCAGATTTGATTAAATGGTTACCTTTAATTAAAAAATATCCCCAATTATCTAAAGCTGGTTTGGCTGGGTCGGTGGTGGTAGATAGAATAGTAGGTTTTACTGCTTTTGTGATTGTTGCAGTTTTATCTGTTACAGTAGGAAAAATTATCGGAATACAATTTCCTAATTTTATTTTTTGGATGTTTTTGATTTGCATGATTGCTGTAATAGCTTTTTATGTTGTGGTTTATTGGGTAGATGTGGATAGATTGTTTGGTAAATTTAAAATACCAACTAAAGTTAAAAGACTATTTTTAGTAGTCTTAAAAGCAGATAAAAAAGCTTTGAAAAAAGGTTTGTGGATATCTTTATTGGCAGCTCCGCTGTGGTCACTATCCGGATGGTTGGCATTAGTGGCATTTAAGACAGGTGTACCTGTTTTGGTAACTATGATAATAATGCCGGTTATAAATTTGGTTTTAATTTTACCGATATCGGTGGCTGGTTTTGGACCGAGAGAAGGATTATTTGTTTATTTACTTTCAGCTTATGCGGTATCCAGCGAGTCTTTATTAGCTTCATCGGCTTTTTCGGGAATATTGTCTTTGGTGTTAGCTCTATTTGGAGGAGTGTTTACCTTGTTTTAAATTAGTTTAGAATAAGTGATGAAACGATTAGTATTTATTTTAATTTTTATTTATGTAGCTGTTTTTTCATATTTATCCATAAGGCGTCATAATGCTTTTTATAGTAGTTTTGATTTAGCTAATATGGATCAGGCTACTTGGACAACTATATTTTCGAACAAACCTTTTTCAGTATCTGGTAAAGATAGTTTGGTGTCCAGACTGTATTTTCACGCTGATTTTATTTTAGTATTGCTATCCCCATTTTATTTAATCTGGAATGACGTTGGTATGCTTTTAATACTTCAATCAGTAGTTATAGGTTTGGGGGCTTTAGCTGTATATAAGATATCCCAAAAGGTATTAAAAAGAGATTGGCTGGCTTTTTTATTGGCTTTAGTTTATTTACTTAATCCGGGTTTACAGTGGACTAATATGTATGATTTTCATGGGGTGTCTATGGCTATGACTTTTTTATTGTTTATGGTTTACTCTGCTTTACAAAAAAAGTGGTGGTGGTATTTGGTTTTTGGAGTCTTGGCTATACTCACCAAAGAGCAGGTACCACTCTTGGTTTCTATGGTAGGTATATTTGTTTACTTTTTTAGAAATAAAAAAATTGGTTTGTTTACTTTTTTAAGTGGTTTTTTAATTTTTGGATTGTTGGTTTTTATAGTCATACCTTCATTCTCAGAGACGGGAAGTCATTGGGCCTGGGATTGGTTTGGTAAAAGAGATAATGATGGGTTAGATACAGGTATTTTGGGATATGTTAGAAATATTGTTTTGTCAAAAGACGCACGAAATTATTACTATATGCTTTTAAGACCATTTGGTTTTTTGCCAATTTTGGGAATACCGATGTTGTTGATTTCTTTACCGGATTTGGTGATAAATTTATTAAGTCATCAGGCCCAGATGAGGGGTATTACCATGCACTATGATAGTGGGATGGTGGTTGGAGTTATATTGTCTTTAATTTTGGCATTTTGGTTGATTGAAAAAGTTGTAAAGAAAATTTTTCCGAAATTGACGATATTAAGCTTAGTTTTAGCTTCTGTTTGGCTTCTTTATTGGTCGGTTAAATCAAACTATTATTATAGTCCCTTACCGACAACTCCTAGTTTGTGGAAATGGATGTATGAGGTGACTGATGTAGAGGTAGAGTTTAAAGAAATTTTAGAGAGGATACCCAAAAATGCATCAACTACAGCTTCATCAGAGATTAGGCCTCATTTGACACACAGATTAGAATCTTACAATTTACCAAACGGGTTAGATAGTGATTATATAGCTATGACTTTAAGAAACAGAATTGTTGGTGACAATTTTGTAAAAGATTTTGAAAATAGCTCGATAGATAAATTAAATAATGATGAAAAATATGAGTTAATCTTTCAAAAAGGAGATTATTATTTGTTTAAAAAAAATGAATAAAAAGATTAAATATAGTGTAGTGGTACCGGTTTTTAACGAAGAGGGTAATGTAGCAAGTTTACACGCTGAAATTGTGGCTGAAATGAATAAACTAAAATCTAGCTATGAAATAATATTTGTTAACGATGCTTCCACAGATAATACTCTTGAAGTTTTGAAAAAACTATCCCCTATTACTGTGGTTGATCTTCGTAAAAATAGTGGTCAGAGCAGTGCTATGGATGCAGGTATAAAGCAAACTAGTGGAGAAATTATCATTACGATGGATGGTGATGGTCAAAATGATCCGGCAGATATTTCTAAACTTTTGGAAAAAATGAATCAGGGTTTTGATGTGGTTTGTGGATGGAGGAAAAATAGACAGGATTCATTTGAAAAAAAGTTCGTATCACAAGGCGCAAAGTTTTTGAGAAGGTTTTTTGTTGATGATGGTGTTCATGACTCTGGTTGTACTTTGAGGGTTTACAAAAAGTTATGTTTTGAAGGTTTAGATCTGTACGGAGAAATGCATCGGATGATACCAGCTCTAATGCGTTGGCGTGGTTTTAAAATTACAGAAGTAGAGGTCAATCATAGACCTAGAAAAAACGGGGTGACTAAATACACCTGGAGTAGAACATTTAAAGGTTTTGCTGATATGTTGGGAGTTTGGTTTTGGAGAAGGTATGAAAGTAGACCACTCCATTTGTTTGGAAGTTTGGGAGCACTAATGATGTTTGTGTCTATGATTGGTTTGGTTTTTTTAGCAATTGGAAGGCTGTTTTTTGGTTATTATTTGTCGGATAAAATCTGGCCAATGATTTTTTTGATGGGATTTTTATTTGGTTTTCAGGTGTTATCAACAGGGGTTTTAGCCGATTTAATTATAAAAAATAAAGAGAATAAAAATTATTACAATATCAAACAGGTTTTAAATCTATGAAATCAAAAAAAATATTAATCACAGGTGGGGCAGGTTATATAGGTAGCCATGCTGTTTTGGCTAGCCTGGAGAAGGGTTATCAGGTGGTAGTAGTGGATAATTTGTTTAGGGGTTATAAGCAAGTAATAGATGTGTTACAAAAAAAATTTGGTCAGGATAAATTAAGATTTTATCAAGTCGACTTGACCGATAAAAAAGCCCTAGATGAAGTATTTAGTAAAGAAAAACCTAGAGCTGTGATGCACTTTGGAGCTTTGTGTCTTGTGAATGAATCTATGGAAAAACCGGAACTTTATTTTAGAAATAATGTCTTGGGGACTTTGAATTTATTAGAGGCTATGGATGAGGTTGGCTGTAAAAACTTAGTTTTTTCCTCAACTTGTGCTATCTATGGAGAATCTACCTATTTGCCAGTAGACGAAAAACACCCTCAGTTCCCCACCAATCCATATGGTGAATCAAAGCTGATGGCGGAAAAGGAAATTGTTTGGTTTTCAAAATTAAAAAATTTAAACAGTGTAATTTTCAGGTATTTCAACGTAGCCGGAGCAAATATTGATGGTCTAATTGGAGATTCAAAGAAGCCTAGTCAGCTTTTAATTCAAAACGCAGTTCGTGGAGCTTTGAATATTGAAGAGTTTAAATTAACTTGCCCAAAGGTTGATACGAAGGATGGTACTCCGGTAAGGGATTATATAAATGTAGAAGATTTGGCTGATGTCCATATATTGGCTGTTGAATATTTATTGGGAGGAGGTGAAAGTGATGTCTTTAATTTAGGCACAGGTAAAGGAAAATCTATTTTAGAAATTATTGAAAAAGTAAAGCAAGTAACTGGAGTTAATTTTAATATTGGCAAATCTGAAGTCAGAAAAGGCGAGTATGCAGAAATTTATGCAGATATTTCAAAGGTGTCAAAAATTTTAAATTGGAAGCCAAAGCGAGGTATTAGAGAGAGTGTAGAAAGTCTGGTTAAGTGGTACAAAAACAAACCCAATGGTTGGCAATATTGACATAAATATGAACTGGTGGTAATATACAGTATTACTTCCAGTATAAATATATGAATAAAAATGATTTTATATTAAAATTATATAGTCTACCTCAGACTGTTTTTAGCACTAAGGAAATTGCTTTGATGTTTGCTGATGTTAGCTATGAAAACATTAAGGCTAGATTAAATTATTATGTTAAGACAGGTAGGTTATTAAGTCTATCTAGGGGCTTGTATGCAAAAAAAGATTTTAATATATATGAATTGGCAACCAAGATTTATACACCATCCTATATTAGTCTCGAGACGGTTTTAGCAGAAGCAGGAGTAGTTTTTCAGACATATGAGACTATTATGGTTATATCTTATGTAGATAGAGAAGTTGTTTTGAAGAATAATATAAAAATAAAATATAAAAGGATTTTAGAAAGAGTCTTATCTGATAAGACTGGTGTACTGGAAAAGAATAACTATTTTGTGGCAAGCATTGAAAGAGCTTTTTTAGATATCTTATATTTATATAAAAATTATCATTTTGATAATTTGTCCCCTATTAATTGGACAAAAGTATATGAAATTGCCCCAATATATAAGAGTAAAATTCTTTTTAAAAGACTAGACTCTTATTACAAATTAGCCAAAGACAATGTTTGATAAAGATAAACACAGATCGATTATGCTTAGGATTTTAAAAGATATTTATGCAAGTGGTATTGGTAAGTATCTTGGTTTTAAGGGAGGAACTATGGCTTATTTGTTTTATGAATTACCTAGAATGTCAGTTGATTTAGATTTTGATTTGCTAGATTCCGATAAAGAGGCTGAAATATTTGAAGAGTTAAAACAAATTTTGTTAAAGCACGGACAAATATTAGAATCGGTGGTTAAAAAATATACTTTATTTTTTTTAGTTGACTATGGATATTCTCAAAGAAAACTAAAAGTCGAAATTAGCCGGAGAGGGACAGGAACAAAATTTGTAGTCAAAAACTATATGGGTATATCGATGCTGGTTATGAATAAGACAGCTATGGTTGCCTGTAAATTGGTGGCATTGGTGGAGAGAAACAAATTTGCCAGTAGAGATGCGTTTGACATTAATTATTTTCTGAAAAAAGATTTTGAAATAGACAAGGAATTGGTTGAGCTAAGAACCGGGAAAAAGTTTACTAAAGTAGTAGAGGAAGCAAGGATCAGGATTGGCAAAATGAAGTCAAATGAAGTTATGTTTGGTTTAGGTGAGCTTTTGGATGAAAAAACAAAAGCCTATGTCAAAGAAAAGTTAATTGAAGATGTGATATTGGAACTAAAGATGTTGGAGTAAATATACCCCTAGAGAGGAATCAATTTGTTGCCATATTTGGCTGTCTATTTCCTTTATATAATCTTTATTTACCAAAAGATATTCGGTATCTGTTTCAAAATTTCGGTAAATTTTACCGGTATCAAAATAGAAGAGAGGAGATTCGTATGGTAGTTGGTAGACGGCAAGGCTGGTAATATTTGGATTGGCATTAGCTAAGTTTTTTATACCTTGGTTGTAATTGGTTCTAGTTTGGCTTTGTTTATATGTTTGAAAATTAATAAATAAAGTAATTAATAAAATAAATGAGAAAAGTGGTTTTTTATTTTTAAATAGATTTTCTACAGATAGAGATAAAAGTGTAATTGAGGGTATCCAAAAGGGGAAAATATACCACCAGACTTTGGATTTAGATAGGCTAAAAGGTATAAAGACTAAAAGTGCCCAGAAAACTAAGAAAATAGTTTGTTTGTCTAGGATTTTTTTTAGATTAATCAATATTAAGGGAAAAAGTATGGCTATTGGTGTCCAATAGCTTAGAGCATATTTTAGGTACCAGTAAATTGGGGCAATATTACCTTGTTGTCCCGATCCCCTACCAAAAGTATTAACCAAAAAATAGTTTTGGATAAATATATATCCAAATTTTTGATACATAAATAAATGCCAGGGTAGGATTACTAAAATTGACCAAAGTAGCCATGTAAAAAAATATTTAATTTTAATTTTGTTTAAAAGTAGGTAGAAAAATAGTAGTGGTGGTAGCCAAAAAAGGGCAAAAGATTTGGTTAAAAAGCCAAAGCTAAAAAATAGAGCTGAAAGATTATATTTCTTAACTATAAAGCAGTAGATTGATAGTAGACTTAAAAATAGTAATTGCATTTCGGCCACTCCTTGACTAGATAAAAAAGAGAAATCAGAAGTTGATGATAAAAGTATGATGGTTAAAAAAGGAACTAGCTTGTATTTAGGAAATATTTTTTTAATAATTTTAAAGATTAAGATAAGTGAGCTAAGAGCAAAGACTAAGGAAGGCAAGCGGGTAGTAAATTCAGATATGCCAAATAGTTTGTATGTTATGGCCAAGACAATAGTGTGTAGGGGTGGTTTCCAGAAATAAGGATGAAGGGGGTTGTCGTTTTCCAGAGTATATAAATTTATGTCTTGATAATCATCTGGTCCACCGGCCATGGGAATTAGCCAATTATTGGTTTTTAAAATATTTTTGGCAATTTCGGTGTATCTGGCCTCATCAAAATCATATAAAGCTTTTGAGAATATACCTTCCCAAAAAACAGACCGTAGAATTAGAAACAGGAAGAGAAAGATAAAAAATAGCTTGGTTTTGGAATTATTCATATTATATTTTTTCAATCAGTTTAACTTTAAAGTTGGCAAGGCAATCATAAGTTTTAATCAGCTGGTAATCCCCAAATAGGCTTAGTTCGTAAAATTCGGTTTGTTGGGGTGTAAAAGTGCCTGAGTCTTCAACTATAAGCATATGAGAAGCGGTATTTGGCTCTGTTTCTATTTCTTTTAAATTGCAACCTGATACTTTTAGTAGATAGCGGTGCTCGGGTCCATGGTGATATGGGTGTAAGTCAGATTGGACAGCAGAAAAGACGGGTTTGGCAAAATCAGTACAAATTTGTTGATAACAAGAGACAGTTTGCTGGTAAGTTCTAGGTGCAGGAGAAAAATATGAGCTTAAATTTGTTGGATTTAAAAAAGATATTAGTAGAAAGATAGTAAGGGGTATAAAAATTAGTTTTGGTAATAGAGAAATAGTGGCAAAGATGAGGACAAGAGGGGCAAAAATATAGTGAGCTTGGATATTTATTGGAGATATTAAAGTTAAAAAAGTAGTTAAGATAAATAACTGGAGAATAATTTTATGTTTTGATTTGGATTTGAGTAAACAAAAAGAAAATAACAATATAACTATTAAAATTACCAGGTTTATCCAAGATGTCTGAAAAGAGATTGTATATTTGGCTAGATTTTGGATTTGGTTTAAAAAACTAAAATTTGTTTGAGTTTCAACACCTTTGCTAAATAGACTTTTGGTTAGTAAAAAGCCATGTCTTAATTCAAAAAAAGCAGTTGGTAAGTTAAGAAGTGCTAAAGAAGAAAACAGGTAAAGTAATATTTTAAAAAAGTGCTTTTTGAAATAAAAAAAGGATAAGATGACAAAAGCTATTAGAAATGGTGCTATGGAAAAACTAAGTGAAACTGCTGTTGCTATTGATAAAGTCAGGATTATCAAATATTTATTGTTAAAACTCTTTTTGAGAAGGAGTAGACAAACGATTGATAAAAGCAAAAAAGGTGGAGTAAGGGATGGGTTCCAGATGTATCTGTTTTGGATTATAAATTGGGGGTGGATAGCAAAGAAAAAGAAGACGGACAGGATAATTTTTTGAATACTAGAATCTTTTTTAGATAGGTATAAAGAAAATATAAAAATAGAGATATAAATTAAAGCCGAGGTGTAGAGGGCATAAAGAGGGTTTTGATTGGTAAGTAAAAACAGAGGGTAGAGTATATAAAAATAGATGGCAGATTGATTGATGGGCAGCGCGCTGGTTTGAGGACCAAGAAGTGGAGGTTTACCGGTTAGCTTCCATTGTAGCAAGGTGTATGAGTCTCTGCCCATATCATTAAAAAAGAAAAAAGATTGATTTATTTTATAGAAACGAAAAAAGAGAAATAATAATATTAGGAAAATGGATATAAATAAAGTTTTTTTATTTTTCAATAGATTATTATAAATCAAAAATCTGTTATATTTATTTGTGGCAGATACTTACAAAGGTGAGGTCAAGGCAAAGATAATAGAGATTAGGTTTGCAAATTCTGGAATGGTGAGTTATGTGGCTAAAAAAACTGGAGATGGTGTATCAAAGGGTAATATTTTGGCAAGTTTAGATAAAAAGATTTTACAGCAACAGTTAGATTCAGAGCTTTTAGATTATGAAAAAGTACGAGCTGATTTTGAAGCTTATGGCCTTAAAGCCGGAGAGCCTAGTGATGATATGGGCAGGTTTTTAAAAAAGCAAAAACAAGCAAGTTTAGATTTAAGTGTTAAATCTGTGGAGTTGGCCAAAGCTAGACTTGATCAGGTAAATTTATTTTCTCCAGTAAGTGGAGTAATAATAGATGACAGCAATATTGTAGCTGGAGTGTATGTATCTCCGGCTTCATCGCCTTTTATAATACTGGACACTTCTTCTTTTTATTTTGAGTTTGAAATAGACCAAGCCGATTTAGTTAAATTTAAGCAGCCTGTAGATATGGAAATTGCTTTGCCACCTTTTGAAGAAAAATATTTGGGAAAAACCAAAACTATACTCCCCCACTCTTCCAAAAAGGCTGGTAAGTTTAGTGTAGTGGTGGATCTAGAAAAAATGGATGGTTTGATGATGGGGATGCTAGGAGAAGCTAAACTTGTCTAGTTCCGTTTGTAGATTTTGTTTAAAGTTTTT
>Ga0172375_10011334_pt1 | contig 11370 bp, 8 predicted proteins | sample LakKiv1m_FD_114537 | JGI IMG/M metagenome (GOLD analysis project Ga0172375, IMG submission 114537) | Freshwater microbial communities from Kabuno Bay, South-Kivu, Congo - kab_092012_11.1m | ecosystem: Environmental > Aquatic > Freshwater > Lake | place: Democratic Republic of the Congo... | reverse complement strand
TGGAATTTTACTTTAGCCCAAAAAAGAGCACAAGAATCAAATATACTTTGCCAAAACGGGATATTAATTTTAGGTCAAAACCATCTTATTAAAGCCCAAAAACATTATCAAATTGCGTCTCAGTATCTTGATACTTTAATTGACAAAATCGACACAAACTTTTTAGTGCAATTTAGAGATTCGACATTAAATTTACTCAATACTACTTGTAAATAAATCATTCCATGACAACTTTAAAAAAAATGGTTTTGTTAGCTATTTTAATCAGATTTCTAATAATTCCTTTTTTCTATCATCCTGATATTAAATCTCAACATTATCATTTTCAATTCCTATCAAAAGGTGTGCTTAATATTTATCAGTTTATATCTACGAATAAAAAAAATTTAGGATACAGCGATACATTCAACTACCTGCCACTAACTTACTATACATTTGGTAGCTTTCAGGCATTAATCAATCCCTTTTTAGGATCTGATTTTAATCTATGGTTAAATGATTGGGGGGAAACTAAAAACAATAATCCCAATATCAATTTTTATATGCTCATTCTTAAACTACCTTATTTAATCTTAGATATCAGCATCGCCTACCTTTTATTAAAAATTTATAAACAAATTGACTTATTTTATTTATGGTTATTTAATCCGATTTCAATCTATTTAATCTACATTTTAGGCAATTTTGATATCCTCCCTACATTTTTAATTATTCTTTCTTATTATTACCTGAAAAAGAATAAGCTTTCTTTATCCTATTTATCAATAGGAATTGCCATTGCTCTAAAAGTCTATCCAATTATATTTCTACCTTTTTTATTCTTTTATAAAAAAGAATATTTTTTTAAACACTTAAAATATATTTGGATTTCTTTCTTACCCTTAGTATTAACTATCATACCCTTTGTCTTCCAAAACAGTTTCCTAAATTCTTTTTTAGGCTCTGGATTAACTCAAAAAATACTAGAATATAAAGTTTACAATATTCCTTTATTTCCAGTAATATACACACTTATACTTTTACAGTATATCTTTTCAAAATCAAAATATAAATTCGAAATAGCTACCACTTTATGCTTTTTATTTTTTATTTCTTTACTAAACTTTCATCCTCAATGGATAATCTGGTTTTTTCCATTCGTGTTATTTATCTATACCAAGTCAAAACTTTCTAAAAAAATATTTTATATTTTATTTTTTCTGCTAAGCTTTTTATACATTTTTCTTATCAACGATAATTATCTATTCTGGGGTCATCTCGTCGCCATAGATCCAATTTTTGCTGATATTACCTCTCCATACAAACTTATTAAATTTAAATTAAATCAAAATCCTGACACCATTAGACTCTTAATTCACCAATTAATGTTATTTTTATCCGTTCTGGGATTCATTTCTTATGCCAAAAGAAAATAATTTCTTACTTCTTTTACTTGGACAAGTTTTTTACTTTATAAGTATCTTTGTTTTTATTCCAAGTTTAATCCTCAAAGAAAGACCAGGAATACAAAAGATAGATTATCAAAATTCTCTACCACTTGATTATAGTCATAGTTATAGCCAATCTTTTACCACAGATAGAGATAATATAAACTCATTTTCCATCCTTTTTAAAAACCCAAATTTAATTAGTAAAGATAAAGTATTACTGGAATTAAAAGATGGAAACCAGCAAACACTTACACAACTTTCTATTACTGGTACAGCCATAGGTGATCCAGATTGGATAAGGTTTAAATTTAATCCTTTAGATACAAAAAAGGGCGATATTCTATATATAAATGTAAGTTCTGATAGTCCTGGAAACCTACTTTATATAGTAGGAGATCATAAAAATAAAAGCATCAACTTCAAAACAACATACAAGGCTGATAGTTTAAAAAAATCATTTGAAAGTACAATTAATTACCAGCTTAAAAAGCTTAACTCAATGAATATATATTATTTTTATGCTTATACTTCACTTATATTACTTGTCAATATTTATTTATACAAATACCATGGTAACAAGAAAAGTTAAAATATATTTACTTTTAATATTACTTTTAGCATCATTTCTGAGATTATTTCTTCTAGATCGGATACCTGTTGGTATTAATGATGATGAACTAAATTTTATAATAAACGCAAAATCAATTTACTTTAATTTTTCTTTTCTCAAGGAAAAATCTTCACCACTTTCATTTTCAGAAGCATCTAGCTTGATATTTGCTCCAATTTTAGGTCCACTATCAACTAATCTTTTTACTGCCAAACTACCTTATGCATTAATAGGAGTCCTTTCTATATACTTTATTTTTCATTCAACATTAAATCTAACTAATAATCCCAATTTATCTCTACTTACATCGTTAGTTGCTTCCTTAAACCCCTGGAGCATTTACACTAGTCGAACAGCCTTCGATGCTCCTATTGCAATTTTTTTCTTTATCCTTTGTTTTTATTTAATGACCACCAAAAAATCAAAATATATTTTATTATCGACGATACCAGGGTTTCTAGCTTTTAATTCTTATATCGGTACTAAAATACTCTATTTTCCTTTTATTTTTATCACATCTACTTTTATTAACAAACTTACTAATAAAAAGTTTATAAAATTATTTACCATCGTTACGATATTTTCTTTATTTGTCACTCTTCATTTTATAATCTCATTACCAAATCAAAATATAGGTAATCGTCTTTCGGAACTATGGACACCTAACTCTCTTAAGATAATATCTCAAGTTAATGATGAAAGGCGTCAGTCATTACAACCTCCAATTAGATTATTTACTAATAAATACACTATTTATTTTAGGAACTTTTTAGAAAAATATTTAAATAATTTTTCACCCAATATTCTTTTCTTAAAAGGAGATTCAACTTATACAGGTTCACTCTGGATACACGGATATTTGTATTATATTGATGCATTTTTAATAGTATTGGGAATAATTTTTCTTTTTAAAAAAAATCGATTTTTTCTTTTTCTATTATTATCACTTATAATAATATCTCCCATTCCTGAAGCAATTAGATCAGATTTACTTCCTGCTTATGTTTTTCATTCATCCTTACAATACCCATTTATTCTAGTACTTATTGGAAGTGGTATGTATTTTATTTTCGAATTATCAAATAAATTTAAACTTACTTTAATGTTAATTTATATATTAAGTGTTTTAAATTTTCTAAACATCTACTTTTTAAAATCTCCGGTTTACCAGCCTGAAAGTTTTGCGTTTAGTCGCCGGCTAGCTAGTAAATACATTTCTCTAGAAGAAATGAACAATCCTAACGACATATATTTTCTAACTAAAGAACCAGAAACAATGTTTAGAACTTACCTTTTTTTTAATAAACACTTTCTTAAAGAAAACTTTACAAAAATTAAACACGAATATATCGTTAATAACGAATCATTTAAATTTAATAATATTCACTTTATAAAAGATGTCTCACAACTACCCGCCAGTACTGATTATGTCTTAATTGCTGATACTTATAATTTTATTTTTGATACACCACCGTCTTTGTTTATTACCCAGCTCTCCGACGCAGGTAAAGTTTACTCAATTTATAATAGTTCAACTTGTCTTGATATCTCCAACAAAACTTATACAGACAATTTAAATATCCACGATTTAGCTATAGAAAACTTGTCACAAATAGATTTTTGTAACAAGTTTATAACTATATAAAATATGTAAACATGAAAAATATAAAATTAAAAAATAAACAATTCTTTTGGATAATTGTAGTAATAATTATCAGTTTTTTCTCATTTAATTCCTTACTCAGGCAAGGTTACATCCCCATGCATGATGATATGCAGCCAATAAGATTGCAACAACTCGATAAATGTATCAAAGATGGCCAAATCCCTTGTCGTTGGACAGCTGATCTTGGTTATGGTTATGGATATCCTATGTTTATCTTCTATTCACCCTTAGTTTATTATTTTATGGAAATATTTCATCTTGTAGGCTTTTCACTACTAACTTCAATAAAAATTGGCTTTATTTTTAGTTTTATATTCTCTGCTATAACAATGTTTATTTTTGTAAAATCGATTTGGGGGAATTTGGCTGGACTTGTTTCTTCTGCTTTTTATGTTTATGCACCCTTTCGAGCATCTGATGTATACAGTCGAGGAGCAGTCGGTGAGTTCTGGGCGCTTGGTTTTTTTCCATTAATCCTTTGGGCTATTTTAAATTTAATTAAAAAACCGGATCACAAAAGGAATAGTTTATATTTATCAATTTCAGTTGCTGGATTACTTATTACTCATAATTTATCTTCTGTTGCTTTTTTCCCTATAGCTTTAATTTGGACTTTTATCCTACTCTTTCATTACAAAAAGTGGAAAATTTTTCATAAGTTATTATTCAGTATTGTAATAGCAGGTTTTTTATCCTCTTTTTACACTATTCCTTTAGTATTTGAAAAATCTTTTGTCCACCTAGATAGTATGATTTCAGGTTATTTTAATTATTTAGCCCACTTTACCTCAATAGGACAACTCTTTTTTAGAGGGCACTGGGGATTTGGTAGTAGCGAACTTGGACCAAATGATGATCTTTCCTTTAGTATTGGAGTTCTTCATTACCTTAGTTTACTTAGCACTCTAATTTTATCCATAAAATATCGCATTTTTAAAAAAAACAACTTAACTAAGCTTATTATTATTTTTTTTAGTTTTGTTTTTGTTTTCTCATCTTTTCTTACACATTCCAGATCAGCCTTTATTTGGAAAATATTTTCATTTTTAAAATATTTCCAATTTCCTTGGCGCTTTCTTACTATCACTATGTTGTCAACCTCAGTTCTAGCCGCTTTTCCCATTTTTTTATTAAAACACCAAAAGAAACATGCCTTTATCTATACTTCAATTTTAATTTTTTTAGTAATTTATTTTAATAGCCGTTTATTCAGGCCATCATCATATATTCAAATTAATGATCAGCAAAAATTATCAGGTGAAAATCTAGAATACCAAATAACTGCTAGTATTTACGATTATTTACCAATTTTTGCAAACCAACCTCCGTCAGCAAAAGCACCAGAAACACCTCAACTTATCAAGGGTAGTGCCCAAATTATTAACTTTCAAAAAGGCTCAAATTGGCAAAAAGGCAGTCTGGTTGCAGATCAAGACAGTACAATACAGCTACCCTCTTTTTATTATCCAGGATTTAAACTCTGGATAAATGATCAAATTTCCGATTTAACTTATGATAATAATCTAGGGATTATTACTTTTCAAATACCAAAAGGAAATCATCATTTTTATCTAAAGCTAACTAATACCCCAGATCGTATTGTTGGCGATATATTAACCATTATTGGTATACTTATGCTGGCATTATATGTATAAAACAAAAATAGTTTTCTTTCTTATTTTTCTATTTATATTATCTTTTTATTCTACTTCATTACCCTTATCTACTACTATTCTTAGACAAACCGAACAATGCTTTTTGGATGGTCAAATCCCCTGTATTTTTTTATCAGACATAAACAACGGCTTTGCTTATCCATTTTTTCTTAATCAAACACCTATGCCTTATTATTTTGCACTTAATTTTCGCTTAATTGGTTTTAATTATTCTCTAAGCCTTATTGTTTCATCAGTAATAGTTCTATTAGCTTCAATATACCTTTTTAGGAAGACGTTTTTTCAAAAAAACAGTTATCAATCAATTTTTATATCTATTTTAATTAGCCTTATTTTCTTTTACTTTTCTAACCTTAATCTTCTTTTAGGATTTTGCTTACTTATTTTACTTAATACGTCAAAACCATACCTTTCTGCGCTAACAATTTGCTTTATTATCATTGCTAGTTCTAAACCAATACTCATCCCCATAGTCATTTTTATAATACTAGCCATGATATTTTTGTTTAAAAATAAAACTAGTCAATTATGGCTTTATACCTTTTTTGGAATTATACTTTCATCTTTTTATCTTGTACCGGCTTTTTTTAATAAAATTCCAAGTCTACCTGCAGATATTTTAAAAAACGACAATACTTTAAAGCCTGTTTTAATAACTGGCAATGCAGATATTTCTGAGTACAGAAAAAGATCCAATTTTTGGCGTTTTACTGTCAATACAATTGGTGATCAAAATAGTCTTATATCAATTCCAGTTGTTTTCTATGATAGTTGGACCTATTTTATTGACCAAGTAGAAACTATTCCATACAATCCAGAACAACTTAAGCCTGTCTATTTGTCTATTCCACCAGGAAAACACACTGTAACAGCATTTTTTAAAGGAAATAGGTTAAATTTCATAAGCAATACCTTAAGTTTAATTTCTCTAATCTCCATCTTTGTTATAACTTTTCCTAAACATGTTGATAAATTTTCTTAAAAAGAATGTTTTATTAATCTTAATATTCATAGCATCTCTATGGCAGGGGAGATATCTTTTTAATTCAGGTTTTTATACATTTTCCGACGAGTCACATCTAGCCAATCTACATCAAATGGTACAATCTTTAAAATCTGGACAATTTCCACCCAGATGGGCTCCAAATTTTAGCTACAATTTTGGCCATCCATTCTTTATTTTTTATTACTTACTACCTTTCTTTGTGGCTAGTTTTTTTAATATTTTCTTTAATTTTAGTCTAATTTGGTCTCTTAAAATAACATTTTTTATATCAATTCTTGGCTCTGGACTGGCAATGTATTTTCTATCACGTCAGTTTTTTACAAAACTTATCTCTTTTAGCCTAACTATTATTTATCTTTTCACACCATATAGAGCTGTTGATCTCTATGTCAGAGGGGCTGTCGGAGAAATGTATGGATTTCTCTTAATGCCACTAGTTTTACTTAGTTTTATACTTTTAATTAAAAACACTCAAAAAAAATATTTGATCTTCGCAATCACCACTTTATTTTTTCTTATTGTTTCTCATAATCTTACTCTTATACTATTTTTCCCAGTCCTTATATTTTTGTCAATATCACTTATACTTTCTCTTCATTCGAGTAAGCATAAAAGACTTAAATCCTTTTTTAGACTAGTCACTGCAATTGGTATAAGCTTATTTTTTTCCGCTTTTTATCTAATACCAGTAATATTTGAAAAAAGATATCTCCAAGCTGGTACACCATTTAATCCCATTGATCATTTTCCCTTTATAAAACAACTAATTTTACCTTATTGGGGATATGGAGCTTCGGTATGGGGACCAACCGATCAACTTTCATTTAATATAGGCATTGCCAATCTTATTGGAGTTATTTTTATTTGTATTCTTTTTATATTTTTTAAAACCAATAAATTTATAAAATTTATTGGCAGTCTCTTAATTTGTTTCTTTGCTAGTGTCTTCATGATGAACATTCGTTCTTATTTTGTCTGGCAAATAATCCCCATAGCGTCTTATATTCAATTTCCTTGGCGCTTTCTAATTTTAACAACCTTCTTAACCCCTTTACTAATTGGCTTTATCTCATACAAAAAACAGCTATTTTCAATTCCTCTTGTCCTAGCATTAATATCAATTCTTACTACCGTTACTTACTTTAAACCTCATACAATATTAAATGTTGACGATAACTATTTTTTAAACCGTTTTTTCATCAATCAAAACAGTCAACAAGATATCTCGCTTTTATCAGACGTCTATCATCTTAATTCAGAAGATTACTTACCTCTTACCATATGGACCAAAAAAAGACCTCTTAGTCTTCCAGAAAAAATTGAAGCAGACCCTAATATTTCTTTGTCAAACATTAACTACCTTTCAGATATATCATATAGTTTTGACACTATCTCAACCACATCTGCTACCTTAAAAATTAATAATTATTATTATCCAGGTTGGCAAGCTACAATAAATCAAAAACCAGCTACAGTTTTTCCAATTGACGATATAGGTAGAATTGGTCTTGACATACCTTCTGGCCAAAACCACATCACCATAAATTTTAGAAAAACACCTCTTCGCCTTTTTGCTGACACCATTTCATTAGTTTCAATTGCTTTATTTAGTTTCTATATGCTTCGTGAAAAACAAACATAAGATTATTTTTATTCTTATTTTCTTATTATCTCTAATTTCTAGATTATGGAAATTAGCCTCATTTCCAATTAGTTTGAATTGGGACGAGATCAGCCACGGATACAATGCTTATAGTCTTTTAAAAACAGGTCAGGATCAATGGTCAAAACCTTGGCCAATATTTAACTTTCGTGCTTACGGTGATTACCCTACTACCCTCAACATGTATTTATCTATACTTCCAATCGCTCTTTTTGGTCTTAATCCATGGTCAGTTAGAATAGTTTCTGCACTTTGCGGTATAGGAACGGTATTAACTTCTTATTTTTTAGGTAAACAATTATTCAAAAACAGAAAATCTTCTTTGTTGCTTATGTTTTTAGTCTCAATCTCACCATGGACATTTTTCCCATCCAGAGCAGTATTTCAATCAACAGTTGCCCAATTTTTTCTTCAGCTGGGAATTCTTTTTTTATTAAAATCAGTTAAAAAAATTAAAAATTTTCCTATCGGTCTTTTTTTCTCTGCTATTTCAACCTATGCCTACCACAACACCAGGATTATAGCACCATTGTTAGTTTTTACCTTTGTCATAATTTACTTTAATAAGCTAAAATCACAGTTATTAAGAAATAAAAAATTATTCTTTTTAATCCTAGTTATTGTCCTATTTTTACTTATTCCTCAAACTGTTAACATCTTTCAAAAAGAAGCTCAAGCCCGAAGCCGATGGGTGTTTATCATTAATCCCAACTCGATTTATCAAATTGAAGAAAAGAGAAATACCTTTCAAGGTAGTCCTTTGGTTGCTAAATTAATTTACAATCGCTATAGTCTCTTTTTTTCAACCGTACTAAAAAATTATCTCGGCTTTATTAATCCAAAAATCTTATTTTTTGATAGTACCCAAAATCATCAATTCAATATTCCTAAAACTGGAATTTTATATTTAACCACCTTACCTTTTTTCTATCTTGGATTTCTTCATTATATAAAAAAGTCTTTTAAAGGTGATTGCTTATCTATTTTTATTCTCGCTTGGTTTATCTTAGGTTTAATACCTGCAGTTATTACTACTGGTGATTTTCCAATAATTAGAGCTGTCACCATTCTTCCAGTCCCATTTATTTTCGTTAGTCAATCTTTTTTTACTCTTTTATCTAAAATAAGCTTAAATAAATATCGACAGTTACTAACTGTGCTTTTTATTTTTATTTTACTTTTTCACTTTGTACTTTATCTTAATAAGTATTTTAAACAATACTCTATCGATCAGGCTTATTCATGGCAGTATGGTTACAAACAAGCTGTGAATTACATAAAAAATAATTATAATAACTTTGATCAAATTGTTTTTACCAAAAAATATGGAGAACCACATGAGTTTATTTTATTTTATTGGCCTTGGCCACCATCTGATTACCAAAACGATCCAAATAAAATCTGGGATTATCATGACAACTGGTATTGGGTAGATAGTTTTGACAAATTTTTATTTGTTAATGATTGGGAAATAAAAGAGCTTTTATTAAATTCAAAAACATTATTGATCACTAGTCCAAATAATTATCCTGTACAAGGTAAAATTATTGAGACAATTTATTATCCAAATAATCAACCTATTTTTGATATTGTTTTATATGAATAAAAAAATAATTTTAATTACACTTTTATCTTTTTTAATCAGAATCTATTTATTTAACTATCAACCTCTACTTTGGGACGAAGCTTCTCTAGGCTACAATGCTTATTCAATTTTAAAAACTGGTAAAGATGAATACGGAATGTTTTTACCACTAATTTTTAAATCATTTGGAGACTATAAACCCGGTCTTTATATTTATCTAACAGTACCTTTTATTTTTTTATTTGGACTAAATACACTTTCAGTCAGACTACCGTCTATTATTCTTGGTTCACTTTCACCATATCTACTTTATTTACTAATAACAATCATCAATCCCAAAAAGAAGAAACTTGGTTTATTGTCAGCCCTATTACTTTCTATTACTCCTTTTCATATTCACTTTAGTCGTCAAGCATGGGAAACAAATATTTTTACTTTTCAAATTATCTCAGGTACTTACTTTTTCTTTAAGTTCATTAAATCACAAAAAGCTAGGCATATTTTTTTCTCTGCAATAATCTTTGGATTGTCTCTTTATACCTATCAATCAGCCAAAATGATATCTTTTTTCTTTATATTATTTCTTTTTCTTTCAAACATAAAATTTATAATTAAAAATTATAAAACTTTCCTAACATATTTTGTATTTCCCTTATTTATTTTCTCCATATTTATTGTTAGCCGACTTTTAACGGCATCTGACTCAAACAGGCTTAAAGTCCTAAGTATTTTTTCTTACCCCAGAACGGATTCCCAAAACAATCAACTCATATCGTACTCATCACCATTCCAATATAAACTTTTTAACAACAACACTATATTTTTTACTCGCTATATTTTTCAAAAATATTTTAACCACTTATCTCCATACTTTTTATTTTTTAAAGGTGATTGGTCAAATCCCAGACATTCAGCTATCTACACGGGTATATTACTATTACCATCAATAATTTTTCTTCCTTTAGGCCTTATTTCAATTAAAACTAAATCTAAAATTAATGTATTTTTTTTATTCTGGCTATTAATTGCACCAATACCTTCAGCTTTAACCAGAGATTCAATTACGGCTGTCAGATCAGCAAGTCTAGCCATTCCATTAACATATTTTACTTCCCAAGGATTAATTTATTTTTACTCAAAGATATCTAAGTATAAAAATATTTTAATCTTTTTAACAATTGTCGGATATTTTCTATCGTTCTTTTACTATAGAGATTTATATTTCAACCATACTGTCAAAACTCATCCTTCTGATTACCTATATGGATATAAACAGGCAGTAGAATATATAAATAAAAATAAATCAAATTATAAAAATATTTACTTATCGGACTTTTATGGTCAGCCATACATTTTTTATCTATTTTTTAGCCAATATCCACCCCAGCAATATCAAAAAAACGCTAAACTAGTCTCAGACTCCGTAGATGTTGGTAAAATTGAAAATATTGATTATATATTTTTCCAAACTCATCAATTTTTACCAGACCAAATAGATGATTTAACCATATATTCAAAAGATGAAATTCTACGACAACAACTAGATAAACTTGAAAATTTTGATAGTCTTTTTGACCCTATAGGTGTTATAAATAATCAAGCTCAATTCTATGCTTATCCAAAAAATTAAGTTTAATATTCCTATTTTAATAATTCTAACTATTTCCTTATTTTTAAGATCCTTTAAACTTTCATCCACTCCACCTATAAACTCAGACGAAGCAGCCCTAGCTT
>Ga0172375_10011332_pt1 | contig 11370 bp, 5 predicted proteins | sample LakKiv1m_FD_114537 | JGI IMG/M metagenome (GOLD analysis project Ga0172375, IMG submission 114537) | Freshwater microbial communities from Kabuno Bay, South-Kivu, Congo - kab_092012_11.1m | ecosystem: Environmental > Aquatic > Freshwater > Lake | place: Democratic Republic of the Congo... | reverse complement strand
GTCCAGACAGGACATACCCATGCATGGGTCCGGAAACAAACACTGGAACCTGTATAGGAATTTCACCCTCGCGTGTCCAGACAGGACATACCCATGCATGGGTCCGGAAACTCGAAGGGGATGCCGACGGCGGACAGTTCATAAGTCCAGACAGGACATACCCATGCATGGGTCCGGAAACTAGAAGCAAGAATCATGCTGTAGGGGGATTGAGTCCAGACAGGACATACCCATGCATGGGTCCGGAAACAACGGCAAACAACTCTTTACAGACGCTTCAAGTCCAGACAGGACATACCCATGCATGGGTCCGGAAACCGTAGACTCCGTCAATGTGACGGGGCGACAGTCCAGACAGGACATACCCATGCATGGGTCCGGAAACTTAAACACCTGATCTTCAACATCTGCCTTTGTGGTCCAGACAGGACATACCCATGCATGGGTCCGGAAACTTTCACTCTCCTCTAGAAATTGCTTTCTTTTTTGTCCAGACAGGACATACCCATGCATGGGTCCGGAAACTTGCACTTCTCCCTGATTGTCTCTGAGATGTATGTCCAGACAGGACATACCCATGCATGGGTCCGGAAACAAAAAACCTTACAGCGAGAGGGGGGTTATTTTGTCCAGACAGGACATACCCATGCATGGGGGCACAAAAAAAGCGTCAGTCTTTCGACTGGCGCTTTTTTTATCGTCTGCATTCTGGCGTGTCAGACCCGGCGGGCAGCGCAATTCAAACCGAGTTACTCCCTGCACTGGTGATAGCATGCCGGCTCAATGACGCCGCTCTCCCTGCAGTTCCGGGCTATGCTGCGCCAGTGCGAGAGTCGTCTTCAAAGTATGCCGACTGGTATCGACTGCACGTTTTCCGTCAGGGGAAGAGCCTGCTGAGTCAGGCAGATTATACCGCCATGGGCGATCTGCATATTCAGATTCTGCAATACCTGAAAGTGTCGGACATCGTGTTTGTCGGGCGACGCCGTTTTCTTGAACTCCAGCGGATAAAGAACACCGTCTTTAACTATGAGCAGATCAATCTCTTTCTGATCCTTGTCCCTGTAATAATAGAATGGCGCGTGCTGTCCATTATGCCAGTAGCTTTTTAACAGCTCGGACATTATCCAGGTTTCCAGTATCGCTCCCGACATGGCGCCTGCCTCAAGAGTTTCAGGACTCGACCATTCCGTAAGGTAAGAAACCAGTCCTGTGTCGAGGAAATACAGCTTGGGCGTTTTTACCAGACGCTTGGTCAGGTTGCTGTGGTATGGCTCCAGCAGGTACAGAACACCCGAAGTCTGAAGAATGGAAAGCCAGCTCTTTGCGGTATTTACAGCAACATCTGCGTCGCGCGCCAGGGCGGTCAGATTCAGCATCTGGCCGGTGCGGGCTGCGGCTGCGCGCAGAAAACGCAGAAAGCTCATTTCGTCCCCGACTCTTGCCAGATCTCTGATATCGCGCTGCAGGTAAGTCTGAACATAGGAGCTGTAAAAGAGATTATGGTCCAGACTGCCGTTCAATGCTATGGCCGGGTAGCTTCCGCGCCAGATCAGGCGATAGAGGTCTTTGAGCGAAAGCAAGTCTGCGGCTTTCATTCGCTTTTTTATTTCCTCCGGAACCGGCAGGAAAGGCAGGTTGTTTTCTCCTCGCCTGGACATTTCAGAATATGAAAGACCCATCATTTGAATGATACCGACTCTGCCGGCCAGAGACTCCGAGACGCCTTTCATAAGGTGGAACTGCTGTGATCCGGTAAGCCAGAAAAGCCCGGCATTGTGAGTTCTGTCCACCTGCAATTTTATGTAAGGCAGAAGTTCCGGCGCGTACTGAATTTCATCCAGAAGCAGAGGCGGTTGAAAGCGCTGGAAGAACAGCGCCGGATCATCTTTTGCCAGACTGAGAACCAGCGGATCATCCAGCGTTACACAGGTTCGCTTTTTCTCGGCAAGTTCGTTCAGAAGAGTGGTTTTCCCGACTTGCCGCGCGCCGCTCAACAGGATAACAGGGAACTGTTTTGAAATTTTCCGTATGCAGGCTTCCAGCGTTCTATGATAATACATGACCACCCTCCGTCCATAATGCAATATGAATGCATATTGGACGATTTGGGTTGTTTTGTCAAGGATAAACCGGAAGCAGAACACCTGCCAGCCTGACTCATTAGACCCGGCGGGCGGCGCGATTCGGCTTCATCCTCCGGCGCTGCTCCGGGGAGGCTTCACAGGCATAAAATGTCCTGAACATGAGATAGAAAAGTCGCGCGTTCCGGGCGGGCCGTCGTGCAGAATTTGTCCCAATTTGTCCCAAGGCAACAAAAAAGGACTTACGAGAATCTCGTAAGTCCTTGATATTACTGGTACGCCCTACGGGATTTGAACCCATAACCTCTTGATCCGTAGTCAAGTGCTCTATCCAGTTGAGCTAAGGGCGCGCCTTTTATTTTCAGTCATTTAATTGCAAAGAACTGCTTAACGGTGGCATAGACTAATGCAGGACGGCTTCATATGTCAAGTAAAGTTTTCCAGACGATTCCACTTTCTTTCTCATAAGGGCTTATCTCCAAATAAGGCATTCAGATCCGGCTATAAATCCGTACCGATTCCGGTGCTGATTTTTACTTATGATATTTGATCCTTAACCAAAAATAAACTAATCTAACGCTAATCGAATATTGTTAGCCCTGATCCGGCTAAGAATTACGCACGTAAAGCAACGGCTTTATTTATACATCGTCGGCAATTGATGTTTATAAGCCTTTACAGGATTGACCATATTTATAACCGATTTTTCAGAAAGGGATCTGGTATGAAAACCCGGGCTGTCTGGCTTCTGATGTTTCTTGTGTTCTCTGTGCTTTCTGTCGCCTGTGCTGTGACAGACGATAGCGATGCCCTCGATGGCGATGCAGACACCACTGGTGATGAAGACACCCCCGGAGACGGTGACCTCGATGGTGATGTCGACGGGGACGGCCCGGAAGCAGAAGAAGATGGCGACGTAATTGAGGGAGAAGGAGAGGGCGCTCTGGACTTGAGCGTAGCTCTGGCGGAGGGTGAAACCCGCGTCGGACAGATCACGCGCGAGGAAGAGTTGATTGGCGGACCGATGGCCAAGGCCAGGATCGGCGATTATAAGATCTACAATTCGCGCATCCGCTTAATTGTTGAAGGTCTGCGTACTTCCGATGGCTGGGGCGTTTTCGGTGGCACTATCGCCGATGCCGATATCGTTCGACCGGAAGGTGAAGATGGTGAAAGCCTTTTCAGCGAATATTTCTATGGTTACGGGCTGAGAGTACAGAACCCGGAAACTGTCGAAGTGGTAAATGACGGCACCAACGGCGAAGCGGCTGTTCTCAGATTTGTCGGACCGGACGCAAACCTGCCTTTTGCCGAAACATCTTTCTCGCAGATCCTTGTTCCGACCGAATTGAACACCAATATAACCGTTGAATATGTCCTGCCGCCGGACTCGGATATTCTGGAAATCCACAGTTCCTTGGAGTGGACAGGCGAAGACAAAATAGATCTGGATAACATACTTCAGATTTTCATCATGGGTGACGGCCTTAAGAACTATAAAGTTGGTCCGGGTTTCAACAAGAGCGGACACAGCGGCCCGACTGATATATATATTACCGCCGGTAGAAAACTTTCTTACGGTTTCTTCTGCGACGACGGAGAGATCCGTCAGATGTTCAATTACGAAGGCATCAATTTCTACATATCCGACAAACGCGAGATAAGACCAGGCGAAACCGTCACATTTGTTCGTTATGTGGCGATTACCGAAGGCGGTGTTGATCCAGTGCTGCGTGTATACAACAGCTTCAAGGAAACGACTGGTCTTGGAAAAATTCATGGTGTTGTGACTGCATCGGACGGCTCGACACCGGTAGCAGGTGCACGCGTTCACGTTCTGGACAACAGCCTGGATGAAGGCAAAAATTATATCAACCAGGCCATATCCGGCGTAGATGGAACTTATGAACTGGAACTGCCTGTCGGAGATTACACGCTGATTCCTTACATCGACGGCAGTGGTCTTTCTGAGGGTGAAGCTGTAAGTGTCGCAGAAGGTGAAGACCTGGAACAGAATCTGTCTCTGCTGCCTGTGGCGCTGCTCAATTACAGCGTAACCGATCAGGATGGTCAGGCTCTGCCTTGCAAGATTTTTGCAGACCGCGCCGAAGGCCAGATTGTGACTCCAGACACTTTCGGTGAATTCTCTTGGCATACCAGCCATCAATGGGTAGTACATTCCGAGAGCGGGGCAGGTTCTATTATTCTCCCTCCCGGCGAATATACCATAACGGCTTCGCGTGGTTACGAATACGATGCCGTTTCGCAGGGTATTACGCTGGCTGCAGATGATGATAAAGACTTCAATGCTGTGCTTACTCGTGTAGTTGACACCACCGGCTTTATTTCCAGTGATTTCCATATTCATACACAGGCCAGCCCCGACAGCGACGTTATGTACGCAGATCGCGTTCGCTCTACCGTTTCCGAGGGCATCGAAATGCCCATAGCGACCGATCATGACATCATCATTGACTGGACTCCGACGGCTGAAACTCTGGGTGTAACCGGCTGGATGCATCCGGTAGTAGGAATGGAAATTACTACATACACTTACGGTCATTTCAACGCCTGGCCGCTGATTCTCGATCCGACAATGCCGAACAACGGTGCTTTCACCTGGTACTACAAGTCGGCCCCAGATCTTTTCGCAGAAGTTGCGGAATACTCGACCCATCCGATTCTGCATGTCTGCCACCCCAGCGCAGCGGCCATCGGCGGATATTTCAGTTCGGTAAGATACGATGCTGAAACCGGCGAGGCCGTTGATGTGGACAACTGGTCTACACAATTCGACAGCATTGAAATCATAAACGGCGGTGATCTCACCGCCGCGCAGGAAAGCACTATGCCGGCCTGGTATTCATTCCTTAACCGCGGATATCGTTTCGCCGGAACGGCAGGATCCGACACGCACAAGCTGACCAACGAAGTAGGCGGAGTAAGAAACTGGATCGCCAGCGATACTGACGACCCGGCGCTCCTCGACCCGTCCCAGATGGCGGAAAACGTGCGTGCCCAGAAGCTTATTGTCAGCACCGGTCCTTTCGTAAACTTCTCGATTGGCGAGGCTGGACTGGGTGAGGTAACCACAGATGATGACGGTACAGTGACTCTTAATGTCCGGGTACAGGCTCCGCTTTTTATGGAAGTCAAGCGTATGACGGTAATCGGCAACGGTGAAATAGTGTCGGAACTGGATATCAGCGCTATGGCTGATGAGGAAAATCCGGTGCTGCGCTATGACTCATCCATTGATGTCACGCCGGCTGTCGATACCTGGTATATCGTAATTGTAGAAGGCGACAACGGCTTCAACCCGGTCAGCGGTAAACGTCCCTTTGCCTTTACCAACCCGATCTATGTCGATGTTGACGGCAACTCGGAATTCGATGCTCCGCTGGCTTCTGATTAAGAATTAGAAAATTAGAATAAATAACTGCCCTGAAGAGAGATTTTCAGGGCAGTTTGTTTTATACAAAAACAGATCTCTGAATTTTCTGTGCTTGTCTGTATCTGTTTATATGTAATATAAAAACTGTTCTGATTTGATCTTATGGAGAGAAACATGCTTTTTCATTCACGTCTGATTTTCTTTTTTGTATTGGTTATTATAAGTATTATTGCTCTGTTGGCCTGCAACGGCTCGGAAGATTCCGATAATGTTGACGGCGATAGTGATTCATCAGAAAAAAGCGATGAGGACTTTTCTGAATCAGATGATGCAGGCGAATCGGATGAGGACAATGATTTGATTCAGGAGATAGATGGCGACACTGACGCTGAAAAATCCGGAGAAGGAATCAACGAGACTGATATGGATAGTGAGAATGCCTTCAACCCAGATGCCATGTACGCTGCTCTATCTCCAAGTGACGGTCCGGATTTGCAGCATCGACTGGGGGTGGCCTCTCAAATGAGTCAGAGTGTTGGTGACAATCTGGATCGCAACTTTGAGTATTCTGTTTATAAAGATCTGAACGAATCCGGCGGGTCGGTCGGTATGCGTAATGGCATGGACTGGAATTCCATTGAATCGGTAGAGGGTCAGTGGCAGCCTGAAGGTCTTGATATATATGTCAACATGGCTGCTGAAAATGGTGTCACACTGGTTGGCCCTCTGGATTATGCGGCAAACTGGGCTATTACCGATGATGATCTAGGCACACTTGATCCTCAGGACTTCGCTAATTATGCCGCTTATGTTTCCGGTCGTTATTGCGATACTGTAAAAATGTATGAAATCTGGAACGAAGAAAACATATATCCATTCTGGCGGCCTGAACCCGATGCTGAGCATTACGGAGAGATTCTTAAAGCGGCCTATACGGCAATCAAGGATGCCTGTCCGGATGCTGTGGTCTCAATTGGCGGACTCTGTTCTATGACAGTCGGTAATTTTACGCATCCACGATGGGAGTTTCTTGATAAGCTTTACGCCGCTCACCCCGACATCTGTGAATATTTCGATACTTTGGCGTTGCATCCTTATACTTTTGCTCAGGCCTACTCGCCAGAGCGAGACTACGCCATGGGTGATCTTACTTTTCAGAGCCAGACTCTTGATACTGCTCTGGCTCGTGAAAAGCTTGCAAATATGGGTTGTCCGGGTCGCGATTTGTGGTTTACAGAATTCGGCTGGCCTTCCTACAACATAAGCCAGGACGCCCAGGCGCGCTTTCTGGCTCGTTCGGTGCTTATTGCAATGAAGGACGACGTGCGAGGTATGTACTGGTATACATTCTACGACTTTGAGCCTGACCCTGAAGCCGCTCTGCCGCAGGAAAAACATTTCGGCCTGTACGAATGGCCAGGCAAGGACGGAACCAATCGTACGCCCAAACCTTCGTTCAAAGCCTTTAAGGGCTTATGGACTGTGCTTGGTAAAACTCGTTTTGCCGGTGATCTTTCGAGCACTCTTGAACTTCCGAATGATGTGTACGTTTATGCCTTCATGGACGAAGAGAACAACCTGACTCTGGCGCTATGGGATGGTCGTGAAGATCCGGATGGTGTATTCGGCGACGGTCAGGAGAGCAATCCAGAAACTACTTATGAATTGAATCTTCCTCTGCCAAGCTGGTTTTCGACCGTGAGGCGTTTTGACCAGGAGGGCAACGAGATCGAACAGGCTGTCCCACAGGATGGAATTGCCGTGTTAACGCTGACAGTGGAAGTACAGTACCTTAAAATAAATCGCTGAAAACAGAGATACAATGTTTACATAAGAAAAGCCTGGACACAGTCAGGTGTCCGGGCTTTTGCATGTCTTCTGATTGGTGTCTGTAATTACTTCTGCATTTCGCTCAATGGAATGCCAAGCGCTTCAGCAACGCCTTTGCCGTAAGCCGGATCGGCCTTCAGGCAATTGCCGATATGGCGGATTTTGATCTCTTTCGGTGCGTCGCCCATTGCGCGGGCTGTGTTGCCGAATAGTGTCTGCTGCTGCGAGGGAGTCATCAGACGGAAAAGCATACCGGGCTGGCTGTAATAATCATCATCTTCACGATGATTCCAGTGAGCAGCAGCATCTTCAATGCTTAAGGGTGGTTCGGCGAAATCAGGCTGCTCCTGCCATTCACCATAACTGTTGGGCTCATATCCCAGTGTTGCTCCATGATTACCATCCACACGCATTGCACCGTCGCGGTGATAGCTGTGGAAGGGGCAGCGCGAAGCATTGACCGGAATAAGGTGATGGTTTACACCCAGGCGGTAGCGTTGAGCGTCACCGTATGAGAAGAGACGGCCCTGTAGCATTTTGTCGGGCGAAAAGCCTATGCCGGGAACGATGTTGGCTGGATTGAATGCCGACTGTTCGACTTCAGCGAAATAGTTCTCAGGGTTACGGTTAAGCTCCATTACTCCAACTTCGATAAGCGGATAATCTTTGTGGAACCAGACTTTCGTAAGGTCGAACGGATTGTATGGGCATTTGGCCGCTTCTTTTTCGGGCATGATCTGAACGAACATGGTCCAGCGCGGAAAATCTTTGCGTTCTATGGCGTCGAAAAGATCGCGCTGATGACTTTCACGACACTTGCCGATAACTGCCTCAGCTTCGGCGTCGCTCAGGTTCTTTATGCCCTGTTGGCATTGTAGATGGAACTTAACCCAATAGCGTTCGTTTTTTGCATTTATGAAGCTGAATGTGTGGCTGCCAAAACCATGCATATGGCGATATGAAGCTGGAATGCCACGGTCGCTCATTGTAATTGTGATCTGATGCAGCGCTTCCGGCAGTGAAGTCCAGAAATCCCAGTTGTTTTTTGCGCTGCGTAGATTGGTCTTAGGATCACGCTTGACGGCATGGTTGAGATCCGGGAATTTAAGCGGATCGCGCAGGAAAAATACCGGTGTGTTGTTACCTACAAGATCCCAGTTACCTTCTTCTGTATAGAACTTCATGGCAAAGCCGCGAATGTCACGCTCGGCATCAGCCGCGCCGCGTTCGCCTGCCACGGTAGAGAAGCGCACGAACATGTCTGTCTTTTTGCCGATTTCGGAAAATATTTTTGCTTTAGTGTACTTTGTAATGTCGTGAGTTACCGTAAAGGTGCCGTAAGCTCCCGATCCTTTGGCGTGCATGCGGCGTTCGGGAATGACTTCTCGGTCGAAATGCGCCAGTTTTTCTAAAAACCATACATCCTGAAGCAGCATCGGTCCATGTGGTCCGGCTGTCATTACGTTCTGATTGTCTGCTACAGGGGCGCCTGAATTATGTGTCAGTTTCTTCTTCATGTGCTTTCTTTCTTGCGCGAAGCGCAGGTTGGGGGTTGTTTTTTCTGAATGCATTTCAAACACATGCCACGTACTTCGACTTGTGTCGCATCGATCCGGCCAATACTTCTGACCTGATCGGGTATTTTCAAATTATCCAGATCGTCACTGTAAAAATCGCGAGTCATCCCGCACTGTGTGCAGACAAAATGATGATGCTTGCTGGTGTTCGCATCGAAACGCACTCTTTCCTGACTGACACCCAGCGCGACGACCAGCCCGAGGTCATGGAGCATCCACAAAGTGCGGTAAACAGTATCGAGCGATATTTCGGGAATGCGTACCTTTACCCTTTTATAGACCGATTCCACATCGGGATGTTCATCTGTCGCGGCTACTTCTCTGAAAATCTCTCTGCGCTGGTGAGTCACCTTTACACCAGCATTGCGGCAGACGTTCTCAAATTCAAGTAACCGCTTGGCAGTATTGTCTTTATTTATTCTCATTTGAGCTCCAAATACGAATAATTCTTAATTAGTAATCTATTGGTAATTACATTGAGTTGTCAAGCGATATTTTCAGATCCTCAATCAGAAAGAGCATGGAATGAAAACTCTTCTTTTCCAATAAGAATTAAGCTATGCTGCACTAGTGTATGTACAGAAAACCATTGATTTGAGTAATAAGTTGGCAAAAGCAAAGCATAGGCATCAGCAATCCTTTAGGGATAATCTGTATTTCTCTATGCAATGATTGGCAGGTTATGATTAAAAAGGAGTCGATAGATGAAACGTATTCAATTCTGTTTTCATATTCTTTCCGTTCTTTTTGTTTTAGGCAGCGGACTCTGGCCAGCACAGCTCATGGCAAATGAAAATGGCAAAGTAGGAGTGCCGGAACTCACGGTTCAGCTATTAACTCTTGATCCTACTTCTGCGCTCCAGGGTGGCACAGTCAATGTAAGTCTGCGGGTTCGCAACAGCGGAGATGCAAGCGCAGGTGCATTCACAACCAATATTTATTTCAGCACTGATAATGTAATCACCACCGGCGATACGCTGCTCACTTCTCAGACAACAGCCAGTCTGGCGACAGGTTCAACCAGCGAAACCTATGTCCTTGCCATCACAATTCCTGCTGATGCCTCACTGGGCACCAGGTACATCGGAGCTTATGCGGATTCCGTTAATGCTATAAGTGAAACTAACGAATCCAACAATACAATGGCGGCAGCAATAACAATCAGTGGCGCACCGGATCTGCAAGTCGATCAGCTTTCAGTCAATCCGACCACTGCCGCCCAGGGTCAAAGTGTTACAGTCCAGCTTCGTCTTTACAATGCAGGCGGAGCAGCTTCGGGAAATTTTACGACACGGTTATATCTTAGCGATAATAATGTGATTTCTACGGCGGACACCTACCTGAATTTCGAACAGATCGCAAACCTCGCTGCCGGAGCCCAATCCAGCACATATACGACAGTAGTTACGCTTCCGGCAAGCACCGCCGTTGGCAGCCGGTATATCGGCGCGTTAGCCGATTACAACACGAACGTGGCCGAAAGCAATGAAAACAATAACACCCGCTATGCAAACATTACAGTAACTGGGACGCCCGATCTCCAGGTGAGCTCGCTTAGTGTCAGCCCGACCACTGCCTCCCAGGGGCAAAGCGTCACCTTACAGTATCAGCTTCACAACGCAGGCGGAGCAGCTTCGGAGAATTTTACAGCACGGCTATATTTCAGCACAGACTCTACCATAAGCACCGCCGATACTTACCTTAACCATGAGCGTACCACCAGCCTCGCAGCCGGTGCGACTTCCAGCACCTATTCCGTAACAGTTACGCTACCGGCAAGCGCCACTGTTGGCACCCGATATATCGGCGCGATAGCCGATTACAACGCGAACGTGGCCGAAAGCAATGAAAACAACAACACCCGCTCAACCGCCATCACTGTACTGGCCGGGCCTGATCTCCTGATAGATCTGCTGACCGTAAATCCTACTACTATCGCCCAGAATGCTACTTTCTCTGTAACATACCGTATTCGCAACCATGGCACTACAGATTCAGGAAACTTCACTACGCGATTATACTTCAGCGCGGATGCCACTATTTCTACAGATGACACATACCTGAGCCATGAACGGACCATCAGTCTTGCTGCGGGTGCGGCTTCCAGCTCCTACACAGAGACAGTTACGCTCCCGGCGGATGCAGCCACTGGTTCTAGATATATAGGCGCTATAGCCGATTACAACTCTGCTGTGGCCGAGAGCGATGAAAACAATAACACCCGCGCTGCGAACATTATTGTAACTGGCACGCCTGATCTCCAGGTGAGTTCGCTTAGTGTCAGCCCGACCACTGCCTCCCAGGGGCAAAGCGTCACCTTACATTATCAACTTTCCAACACTGGTAGCGCAGCTTCCGGGGTTTTCGCAGTGCGGCTTTATTTCAGTGCAGACTCAACCATAAGCACCGCCGATACTTACCTTAACCATGAACATACGACCAGCCTTGCGGCCGGCGAGACTTCAGGCACCTATTCGGTACCAGT
>Ga0172375_10011330_pt1 | contig 11371 bp, 4 predicted proteins | sample LakKiv1m_FD_114537 | JGI IMG/M metagenome (GOLD analysis project Ga0172375, IMG submission 114537) | Freshwater microbial communities from Kabuno Bay, South-Kivu, Congo - kab_092012_11.1m | ecosystem: Environmental > Aquatic > Freshwater > Lake | place: Democratic Republic of the Congo... | reverse complement strand
TTATGAATTATGCTCAAATCCCGGTACTGTCATTCCCGCGAAAGCGGGAATCCAGCCTTTTTTATCAGATGTGGAACTGAACACGATGTAAAATATAAAAAGGTCTGATTAATATCTGTCAGGTCTCCGATTTGCTAAAGACCTGACAGATATCCTATTTTAAAGCGGCATTTATTGATACTGTCTATTACTCAAATATATTCCCTTTAGCATTATATCCTGAGAATAAAGGCATTAATTATGTCTATTCTTCTGGCAATAGGAATAATCATTCTGTTAGCGTTATGGTTCACTAAACAAGAATGGTTCTTCACTGTTTTCATTATCTTCTGCCTGCTTGTTAGCTGGCGCTATGCCCATCGAGCTTTCAAATTTCAGGAAATCCCCACATTATACTGGAATTCTGTCAGCATTCAAGGCAGCTCCAAATGTTCTATCGGCAAAACAGATTACACCCGATGGAGTGTCGGTCCGGCTTCGGGAAAACCTGCAAAATGTTTGTTCAATCTTGAATACACCTCATCGAATCCTCCGCAGCTAGTTGCCGAATCCCAATCTTCAGAAACCATTGTGTGGCTTAATAAGTCGCAATTACTAAACGGGATTCAATTGGAAGAAGGCGATGTCATCGAATTTAATTCCTGGAAATTTACATTACATAAAGGTTACTTATATTACAAAAATATAAAAACATTCCGGCCGGAAGTCCAGCGTCTATCTATGGAAACACTGATCTTGACTCATCTTGATACCACGGCCAGTACCGATCTGACAATCTTCCGAAAAGGCAAAAACCTATTCTTAATGGGAAATGATTTATTGACCGGTAAAGCTGCCTTGAAAAGAAATAACCGATCGGTAATAATCGAGAAAACTCAGATAAAATCCGGCGATGTCATCGCCTGGGGCGCTTATCCTAAAGAGATTTCACTTTCTTTTTCCTTATCGAATGATAATTATACCATCGATATTCAGTCCGATTTTAGAATCCCCTTGGATATCGGTAATAATTCCGAAAAGAATTTATTCGTCCTCAGTAATAAAATTGTCTCCGCCGATGCAAATTTTATAATTCTCGATGGTATTTCCCCCAATAATAACTTCAATTCTAAAATAATGCTTACTCCGGATAAAAAAGAATATGATTTTACTTACTTTAACAAGGACGAAATACAAAAGCTACACTATAATCATAAATTTATTATCCATCGACAACAACTTACCGGAAAAGATAAATTTATCACTTTCATGGGAGAAATTGACATACTTCCTCAAAAACAAGAGTCTTGGTTCCTCGTAATTCTCTTCCTCACCTTGCTCGCACCGCTTATAATAATGTTTCAATCCCCATCTTATTCGACAACCTTAGGAGACAAATCTAAATTTTTTACTCTTTTTGGTTTATTCTGGCTGATTTTAATAGTTAGGTTCATCCTTAGCTTAAGAGTCACTGTTCTGCTGCCCTATAATAACGAAGCGCTCACTTGGTCACTTTTACTGCTTATTGGTTCTCCATTAGCTTTTATTATCTCTATTAACGATTCACAAAAAATAATACCTTATTATATTAATATCTTATCCAACAACATTGGTTTGTTCTTTCACATTTTTACAGTCGTCTGTCTCGCAATTGCAATCTTGCCCATCAAATACAACATATATCTTATACTAATGATTGCCATCGGAATACTCTTCTCCTACACCCGAAAAGATAAGTACTTTAGAGATTTCGAAAATTACATTAATAAATTCAGTTTGGTTAAAAAATGGCTTTTCTGTATTTTCTTTTTCCTTTTATTGGTAATTCTAATACCAAAATTATTTGGTAAATCTTCACAACTCATTTGGGGTATGCGCTATGATCAATTTACTCAGCTTATTTTCCTGATTGTCTTTTATTTCCTGGCGGATCATAAATGGTCTAAAATTGTTAAACCCCAACCGTCTTCTTTCAAGCGAATTAAATTCTATATCTTTATGTTTATGATAGTCATTCTATGGTTAGGTTTGAATACAATATTATCCCACGATTTTGGCTTAATTATACTGATGCTTCCAACTTTCCTTATTATACTAATTACTGACCTTAAATCTATGGTGGATACGCAATTGAGTATTTTCAAAGTAATTAGAGTAATAAAACTATATATCTTACCTATAACAGCTTTAGCAGTTTTGATTTTTTTTGTTTTAATACTTTTTTCCTTTCTAGGTTGGTACGCTTCTTCGCATCCCAAAAGTATTATATGTGATATATTTGACACAAAGGACATCGCCAGAGTATCTGGTGATAAATACAATTTATTTCCCACTATTTTGGCTTCATATGATTATGCCTCTCGTATCCAATTAAAATTTAATTTTTTAGCCAGCGTTAATGGAGGAGTCGGCTTTGCCAAGAATAATCTTCTACCTGATGTTTATAGCAGCGCCCAAAATGATAAATTATTCGCTAATCTTCTAATGGCAGAACATGGCTATTGGTCCGGTATTTTATTATTAGCGCTATTTATTACTATCACTTTATTAATATTATATTTACTCCTTACTTGTCGTGGTATTACCAAAAAGAACAATCCTCCTGAATTCCATAAATATAGTATTCCAAGATTAATGCTTACTTTGGTTCCCCTTTTATCTCTATCTCTTACAGCTTTATGGATAATGTGCTCGAATATGTTAATTGTACCTTATATTGGAAAAAACATACCCTGGTTAGGTTTAAATTCAGGGATGGACGCTTTATATGGCTTAATCTTGGTAACTTGGCTATTATCATCCCTCCGGAGAACTGACCGTCCCCTCAGTGACAATGACAATAAAATTAAGCCTTATAGCGCTCCTACACTCTCAATAGGGTTGAACTTTTTGTTTATATGTGCCGCTCTTGGCTCGGTCATCGCCTCGCTGATAATTATCAATAAAAATACTTCATATTCTTCTTTCGAAATCGATGAAAGATATCCGAATGTCGTCGATAGTCTTTTTATCGGAAGTGAAGGTAAACCGCCAATTCTACATGCTGAATATCGTAACGGTGCTCCTTTTATTGACTTCAGAAGTCCGGAAGACAAAGGACTAAAAAAATTGCTGCAAAAGACTGCTCTGTTCCGAGATATTATTAAATTTAACCGTAATCCTCAAGAGTACCCTATTTTCATTGTCGACAATGCTTTGTCCTATCCTGTCAAATCCGTTTTTAACCGGGAATACGCCAAAATTGTCAATCCTTTTGCGCAAAAATATTTTTTCCAGGGGAATATTTTTCTGAGTGAACAATCGCCCGCTTTCGTTCTGAAGGAAATTGATATTATCTGGTCTTCTAAACCTTGTCCAGATAGTACTAATAAAGTGAATCTTTTGCAACTTCATAGAAGCGGACTCGAAGTTTATAACATTGGATTAGATGCAGTTCTTAATTGTCATGGAGGTCCTCCGGTGCTGATAAATGATGTCAAAGTTCAAAATGGCGCGGTCAGACTTAAAGAAGGAGATAAAATTACTTACTATGACCAAAATGACGGGTTTCACATTGCATCTTATAAATTGGAAACAGAAATCGACGCTCTGGTAAAAAACATCTGGATAAATGGTCTGTATCGTCATTATTATCCGCAAAAAGACAATTTTTATATGGCAAAATCAATTGTTGAAGCTTTTGAATTATATGGTGTGAATTTGAGAATAAAACACTGGAAAAATCCCTCCATCACCCATAATCTTGACGCTCTGAAAGTCGAGTTATCGATTGATAAAAACCTTCAGGAGGTTTGTCAGGATTCACTTGCTGAATTTTGTCAAAGCAATTTTAATAACTTAGATTATTCTGAAAGAGACAATTTGCCTGCTTCAGCTCTTATAATGGATTGTTTGACCGGAAATATTCTGGCTCTGGCTTCTTATCCCGAAGTAGATCCCAATGATTATTCATATTTTGAAAACCACAGGATATCGCCGGAACGCTTAACAAAAATCCAAACTAATCAAAACTTAGTCCCCCATGTTATGGCCTCTGCCGGTAAACCTATCCTTTCTACCGTGTCCTTGACGCTTCATCCTGATATGATAAATTTTACTTTTATACGACCATCAAATTCTGCTAATTACACTGTCACTAATTTTCTTGGATTGGAACTGCCGGAAAACGCTCCTATTAAAGCTCATAGTATCCCAGTAGTTGACTTCGAATCTTTCTTGACCTATTCCGACAATTTCTATAACGATCTCTTTCAAACTTTCAGTCTATTGGATACGATTCCTCCCCAATATTTTAATGACCTACCCTGCAGTTTAAGCTATAAATTCCACCCTTATGATGCTGATTTTCGTTCTGATACTCCTCGACTCCAAAAAATCATCGATAAAGATGATAACATGAATCATCTTGAAGATAAAGCCTGGCCGAAAACGATGTACTATATCTTTTCCATTCCTTATGAAAAAACCGATTTGCCTTCTCCTGTAACTAATAATCTTATTTGGAATAGTCTTAAAGATGATTTTCAAGTCGATAGTATTTACAGTCTACCGATTGCTCCCCATCTCCATAATCATCAATTTGCTGATTATAAAAACTACCGCTATCATTGGTTATCCTTTGTCACCGGCGGTATGTTTAGGCTAAACAATTGCCAAATTGCTTCCTGTTTTAGCCGCATTTTAACGAAAAAATTCGTTCAACCTAAATTAGTAACAATGAATAATTCCCTGCCATCTGACACCCTGTCCTTCGACTTTATCTATGATATGACCGATACACTACAAAATAACTTCAGTCTCGCTTGCAGCAAAGTCATTGAAGCCTGTAAATATGTCATACAGCGTCCGGCCGGAACTGCGTATCCTTCGCAGTTGAATATTTTAACAAAATATGGATTTGATCCATCCGATCTATTCTCTAATAATCGTTTTGCCTTTGGTAAAACCGGCACCATCAAAAGAAATCCTACGGAAAATCCGCTGTTGGGTACTATAGATTTTTATAAGCCGGAAAGGTTCTTTTATAGATTAAAAAATGATTCCGCCGATTCATTGGCCGTTTTTCTAAAGAAGTCTTTAAGCGGCGGAACCCGAACCAAACTTAACAACGAGCCTTATTCGGAGGAACTCTTCAAGAGAATCATTAAAGAAATCAATCTGATTATTTCAAATAAGTCTTTTTATAAAGGATCTTGGTTTAAAGACAAAAAGCTGTCGAGCTCCCTGAAAAACTTATATCGTCGTCCGACACACGGCGGCGCGAATGTCGACATTCTAAATCGACATCTATTACATGAATTGTATCCGCAAGAGATCGCTGATTATTTCGATGTCAGAAATAGCACATTATGGATTGGTGTCTATGGTACCGGTACTATCGATAATCCCACTTCTGCATATTGTTTAGTGGTTTACGCTCAAGATAGGGGCGAAGGATATGCTTTGCGAATCGCGAATAAAATACTTCCGCATCTGTTAAATAACATATATAGAAATTAACAATAATAATTTCAACATCTCTATGCATACTATCAAATTACTCGCTAAAAGGCCAGTGCTTTTATTATTATCCGCGGCGCTCTTAATCCTGACATTGATCGCTCGCTGCCAAATTCATCTTAATGAAGTAGTGGAATGGCCGCCAAAAGATTTTCCCATTGCGCAAATCGATAATTCTTCTTCTGTCGACCTTACCGCCCGAAATAACTTCTTATATAATCGGTACTACTATTTTCTCCATCTGGCGCCAAATACTGATGTAGAAAAATTTATCGATCATCAAATTGGATTTTCCCGAGGAAAAAAAACGCTTTGGAAGGAAATTTATCGCAAACACAAAAATGAGGAGATTATTCTTCCTTACCCTTTAAATATCCAAGATGATTTTTTCACTCTGGAAAAGGATACTATACTATCCCTGGATTTAAAATCCGCCATCGAAAACTATAAAAAATATTTGCAGAGATAACTGCCTCTGAGAAGTGAAAATACACTATGATAAACTGGAAAAAATTAAGAAAAAACCAAACTGAATCAGAACCTTTTGTTTCCCCCGATGAGGGTAACATAACCTGGTTTCCGAATTCCGATGGTTATTCCGCTTCCGCTTTCCGGCAAAACTTTCATCCAACGAATTATTTCTTTTTCATACGAAACCTGGATAATCGGCTTAAATCAAATTATACTGAAATTGCCGGAACAGGATTATTTGCATTGAAGTTGGTTAAAAGTCCCGGCGAGATTAAAGTAATACTGACTATTAATGCTAATAATACCCTCAATGCCATTGTGGAAGAGCAGGTGACGATATCCTCTGAAATCAAGTTCGCCCTGGAATTCAGAAAAAGTGATCGTAGTATTTGGAAAAAAACCTTTAAAGTTAGTCTTAAGAATGTCGAAAATTTCGATCCCATGTCGGTCGCCGGCTTCGATATCGGCACCTGCTCCTCCACTATGGCTTTGCTGGAAAATGACCAGCCCGAACCTATATTAAATAAGCATATTATCCCTATTCCTAATAATGATGATGAAATTGATGCCAAACAGAAAATTCTGGCGCGCATTTCATCTCAAACATTACAAAATAAATTGGAAGGATTTCTGACAAGAACCCAATTGGAATCAATGTCTTCGATTGTCGATTTAAATGTATATTTAAATACACTAAATGGAAGTAATTCTCGAGATGTTTCTAAGATTTATTTGGCAAGAGAACTTCAAAATGCAAGTTATTCTTTGTTTACTTTCTTCAATCTAAAAAGAATAATAGAATCAGGCGTTAAAATTCATCCTAAGTTAGAAGAGTCAGGGCTGATTGCAGATCCATTATTAAAAGTATTTGGCAGGATGCATGAAATAATTGTTGAATATTTACAGAATAAAGAGAAATCTCAAGCCGCGGCCATTGTGTTTTCAGTTCCTAATTCTGTCAGCGGTCACCGTTTGCAGGCATATTATAAAGCTGCACAAAGTGGTGACTTTCCTAAGGTAATGATTATTCACGAAGCCGAGGCCTCCCTGATTGGAAATATGCTATACGGATTCGATACCGACGCTAATTATAGGAACTTGACTGCTAAGGAAATTATCCGAAAAAATCTGGAGAGTCTGGTTAATGCAAAGAGTTTAAAATTGGACGATAAAAACACATCGCCGATATTTCTAATCATCGACCAAGGTGCCGGCAGTCTGGATATTGCTCTCTTGAGTGTTTACTATGAACATAATTGTCTTATAATACAAACTAAATACTCTAATTCGCATTTCTATGCCGGCGATGATTTGGATTATGATATTGCGCATTTTATGAAAGAACTGATTAAAAATGATCCACTAGCATATAATCTTAAACTTAATTGGGGATTGTCTATCGATGAAATTTTTTCCGGTAACAAAGAAGATTTATCCAAAAAAATCGGTGTTGATGCAAGAGTTAATATTGGAAACGCTCTAAATGCTATTGTGCTTAAGCGCATATTATTCAAAATATTGGGTGAGCTTGTTAAGAAAAATTACATTGAAAATAATTTTTCGATTAAAAAATTAGAACTATATAAAAATATTTTTTCTGATATTTCCCAGGAGGACTTAAGTGAAGTTTTTAAGTCTATTAGTGATATAGAAGAGTTTTCATTAAATCAAGAGGAACTTGACACTTATCTTAATGGACCAGATAGAACTATTGCGAATTCCTGGAAGGCTTTGAACGATCCCTTTAAAATCATCAAGGAAGAAAATCTGCTTCCTCGTCTTTTCATCATCTTTTCCGGCCGCACCACCGCCTTCCCGCCTCTTTACCAAATGTATAAAGATGCTTTTATCTATAATCTTTTCAACAATGAAGAAAATTTCCGCCAGCATACTGCGCTTTCTCCCGATCCTACGGATAATTTTACTGTTCGAGCCAAATATTCCGTGGCTTTAGGTTCAGCCCTTTATGGCCGCGCCGCCACCGCTTCACCACCCTGGATGCAAATCAGGCTTGCTAAATCCCCGGTATCCGTCGGCCTATATAATAATCAAATGAATTTCGCCCCTCTGATCTCCTGGAATTTAGATTGCGCCGCTGATGGCCTGTTCAGAGGCCGCTGTATTTTACCAGTTTCTTCGGACGATAATATTCATTTATATTTTTTCAAAGATCCCCCCAAGGAATTAACACAATACTGCAGAGAATTGAATATTGCTGAGTTTCCCGGCAAACAGGTCCTGATTTATCCGCAGCCACTTTACCAATCGGCTTTAGTTCTTTTTGAGATTGAAATCGACCTTAAAACCGATAGCTTTTTCCTTTATCAATATCAAGGTTTTGAATTCTGGAATGAGGGAGAATTCCCCGATGACGCTCAAGCCGCGGAAATCACCGAACTAATGTCTAATCACAACGGCTGTCGAATCCCTATAAAAGATGGACAAGGCAGAAGCTGTATTCCCCTGCCCAACCTGCGTTCCCGCTCTTCGGTGGAAAATCCTAACTTACTTTGGCCTTCATTGCTCACTAAATAATATTGGAAAGAACTACAACTATGAAATATTATCATCATAATCCCACTAACGTAAAGCGCCGCGCCCTGATTACTATTTTATCCTTAGTGTCCGCTTTGCTCCTATCTTCGCCGCCGCTAATCGCAGGAAATAATACGCCTCGGTTTAAAATAGCCTCCGTAGACGGCGCAAAAAATGTAGTTACTATCAGCGCTCTGTTTGAGCAACATTATCAAGATGTTGTCAAGATCTCTTTCACTTCTCCTTCCGCTGACCAAATCCGGGAGATTATTCTCAAAGACACAGCTATTTTTATTGTGGGAAATCCGAAAGATGTCCCCGATTCCATAGCTTTTTCTGATACTTTATTAAATCTGGAAAAATATGATAAAAGCGCTAAAGCTACCAGGAATACAGCCAGATCATACAGAGAAAATTGTAATGGTAATGCCACCCCTGTTGATGAATATTTGCCGTCTCGTCAATTCAACCTTGCAATCAACAAAAAAAATGGGTATTACGCTATAATTGGCCTTTCTCTTATAAAACCATTTGGTCTTATCAAATTCCCCATCTTCTATGTCTCCTATCCTGATTCGCTGGAAATGTTTGTCATCTCGGCTGAGCAGAAAAAAGAACAACTGCAAAAACTGGAATATCAATCGGATGATATTTCCACAGTGCAATGGAATTTTAAATCTAATAATCCCACTTTTACCTTGAATTTCACCGGATGTAATTTAGCAAAAGACGATAAAAAAGATGTCTCAGATTTAACTATAGTCAATCCGAATAATGATCTAATCGGTTCCATCACCGGAACGATTGATAAAAATATAGGAACCGCTTCATTTACTCTCATTCCTTCAGCGCCAGGTTTTTTTGGCAGGAAGATCGAGGTTTCGGTGAAATTTGAAGAGGCCGGCGTTATAAACGGCGCAACCGATAAAGGAAAGACTAATGATGTAAATCCCTATATATATTCCGGAGTTGCGGGATTATTTCTCCTTATTATTCTAATTTTAACTAGATCAGGCAAGTATTTCATATTAAGAAAAAATGTCGATTGGAATGAAAAAGAAATGAGAATCTCTGGCGATTCGATTAAATTAAAATACTTTCCTTTTTCCCGCCAGAAAATAGTGCTTTATCTCCAGATTAAAGTGACAGGTTCATTAAAAAGATCTGTTCCGATTGAAACATTGGGAGTAATAATACACCAAAAGAGAATGCTGTTAACGAACCTCATCAGTAAAAAACTTACACTTAGTAGTTTTAAAATAATTCCACAAACAATAAAATCTTCTGATATTCTCAAATATGATCTATCTTTCGAATTAAACACAGAATATCTTAAAAGCGACTCTTATAAACTATTACTCTTTACAAATGAAGGTTTAAATATTGAAATAGATGAAATATCCGAGCAAATAAGGCGGATTGAGAAAAGATGTGTCTTTAGACAACTAACTTTTGAAGAAAGAGAATCTGACCGTACCCCTAAAATCTTGAAAGATGTTCCCCCCGCCTGCCTCTTCGAATTTGCAGATTATAAAGACAGCCTGACAGACCACCAAAAAGAGTCCTTGGATGATCTGGTGAAAAAAAGTGTGGAATTTTCCGTGAATCAACATTTTTCGTCTTTAACGGCAGCGGATAATCGGCAATTTGGTAATAGAAGTACCGTTTCCAATATTCCCGACTCGGCGGCTGCAAAGACAAACAGCGCGTTTCTCGCCGCACTTCCCGATAAACTGGCTTCTCTAGAAAAGAAAAATGTATCCTTTGAAAACAAACTTGTTGATATGGGAACGACCATCGTATCCAATTTGTTGGAAAAACTTCAACAACACTTCGATCAGAAATCACAGCCTTTATCTACACGAATTGGCGATTTGGAAACGCGTTTTTCAACTTTAATACAAAAAGCTGATTTTGATAAAAGCGTATCTAACATTATGCAAATGATTGATAATAAAACCGGCGCACTTAAACAATCAATTTTAGATGATTTAAAAGTTCTTCAAGAAAACACTACCGCAGATTTTAATAGAATCGATTCCGGTATATCCCGCCTGCAAAGGATTTTACCAAAATTAATTCCATATCATCTGCACCAAGTCCAAAAAGAATTATCCGCCGGATTTCTTAATATTTATCAGTGTTTAAATAATGGATTGGAAAAAGATTACGATATCGATAAAGACTTGATGCGCTCCGTCGCTGCTTCCTGCCGCCGCTTTGCCGCTGAATTATTGGATGTTAAAATAGAGGAAAACGACAAAACTATTCTTCTTACAGTAAAAGGCTTGGATATACTATCATTCAAATCCGAAAGCGAATTTAGAGAAGAATTAGTAAAAAACATCTTTGATCAGCACTTTCACAATTCCATCAGTTCTCTAATGAAAAATAGCGGTCAATTGATCGTTGATATCGATACAGCGTTAATGGGTATAGGCTTGATCATCCCCACTATTCATATTGGGGAATCTTTAAATGAAAATCTCGCGCCTCTCAAACACATCTTAACCGAATTTAATTTAAAAGAAACGGATACTCAAAATCGTCCGATTTGCCTGCTGGATAAGTACTACTATGTCGATTCCTCTCATGACACCGACAAACCGTTGCAGAAAATCAATACTCTGCCGATATTCCTTATTAACAGTTTTGATTACCCTTCAAAACAAATGTGCATCGTCAGCATTCAAAAAGGCAGCATGTTCTAAAGCCTATTTGAATGGTTGGCATTTTATTTGCATAAATCTCAACATTAATATTCCGTATCATTTTAGCATTATCCAAAACCTTCCGTAAATGGTCATGCTGAACTTGTTTCAGCATCCAGTGCATTAAAAAGCGCACAAAAAGCAAAGGCGCTGGATTCCGAACCAAGTTCGGAATG
>Ga0172375_10011328_pt1 | contig 11374 bp, 9 predicted proteins | sample LakKiv1m_FD_114537 | JGI IMG/M metagenome (GOLD analysis project Ga0172375, IMG submission 114537) | Freshwater microbial communities from Kabuno Bay, South-Kivu, Congo - kab_092012_11.1m | ecosystem: Environmental > Aquatic > Freshwater > Lake | place: Democratic Republic of the Congo... | reverse complement strand
CCCAGAACTTCGCACCCCTTTTTGTTGATCAGCGCGGTCTTATGGTGCGAATCGATCAGAACGATAATAGCGCCCGCAATGTCGAGGTACCGTTGCGCCTTGTCTCGTTCCGCACGGACCTTGTACTCCGCCTGCTGGCGTTCGCCGATTTCTCTTTGCAGTCGCTTGTTTGTCGAAGTGAGGTCGCGGGTGCGCTCTTGGACGAACACCTCGAGCTGGTCTCGGTGCCTCCTTAATTCGTTCTCGGCATTTTTCAGCTCGGTGATGTCGCGGGCTTCGAGCACGAGATTTACAACTGATCCCGAGTCGTCTTTGAATGGTTTCAGCGAGAAGTCCAATACGCGCATGTCTCCCAAAGAGCACGCGCTGGTTGCCTCGAAGCGGAGGAATTGGCCTTCAGCAGCCTTCCGAACGGCATCCGGAACGAGGCGTTGGAGATCGGTGGAATCCGTCCACCATGGCAACGCCCAGCACGGCTTGCCGACTAACTCGGACTCCGTTACTCCGAGAAACTCCTGCATGGCGCTGTTGGCTGCCAACACGATGCCTTGGGGAGTCAGAAATCCCGCTATTTGGAAGGTCTGATTGAAAATAGCCCTGAATCGCTTCTCGCTCTTGCTCAAGGTTTCGTACGATGTTTCGATACTCTGTGCCATTTGATTGAAGGCGGTGGCCAGCTGGCCGAGTTCATCGCTGCTCTTCGCCTTGAGTCGCTCCTTGAGCTTACCTGCCTGAAAATCCCGGACACCTCTCGTGATCGCGGCAACACGATTGCGCAATGCGGATGCAATCCAGGCAGCCAATCCGACGAGGATGACGATCATTGCGGCGGTGGACTCTCCAAGCCTTGTCATGCTCTGTGCGACATTGTCCGAGATGGTCCGATAAAGATCGTCCTGCTGCCGAGCAAGGCCCGCATCGCGCTCCGCGATGAACTCGTCAATATAGTTTTTGGTTTCCACAACGGGACTGTGAAATTCCGATATGTTGGCAGTGATTCCCACGTGCCCGAATCCGCGGCGTTGGGCTCCGTACTGTCCGGTGTAGTAGTGAATCGCAGCCGTCGCGTTGAGTTTCCACAGACCGTCCCAAAAGAGGTGAAACGAGCCTGATCCTCCATACGTGGTAAGAGTTTGGAATCCCAGGCACTGAGGGGCAAAATTGAGGTACCGATAGTCGAGTCCCAACTGCCCGGCTTGCTCTTGTTCGAGGGAAGCCCTCTTGTGCCGAGAGGGACTATCGTATTCGGGGACATCTTGAACAAATTCGGAAAATCGTTTGCCGCTCCGCTTCCACTTTTCATATGTTTCTTCGTCCAGCCAAGGAGGCACCGATTCGCCCGTGGCCGGGTCGTAGCCGATAATGTGATAGTGTCTGGGATGTGCTATGATTCTGCCCTGGCAATCCGCCGTGAATGCGTAATTGCCGGTGCTCGCATCGGGGATGGAGCAGTACCGCGCCCCGGTTGGGACAGTGTGATCGGTAAAACCCATGAGGTGTCGGTGATCCAACGCGAGGGTGACGTACCCGATTCTCCGACCGTCCTGCAAGACCGGAGCCGCCCACCGGATGAGCCCCTCGAAACGTTTCCCGACCGGGTTTTCCTTTCCCGCGTATCCCGATTCTTCGGGCTCGTACACAATCCCGCTCGCAAGCACCCTTTCGGGGAGATAAGGGCCGGTCACTGTCGATGGAACGTACGCCCCGATTACGCTGGAAACGTAGATTTCCCAGTCTCCCAGCCCACGCAGCTCGTGAAAATAGGTTTCCGCCTGACAGTAGGTATTCTCCTTCCGTGAGACGTCACGAAGCTCCGAGGACAGGCGAGAAGTGGTAGTGATCTTGAGTCGTTCCCGTCCTTCCAGATCGACGAATGTCATTTCCAGGTAGAGCGGACGTCTGATTCTCATCCCGTCGGTCTCGGGGGGCCGATAGTGAAATCCGATCTGATTTTCACGGAGTGGAGGGCTCACTTCGTGCGGGGGTTGCGCGGGCTGGCTGGCTGGGATCCACGATTGTCCATTGGGCGCCAAGGTCCACTGGCCATGCTCAATCACCTCGCGTGTTCGGCCGGATAGAAAATGACTGAATGAGGCCTCGGTCAACGGAAGCCCGGCGACAAACCGAATGTCGTCATCTCGATCGTACAGGAAAGCCGCGATCTCATGGGCAATGTCAGTGGAAAGCCGCTCGATTTTTTCCCTGGAGAGCAGCTCCAGTGCACGAATCGCGTCGTTTGTGGTCCGCGTTCCGACGGTCATGACGGATTCGCGCATCTCGTGCGTCATCGCGGCGGTCTGCTTGGAAACTCGTTCGCCCAACACCTGCGCATGATGACGCGCGAACCACCACGACACGAGGAGTGGAATGACCATCACCAGCACGAGCAACACGATCAGTTTGGTTCTCAGGCTCAGGCCGGACAACGCCGAAACGAGATCTCGGAAGAACGTCCTTCCCGACATCGGGCGCACCTTCCCTGGGAGAGCGGCGCCTGCACACTCGTGCGCAGTTGGGAGTGGATCCTGTTGAAGGATCTCGGTTTAGGACAGAATATCGTCGGCAGATTCTATGGACGGTGTTTGTGCAAGTCAAGGAGTCAGATCAGTGGGGGCAAGCATTCAGTTCTGCGAAGATGTCGGTTGCTTGAAGGCGCATTCGAATTACTCTTGATGGACGGTCAGGCGCACAAGGCCGGACTGTGCAGCCCATTCCCGTCCCTGAAGGAGACGGCTCTGATCGGCTTCCGCTCCGTTAATCTCGATCTTCCGGCGCCTCTCCCAGAAACCGGGTGATCGGTCGTCGAAAAACCGGGCTAAATCCGTTCCCTCCACAAAGATCCCCGAATTGAGAAAGAGCGGGCCGATTTCGTCCGCTACGAGATTGTAAAGCTTGAGAGTGAAGAATCCTTCCGCATCCCCACCTGACTCTTGTTCGGCCTCATGAGTGATCCCTTTCCGCATGGGCGCGTAATATCCGCCCTTACGGAGCGCGGCCCCAACGAATCCTGGCATAGCCGCCGAAAGAGCGAGAGTCGATCCATCTCTGATAACAGCGGAGTCAACATCGTCCACAGGCTTGCCATCAAGAAATATCGTGTTGATGCGACCGTCAAGATATTCGTTGCTCATGCCGAGCTGATCGCACAGTACTCTGCGCACGGTCTTGCCAACGGTTACCTTGAGCTTGAACCCCTTTTGCAAGAGTTCCAAAAAGTCCGAAGGTCGTCGCGATGCCCACGTGAGATGAATCGCCACCGGAGGACTTATTGTCGATTGCCCTCTTTTTGTTGTGATGTCATGAATTTGCCGATCCATGTAATCCGGAAGCAACAAGAGAACCTCCAATGGAGGTTCTCTCGTTTGTCATGACGTTACCGGCAATGCTTACCAGTTGAAGACCGTGTCCAAGTCTTCATCTTTTACCGTGAATTTCACATTGTGCGGCGGAAGGCTCTCGTTTTTGAAGAACGCCGGGAGCCTATCATGGGCCGAGGTGAATCCCGCTTTTTCGTTGAATTGACGCTCGCTCTTGAGAACAGACTTGCCCAAAGCCGCAACGTCGTCCGCTGTCAAGCTCAGTCCATAGAAGGAATTGAGCAGATCGATGAGGGCTTGGAACGTTTCGGGCTGGTCCAGCACGGCGAATGCTATGAATAAGCACATGCCCGTGGAGTCGATCGCTGCCGTCGCGATCTGCAGGTTCCTGGACAGATCGACCTGGCCCTCTGGCATCAGAGGATCCACAAAGCCACCTACCTTGAGAATGTTGGTAGCGACCGCGTACCCGGCCGTATGGTCCGCTCCCATGGTGCTCGTGGCGTACGTGACGCCGATGCCCTGGACGCCTCTCGGATCGTAGGCGGGAAGAGCCTGGTTCTTGACCACGGGGACCCTCTCCACGCCGAAGGCCTTGCCGGTTACCGCCGCGCCATTCCCAAGGATACGACCCAGGTGGGTCCCCTTGCCGACTTCATGGACGAGATTGATTGCAGCCTCTGCGTCGCCGAACTTGGCCACGCCTGCTTCCATGGCCACCGCGATGGTGGCGCCCATCTCAATGGTGTCCAGCCCGTAGTCATCGTCAAGCCGGTCCAACATTGCGATAGCGTCGAGGTCGTCGATTCCGCAATTGCCTCCGTGAGCCCACACAGTCTCGTATTCCGGCTGCTTGGTGAGGTACTGGCCGTCTTTGTTCAAATAAATCCCTGAACACTGGATCACGCAGCCACGATGACATCCATGGGTGGCTAATCCACCGCGCTCTGTTTCAGTCGCGGCCTCTGTCTCGCCACTGATTTTGGAGCAGCCGTCAAAACGGCCCCACATGAAGTTCTTGGTCGGATAACCGCCGGCTTCATTGAGTATGTTGGTCAACACGTTGGTGCCGTACGCCGCGAGGCCCTCGCCTGTCACCGGGTGCTTCTTCAGGCCGTCAACCCACCGTTTGTTGGCTTCTTTGAAGGCCTCCGGATCCTTGGGAGCGCGCATCTTGGTGCCATCATCGTCAAGAACGATCACCTTGACGCCCTTCGAGCCCATGACCGCACCAACTCCGCCACGGCCGGCGTGACGTGTTGGGCGCAGCTCCATATCCGTGCAGGCGATTGAGGCAGCGGACATCTTCATTTCGCCAGCCGGGCCGATGGAGATACAGGCGATCTTGTCGCCGTACTCCGACTTCATCTTGTCGACAACTGCGTAGTTGCCCAACATCTTCAGGCTGTTGTCCGGTGAAATCGAGACGTCGTCTTTGTTGATCGCTATCTTGTAAAGCGTGTTGTCGCTCGGCTTTCCTTCCAGCACGATGGCCGCGTAGCCGAGTCTCCCGAGGATTTGCGCGGCTTGCCCGCCGGCGTTGGCCTCCTTGATGCCGCCGGTGAGAGGGCTCTTGCAGCCCACCGAAATGCGCCCGGACATGGCTGCGATAGTACCGCTCAGAAGTCCTGGAGCGATGACCAGTTTGTTGTCCGCACCCAGGGGATGACAAAGAGGAGGCACCTCTTTGGCGACTAACGCCGAGGTGAGTGCTCTTCCGCCCAAGCCCGCGTAATCTCCCACGGGGGTTTCCGTGATTTTGGGGCCGCCTTGGGCGCCCATATCAATTCTTAAGATCTTGTCCATGAGCAATCCTCCAATCCAAATGTTGTCTCGAGTTCGGAATCAGACTGTCCCGGCAAGTCGGGCAGACCGATTATGTGGTGTTGAGATGTGTGGAGAGAAGCTTGCGGAACAAGTTCATGATATTCGCGGTGGCCGGGGGAGTCAAGAAGAAAAGTCCAATGATCCTTTCTGGTTATGACTCTTTTGACATAGGTGGGATAACAAAATTGTAACATGCGCCTTCCTGATACCAATGCGCCATCGAAGCGGTGAGGCTGCCGAATACCTCCTCCGCTTCGGACGGCAGGCCTAACTGCGCTTCGGAGGTATCCCGGCCGCCAGCGCCAATCACTTCTTTGAAAGCGCATCGGTGTGAATCGCTGCCATGCCGACAATTTTGGCTTCTTGCATGACATCTTTGAGCGGAACGCGGTTCGTCGCAGCCAATCGTTTACAGTCGTCGTATTCCGGAGATATGTTGATCACGGTTCCGTTGACGTGAGCCACCTTCACCTTGACCGGCCCATATTTGGTCCGGATCTCTTCGATGGTTCGCTCGGCTTTGATCCGGTTGTCGATCCTCCATCGGAGACCGATGCTCGTGGTCTCTTTCAGAACCGCATCCGAGAACTCTCCTACGCGCTCCACAGGACAGATCACGGAGACCAGTGTCCCCGGGCGGTTTTTCTTCATTTGAATTGGGACCAGGAATACGTCGAGCGCCCCCATGCCGAAGAATTTCTCCATGAGATAGTCGTAGATCTGTGGATTCATGTCGTCGATATTGGTTTCCAGGACAGCTATGCGTTCCACCTGATATCCGTAGACATTTTCCGCAGATTCACCGACAATCATCCGAAGAAGATTCGGGATTTCGGGGTCCGACGTCCCCGCGCCATATCCTACTTGCGTTACCGTCATGGCGGGCATGGGCCCGAAGTCGGCGGACAGAGTGGTCAGAATGGCAGCTCCGGTCGGCGTGAGGAGTTCTCCTTGCACCCCTGTGGAATAGGCGGGCTTACCCTTGATCAGCTCGGCAGTTGCAGGTGCGGGCACAGGCAAAATCCCATGGGCGCACTTTATGGTTCCGGTTCCCACATGGAACGCCGAACAGTACACCTGTTCGATGCCGAGCGCGGCTAGGCCTGCCACGGAACCGACCACGTCGATGATGGCGTCCATGGCGCCTACTTCATGAAAGTGTATCTTATCGATTGTCGTTCGATGAACCTCGGCTTCGGCCTGAGCCAATCGCGTGAAGACCGCCGCGCTCCGCTGCTTGACGGTGTCGTCAAAATCGCTCTGTCTCAATATCTCTTTGATGTCGTGCAGATGTCTGTGATGATGTGGTGATAGTCATCATCGACGACTACCAAGGCTTGACTTCCGCTGATGCCACGTTTTGTCACCCTTTGGACATCAACTCGATAATGGCTCAGGTGGAGTTTAGCCAATTCCTGCCTGAGCTGCTCGACTGGTAGGCCGGCATCCATCAAGGCCCCGAGGATCATGTCTCCGCTCGCGCCGGCAAAGCAATCAAAGTAGGCAATTTTCATCGTGTTTTCCTTTCAACGGCCAACCAGCGAGAGGCCCAATCGCTCTGAGACCAAAGTCACTTTTTTGAAAGCGCACTGGCATGAGACCTTCACCGATCGAGGCTCATGATCGCGTCGAAGCCTGATTCTGCTCCAAGACATGGATGATGCTCAATACGGTTTGGTTCACCGGCGTGGGGATGCCGTGACGTCTGCCCAACTCCACAGCCTTTCCCGCAAAGACCTCGACTTCGGTTTTGCGGCCTGCCTCAATATCCTGCAACATCGAAGTCTTGCCGTTGGGCGAGAGGATTTTGAGAACAGCGTACCATCCATCGAGATCCTGCTCCCCAAGGTTCACTCCAATGTGCTGTGCCAGCACGATGACCTCGCGCATGAGCGCTTCCATTAATGCCTGTGCATCCGGTGATGATTGGAAGACCCCGTATGGCGCCCGCATAACGGCTGAGGCCTGGTTCACTCCCACGTTAACCATGAACTTCCACCACAGCATCCGCATCATGTCGGTGGGAGTTTCGTAGGCGACGCCGGCCCGTTCGAATGCGGCCTGCACGGCACGGACTCGTTCACTCGGTTGGGAATTGTCAGGCTCTCCAAAGATGATTTTCCCCGGTATGGTGTGGGTGACCGAGTTTCCCTCACGCACGGCGTCAATTCCGACGGCAATTGCATAGAGCACCTTATCCATACCGTACGCGGATCCAAGGAACTCTTCGCTGTCAAGGCCATTCATCACCGAGATGAGGGTGGTCTCGTCGCCGACGAGGTTCTTCAAATCATTGATCGCTTCCGGAAGGTCGTGGTTCTTGAGCGCGACGATAATGAGATCCGCTGGCGAATCAGCCTCGTCAGGGTGAACGACCGGAATCGAGTAGTGTTTTCCGTTGACCACCAAACCTTCTGTGCGCAGGCGATCACAGCGCCGGCCCCGCGCGACCAATACAGTCGAGAACGGAGACGCATCGAAGAATCGGGACGCGTAAACAGCTCCCATTGCACCTGCGCCAATGATGGCTACCTTTTTGATTTCCTTCACCTGCCACTCCAGTTCGGTGTAGGGGCGACCTGCCGGTCGCCCGTGTTAACTCGTACTGAGATCCATGCGGGCGACCAGCCGGTCGCCCCTACGGTGCGCCATCCGCGGCCCGAACCTTCACGTACATGGGCGAGCGATTCTCGTAGGAACATATACACCGATTCTCGCCATGGAAGTTCATATCAGCCGTCCAGCAACGCGCGCCTGATTTCTGCGACAAGTTCAGTCGCCATCGAGTCAAAGGGCGCACGCCGCACGCGATGGGGCAAAGCCAGCTCGGCCGCTGCTGCCACATCCTGTGGCGTAACTTCGGTACGGCCTTCGTACGCTGCGATTGCTCTCGAAGTCTTGAGTGTCATGATGTCTGCCCTGTGTCCGTCTACACCAAGCTTCAGACATGCAGATGCAATCAGCTCGAGGATTGAATTCTCCGCCGTCACTTTCGCGCACTGCGTCTGTGCGAGCCGAATGCGCGTCGCAATCTCTGCGGATTCGGCGTAACAATCTTCGACAAATTGCGCCGGGTTCTCGTCAAATCGGAGGCGCCGCGCCATGATTTCCACTCGCGAATGCGGATCGCGAATGCCCTCGATATTTACGCATAGGCCGAATCGATCGAGCAACTGGGGCCGCAGTTCTCCCTCTTCCGGATTCATTGTGCCAACCAGGGTGAAGCGGGCAGGATGCACGAACGAGACGCCCTCTCGCTCAACGGTGTTCATACCCATGGCAGCGGAATCCAACAGCACATCCACCAGGTGATCGTCCAGCAGGTTGACCTCGTCCACGTACAGAATGCCTCGGTGGGCCTGAGCGAGGACCCCTGGCTCGAACTTCTTCTCCCCCGTCTTCAGGGCATGCTCGAGGTTGAGGGCGCCGACCAGCCTATCTTCAGTCGCACCGAGCGGCAACTCCACCACACTGATTTTTCGCTCTTTCTTCGTCGGGGGCTTGTCGTGAGGGTTGTGGTCGAAGCACGGATGGCCCGTGCAGTTCCCGCATACGGAGCCATTATCCCGGTTCGGTAACTGGAAAGGACAGCTCTCAACCACTTCAATCACAGGAAGAATATCTGCGAGCCCTCGCACCGCGGTAGTTTTCGCCGTGCCTTTTTCGCCCCGTATCAGGACACCTCCTATGGTTGGATCGATGATATTCAGGATGAGAGCTAGTTTCACTTTGTCCTGGCCGACAATTGCGGCAAAAGGGTACACGGGCAGGATCGCCATTATACGCCACTCCTTACTATCTCCAGCAGGATATCTGCTCTCAAGTCTTTGATCTGAAAGTATTCGGCGCGGAGCACCTTTGCCAGCCGCACCGAAAACCTGTATTGAAATCCGCCTTGTTCTTCCGCATCAACTACGATGGATTTGATCCTCTTGTCCGCAGCAATGCCTTTCGCAGCGGAGAGGGCCTCCCAAAATGGATCCCCGGATCCGATGCTCTCGTTGGCCCTTCCGTCGGTAATGACGATCAAGATCGGCCTGCACGCGGGGTCTTTGTGCAGGACGTTGCGCAGCACGCTCTGCCCTTTGCGAAGACCCGCAGCCAAAGGAGTCTTTCCGCCCACAGGGAGTTCCTTCAGAAGCTGTCCGGCGAGATAGATCGAAGAGGTGGGAGGCAGGTTCACGACAGCCTCCTGCTTGCGGAACGACACCATGGCCACACGATCCCGCTTCTGGTAGGCGTCCTTGAGCAACGACAGAATCGCTCCCTTGGAAGCGACCATGCGTCCCTTTGCGCCCATAGATCCGCTCGCGTCCACTATGAAGAGCAGGAAATTCCCAATGCGCGTCTCTCTCACCTTTTCTCGGATGTCCTCGCTTTGGATTGCCACCACAAGGCCGTTGTCAGTCTTTCTGCTCAACTGGTGGGGGGCTGCGGCACGAATTGTCGCATCCAGAGCAACATCGTCGGTCAACCTGCGGGCAATGCTCCTGACGTATCTCCCTTTCTTCTGGCGGGTACGCGTTTTGGATCGCCTGCCGGACCCCTGCCGGAAAACCTTGTCGCGACGCTGCCCGATCTCTCTCACCTTAAATTCCGGTGCAGTTTCAAAGATCGCTTCGGGGCAGTCAGGGTTTCGGCTCGGCCTTTGCGTAGGTTCCAAGCCCTTCTCTGCCAATGCAGAATCGCTTACGGATACATGAGTCGGATCTTCTTCCGGGTAGTCATCCGGGTATCCCGCCGGCTTCGCAGCGGGTGGAGGGTTGATATATGCCAGTGTCTCCGGCAATGCCTCGTTCCGGGCAAGCGGTTCGCGCGCACGATGAGGCAAAGCCAGGGCCGCGGCTCGATGAAGGTCTTCTGCTGCAACCTCGGTTCGACCTTCAAAAGCTGCCAAAGCCTTTGCCGTATGAGCTATCACGACGTCGGCCCGGTGCCCGGCGGCCCGATGAGTGACACAGACCTCGGCAATCACCCCGAACAGATGTTCCGGAAACTCGATGCTCGACAACGCGCTTCGTGCGTCGCAGATCCTTTGCCGGAGGATGCCATCATTTCGTGCGAATTGCCGGCAGAAAGCCTCCGGCGCCCGGTCGAACGAGTCCCTTCGCCGGAGTACTTCGACTCGCAGTGCCACGTCGTGCTCGCCGTGCACCTCGACGCACAACCCAAAACGATCCCGCAATTGAGGTCGCAGTTCGCCTTCTTCGGGGTTCATGCTGCCGACGAGGACGAAGCGGGCAGGATGTCTGTGCGATATCCCCTCGCGCTGAACCACGTTCTCTCTTGATGCCGAGGCGTCAAGGATGATATCCACGAGATGATCGGAAAGCAGATTTACTTCGTCTATGTAGAGGATTCCGCGGTTAGCCCGCGCCATGAGTCCGGGCTGGAAAATTCGGATGCCGTCGGTGATGGACGCGGAAAAATCCAATCCGCCCACGACCATCTCTTCCGTGGCATTCAGGGGTAGCTCTGTAACACGCACCCTTCGCGTTTGGGTGACGATGCCGTTGCTGCGACAAAGATCGCATAGCGTCGCAGTGTCATTGGGGTTGCACGAGTACGGACAGTCGGCCGCGACCTCGATTTCGGGCAGGAGGCTTGCGAGCGCCCGTACTGCAGTAGATTTGGCAGTGCCTTTTTCTCCCCTGATCAACACTCCGCCCACGCTCGGGTTGATGGCATTGAGTATCAGCGCCAGCTTCATCGATCCCTGGCCCACGATGGCAGAGAACGGATACAGGTGCGGTGAATGCCGGGACTGTGGCAATTCCTACTCCGGGATGATTCGGGCGTAACTCAAACCGTAAGATATCCTTTTCAAGACCGGTCTTGCAAGTCCGGCGAGTTGTTTCCTTGCACTATTGGCAATCGCTGTTGGGAGACACAGAGTCGAATACTGGAGATGTGATCGATCGATGATGTGGGCCGGTTCTTCTTGAATCAGAGTGACAGGCTCATAAGCTATAAGCGAAATCATTATAGCTCATTAAGGCGAGAATCGTAGATATTCTGACCTGTTTATCAAACACGCGAGGCAGTATTTTCATGATGAACTTGGACCGTTCCGTGTTACTCGAAATCAGCAGGGTTGCGAGTCGGGCGGCAAAAAGAAGGCGGTACTCAGGCTTCACCGGATCAAGGGCATTGGCGCGTTTCCAGAAGTCTCCCATCCAGTAGTAATTCAGCTTCCTCAATATGGAGTCAAAGGAATAGACTGATTTCAT
>Ga0172375_10011327_pt1 | contig 11375 bp, 12 predicted proteins | sample LakKiv1m_FD_114537 | JGI IMG/M metagenome (GOLD analysis project Ga0172375, IMG submission 114537) | Freshwater microbial communities from Kabuno Bay, South-Kivu, Congo - kab_092012_11.1m | ecosystem: Environmental > Aquatic > Freshwater > Lake | place: Democratic Republic of the Congo... | reverse complement strand
TTACTTCAACAATCTACGCCTGGCGTATAGTCTGGGATATAAAACCCCCGTTCAGTACAGGACCGAACGGGGGATGAAATGAAGATCATGCATTTATGTGTCTACTAACCATTGACTCGTTCAAATTTTGCATTCTTTTTTTTCAATCCGATTTTGGAACGGTGAAGCGGAAGCCGATCGTCCCTTCTGCCGTCAGGAGAACGTCGGGAATCCCCATCGCGAAAAAATCGTCGGATGCGTCGAGATCGGGATCGGGATCGATGCCGAGGGCGGAAACGTCGATCGACGTGATGCCGTAGACGCCGCCGGTCAGATCGACCGTCGCGTTGTCGCCGTAGAAGTTGTTGCAGAGGATGTAGACGATCCCCGTCGCGCCGTTGTTGCCGTTCGAGTCGAGGTTGACGTTGCCGCCGGCGATGATGAACGTGGGTCCGTTGACGAGATCGCCGAAGACCGTATGCCGGTCCGTGGTGACCGTGCCCGCAACGTAGACGGTGCCGCGGATGTACTCGTAGGTGGTATTGACGTTCGACTTGATCGTCAGGCTGCCGTTGACGACGACGATTCCGTCGATCCTGCCGTTGTTCCGGATGGTCAGGTTCCCGTCGACGAAGAGCACGCCGCCGTTCACGGTGATGTCGCCGTTGATCGGCATCGTCAGGCTGCCGTTGATGAAGACGTTGGCGTTGGTGACGGTGAGATCCTTGTTCACGGGGATCGTGACGTTGCCGGTCACATAGGTGTCGACCGTGAGGGTCGGGTTCACGAGGTTCTGAACCTGCGTCGGTGTCCTGCGGACGAATGCGAGCGTCGTGAAGGCCAGGTTGTCGACGTACTGGACGACGCTGGAAAAGGTCGTGAAGGCCGGTGCCGTCTGCGCGTACTCGACATCGACGTAGTCGGTGACGTACGATCCGAGCAGGTTCGCCGCCGTGATCGTCGGATCGAGCGTGAAACCCGGTTCGGTTCCGGTGAAGGCAAGAAAGGATTCATAGGTCGTCTGGATGTCCTCGACATAGGTGATGTAGCTCGTGACCGACGCATCGGCGTCGACCGCTCCGCTCACGGCGTATGCGCCGGTTCCAACCGAAGTGATCGACACGCCCATGTAGGCGGCAAGGTCAGACAGATACGCCGGATCGAGATTCTGATCGCGCACGATGATCGCAAGCGTCGCGGTGACGGCTTGCGTCGCGTTCACATACTCCTCCGTGTTTTCGATCACCGCATCGACCAGCTTCGCCTGCCGGAACCCGACGACGAAAACGGTCGTCACCGAGGCGAGGACGAACATCGTGATGCCGAGCACGGCCGCGAAGCTCATGCCCTTTCTGCTTTTCAGGATCTGCATGCGTTCCCCCCCTTTCTCATGCGGGGATGTCACTCGTCTGGAACGTGTGGGAGGCGTTGTAGGCGAACAGCCTTCCGTCCGTGGCGAGCAGTTCGATGGCGATCGTGACGGTGACTTCGCCCGCGACGTCCGTGACCGCAAGAAGCGACGCCCCTCCGATGCTGAAATTCCCATCGTCGAGCGCCGCCCCGTCGATCCAGACGGCGCCGTCATGGACGGATACCGTCGTTGTGAGCGCAGGTGCGTGGACGACGACATCGACCGTATCGGTCGCATCGTTGAAGACGAGGTCGTAGTGATTTTCGAGGACGATGCATCCGTTCGCGGCGACGCAGGTCGAATAGGCCGTCGCCCCGGCGTCGGCCATCGCGCTTTCCAGACGGTTCACGAGGCGGAGCCCGACCACGTTCGCATCGTTCGCGACGGCGACGCGGTCGACCGTGCGGATGATCGCGAACGTGATGCCGCCGAGCAGGGCGGTCACGATCGTCATGATCAGGATCGCGCCGAGCAATTCCGGGAGGGTGACTCCGCGACGGTTCCTAAACATCGTAGATCATGCCTTCCAGTTCGACCGTCCGGGTTCCGTAATACGTGATGACGACCGTGAATCGGATCACCCGGTACGAAAGCGAGTCCGAGGTCGGAGCGGCGAAGACGATCGCGACTTCCGTGTCGTAGACGATGTCGCCGCTCGTGCGTGCGAAAAGGGAGCAGGCATAGGGAGAGCCGGGATCGCCGCACGTGTCGGACGTGAGCGTCTTCCCCGCACCGGCCATCCACGCCGAGACGGCGTCGTACGTCGCATCAAAGGAAACGTCGTCGCGGATCAGCGATCCGACCGCGACCGCGTCGATTTGGAGACGCGTCGCTTCCGCCTGGTTCCGAACGTTGACGACGAGCAGGATGGAGGTCGTGAGCACGACCGACACGACGAAGAAGGAAGCGATCGCTTCCACGAGCGTGAATCCCGATTTGGAACGTTTCCGCATGGCGGTTCCCCCTTTCTTGTGATTTCATTATAATACAAATGGCATCGATTTTGGAGAAGCGCCGTTTTTTTTCGTGAAATCGCGCCGCATCGCGCCTCCCTTATGGTCTTTTCTCCGCGCATTTGCTATAATCAAGAAGAAGGGGTGAACCCGATGGCTGAAACCAACCTGCGCGTCAAACGCAACATCTACCTCATGCTTTCGCTGGTCCTGCTCGCGTTATCCGGATTGTTCGCCGCCGGAACGGTTTTCACGCTCTCCGTCATCCTCGACATCGACCGCACGAGCGTCGGCCACATCTACCTCGGAAACAAACCGGCTGCGGAATATTCCGGCTATCTCGAACGCCGCGTCGCCGACTGGGCGGATACGGCGGAGTACGAGATCGGCTTCCAGGGATTCGCACTCGCGATCGACCTTTCGGTGTTCGCGTTCGACGCCGACGCCACCCTCGACGACCTCGTCCGCGACGAGGACAACCTCGCGCGGTTCGACCTGTCGGAAGAAGGCGAAGCCATTCTCCTCGCCACGATCGAAACGTCGTTCACGCCGGCGGTCTACGACCATTTCGAGGCGGAGCGGTTCATCGAAGACCTTTCCGACGACGTATCGCACCTCTACCAGATCAAGAACTACCGCCTGTCCGATTATCTCGACGACGCCTCCGACGACACGCTCCTGGCAACGGCCGATGTCGCGGGGCTCGATCCCGGCGACGTCGATGCCATCCATGCCGCCCTATCGTCGCTGTCCGTTCCGGCCGCCGAACGCTTCTCGCTCCTCGACGCCCTCGACGGAAGCGGGCTCACGAACGCGCAGCTTTCGATCGTCGCATCCGGTCTGCAGGCGGTCACCGCGGATACCGCTTTCCATTCGTTCCTCTACCGTTCCGATCCCGCCGCTCCCGCGTGGGCGGCAATCGGCATGAACGTCCGCATTCTCGCCGTCAACGGTTTCGATTTCAGCTTCTTCAATCCGATGGATTTCGCCTACCGCGTCGAAATCGCGAAGACGGATGCCACGACGATCACCGTCGCGCTCTACGGCCATCCCTACATCACGACCTACGGATCGGTCTGGGAACGGCAGGCGATCGTGCCGTTTGACGTCGAATACGTCGAAGATCCTACCCTCGACGACGCGACTCCCGACGTGATCGTCACCGAAACGGATGACGAGACGATTTACCGCGTCCTCGTCCGCGACGGGACCGATGGCGAAATCTGGTTCTGCCTCCGGACCGCGACCGCCCCCGGGGAAGATCCCGTCACGGAACGGATCGCCATCGAGGAACGCCCCGCCACGGCGGCGATCTATCGAGAAAACATCGTTCCGAAAGGCGGCGACTGACATGGCCTTGAAACGCATCGGCGACATCCTGGTCCAGGAGAACATCCTGACCAGGGAGCAGCTTCAGACCGCACTCCTCAAGAAGGAAAAGGACGAACGTCTCGGGGAGACCCTCGTCCGTCTCGGCTTCACGTCGGAAGCGCAGATCCTGAAGGCGCTCGAGACATCGACGGGCGTCCGTCGCGTCTCGCTCGCCAACTTCAAGATCGACGAAGAAGTCCTCACGATGGTCGACGAGGAGTTCTGTCGCCGCCATACGATCATCCCGCTTCGCATCGAAGGCGGGAAGCTTTACTTCGCCACCGACGATCCGCTCGACTTCGACGTGTTCGAAGAACTGCGGATCCTGACCGGATTCAGTCCCAAGGCCTATTCGTCCACGAAAAACGAGATCATCGCCCAAATCGAGAAATATTACGGTTTCACGCGGACGCTCGAAGCGATGGGCATCAAGCAGAACGTTGCACGCGAGGAAATCGATGCCGAAACCGCGCCCGAAGACACGCCGATGGTCGCGCTCGTCAACCAGATTCTCGCCTCCGCGGTCTTCCAGCGCGCCTCCGACATCCACATCGACCCGATGGACGACAAGATCGTCATCCGCTATCGCGTCGACGGCGTCCTCGACACCGTCCGCGAATTTCCGATCCATATCCTCCGACAGATGGTGAGCCGCATCAAGGTCATGTCCGGCATGGACATCACCGAGACGCGCATCCCCCAGGACGGCCGGATCCAGACGCCGATCCAGCAGCGCATCATCGACCTCCGCATCTCGACGCTGCCGACGGTCCGCGGCGAGAAGGTCGTCATCCGCATCCTCAATCCGGCGACCGCCCTCAACAGCATCCATTCGCTCAACCTGGGATCGCGCGACGAACGTCTCGTCCGCGAGATGATCGCGAAGCAAAACGGCATCGTGCTCGTCTCCGGTCCGACCGGGTCGGGCAAGACGACGACCCTCTACGCGTGCCTCGCCGAACTGAACAGCCCCGGCGTCAACATCGTCACCGTCGAAGATCCGGTCGAGATCAAGATGGCCGGCGTCAACCAGGTCCAGGTCCATCCGGAAGTCGAACTCACCTTCGCGAAGGCGCTCCGTTCGATTCTCCGCCAGGACCCCAACATCGTGATGATCGGCGAAATCCGCGACGTCGAGACCGCCGAAATCGCGATCCGCGCCTCGCTCACCGGCCATCTCGTCCTCTCCACGATCCACACGAACGACGCCGTCAAAACGATCACCCGCCTCCTCGACATGGACATCGAGCCGTTCCTGATCGCCTCGTCGCTCTCCGGCGTCATCTCCCAGCGCCTTGTCCGCAAACTCTGCCCCGATTGCAGCCATGAAGATACGCCGACCGCCGGAGAACAGGCGCTGTTTGCCCGCCACGGCATGGAGATTTCCTCCATCCGCCGTCCGAAGGGCTGTCCGTCCTGCAATTTCAAGGGGTACGCCGGCCGCGTCGGAATCTTCGAGATCCTGCCGGTCACGAAGGAGATCCAGAACCTCATCGCCGAGCACGGCAGCATCGCCGAACTCGAAGCCCAGGCCCGGTCGCTGGGCACCCGCACGCTCCTCGAAGCCGGCCTCGAAAAGGTCAAGATGGGCGTCACGACCCTTGAGGAAGTCCTCAAGGTCGCGAGCGAATGAGGAGGTCCGGGATGCAGCTGCGCAACTTCAAGTACACCGCCCGGAACGCCGACGGAAAAACCGTACGCGGCCGCATCGAGGCGATCGACCGCCAGGTCGCGGCCAAGTTCCTCCATTCGAAGAACTACGGCGATCTCCATCTCGTCGAATACCGGAGCGTGATCGCGCGCCTCAACCAGATCACCGTCGGAAAAACGCTGAAGACCTCCCAGATGATCTTCTTCCTGAAGCAGCTCGGTTCGCTCCTCAAGGCGGGAGTGAACATCCTTCCCGCCCTCGAACTGCTCTCACTCCAGCAGGAGAAACACCGGCTCCGCATGATTTTCTTCGAAATCTACCAGCACGTCTACAACGGCCTTTCCTTCTCGAAGGCGCTCGCGACGCGACCGAAGGAATTCCCGATCCTGCTCGTCCTGATGATCGAAGTCGGCGAGCTGTCGGGCGACCTGCCCGACACGGTGCTCGCGATGGCGGCCTACTATGACCGCCAGAGCAGGGTCTCCGGCCAGATCCGGGGCGCGCTCCGGATGCCGGTCATCTACCTCGTCGCGACCCTCCTGATCGCCGCCGGGATGCTCCTGTTCGTGTTCCCGAACGTCACCGGCCTCTTCGCGTCGTTCGGGGACGCCGAACTTCCCGGCATCACGAAGTTCTTCCTCGCCGCCGGCGATTTCGTCGCCGCGAACGCGCTCTGGATCTTCGGAACGATTGCCGGAACGTCGATCGTCTTCGCGCTCCTCGACCGGAAGTCCGCCGCCTTCCATCGCGCCTTCACCGTCTTCCTCCTGCGGATGCCGATCGCCGGTCCGCTGCTCCGGATGTCGAACCAGATCCTGATCGCGAGTTCGCTCGCGCAGATGATGGAAAACGGCGTGAACTCGGTGACCGCCCTCCAGACGGTGCGGAGCGTCCTGTCCAACGTCGTGTACCGGGACCTGCTCACCAAGACGCTTTCCTACGTCGACGACGGCTGGCCGTTCTCGAAGGCCTTCGAGGAAAGCGACTTCATCGACCCGATCATGGCCCGCATGATCGCCACGGGCGAACGCACCGGCGACGTCCCGGGGCTCATGAAAAACCTTTCGATCTATTACAACGGCATCTCCGAACTGCGCGTCGAACAGATCAAGAACGCGATCCAGCCGATCCTGCTGCTCTTCGTCTACGCCCTCGTCGGCGTGATGATCCTGGCCCTGATGATGCCTATGCTGTCGCTGGGATCCCAGATTTGAGCCGTTTTGTCTTCGAAATGCCGAGAAAGACTTGAATTGGCGCGAAAAAATGATAAGATAATGATAGATGAAAAAAGAAGGGAGATTACCATGGTTGCCATTCTCAAAAACAGGAAGGGCGTCACGCTCGTCGAGCTGCTCGCCGTCATCGTCATCATGGGCATCATCGCCGCGATCGCCGTCCCGGCCATCACCGGTCTGATTGCCAGACAGCGTGAAAACGCCGCGCAGGCTTCGTACGAGGTCTGTGTCGAAGTCGCGGAAAACTACGTCGACAGCGAAGAACTCGTCGAGGACGACACGTTCACGTCGACCGATCTCGTCACCGACGGATACCTTGAAGCCGACCCGTTCGATGCCGTCGTCACGTTCACCGTCGGAGTCGCCGGCGCCGTCTCGATCACCGCGCCCGCGGACCCGCAGATCGACGGGATTTCCGTCCCGATCGCCTGATCCGGACCCGGATCGCAAGGGATGCCCCCAGGGGCGTCCCTTTTTTTCGCGGCTTTTCCGGTCGCGGTGTTGCGGCGAAGAAAAAATGATATAATGGTACTAAGGAGAAACGCCCGCCGCGCGCGGACGCCGGTGCCGCGATGTCCGTAGTCTATGCCCTCCTCTTCTTCTTTTCGGGAACCCTCTTCGCATCGTTCGCCTTCGTCCTGGCGGACCGGATTCCGGCCCACGAGACGATCCTCGGCCGGAGCCGCTGCGATTCCTGCCGGCATCCGCTCCGCCTCTTTGAGGTGCTTCCGCTGCTCGGCTATCTCCTCGTCCGCGGCCGCTGCCGTCACTGCGGCGCAAAGGTTTCCTTTACCCACGTGCTCGTCGAACTTGCCGGCGGGTTGCTGTTTGCCGCCTGCTACCTCCATGCGGGGCTCACCCTCGAGACCGTCGCGGCCGTCGTTCTCGTCTTCGTCATGTCCGTCGAGTCGCTTTCCGACCTCCGGGCCCAAGTCGTCATCGACCGCATCTGGATCGCCGGGATCGTCCCCGTCGCCGTCATCCGGCTCCTCCAGGGCGACCTCCTCCCCCACCTGTTCGCTTCCGGCGTGCTCTTCCTCGCGATGGCCGCGATCGGCCTCCTCGGCAGGATCGCGTTCAAAAAGGAAGCGCTCGGAGGCGGCGACGTCAAACTCTATCTGTTCATCGGCTTCGTCCTGACCTGGGACGAAGGGCTGTTATCGCTCTTCCTCGCCTCGTTCGCGGGATTCCTGTTCGGCGTCCTCGGCAAGCGCCGGGGAGTCGAGATCCCGCTCGTCCCGTTTCTGTTCGCCGGCGTCCTCGCAGCCTACTTCTGGGGCTCCGACCTGTTCGCCTGGTATCTCCGTCTGTTGGGAGCGTGATGCAATGACCGTCCGTCGCGGTAACGAAACGAATCTCTATCTCTCCGACTCCTCCGTCGGCCTTTTCACGCGTCGCGCGAACCGGACCGGCGAAGAGGTCCACGGACGCATCGACCTCGGGAAAGGCATCCTCGAGAACGGCTATGTCGCCGACGCCGAGCAACTCGTCCTCCGGCTGAAGACGCTCTTCAAGGCGAACGGTCTGAAGCCGAAGCGGATCCGCCTCGTCCTCAACAGCCGCAACGTCGTCATGCGCGTCGTCGATCTGCCGCGCGGCGAGGTCGCGGAGACCGGAATCGCCGCCAAACTCGACGCCGAACTCGGGAAAACGATCCATTTTCCGTTTCCGCATCCGCGCGTTTCGTACAACCTGATCGGCCAGGACGACGCGTCCGTCAAGGTCTTCGTCGTCGCCTCGGACGACAAACTGCTGAACGACTACCTCGACGTCTTCGACCGTCTCAACGTCCGCGAGGTGGTCTTCGACACGCCGGCGCTATGTCTTTACACGCTCTTCACGAACACCGCGAACGTCCGTTATCGCTCGATGATGCTCGTCACCGTCTACGACCGCTACTTCACGATCCGCATTTTCGAGGAGGACATCCCGGTCTTCAATCTCGTCGAGGAGTTCGAGGGTGACGTCGGCACCCGCTACGAGGAAATCGACAACTATGTCGAGCGCGTCGCCAACTACTACCGCTACAACATGAATCGCGGCGACCGTTCGATTGAAAGCGCGCTCGTGGTCAACCTCGGGGAACAGGACGACGAAGCCCGCTTCGAGTCGGCGTTCTCCGCACGTCCGTTCGGCATCCCGTACCGCGTGTTCAAGTTTCCCGACGCGCCGTCGGGGACCGGATGGAACCGCGCCGGCCTGATCGCCTTCGCCGCCGGACTCGAAAAGACCGGCAACCTCGCGAAGATCCCCCATTTCGACTTCCGGCTCGACCGCCCGCTCCGCCAGACGCGGATGATGCAGCGGATCCTCGCGGTCGCCTTCGCGGTCTTCTCGATCGTCAGCCTCGTCTACATTCCCTACCACACCACGAGCGAGGAGATCTTCATCCTCGAAAACGAGAACCGGAACCTGTCCGCACAACTCGAGGCGCTCGAGGCGGAAATCGCGCTGCTGCCCTCCTTCTCCGCGAAAGAGCGCGCCTACAGCGACGCCTACGACGCGCTCGTCGACGCCGGATCGCCGATCGCCCCGTACCTCGCGGACCTCTTCGACATGACCGGCACCGACGTCGAGGTCCTTTCCTGGACCTATGGCGCCGCGGACCGTGAGATTCGGATCGTGCTCGAAGGCTCTTCCCTCGCCGTCCTCCAGGAGTACGTCCTCGCCGTCTACGAAGCCCACGGGATCGTCGGCGAGCCGGAGTCCGGACGCTGGATCGACACCTACCCCGTCTATGCGGGCAGCGGGACCAACCGGATCGAGGTGACCTTCCGCCATGCGTGAGCGCGACGTGTTCGGCAAGAAAATCAACCGAGTCAGTTTCGTCCTCGTGCTCGTTTTCCTCTTCGGCGCCGTCATCGCCGCCCGCTTCGGGATCCTCTCGATCCTCGACGCCCGCCTCGCGTCCGTCGCGGCCGAGCAAGCCGAACTGCAGGGACGGATCGATGCGATCGTCGCCGCCGGCGAAGCCCGCAGCTATCACGAGATCGGCGAAATCGTCGACGCCCTCCCGAACGCCTTCGACCAGATCGGCATCGCGGGCGAGCTCGCCCTCGTGCGCGATCTCTCCGGATTCGCGGCCGCGACCGGTTACGGAGAAACCTTCCTCGACGACGCCGACAGTCCGGTCGACGTCGTCCTCGCCCCGACCGTGAAGGCGGTCCGCATCGCCGTCACGATGGACGTCGCCGATCCGGCATCGGTCGTCGACTATCTCGATCATCTGGACGGCCTCGAACGCATCTACTACGTCGACGAGGTCGTCGTCGATTACCACGATGCGGGCGCCTACGTCACGATCGTCCTTTACACGTTCTACAACGACGTCACCCTCTGACGCCGAACGAAGGAAGCGGGATTCCGTCGGATCCTACCGCTTCCGACGCGAGAAGATGAAAAGACAGAGTCGGATAGGACCCGGCATCTGTCTTTTTTTCATTCAATGCGCGGGCGAACCGCGGCCGATTTTCGTCCGGCCGCTTTTCTTCCGCCGCGGAGACTGCTACAATGAAGGCGCAGGCAGACCGGAAGGAGGGATCGCATGTCGCAGAATGTGCAAAACGCGATCGAAGCCATGATCAGCGGGCAGCTGGCCGGACGCGGCATCGCCGACGAAGCCGTCCTGGACGCTTTCGCACGCGTGCCGCGGCACGTTTTCGTCGACCCCGCGGACGCCGACTGGGCGTACGGCGACCATCCGCTGCCGATCGGCTTCCGCCAGACGATCTCGCAACCCTACATCGTCGCGCTCTCGCTTCAGGCCGCCCACGCATCCGGCTGCGCCCGCGTGCTCGAAATCGGCACCGGTTCGGGATACCAGACGGCGCTCCTTGCGGTCCTGGCCGGCGAGGTCTGGACCGTCGAGCGGATCGGACCCCTTCGGGAACGCGCGGAACGGTCGCTCGCGGGACTCGGCCTCGCGAACGTCCGCTACCGCGTCGGAAACGGCTGGAACGGCTGGGCGGAAGGTGCCCCGTTCGACGCGATCGTCGTCTCCGCCGCCGCGAAAATCGTCCCGCCGGCGCTCTTCCGGCAGCTGAAAGAGGGAGGGAGGCTCGTGATTCCCGTCGGCGACGCCTTCCGGCAGGAACTGATGCTCTTCGAAAAGCGGGACGGAGCGGCGTCCGGACGCCCGCTGTGCGAGTGCCGTTTCGTTCCGCTCGTGGACGCCGAGTGATCTCGGGCAACATCCTTGCGACATCCGCGGAGGGATGGTATAATCATGCCAGTACGATCCCTTCGGAGGTAATCCCATGAAAAAAGCCCTTGCGGCGCTGTTCGCCGCGCTCGGTCTCGCCGGATGCGCCGGCGGCGCATCGCCCAGGACGATCACCCCCGCGGAAGCAAAGGCGATGCTCGACGGCGACGAGACCGTCATCCTCGTCGACGTCCGCACCGCGGAAGAATACGACGCGGAACACATTCCCGGCGCGATCCTGCTACCGCTCGACGATCTCGAAGCCGACGCCGGATCCGTCCTCCCCGACAAGGACGCGATCATCATCGTCTACTGCCGCAGCGGCAACCGCAGCGGTCAGGCGGCCGCCCTCCTCGATCAGCTCGGCTACACGCACGTGAACGACCTCGGGGGCATCATCGACTGGCCTTACGCGACCGTCACCGGCTGAAACGAAAAAACGACTCTTTCACTGAACGAGTCAATGGTTAGTAGACACATAAATGCATGATCTTCATTTCATCCCCCGTTCGGTCCTGTACTGAACGGGGGTTTTATATCCCAGACTATACGCCAGGCGTAGATTGTTGAAGTA
>Ga0172375_10011324_pt1 | contig 11375 bp, 13 predicted proteins | sample LakKiv1m_FD_114537 | JGI IMG/M metagenome (GOLD analysis project Ga0172375, IMG submission 114537) | Freshwater microbial communities from Kabuno Bay, South-Kivu, Congo - kab_092012_11.1m | ecosystem: Environmental > Aquatic > Freshwater > Lake | place: Democratic Republic of the Congo... | reverse complement strand
GTTACGGCTTTGTCTGATTTCGTTGATATTACGGATGTTACCCGCTCTGTCAGCTTTCTCCTGCTCTAAATCAAATGTACGGTCACGCTCTGCCTGTGTATCGAACTGGCAGAATAGATTGTCTTGTCCGTAGCGTGGGAGTAATTTCTCGTTCAGCTTTTGAGCTATTCGGGTCAATGCCGGGTCAATGGTGAACCGCATCCATTTATACAATGCGCCCTCTATGTTTGCTCTTGCCGCATCCCTTGAATACAATCCCATTGTCTGACCAAACGCCGCAAGTATGGTTTCCTTCGACCATTCACGCTGATTCAACGCAAGTAGTTCCCGAGGCGACCAGCTTATCTTCTCAACAGAAAAATCTTCATCAGCGATTAAAGGCGTTGGCTCTTTCTTCTGCCTGAACAACTGGTTGCGAAACTCTGCCATCAAGTCCCGGCGTTGCTGTCTGTCCAGCTTTCCTTTGTTGTACTTGAACAGTAAATCCTGTATGCCACGGTTAGCGGCCTGTGAAAACTCGAAGTTGGTTAATTCCTCTGCGGTCAATGTCTCGGTGTATACGGCCTCGATTCTTCCCCTGCCGTACCACTGGTCATACAGGTTAGGCATACGGAAATGAACGATCTCGCTTTCGTCAAATACAATGCGCTTCCCGTAAACACCATACACATATCCGCTGATAAATCTTTTCTTGTCCGGCATGATCGACATATAATTGCTTGGAAGAATCCAGAGCGCAGAAGGTAATCCGACCGTTAAGCCTGATTCTTCTGTCTCGACGTACCAATAAGCGTTTCCGGTGCAGTCAATCCAAAGCGACGTTTCTTCCATGTAGTCGAATCCGTTTCGGAATGGGTTTGCGTTTTTGAGCAGATCAAGAAAAGGGTGTTCTGTTATCTCGACAAGTTCAACATCTTCGGTTGTGCTGATTTTCTGCTTGCGGAGTACTTCGTGTTGAATGTCTTTAGTAAGTCTTTTGTAAGAAGCCACCTTTGGCATACCCTCTCCTGTTCCTCTGGTAGTGAACAGGCGCAACTTTGCTTCGGCACAAGCTATTGCGTTCAGATTTGCGGCGTTGTACGCCCAAGACTTATACTGGTCAACAGCGGCGAATGGATTGAACTTTTTTGGTTTTCCGAATGGAGAATATATTTCCGCTGATGGCATACCTTCGTTTACCGCAGTACCACCAAACATCTTCTGTCCTATGATTTGTCCCAAAGATTTGAACCGCTGGAATACGCTGGTAGTTTGATTCATGGAGTATCCTTTCTCATACACCACCAGATATTAACATTTGCAGATTCTCGTATGCAAGTTTGTAATTGAACTTGCCATATTTCCACTTGTTGTTTACGACCCAATCATACAATACAGGCTTGTGCAACCGCATCCAGTCAGAGAAACCTATTGGTGCAGCATGGGGTGAACACGCAACGGAGAACTTGTGATGGAACGAACCAAGCAGTATTCCGTTGTTGGGGTCATGCCTTACAGACCGAACCGAACGACTGATAAGATGATGAACTTCTAGGCGGTCGCAACCATCTGATTTCCGGCCAAGTGATTTACATATTGCACATTCATTACCCCATATCATGCGCTGGTAATCAACGAATGCACCATCAGCTCTTTTTAGCCAGTATGAACTGTTGGGGTCGTCAATTCTTTTTCTTAATTCTGATTTCTTCTTCATTTGCTCTTGACGTACCAGTGTATCTTCTCAATGAGTTTCCGTGTTGATGGCATCATCAGGTGACGCTTCATTGCTACTGATGCAAGTATTTCGACATTCTGCATCACGCAAAACAGGGCATTGACCTGCTTCTGTAACAACTGGTTGCGCTGGAAAAGATTTTCAGCCCGTTTGTTTTTCACAGTAAATCAAACTCCACTTGAGCCTTTTCCTGATCGACTTCAATAGCGGCTTCGATTATCGGGATGATTTTGTCCAGCAAGTCCGGGTTGAATCGTACTGTCATGTTCTTGAATCCTATTGTCGCAAGTTGGGGAACAACGTATCTACCATCTACTTTCTGCGGTTTGTTCCCGGCCTGTGCTTTCATCTGCGATAGTAAAACAAGACTATCATCGCAAGTATCCAGCATCTGTTTCAGTTCGTTTGCCCGTTTCAATTTCTTGTTATTCATTCTTAATATCCTTTCTTACATAAATCAAGTTTCCCCATCCTTCGTTTCCTGTTTTTGTAAAGTATCCATATCCGTACTGCTGGAAGAAAACATAAGGGTTACTAAACGAAGTACATTCGGCAATGATAATATTCGGTCTGTAGTTGCTATATTTGAATAATGCCGAAAGCACTTTGTAGTCCATGCCCTCTATGTCAATGGTCAGAAGGTCGAAGTTTAACGGAGTCTTGTGTTCTACAAGAATATCAAGAAGTGTGCGGCATTGGATTTTGATTGTATTCCCTGTATCTGTTGGAGTGTACCAATCTGCAAGAAATGAACTATGCCCCATGACATTATGGATATGGAAATCAAGTTCCTCCATCTTGTCGCTTACGCCTGAATGGATGATGGTGGCATTTAGTCCTGCGAAATCGCTTTTGATAATAGGTATGCGTTCAGGGTCTGCATCTATAAGTAATCCTTTCCAGCCCTTTGCCAGTAAGTCCCAACTGTTGGATAGTTCCTTTCCACACGCACCCACATCAACAAGCATTTTGTTTTGTGGAGGGAAGATACGGAACAGCGTATCGAGCATTCCCGATTCACCAAATTGGGATGTACTCATTATATCACCTTCTCCATTTGCTTGATTTTCTTTTCCAGATTAACTTGACGCAAGGCCATCTTGATAAGCAGGTCGCACTCTGCCGGATTGCAACTTCCGAGAGTCGGAGGTTGGTCTTTGGAAAACTCGCTTACAATTTCCATTGCCTTGCTGAAATCGGTAAATGCTTTCTGTTCAGTCGTCAAGTTCTTCCTCTTTCCAGTTGTAACAATCTAATCCGCACTTTTCGCCAAGTATCTGTTCGATCAACCAGTTGCGTTTGCGCCTGCTCTTTTCTGACAGCATATCTAATCTGTCTGCTATCCTCTGGTCAATGCGGATACTAAAATTAACTGTCTTTCTTTTTCCTGTTGCTGTCATGTGTTACAAAGTATCACAATGTGTTATTGTGTGTCCACAACTATTTACTACAAACTGTTCCAGCACGATTTATCGGCCATAATGCGCTTGAACCTTTCTTCTGGCTTCTCTGACTCAACTTCTTCATACCGTTCGGCAAGCATGGAGGCACGAGCCTTGTTGCGCTTGTCTATCTCGGCTTGCAGGGCTTCAAGTGCCAACTGCGATTTGGTCTTTTCAGGTTCGTTCGTCATATCAGGCCGTTAGCTTTCATGATTTCGTATGCCTTGATTTTATCTTTCGGGTCGGTAATGTCGGCAAGTATCTTGGCTATGTTTTCGTCTATACGCTCGATCTGTTTTGCAAGCGGGTCAGAACCGCCTGTCCCGGTCAAAGACGGGTTAATCATTCCGAGCGATAGGTAGTTGATTGCACCGGAAACAGCATCAATCTGGTCGTCGTGTTCACACTCTGCGGAAAACGATTCAGCTTCATCTAGGAACGATTTGTTCCACGGTGCTTTTACAAGATACACGTTTCCTGCTTCGACTGCGGACGCAAAAGGATTTGCCCGTATGTCTTTTGAACCCGTTGAACGTATGCCGTTGAAGTCAAACCCGACAAGTACGTTTCTACTGTAGTGACTTGTATTATTCTTTCCAGATGAACCGCCCTCTTCTTCCATCCTGATTGCTACATTCCGTCCGTCCTCTATTGCTGTATGAAGTACCAAATCTTCTGTTCCTTTCGGGGTCTTGCGGTCACGCCGTACATCGAGAACGTACCACAAGCCGTCAAGGAAACCGAGTTTCACACCAGCCGTCCAGTCTGGATTCTTCCCCGGCTTCGGTTCGCTTGCGGCCATATCCCAAAATCTGCATATACGTTTAATTGTTGCTGGTGCTTCTTGAACGAACTTGAAATGTTCCCTCTTGAACTTCGTGCCGCCGGCTTTAACGTGCCAGTTGCCGCCACGCTTCGGATCTCCGAGCAGGCGCATACGTTCTACTTCCGGAAGTGCCTGTAAGTTTGCCAAGTATGATGGGTCTTTTGCCAGTAGTTTTTTGTTGTCGTGGATGCTTGCCGGGATGAATGTCACTGACTTTGCTGTAATAGTTGGATACCTTGCTTTCATTTCCGCTTCTGAATCGCCCCATACGATTGTGTTCCTGTCTCTAACCATCCAGCGCAATTTTCCAATTCTATCTGTTCTCGCAAATCCGTCTTCATCTATCCACCACGAAATGAAATCTGCAACCCAAGAATCAGCGTCCGGATTGCAGGTGCAACGGATACAAGGTTTAACTCCGCACATTGATCTGTTTCTGGAAAGCATATAGAAGAATTGTGTTTCTGAAAAATGTGTCAACTCGTCCCAACCGATATATGCAATCTGCGCACCCTGATAATTGAACTTGGTAGTTTCGTGTTGCATGTGCCGCATTTGGATTTTGGAACTATTCGGGAACTCCCAAGTCAGGTTGTAGGTTGATGGCTTCCCGTTCATGTATGGATATATCTCGCACGATTCATCCCATAGACCGCCAGCGTTCACTATTTCAGGATAGGTGCGTCTTAATATAACGGCATCAAAACCCTTGTTATGAACATAGCCGGCGGCATCAAGCAAGAGGCCAAACGATTTACCGCCACCAGCCGCACCGCCATAGATAATAATGTCGGCTGGACTTTGTAGAAAAAGTGTCTGCGGCCCAGCTTGTGATGTTATCTTTTTATATTTCATCATCAACCTCGATCGAATCAACGTCTATAGCTGGACGCTTTAATAGGTTCGCATTTCTTCTGCCATTATCTGGTATTACAACGATGACATTTACGTTGGGTAGATTCGTAAGGTTCGGGTCGATTGGTTTTGATATTGTGTGCTCAAGAACTGTTTTGATAGCCCACGGTTCACCCTGATAAGAAGCGATCATAACATTTCTGACAGCAACGTCTCTTGGGTCTTCCGCTATAATGTCTTTATATAGTTTCGCTTTTTCAGGGTCGTTTTGAAGCCTAACTGGCAAAACTCCCTTTCGCAGCCGTTGGACAATACCCTCAAACGTCGGAGGACGGCCTAGAGGATTCCCAGACACGCCTTTTTTCCAATGGCGGCCAACTTTGTTTCCCTTCTTGAATTGAGTCTTCTTGGGTGCTTTGGAGACGTTTTGTTTCTCGTCTGTATTGTTTCCCATCACCTTTACCTTTACCTTTACTATACTATACTAGTCTTAATGGGCTTGCCAGCCCTAGCTATAGAGTATTTATACTCTATGCTGATTTTTATTCAATTCTACCATCAATTCTTTGCACGTCCCACACATCGCCTTTGTTTGAAAGTCCTTTTTTCGTGGCAGGTTGGCAAGCCAAGAATGAGACACGCTCTACGCCACTTGAAATATGCGGACGCTTCTGAATGGTGCGGTTTCAGTCTTGCGATTGATCTGATCTGCTTCATGCTTAACATGGCCGGGAGAATATCAGACATGGCCGGGGCATAACAAGCCTTGTTTTGCAGGTGATTTGGCATATTTTGCGTAATCTATTGCAAATCAAGGCTTTAGCTATGCAAAAAAAGTGCAAAGAATCTGCAAGATTTCGCTTGCATCTTTAAGAGCTATCCCCTAACATCATTGCAGTTCTTTGAAAATCAGAAAAGGCGAGCGGCGAAAGGGTAAAGAGCGTTGGCGGTGAAAACCGACATGGGAATCCAAAGCAGGACGCACAAAGCAAGCCTAACCGGACACCAAGAATATGCAAGCGTATGGCTGGCGAACTCGTACGGAAGGGCAACCGACCGGAACACCACAGCCGATGATGCCTCTGCAAATGGTATGCGAACCTCCGGACAATAGCTCACTCAAAACAATAACACCTCACTCAATAGATATACCTGCGCAAGTCTTCCAACTCCTGACAGTAAGTCCATGATTACGGTTGCGTCAATGGCAGAGTATCGGGAAAGGAAGCAGTGAATACTGGTTAAGGATTGAGACAGGAAACACCGATGATGGGTTTCTATGAGGTTGAGCGATTCTGCGGAATGGCCTAGCGACATAGGAACGCCAAGACAGCCAGACCGATGAATGAGAATAACGAGGGGCGGTGGTAATAAAAACCACCGTTAAGGACGGATTAACAGCACAACGCTGTTAATCGGTGTCCCAACGCACCAAACAAAACGAGGTTCAAATGACAACCAAGTTCAAAACAGCGAAATCGAAATATACATGCCGAAACTGCAACGGTAAACAGTCGAGCAAGTACATCAAGGCCATGATTAAGGCGGGCTTTGGCTTATGCCATCTGGCCTGCAAACATTGCGGCAAACAGACAATAGTCAGTGCTGATCTAAGCTAATGGGAGAAAAAAATGAAATATACAGTACAAGTGACACGTAACGGAAACACAAGATCGTTAACTGCTTGGATAAGCAAGGCAAAGCGGTTGAAAATCGGCGACAGAATAAAAGCTGAACATGCTTTTTATTCTGATTTTGCAATGGCAACGTATAATCTTCACCCTGAAGATACATTGGAGGTAATTGGATAGAGCGGCAATGATCGCAAACAACTGAAGGGCGGAAAACTAAGCAGAAACAGGTCATAGTGAACAGGATAGAAGAAAACGGTAGAAGAAGAAGAGGTGACGTATGGCTTATGTAGAATGTCCGGTATGCGGGACGGAAAACTTCTTTAACGAAACGGCAAAGAGGGTCTGTTGCTGGTGTGACGCCAATCTTGAACACGCCAACATCGAAAACCTGCGGTACGAAAAAGAACAGAGAGAAGCAGAGTATCCTAAAATCACGGGAGATCATACAATGAACATACTTAAAATCACAAAAGAGAACAGGGCGCAGTACGAGAATACAGAAATTGTATTCGACGGTCATGTCGAACTTGAAGCAGATCTCGGCTGGTTTGTTACAAAAAGCATAAAGGCCAAAGGCTATATTTTCGGATCGGCTGGCACGGGCATCGTAGCTGGCACGGGCATCGAAGCTGGCGAGGGCATCGTAGCTGGCACGGGCATCAAAGCTGGCTGGGGCATCAAAGCTGGCACGGGCATCAAAGCTGGCGATGGCATCGTAGCTGGCGAGGGCATCGAAGCTGGCTGGGGCATCGTAGCTGGCGAGGGCATCGAAGCTGGCACGGGCATCAAAGCTGGCTTTTCAATCCACGCAAAATTCATCTCTGTCTCTTTCCGCATATTCGCCGGACTTTGTAATTGGCGAATGCCGGAAGAAGCAGAACAGCAGATTTGTGCGGAAGTCAGAAACGGGATAGTTGCGTGCGGTAAAGTAATTAATTAGCAAAAGGAGAAAAGGAGGAACTATGCCGACAGCAATCTTGATTCTCGGATTGATAGTGATAGCGCAATGGTTCTGGATTTCAAAGTTGCGGAACAAACTGAAAGATGCAAACTGGAAACTTCCGGCAAGAGACAGGTTTCACGGAGATATATTCTAATGGCAGGGGCGGCGTGGCGGTGAACACACGCAATGGTATGACCAGATTCAAAGAATAGATGGTTCGACTCCATCCCCCTGCTTCCCAGCGCAAGCTCATGGGTGAACGAGTGGTGCGGCGCCGCTGACGGGCGGGAAAGACCGCCACTTTAACAACGAGGTAATAAATGACACAACTTCAAATGAACCTTTCGGAAAAGAACACACGAAAACGTCTTGCGCCTGAATGTGCAAGAAGAATGATTGCTATTCTTATCGCAAAACAGGAATGGATCAAACGTCCTGAAATAATGAAACTGACAGGATGGAAAGATTCACGACTTTGCAGGTTGGGTTGTGAATGTTCACATGGACGCATTATCTTCGGGAATAAAGGTTACAAGGCTATAAGGTTTGCAACTATGCAGGAAATAGGTGAATGTCTTGGCAACATCACCGCAATAATAAAAACAATGCAAAGGAGGTATGACCAAATAAGCAGACGGTATCATCATCACGACATTAAGTAACACAACAAGGAGAAAGAAAATGGAAAACGAAAACTCTGTAATTCAAACGGAACAGTCCTTAATCAATCTGGACGACATAATGCCGTCCATCGAGAGACGGGCTGTAGCGCACCAGCGGTTCATTCAGATAATGGACAAGCTGGTTAACCCTGAAACAGATATTGACAATTTTCAGGGAACAATCAGACGCAACATCAACTACGCAAAGAAGGTCTTTCGGGTAATAGGAGGCCGCTTTGAGTACATGAAGGACGAACACGGACGACCACTTTGCAATCGCATTGACTACACGGACGACAAGGGCAAGTATTACGTCTACGAAACATACGGACGTTACATACTCCCCAACGGAGAGGTTATTGAACAGTCTGGAATGTTCTCTAGCCGTGACAAGTTCTTCGGAAGGGCAGACGGACAGTTCAAGCTGACAGAGGACGTTGACGAACGTTCAGTACGGCAGGCAAGCCAGACAGAGTGTTTCAAGAAGTGCATTTTCATTGCGCTTGGTCTTGGTGACGTTGACGAGGCAGAAATGAAACGCTATGGCGTTAAGGTTGCGGATGCACCCAAACAGGAATATGGGAAAGGTACAAAGGGCGGTTCAACCGATACTCCAGACGATAAGAAACGCAGGGACGATATAAAGTCCATGTGCAATGAGTTGTTCCATGAAGGGTTTCAGAGGGCAGACGACCAGAAAGTAACCTGCCCCGAGGACATACTTCAATACCTGACAGAGTGCGACTATAACGAGAAGAAAGACGGAAAGCCGACAGGGAACAAGAAGCACTTTGACGGATGGGACAACTTCGACAAGATAACGTCAAGGGCTCTGAAAAACGTCTTTGACATTATCCGTTCCAACCATGACGAATACCTGAAAAAATAGTCCGGCATACATTGTTGGCTTTTGGGTCTTTCGTCATGCTGTCTATGCGAAGGTAAACCTTCAGAGTCACAATGCGAACCTCAAGCCGTCTGTCCGGTGGCGGCATAATAGACAGCGACCGGACTAATTTTAACAACAAGAAAGGACAGCAAAATGGATATTCCAAACATAGTTGATGCAGTAAATAAGTTATACGAGAGCAGGTCAAGTGTATCAGCGGCACGTTCTATATGGGCTTCAAAACTAGGCCACCCATGCGAACGGGCTATTGCCTATGAACAGACCGCTTATGGCGAGAAGAACAAGCCAAGCGCAAGCCTCATGCAACGGTTTGCCGTTGGCAATATGATAGAGGAATTGACAGTAAGGGACTTACAGGACGCCCTGAAAGACCAAGGCGTAAGGGTAGAACAGACAAACGTTCCTATCCCGTTCAATCCTGAAAATATAGGCGGGAGGGTTGACTGCGTTCTGGTAATGCCGGACAGAAAGACATTCTTTCCTGTTGAAATCAAGTCGCAGACCCCAATGGTATTCGGGAAGATAAAAAGCCTCAAGGATATGTACGAATCAGACCACGTCTGGATGCGTTGCTATCCGGCACAGCTTATGATCTACCTTTATTTCACCAACTGCGAGAACGGTTTGTTTGTTTGGAGAAATCTGAACGGAGGAATTGACCAGCTTAACGTAACATTGGACTACGAATATGTTGAACAGCTTTTGCAGAAAGCCAAACGGGTGAACGATTCGGTTCAACGCTGGAAAGACCGCTACATAAAGAACCATACGGATGTTCACGTTGACGACGAGTTGCCGGCAAGGATACCATTTTCGGGTAGCGTATGTGGCGATTGCCCGTTTATGTCAAGGTGCTGTCCTGATATGGTTGGGGTTGCAGGCATAGAAGATATGCTCTGGGACGCAGAATTGAATTCGCTCTGCAAGATAAGGGAAATGAACGAAGCGGCGGCGGACGAATACGAGAACGCAGACAAGAAGATCAAGGCGCACGCAAAGGCTGTTTGTGCTGGGCTTGGCAAGGGGCAGGGCAAGACGATCATAACGAAAGACTACATGATCGAGTGCAAGGCTTCGGAAACGACCAAATACGACATTCCTGACGAAATAAAAAAGCCTTACGCAGTCAAGACACCAACAATCAGGACTAAAATCATAAAGGCCGTAAAATGATAACGTATCAGGAAGGACAAACACAACGATTGGAAATACAAGGGAGGCTGTTTTGAAGCGATTTACTCAAACAGAGAAATGGCGTGACCCGTGGTTTAGAAAGTTAAAGCCAGAATGGAAGCTTGTCTGGCTCTACATCACGGACGCTTGCGACAATGCTGGCGTTATGGAACTAGACACAGAGCAAGCGGCATTTTTAATAGGAGCAAACATCAGCTGGAAGGATTTTAACAATATATATGCTGGACGTGTTGAATCATTCAAGGGTAAGTCCGGTGCGGAGAAAATCTGGATACCATCCCTGATTTCATTCCAGAACGGGAAATTGGAGCCTCATAGTCCAGCACATGCATCAATAATCAAACTGCTCAAGGTATATGGCCTTTGGGAACGCTATCAGGATTATCTTGCACAATGCCAGCCGGATTTCATTGTGCAAGAATCTGAACAGCAGGAATTACTCAAAGAGGAAAAGCCTGTACGAAAACCGAAAGAAGACGAACTAATTGCCCTTATACCAGATTCCCTAAATATACCGGAGTTTGTATCGGCATACAGGGACTGGATTAAAGACAGGAAAGATAGAAAGAAACCGATAACAGAACTTGCCGCCAAGCGTCAACTCAACACACTTGATAAATTGGGCGCAACAGAATCAATACGCTGGATTAACTGTGCCATAGAAAAAGGCTGGCAGGGATTCTACGAACCACCAGCAGAGTATGGCACGAAAAAAACAACGCCAATGTCAGATGATACGTTGGTCAGACAGTACGCAAAGGAAGCATACTGCATGATAAAGAAAGGAATAAAGGTTAAACAATTCTATTATTCGATTGGAAACAAAATAGGGTTTGATAAGATAGAATCAATCAAACGATTGGTTGATTTATGGTTAAATAATCCTAAAATCGCAGCAAAGGAGTCCGCATGAACAACATCCGCATCAGGATCACGAAGGATTGCAATGTTAAAACACAAGACGGGCTTGTGCCTAGACGGTATGGAGAATACTACGACTTCCCCTCCGACTGCGTAGAGATGGAAGGGATGCCGGAACAGGTGCCCAGTGATGAACTTAAAAAAGCATTAACACAAAGCAAAATATTAGAGTTAATATCTGAAATTGATTGCCGCATCCAGCATGGTGCAAAGAGCAATGGGCATCTTGAGTATGTGCTACTGAAATTGAAAAGCATCTACTGCCTAGAGG
>Ga0172375_10011323_pt1 | contig 11375 bp, 12 predicted proteins | sample LakKiv1m_FD_114537 | JGI IMG/M metagenome (GOLD analysis project Ga0172375, IMG submission 114537) | Freshwater microbial communities from Kabuno Bay, South-Kivu, Congo - kab_092012_11.1m | ecosystem: Environmental > Aquatic > Freshwater > Lake | place: Democratic Republic of the Congo... | reverse complement strand
GGACGTTTTTTATATTTATTCATAGATAGTAATTAGTGATTTTTCAACGTTATTTATATGGGTTAAGTATAGCATAAGCGGATATGTGGATATATTTACCAGTTGTTCCTCCTTGCTCTTGAGCAAGTATTAAGTCGTCATTATTTCACAATTTAACCGGCCGGGCGTATAATGAAATTATGGCGAATAAAATACGCAAAACTTCCGCCACTACCTACTTGCTGTTGGCCTTGTTGCCTTATACCGAACCGAATATGAAGTTGGTCTTTAAGCCCAATCAATTCTTTGATGACCTGGACAACTTGACCGACCATTCCAAAAGTAATATGCAAATCGCCTTTGGCCGTGCCGTTAACAAAGGTTGGGTTCAAATTGACGATGAAAACCAGGTTAAACTATCGCTTGAAGCTAGGCAAAGTATCGAGCCGTTTATCGCCCGCAAGCTGCGAGGCGCCAAACTGATGGTTATTTTCGACATTCCCGAAGAATACGCGGATTTACGTCAAAAATTCCGATTAATTTTAAAACATTTTGAATTTGAACAAATTCAACAAAGCGTTTGGATGACAAATCGAGATTATCGCGAAATTATCACCGAAACAATAAACGAGCTTGACCTGAGCGAATACGTAGAATTATACGAAGCCAGAAAAATAAAAGTCTAATCCCCGGCTCAAAGCTTATTTCATAATAAACCCGGCCGGGCGTATTATGAAATAGGGCCAAAAAGGGCAGGATTTGGTGTTGCGCGGCGAAGGAAAGAAAGCTATGTAAGCGTTTCGCATTGGGGGGCAGGATTATCGGCCTTTGGCCTCCTTCGTTTGCTTATAAAAATATGTTCGCCGGACTGCGAAACACATTTTTATTTCGCTGCTCTACGCGACCCTATGACCAAGCGCCAGTAGACTGGCGCGGTCGGTGGTTCACTCCACTCGGATAACCAAATTAATAGCCCATCGGTAGATGGGTTATTAATTTGGTTGCGGGGGGTGGATTTGAACCACCGACCTGTTGGTTATGAGCCAACCGAGCTGACCACTGCTCCACCCCGCGATGCGTATACTAGATTAACAGATACGGATAGATTTTGCAACCCGCCTATTTTGAAATGCCCTGACTGTTTTTGCCAGACAAAAAGTTCACCCATTGGTTAAAATTACTAGCCTCGGTAACTTTGACGGCCTTTTTGGTCTGATAGGCCTGGTCGGCATTTTTGACCGACTGTGAATTAGGGGGCAAAACCAACAACTTTTCGCCCGGTGCGACCAACCCTAGCCTTTCGCGAACGGCCAACTCTTTGTACTCATCGGTCTGATAATAACGCTGTTGCAACTTGGCATTTTCAAAGTCAAGTTGCGCAACCACCAGCTGCCGCGACTTGTCATCCAGCTCTTTTTGCAATGAAAAGTTACGTTGCATCATTTGCAGCGCTCCCCACACCCAATTGGCAGCAATCAGCAAAGCAACCAAAATAACAGCATTATTCAGATTGATATAATCATGCCTGATTTTATAGATAAGTTTGCGGATGTTTATTTTTTTCATATATCACACACCAATTATAGCAGAAGTATGTAGCCTAACAGAGTGAAATAGGATATAATGTCAGAAGTCGGGGGCGTAGCTCATCGGTCAGAGCAGGACGCTCAAGAAGTTCATTCTAAATTATGCTGTGGGTTGTGTAGCTCAGAGTGACAGTTTCTACACAAAAGGATACACTTGCTTACTTCCGCATCAATTTTTGATTGCTTGCGATTTGAAAGTGACCTTAAGTCTAAAGCAAAGGATTTTTCCTTTGGTTCCATGTGGTGTAAGTCGAGGGCAGATGAGTTCTTGCGATAACCACAATGCGAACACTGGCCACCAAGCAGTCGGATAAGTTCAAGTTTCCGTTTTAGGCCTCTGGCCTGTTGTGCGCGATATGATTGATTCTGATCATTCTTGCACCTAGATGAGCAAAATTTTGACTGCTTGCCACACAGTGGTTTGCCACATTTCACACAGGTTATGTTAATATTCATAACCATAAGCATAACATGAATGTATTTGCAGGGCTACCTGGGGAGTAATCCTTTGGTGAAAATCTGTCAAATTCGGGGAAACCTCCCCTTGCGATGCAAGATGGCAATCCCGAGCCAAGTCCCGCCTGGCGGGAAAGGTGTAGAGACTAAACGGCAGACATCCGCCACAGCGGATGAAGAGATAGTCCAGATCACAAAATCGAAAGGTGTTGCGAAAGCAATAGTGATATGCATAACGTTTTGGTAGTTGGTTCGATTCCAACCGCCCCCACCATTAAATAATCACCTATCAGGTGATTATTTAATTTTTACATATCCTTAATAGCCAGTTTTTGGTTTCTGTTGGGTTATGCAGTGGATGTTGCCACCGCCTAGGATTATTTCGCGGGCTGGTACGCCTACGACTTCGCGGCCGATAAATAACTGCCGTAACAGATTAAGGGCCGGCTCGTCATGCGGATCGTTAAAAGTCGGTACGATAACGCCGCCATTCACCAAATACAAGTTGACATAAGAGGCCGCCATTCGGTCGCCTTCTTTTCGAGGCAGAGTTCCGTCAATCGGCTCGACGCCTTCGCTTTCGGCCTTGTTTATCAATACCGGGTTAGGTATGTGGAGTTTGTGAACCTCAAGCTTTCGGCCTTTGGCGTCAGTCGTATTGGACAAAATCTCGAGGTTTTCTTTTGAGATTTCGTACTGCGGGTCGGACTCATCGTCTGTCCACGCCAGCAACACAACACCGGGCCTGACAAAAATGCAGATGTTGTCGACATGCCCGTTGGTTTCGTCGTTATAAATCCCCTTCTTTAGCCAAATCACCTTTTCGCCACCCAGGTAATCACAAAGTGTTTTTGTTATTTCTTCTTTATTCAACTCCGGATTACGGCCGGCACTCAGCAGACACTCTTCGGTTGTTATAATCGTACCTTCGCCATCCGACATAATCGAGCCGCCTTCTAACACAAAATCTTTCAGGCGGTAGTAGTCACGATACTCGACTTCGCAAATCTTGCGGCCAACTTGGTCGTCTTTGTCCCAAGGAAAATACAAACCATCAACCAAGCCACCCCAAGCATTAAACACCCAATCGATGCCACGAACAACACCCTCGGCATTTTTTACGAAAGTCGGACCACAATCACGCACCCACGAATCGTCGCTGCTCATTTCGATAACCCGCACGCTTTCAGGTAGCATATTTCTGGCATTTTCAAATTGACGCTGATTTACACCAACCGTTATTGGCTCGAACTGACTAATCGCCGTAGCTACGGCCGTAAAGGCTTTCTGGGCCGGTCTGGCACCCTCGCGCCAGTTATCCGGCCTTTCAGGCCAAAGCATCCATGTGTTTTCATGCGGCTCAAATTCGCCAGGCATCCTAAAGCCGTCAGCCTTCGGAGTGGATTTAAGCGATCTCATGCCCTAGCGCGTTTTCTTTTTTTCATGTTTCGCATAACAGCTATTTGACCTAGGATTTCTCCAATTACAATCGCGCTGACAGAACCGATTATCAGCCATTGGTCAGGAACGAACGAGCTTGACGCGCTGTCATATGGGAATAGCGTGAATATTAACGCTGCAATCAACAAAACAAGTGGAACAACCGATGCCAAGATTATGACGAGCTTGCCGCCCGCCATCTTGAATGGTCGTGGAGTTTTTGCATCCTTTTGACGAAGTCTCAAAAACGCCGGGAACAAGAATATGTAGGAGGCAATGAACGTTACAACGTTAAGCGCAAAGAATGTCCAGAATACGTCGACGTCACCACCACTTTGCAGCAGATAGTAACCGCCGATTACCAGCGCCGAAGCCACAAGGCCGTTTATGATGTTGGCGCCACGCGGCATACCGTGTTTGTTTTCTGACGCAAATACTTTTGGTAACGCTTTGTTCTTGGCGGCATATTGTGCGACATAATTGACGCCAGGCGACCAAGATACAAGGTTCGAAATCAAGGTGTACATGAACAACAAGCCGACTGCGATAAGCACCCAGCTAGCCGACCCCGCGAGGATAGAGAATGCGTCCAATAGCCCCGAGTCCAGACTTAGTTTATCGACCGGAATCGCAGCACTGACGCCGAATGCGCCGAACAGGTAGAAGGCCGCAATCAGAATACCGCCGATTATGATGGCACGAGGAATCTGTTTTTTAGGACTCTTCATGTCTTTAGAAAAGGCCGACATGACCTCGAAACCGAGGAAGTTAAAGATGATTATCGATATGAATGACAACCCGCCAAAAATCGACGCGTCCGTACTGAGGGTAGTCTTTGCCATACCGTGATTCATGACGCCCCATACGCCCAAAACGCCGATAGCCACGATAAGCAATGCTTTGACGATGGCTCCCATGTTGATTATCCATTTGCTGGAAGTGACCCTGTACGCGCTCAGCCAAATGACCAGCCATATAAAGCCTAGCTGGATTAGCAGTTCGATCGTCGGATCAAAAGTATAACCAAAAATCGTCGAATAAATTACTGTGAACAAAGTCGCCAATGACGCGATCCAAAGCGGGAAGTTTACCCAGTAGTACCAGGCAACCCTGGCGCCGCTGCGAATACCCAGGCCTCTTTTGACCCAGTCGAACAAACCGCCTTCGCCCTGATAGGCCGAACCCAGTTCCGCGCTAATCAGTCCGTAAGGCAGGAAGAATGCCAAGAACAGCAGCCCCCACCAAAAATACTGCATCATACCGACGGCCGCGGTCGGCACGACCGACTCGACCACCAGGACGATACAGACCGACGCCAAAATGGCATCGATCAGCCTGAATTTCTTTTTTGCTTTTTGTACCATAATTCCCCCCTTAGGAATATTTTATGTTTTTACTTATCAAAAAATCATTTAAATCACGCTGAGCTTCCATAATCTTATCATGCGAATGATGTTGTTTTGGTATAAAGTAAACCAACAGTGCCCGCATGGCGGTCAGTCGGTTTTCCGCCTCGTCAAAAGCAATTGAGCGCGGTCCGTCCAACACGGCGTCTGTCACCTCTTCACCCCTTTCGGCCGGCAAACAGTGCATAAATTTAACGTTGGACCCAGCCATATCCAGCAGTTCATCACTGACCTGGTATTTCGGATAAAAAATCTTCATACGATCATCTTTGGAAAGTTCAGCCTCGTACAGTCCGTACCAAACATCGGTATAAACAAAGTCCGCGTCACGAAGTGCCTCCTCGGCATTATCGGTCACTGACATTTTGCCGCCCGATATCTCGCAGTTACGACGGCCGATTTCTTGAATTTCTGGTTTGATCTGGTGACCCTGCGGTCCAAAGTGAACGAATTTCATACCCATCTTGGTCGTCATAAACATCAGCGACACGCAAACCTGCGTCGCGTCACCGACGAAAACAACTTTGCAATCCTCTAGTTTCTTGCCGTCTGGCAGGTGTTCCGTCATTGTTATAATATCGCCCATCTCTTGGGTTGGGTGATTATAATCCGACATACCATTTATAACCGGAATAGTAGCGTACTTTGCCAAATCGGTTATAGTCTGGTGTTTTTGGACGCGCGCCATTAATATATCAACCAACCTGGATAAAACTTTGGCGGTATCACCAATCGTTTCGTGCGCGCCCAGTTGGATTTGTCCTGGCGCCAAATACTCAGCATGGCCGCCCAGTTGCTCCATGGCTGTCTCGAAAGACACCCTTGTGCGGGTCGAGGATTGTTCGAATATCATTCCTAATGTTTGGTTTTTGAGTAAAGGCGGATAATACCCCGCTTTGATGCATTCTTTTAATTTCAGACCCAATTGAATAATATCCGTCAGTTGTTCTTTCGTGAAGTCACCAGAATCAATAAAGTCTTTGTTTTTCATCCGCACCCTGAAATAAAATACTTATGTTTTCCTGACCCTACGATACACTGGCGCACCGCCAGCGTCAAGAATGTATAATCGTACCGGAAGTTTCCGCGATGGCGCCGGTTACATCGTCAAGTGAAGCTATCGTTGCTGTTCGGCCTGGTTTGTTGACAAATTTTATGGCCGCCTGGACTTTTGGTAGCATACTGCCTGGTGCGAATTGCCCCTGCGATACATATTCACCCATAGCCGCCACGCTGGTCCGTCCAATCGGTTGTTGATCGGCCTGACCAAAATTCAACATCGCGCCGCCAACACCGGTCAAGATGATTAGCCTGTCGGCGTCAATTAAATCGGCCACGACTGCAGCACTGAAATCTTTGTCAATTACGGCTTCGACCCCTTTTAGACCTTCATCATCGTTCATCACGACCGGCACTCCACCGCCCCCGGCCGCAATTACGATCGTACCCTCGTTTATTAATTGACTGATGGCACCTTTTTCAACCGCTTCAATCGGTTCTGGCGAAGGAACAACTCGGCGCCAACCACGCCCGGCGTCTTCTTTGACAACGAATCCGCGTTTTTCAGCTTGTTGGCGCGCGATTTCTTCGGTTTCATAAAATGGCCCGATCGGCTTGGTCGGATCCTTGAACCCCGGATCGTTTTCATCGACCAACATCTGAGTAACCAAGGTAACGACAGTATTTTCCAGACCGTCTTTGCGAAGTTCATCGGTCAAGGCCTGTTGCAGCCAATAGCCAATCGAGCCTTCGCTCATAGCCACACAGGTATCCAATGGCAAGGTCGGTACGTCCGCGGTATTTACCGCCTCTTCGTGAATAACAATATTTCCAACCTGTGGTCCATTACCATGAACTATTACTATCTGATAGCCGTCTTTTACCAGCGGGGCCAGCTGCCTGGCGGTCTGATCGGCAATTTTTTGCTGTGCCGCAGCGCCGGCCTCGCCTTTTCGCTGCAAGGCATTACCGCCCAGCGCGATTACGATTCGTTTTTGTGTTTTTTCTTCCATAAAGCCAGTATAGCAAAACTACTTTAGGCCGTGTCGTTTGAAGGTTTCGACGTATTTTTTGTCCATGCCGCGAAAATGAATCAACAGCCACTTTTCCATAAAGTACAACAAATCAAAGGCCAATGCCTTTGGATCATCGTGTTTGTCCCTTAACTCTTGAATCCTCGCGCTCAGCGCTTTGTGTGCTGCCCTATGCACATCAGCATCGGCATAACCATACTCGTCAAAATATTTTTCCTCTAGTTCGAAATGCTCTTTCGCGTAAGACATCAGGTCATCCATTAGTTCAGGGATTTTCTCGGTGTGTTTTGATTCAATATACTCGTATAGGGTGTTTATCAGCCCCACGAAGTGTTTGTGTTGCTTGTCGATCGATTTGATACCAATTTTGTAATTATCATCCCATTTTATCGAAGTCATTATTCACCTCCTCGTATCCCTATAATAACATCTGAATAAACCCCACTCATACCCCAGGGCTAGACATGTTTTTTAACAACGGGTTTCAATGCCTTCTTCGGCATCCTTTTTTGCATTCTTTATAAGTCTGTGCCTTTTGTCTGCATATGGGTATTTTCTTATCCAACTATCAACATTTCCTCTTAACGCGCACCCCCTTATGGCACAGTTGCCACAAGCTCTCGCTAGATGCTCAGCGGCTCTTTCTGTATGCAATTCATATGAGTACGCGTTATTATCCTGATTCAAATGCAAATCATCAGCAAACTTCTGATCAATGATCGCCGCTCCCTTATGTTTGTTTGCCTTGGTTATTTCATTATCAGCCAAACTCAGATCCATAGCTCTCAATCTTAACCTGGGTATAAAACCCGGCTCATCTATCATGGTTAGCTGGTCCATATTGTCGTTCTTGAGTCTATTCGTCACAACAGCTCTATTATAACACGATTATATCTTTTTGTCCATAACAGCATTCTTCGGTGTTGGTGCGTTAAGAAACACCTTGCGAACTATCCTTACTCCCAGCGGAAGACTTTGAAGGCAATCAGGTAGATTACTACCAGCCAGGCGCCAATCAGACCGATTTGAGGCAAAATATCGATGTAATGTTTACCCTCGGCGGCAATTAGGCGGATACCATCAATCACTGGAGTTAGCGGCAGAAAATACGATATATTTTGCAGCCATTCCGGCATTAAAAACCTTGGGAAGAATGTGCCGGATAGGAACATCATCGGGAAGACGACTATGTTGGCCAACGGCGCGACTTGACGTTCGTTCTTGGCCCAACCACCCAGTGCCAGACCGATACCCAAAATCATTATCATACTGACCAGCATGAACGGTATAAGTTCAAGCCAACTACCGACAACCTTGAGGTGGAATATCCATAATGCCACCACGAACATTATCCCCAAGCTGACTGTGCCGATTATCGCTTGACCCGTCATAGTTGACAGGAAATATTGCCAGACCTTCAACGGCGTCGTCGATAGGCGCCTGAGGATGCCCATCTTTTTTAGCTCGGGAAAGACATTAATCGGGCCAAAGATACCAATACCGATAATCGAGAACCCCAGTAGGCCGGCAAAGGCATAATCAAAGGCTGACAGGCTGTTTTCGTTGAGTTGTTTCGATACGACCGTGAACGGTGTTACCTGGGGGGCTAATTTTGAATTTATCTCTTTGAACTGACCGGACAGTATACTGGTTAGCGCCGTGGCTGACTGCTGGTTGTTCTGAGTGTAAATTACCTCGGCTTGGCCGGTCGGATAGGGTTTGCCGGGGGTAACTGACCCGAAATTACTGGGCAAAACGATTGCGGCGTCAAGCTCGGACCGGCTCATCTTGTCCTCGGCGGTTTTTTGGTTGGTGACATCTTTGTTAATCTTTAGGATTGAGGCTTTGTCCAAGGTGCCAACGAACTGCTTGGCAAATGAACTGCTGGAGTTGTTGATAATCGCCACCTTGAACGAAGTGTTACTGGTGCCACTGTTAAGGCTGCCGAAAACCAGCAGGAAAATTACCGGGAAACCGATTGAAAAGAACAACGCGGTTTTGTCACGGAAAAAGCGCTTGGTATTAATCTTGGCGAAGGTATAAACGGTGTATAACGGGTGTTTAGTCGGTTTTTTACGCATCGCGAAGCCCCTTTCCGGTTAAATCGATAAAGACATCCTCGAGGTTGGCCTGCTCGACGTGTTGTTCTTTTTTAAAGCCGCGTTTTAACAGTTGTCTAATAAGGTCCTTCGGCGTACCAGCGGCAACGATTTTGCCATCGTCCATAATAGCAATCCTGTCACATAGTACCTCGGCTTCATCCATGTAATGAGTTGTCATAATTACACTGATACCTCGATCACGCACCCCTTTGATCAAATCCCAAAGATGACGACGAGCCTGTGGGTCCAAGCCAGTTGTCGGTTCGTCCAAGAAAAACACCTTGGGGCCGTGGACTAGCGCCGTCGTAATCGACAGTCGCTGTTTTTGTCCACCAGACAAATCCTCAACATAGCTCTTGGCCTTTTCCTCGAGGCCGACATCGGCCAAAAACTTCATAACATCGACTTTTTCACCATAGGCCGCCGCGAATAGCTCGACCACTTCGGTTAACTTGGTTTTATCCTGAAAAGCTGGCGATTGCGGCTGGACACCTATCAAAAATTTAATGTCGTGCGGATTTTTGTCGACATCTATACCATCAATCTCTACGATACCACTGTCAATCGGTCGGAGGGTTTCCATCATCTCGAGCGTCGTCGTCTTGCCAGCGCCATTCGGCCCCAAAATACCGAAAATCTCGCCTTTTTTTACATCAAAACTAATGCCATCAACGGCTTGTTTGTCGCCGTAACGTTTTTTCAGGTCACGAACTTTGACTATAGACATCAAACCCCCTAGGTTAATCTTAACTACAATTATACCTTAAATTCCACAAAAATGCCCCGTCAATCGACGGGGCATTCTGGCACCTGTTTGTTTGGTTAATACTATACTACCAAACTCGCTTATGGTGCAAGTCTAATTTAGACTATTTTTTCTTAGAAACTGTTAGAAAACCGTTTCGTGGGTTTTCCTTGACAACACTACCAGCTGGTAGATCTACTGGCTTGCCTTTGGCATTCTTTTCTACTTTTGCGAAAAAGTAGATAGTTTGCTTTTTGCCGCCGCGTAGAGTTACGTCTGTGCTGTGCAAATAATAAGTGATACCTTTTGAGTTCGTGTGCTTGTAAGGCATAAGACTCCGTTCCTCCTATTAGTATTATACAAGAGTAAGAGTACATCTTACGGCTCTCCCTGTCAACGGTTAAATGTTCTTATAGCGATGGCGGAGCATGATTTTTAAGATAACAACACTTATAAAACGGGCTAGTATCATTATCAAAATTACTACACAAACGACCACCGACCAGCCGGCGAAATCGGGCGACCAGGCGGGCGACACGAATGTGTGCATGTATGGTCCGGGCGGCAAATCTACCGAGCTATTAAGATCCTGGCCAGACGGATACCTGGACAGTTCGTTGACGGTACACTGAACATAGGCCGGTGACCAACTGGAAAACTGCGGCGCACATACCTCTTGGGCCTTTTTATAGATATTGCCATTGCTGCCCGTTTCGGCTTGTTTAAGCAAGGCTTGTTTGTCCCTGTTATACGTGGCAACCAAAAACACCCCTTTACCCAAATCGGTATTCATATGAGAAGCAGTATAGCGCTGCAGGTCATATAGCCTGTTTTGAATGGCCGCCTCGTCACCCTTGGTGTCAGCCGTATAAACCGCATCTCGGCGTTGAACCATACCGATATTATTGAGTCTCAGAAAAGTAGCAGCGACAAAGCATGCCAAAACAAACACAATGACCAATTGCCATGTTTTTACCTGTTGCAACCGGTTCAGGTTCTGTTTGATTCGTTTCTTGTCAGACACTATGCTTTAGGCCCCACCTATTACGTTAAGACCAGTATAACACAAGGGGTAATTTGAGGCAGGACGGAGAGTAAGTCTAATGATGGAATGATATACTGGTTGACATGAATATTTACTTTTCAGGAATAGGTGGCGTAGGTATTGGACCGCTGGCAGAGATTGCTCTGGATGCCGGTTACAAGATAGCAGGATCGGACCCGGAAATAACCTTGATTACTAAAGAGTTGGAAAAACGCGGCATAAGCGTCAGCAACAACCAGGATGGCACATATTTAAGGGAGTGTCATCAAAAAAACCCGATTGACTGGTTTGTCTATACTTCGGCCTTGCCAGATAGTCACCCCGAGCTGACTACTGCTCGTGAGCTAGTTATCAAAACCGCCAAACGTGATGAATTAATCGCCCATATTATTGACGAAAAAAAGTTGAAATTGGTTGCAGTTGCCGGCACACACGGTAAAACTACCGTCACAGGCATGCTAATCTGGACCATGAAACAGTTAAATATACCGATTAGTTATTCGATTGGCACCACTATTACATTCGGTTCAAGTGGTGTTTTGAACAAGGATAGTGAGTACTTTGTATATGAATGTGATGAATT
>Ga0172375_10011318_pt1 | contig 11378 bp, 10 predicted proteins | sample LakKiv1m_FD_114537 | JGI IMG/M metagenome (GOLD analysis project Ga0172375, IMG submission 114537) | Freshwater microbial communities from Kabuno Bay, South-Kivu, Congo - kab_092012_11.1m | ecosystem: Environmental > Aquatic > Freshwater > Lake | place: Democratic Republic of the Congo... | reverse complement strand
GGCGGGTTTGAAAAGGTCGAAGAAGGGCGGGAAGGTGCCGAGAATGCCCAACAGCAGTAGGATGATGGCAATCATGGCAATCTTGTCAAAATCCACGTCCTTGTCTTTCCACTGCTTGCCCAGCACAGCCCAGACAATCAGCCAGATGATGACGGTGAGGGTGGTTTTGCCAGAGAGCGGACCAGCCGGGTTGTACCAATTGAGAGCAGTGCTGAAGGAAGCGACGCCTTCGCTAATGGTGGTGAGCAGCCCCATTACCAGGGCGCCGATTCCACCCGCCAGCAGAGCGGCGGCGGCTTTGCCATTTTTGAGAAGAGTTTCAGTAGTCATTTTCAATCTCCTGGATTAGTGAACGGGCGCGGCTTTGGTGATGAAAGCGCCCAGCACACCGGCGATGGCGGCGGCGGTGAACGCGATGACGAAGAAATTCATCAACGCCTTGCGCATTTTGGGTTCTTTGACCAATTGCGGACCGTAGACCACAACCACATAAGCGACAACGGTTGCGGCGATTGGGGCAATCCAAGCCACATGCTCTTTGAATTCCATGCCAAACTTATGCCATTCGGCAGTGTTTTCGGCGGAGAGCAACAGAGAGCGGGGATAAGTGCTCAGGTCGGTGGTTCCTTCTGCCGGCTTGGCGCGATACCAGGGGTAAACGATGTATGTGCCAGTGAGAACCGTTGCCCAGACGATGGCAGCCATGCTGCTGACCCAGACCTTCAGACGCCCCATGCGTTCCTTCAGTCCTTCAGCGGTCAAAAATTCGGGGCGCAGGCTGTACAAGCCCACAATTCCGCCGGAAAAAGCCAGCAGGAACAGTGCGCCAAAGATAAGGCCGTGGAGAACGCCCCACGACTCACGAAAAGTGACTTCCATTTAGTGCCTCCTGTGAGAAATTAGGAATTGAATTACACCCACATTATCACCACTGAGGCAGCCATTCAACAGGTGCATTCGCACCTATTTCTTGGGGTGAAATAAAACCATTTGACAGACGCAACCATGCTGCTTGAGCGCGCCATCTTCCGCGCGAAAACATTCCTCACTGATAAAAATCCAGCCTCGCTAAAATGAGGCGGGACTGGATACGGAACATATCATTTTGGAAGCAAAACTAAGCGCTTACTCCGCGCTGAAACGATAGCCATATCCTCTTTCGTTATGAATGTAGCGCGGGTTTTCGGGGTCTACTTCCACCTTTTGTCTTAAATGCCAGATGTAGCGGCGGACGAAGCCGATCTCGTTGGCGTATTGTGGTCCCCAGACTTCGCGCACCAAATCTTCGGCGGAGATGACTTCGCTGGGGTGGCGCATGAGAACCGTCAGCAGTTTGAACTCGGTCGGGGTGAGCGCGACCGCCTCCCCGTCACGCGTGACGCGTTTGGTCGCCAAATCCACTTTCAGTCCGCCCGCTTCCAGTTGTTCATTGGAAGGGGTTGCTTCCCCGGCACGTCCCAAAACCGCCTTGATGCGCGCGCCAATTTGCGCAAATGAAAACGGCTTGCTGACATAATCATCCGCGCCAAGGGAGAAACCGCGCAGCACCTCACTTTCATCGCTGCGGGCAGTCAGCATGATGACCGGGGTGCGGCTCATTTCACGAATTCGCTTGAGCGTTTCCCAGCCATCCATTTTTGGCATTGTCACATCCAGCACAACCAGATCGGGCTTCTGCTCGAAGAAAATCCGCAGCCCCTTTTGACCATCATTGGCAGTGTGGGTCAGATGACCTTGATCGTGGAGATATTCTCCCAGAAGATCAGAGAGACTCGCATCGTCGTCAATTAAAAGAATGGAAGACACGCTTCACTCCTCTCTGGAAGTTGCGACTGGCATAAGGAGAAAGAACTCTGCTCCGGGAGATTCGATACTCTCCCAGATCGGGCTGTTGACCCCAATCGAACCACCCTGTGAGGTGATGAGTTTACGGGCAAAATACAAGCCCAACCCCCAGCCTGGCGGAGCGCTTTCACCGCTGTACGCTCGTCCAAAACGATCAAAAATATATTGCTGATATTCCTGGGGAACGCCTGCACCATGATCCTTGACCGAGATGCGAATTTGTTCTCCAACCTGACAAGCGCACAAGTGAATAACCGAATCAGCTGGGGAATATTTTTCCGCGTTACGCATCAGATTGCGGATGATTTCTTCAAGATGAATTTCATCTGCCCAGACAGGAGGCAGGTTGTCTGCAAATTTCCATTCCATCGCTCGCCCTTTGGATGTAAGCACCACATTGGCGGCTTGTTCCATGAGCGGGCGCAATGCCACAGGCCCCAGATTGATCTCGAGTTTGCCCGCTTCCAGGCGCGAGACATCCAGAATGCGCTGGACGAGTTGGTTCAATCGCTGACTTTCCCCAACCATTGTTTCAAGTATATGCCTCGCCTGCGCGGGTAGGGAATTGGAACTTTGCATTGCCAATTCCAAACCACCGCTCAGGGTCGTCAACGGGGCGCGTAGTTCATGGCTGATCAGCGAGACAAATTCGGATTTCATCTGATCGAGGTGTTTTAAGTTCTGGTTGGCGCGATCCAATTCCTTGTTGCGCTGCTCCAGTTCGGCAGTGCGCTCTTTCACTTTATGTTCAAGTTCGCGGTTGAGGATATGTACTTCCGCAATGGCTCTTTTTTCTGCGTTGACCAGTTCCCGCATCCAGGCAATGATGAAGCCAACAATGACCGGACCCATCAAACCGAAAATAATGGTCTCACTCATGAATGCCAGATCAAAGGATAATTCCCCTTCCAGCCCGTGCTCGACAAACTCAAAGCCAATCGCAGTTACGGAAAGAAAGAGGGGGATCACCCATTGCAGAACATTCAAATCAAGGAAGCGTCCCTTATTTAACCAGGAGAGAAGGTTTCTTTGCATAAATAAATTATAGTCCCTTTGTCCACATTCAAAGTTGTTTAGGACACAATTGAGACATTCTTTGACCGTCCTTTGACGCGCCCTCATGTTATTTTAAGGGCGCAAGTGGTGAAACATATCACTTTCAAAGACTATAAAGGAGAATGATGATGATTATGAAGAAGTTTCTAGTACTAAGCGGTATCTTACTTGTTCTAGTTGCAGTGTTGGCAGCCTGTGGCGGAAATGCCACCGAAGCCCCTGCGGTTGAACAAGCCACCGACGCGCCTGTCGTTGCCACCGACGCGCCTGTTGTTGAACTGAGCGGCGACCCGATTCGCGGCGGCTTGCTCTATGATGACTGGATCAAAGTGCTTGGCGTGGAAACCCCCGAAGGCAACCAGCCTTTATGGGCGACCCAGACCACCAATGCCCGCAATGGTAAGGATACCTATCGCTGCAAGGAGTGTCACGGCTGGGACTACAAAGGCGTCGAAGGCGCCTACGGCGGCGGCTCACACCAGACTGGCTTTGTAGGTGTACTACAAGTTGCTGGCACAGATGCGAATGAAATCCTTGCTTCTTTGAAATCTGGCGACCATGATTTCTCTGCTTACATGGACGATCAGGCGCTGACCGATATCGCCCTCTTCCTGAGCGGAAACATGCTCGACTCTGCCGCCTTCATCACCGATAAAAAGGCTGTCGGTGGCGATGCTGCCAATGGCGAAACGATCTACGGCGAAAACTGCGTGGACTGTCACGGACCCGAAGGTCTGGTACTTAATTTTGCCGATGAAACAGGTCCCGAATATTTTGCCACCATTGCAATTGACACCCCGTGGGAATTCGTCCACAAGGCTCGCTTTGGTCAACCCCAGGTTGCCGATATGCCCGCCCTTGTTGATCTCGGCTTGACCGACCAGGAATATATTGACCTGTTGACCTACGCCCAAACCCTGCCCACCGCCAGCCCCGTTGCCGAAGGCGGCCGTCTTTACGACAACTGGATCGCGGCGATTGGCGCGGAAGACATGACCACCGATCAGCCTCTTTGGGCAACCCAGACCACCAACACCCGCACCGGCAATGATACCTGGCGCTGCAAGGAATGCCACGGTTGGGATTACAAGGGTGTGGAAGGACGCTACGCCGAAGGCTCACATGCAACTGGCTTCCCCGGTGTGATCTCCTCCGCTGGCAAGACTCAGGAAGAACTCCTCGCCGCGATGAAAACAGGCGACCACGATTTCTCCTCCTACTTGAATGACGACCAATTGAACGCCCTGGTCGCCTTCGTCCAGCAGGTTGAAGATATGGCTCCCTACATCAACGACGACAAGACCGTCAATGGCGACGCCGCCAACGGTGAAACCTTGTTCGCCAGCAACTGCCAGGCATGCCACGGTGAAGACGGCAAGGCGCTGGACTTCGATGATGGCGAAGGCGTTGAATTCGTTGGAACCATCGCTGCGGACAACCCGTGGGAAGTATTGAACAAACTTCAGAACGGTCAGCCCGGCGAAGTGATGACTGCCGGACGCAACATGGATTGGACCTTCCAGGATTTGCTCGACATCCTTGCCTACATCCAAACCCTGCCCATCGAGTAATCTGATTTAGAACCAAACTTCCAGGGGATGTGAGTCCCCTGGAAGTTCTTATAAAGTAGCGCAACATTCATGTTGCCCCTACTTGGTTGCGCAGGCAAGATAAATCTTGCGGTACTACCACCAGGAGCACACCTAATGAAACGAAAAAACTGGCTCATTCATTATTTGCAATTATTGGCAATCGCTGGTATTGCCCTTTTTATTTTTCTCGCAATTACATCCTCTAACAGTTCAGTAAAGGCTTTGCCCGAATATTCCCATCGCACAGATGCGTCCTGTGCGGTCTGCCACGTCAACCCGGGGGGCGGCGGACCGCGCACCCTGCGCGGCGCACTCTGGGCGGCGCAGGGACGTGCCGATGAAGTCCCCGCTTTACCCGGCGTTCTGCTTGCCCCTGGTGTTACCGACGGCGCAGAACTTTATGAAATTGCCTGTGCCACCTGTCATGGTATGTATGGTGAAGGCTTATTCGGACGGGTCATCCTGAATACAGGCGTCAAACCTGAAAAGATCAAATCCAATATTTTGCGCGGACGATTGAACAGCGGAATGCCATCCTTTGAAGGCATGTTTACCGATGAGCAATTGCAGGCGCTAATTGATTACACCTCCGCGCTGGCGACGGGCAAGGCGGAAATTCCGCCGACGCAATACGAACTGGAACTACCTGCCTTCGAGTGCTCGCCTCTTTCCTTACCCCAAACCTGCGGAGGCAACTAATGGCTGAAAAACTTACCCGACGCGATTTCCTCAAACTGGGCGGCGTGGCGGCTGGCTCAGCGGCGACCCTTGCCGCAATGAAAAACTTCATCTCCGCCCGCGCAGGTTCGCAAATTCAAACCGCCGCCGAAGAAAATGTCGTTGCCTCCACCTGTCACCTGTGTTCGGCGGGCTGCGGAATTTTAGTCCGCGTGGCGGACGGGAAAGCCGTCAAACTCGAAGGCAACCCCATGCACCCCGTCAATCAGGGAACGCTTTGCCCGAAGGGGCAAGCCGCCCCCGAGCTTTTATACAACCCCGACAGATTAACCTCCCCGATGAAACGCGATCGCGCTACGGGAAAGCTGACTCAGATTCAATGGGCAGAAGCCATCCAACTGACAGCGGATAAACTCAACGCCCTGCGCGAAGCGGGACATCCCGAACAGGCTGTCCTCATGCACGGCGATACACGCGGACAAATGCGCTCCTTCCTGACGCGCTTCATGCAAGCCGTCGGTTCGCCGAATATTGTCTCGCACGAAAGTCTGAATATCGCCGCCGCCAAACTTGGCATGTATCTCACACAAGGCATTTACAACCTGCCCGCCTACGATTTGGAAAACGCGAACTATATCCTGTCCTTCGGCGCGAACCTGCTCGAAGCAGGAGCCAACCCCCAGCGCACCATCGCAGGCTGGACGTTCGGCAGACGCGGACGCGCCAACCGCAACAAGATCGTGGTGATCGATCCGCGTCAGGGCATTCACGGCGCGAAAGCCGACGAGTGGATTCCGATCAAGCCTGGAACCGACGCGGCTCTGGCGCTTGGCATGGCAAACGTCATCATCAAGTCGGGGTTGGTGGATGCGGACTTCGTCAAGAATTACTGCTTCGGCTTCGATAACTTCGCTTCAGGCGGGGAACGCAAAGGCTTCCGCGATTTCGTATTGGAAAATTACGACCCCATCCGCGTGGAACAGATCACAGGCGTCCCGTCCACCACGATTGCGCGGCTGGCAGGCGAATTCGCGGGCAACGGACCTTCGGTGGCAATCATGCCTGGCAAGGGCGGATTGCTCAACGGCGGATTCGGCGGCGTGTATACGGCAATGGCGATCCATGCGCTGAACGCGCTGGTGGGCAGCATCGAAAAAGAAGGCGGCGTGATGACTCAGCGCTACATGCCATGCGTAGACTATCCCAGACTGCCTTCCGACTCGACAGCGGCAAAAGGTTTGAAAACCGAACGTATAGACGGCGCAGGAAACAAATTCCCGCTTGCAAGAAATTCGTATCAATCCGTCGCGGACGCAATTTTGGAAGGTGCGCCCGTTGAAGCGTTATTCCTGTACGACGCCAATCCCGCCTTTGAAACGCCTGGCGGCAAACGCTTCGCAGACGCATTTGCAAAAGTTCCCTTCGTGGTTTCGTTCTCCACCTTCATGGACGAGAGCGCAGAACTCGCTGATTTGATCTTGCCCGAACCTACATTCCTCGAACGTTGGGGCGATGACCATGTGGAAGGGCTGGGCTACCCTGGCATTTCCATTTACCAGCCTGTGATCGAGCCGCTTTACGATACGCTGAACACGGGCGACTTTTTCCTGAAGGTCGCCGAGTCAATGGGCGGGACGGTTGCCAAAGCCTTCCCGTGGAAATCCTACGAAGAAGTTTTGCAATTCCGCCTGAAAGACATCGGCGCGGACTGGGAACTGCTCACCGAGTTGGGCGTGTGGTTCAATCCTGGCTATCGCTTCGCCAAACGCGGCAGTCAACATTGGATCGAAAACGTGGTTGGTGCGGAACGTTTGAATGCGCCGCGCGACGGCTACTTCGATCTGTACAGCCGCGAACTGAACTGCTTTGTTGGCGGAATGAAAAAAGATGAACTCGCCGCGCTTGGAATCACGATGACGGGCGACGGCGCGAACCTGCCGCACTACGAACCCACGGCATTTCAGGGCGACGAAGCGCAGTACCCGTTTATGTTGAACGTCATCACGTTGATGAGTCTTGGTCCGCGCAGTGACGCAGCGAACATGCCTTCGTTACAGGAGATCAGCGGCATGACCGTGCGCGAGACCTGGGACTCGTGGCTGGAGATGAATCCGCAATCCGCCGCGAAGTTGGGGTTGGCGGAAAATGATCGGGTGAATATCGAAAGCCCATTTGGGCGAATCAGCACCAGGGTCAAGTTGGTGGCGGGTCTTCGTCCCGATGTGGTGAACCTGCCGTTTAATCAGGGTCACACCGCAGTGGGGCGGTACGCCAAAGGGCGCGGAGTCAACGGGCTTGAGGTTTTGAATCCCGCCTCCGAGCCGTTGACGGGATTGGCTTCGTTTACAAATACACGCGTGAAGGTAACGCGAAATTAATTTCGCGGTACAGGAGAACATTATGGCAAATTGGTGCATGGTCATTGACCTTGAAAAATGTGTGGCGTGCCAGGGTTGCAGTATTGCCTGCCGCATGGAAAATAATACGCCCGTCGTCAGCCCCGAAGAGGCAAAGAACGGGCGGGCGATTCGCTGGAACGATGTCTTTCCCCTGCCAGTGCATATCGCGCCCGAACAGGGAGAGTACCCAAATGTAAAAACGCACTATGCCACGCGCCCGTGTATGCATTGCGAAAATGCGCCGTGCGTGAAGACCTGTCCCGTGCAGGCGACTTACATTGATGAAGAAGGCATTGTGCGCCAGAACTATGACCGCTGTATTGGCTGCCGCTTCTGCACGGTGTCGTGTCCGTATGGCGTACGATACTTTAACTGGTACGCGCCGCAATGGGAAGGGACGCTTGAAGAACATCTCAACCCTGATAAGTTAAGTGTGAACGGCTCGCTCGAAGGTCCCGCCCCGCGCCCCGTGGGCGTGGTGGAAAAATGTACCTACTGCGTTCACCGTTTGGTAAAGGCGCGTGAACGCGCCGACGCGGAAGGACGCGAGTTCCGCGCCGACGAGTACATGCCAGCCTGCGTGCAGACCTGCACAGGCAAGGCGCGCTACTTCGGCGACCTCGACGACCCCGATAGCACCGTCTCGCAACTCTCGAAGAGTCTGCGCGCCACGCACCTGCTGGAAGATTCAGGCGCGCATCCGAAGACACTTTATCTGGCGGAGGGATAACTATGCAACCGATACTCACCGCACAAGACCGCGAAAATCTCGTCTCGCCGCTTTTCAAATTCGACCGTCAATTTTGGATGACGATTGCGGCGCTGTTGGTTGTCACCCTGCCTGGGCTGGTGTTGTATGTTCGCCAGTTATTTCTCGGCTTGGGCGTCACCGACCTCAACCGTCCCGTTTTTTGGGGCGCGTACCTCGTCAACTTTATTTTTCTGATCGGCATCAGCATGGCTGGCACGGTCATCTCGGCAGTGCTGCACCTGCTCCACGTGGAATGGCGAAGACCCATCACCCGTATCGCCGAGTCGCTGACCGTCTTCGGCTTGATGACTGCGGGCTTGCAGATCATCATGGATATGGGGCGCCCCGACCGCCTGATCAATACCCTGCTCTACGGGCGTTTACAAGCACCCTTGATGTGGGACATCGCTTCGCTTACGCTCTACCTGTTGACTGCTTCGTTTGCCCTTTACCTTCAACTACTCCCAGACATCGCCTTCATGCGCGACTCGACTCCCGCAAACGCTCCAACCTGGCGCAAGAAACTGTATTCGACTCTCTCGCTCGGCTGGCGCGGAAATAAGGAGCAATGGGCGCGACTCGAAAAAGCCATCACGGCGGTTTCGGTTATTCTCATCCCCATCGGCGTTTCGCTTCATACCGTGACCTCATGGCTGTTCTCCACCACTGTTCAACCTGGATGGAAATCCACCATTCTTGGTCCTTACTTTGTGGTGGGCGCGATCTACTCAGGCATGGGTTTACTTTTTATTGCGGTTGCCTTTGCCACTCAATACAATCATCACCTCAAAGGCTACATCACCGATACATTCTATAAAAATCTGGGCTGGATCTTCATCGTGATGAGTTTCGTCTGGTTCTACTTCACGCTCAACGAAACGCTGGTCGTCACTACCGAGCAGGAAACGCTGGAGTTCCCCGTGATGGCGGCGAAACTCTTCGGCGAATTTGCGCCCGCCTTCTGGGGCATGAATCTGCTGATGGTCGCCACCACCTGGATTTTGATCGCGCTCAAACTATCAGCCAAACCTAGAAAAAATCCGCTTTTCAAAACCGCCACAGGCGTGGTGATGACCGTGCTGGCTGTGGTTACATTCCTTGCGCTGGCTTTGAACTTCCCAGCCTTGAGTGAGCCGTTTGTGGAATTGGGTCTGCTCATCGCCTTCATCGTTTTCTTCATCCTTGCCTTGCTTGGGCTGACGGGTTGGTTTCAGGCGCATCTCATTCCATCTACAGTGATTGCGAGCGCGTTTGTGCTCTTCGGCATGTGGCTCGAACGCTGGAACATCCTCATGCCCACTCTGACACATGCGCGCATTATTCCCTACACCACCTATTTCCCAACCGTCACGGAAATCGCCCTGACCATTTCCACCTTCGGCATCCTGACACTGATCTTCGTGGTCTTCTACAAATTCTTCCCCTCCGTTTCCATCTGGGAAGTGGAAGCGGGTCGCGCAGTTGAAATGAAAAACGGAGGCTAGGCGCATGAACTTCCCAATGGAAAAACCCCTCTTTCAATTCTTTTACTGGCTGGTGAATACCCCAGGCATTGGCTCGGTGGTCATTGGTTTGCTGGTGGGCGCGGCAGTGACGATTTTTTTCCTCACCCTGCGCTGGATCGTTTCCGCAAAGAACGAGAGCGAAGAGGCGCTGCCATTCCCGCCGCAGCATTAAATTAGGCATTCTCCTATTCAAGTTTGAGCATCTTGGAGAGGGTTTCGGAAAAGAGGCTGCGCGGGCACGCAGCCTCTTTTGTATGATACAAAGCAGAATCTGGAACTCCCAGCTCGAGAAGTTTCTTTTTTGCATAGAAAGCATTTGGTTTATTGGTTGTATTGAAATGGTCGCCAAAGCCCTCGTGAGAAGTATTTTCCAGCCTAAATCTCGTCGGGTAACATACTCCGAGTAGCCTTTCTGAACTCGACCTCGACCCATTTTAGAAAGGTTCCCATTCTTGTCGTTTGGAGAGCCAAGAATTATGATCAGACCAGGCAGTTGTTCCATCCTTATAATCTAATCTTTCTTACGCACACTATCTGGATTGTAGAAAAACATGATTTTGATCAATTAAAGTACAGCCAAAAGACGAGTGCAACACAATAGCAGCCGTCAATTTTCCGTCTCACAACCGCAATCTGATATGCCTGGCGGGGTACATATCTGGTATACGGGTATAAGTTTCGCCCTTACCGATATATGCCAAATCAAGCATAGTTGATTTGGCATCCTGATCAAGGATCGCAAGGAGATTTAGGCGAATATCAACCATAATTTTACGGTTAATATCGATAGTTGCCTTATACACCAAAGTATCAACGATCTGCTTCTTTAGCAAAAATACATTGTGTCGCTCCTAATTGTTTTGGGGAGCGACATTTTTTAATTCCTCAACCCCAACCTGTAAATCCGCCAAATACTCCATAAATTTCTCTTCCCAATCATTGAGGGAATTAAGATTAATTCGCTGACCTAGGGAAGAAAGCTCATGCTTTAAACTTAATTCCTGCAAGGTCATTGCACTTAATTGGTTTTCCATATCGGTAGCGGTAATTCTCCCTTGTCGAGCCCAGGTAATTAATGACTGCCGTTCATTTGTAAGCGCCCCCATTTCCTTTTCAATTCTTGCTCTTTCCTCATGAATATTCGTTGCGCTGGCGCGTAAGTCTTCAACCAGTTGGTGTGCTTGCGCAACCAGATACTGATGGTTATCAACAACCTCGCATACTTTTTCCTAAACTTGGGCTTCAGCTTTTTTTGCACCTGTGTGCCGAGGGCAATCAGGTGAAACCAAATCCAAATGATTTTGTGTGCAGTAATATATACCCACTATGGACTTGCGTTCCCTCACCACGCCATCCTTGTTCTTTCTGGTCCTTTGTGTTCTTGCCCCCCACTTCAAACCGCACGGACAGTACAGAACACCACCAATCAAGTAGGGTCTTATGCTAAATCGGGAAAGCCAGCGTCTTGATTTGCAAGAAGGCAGGCTTGCCGAGTAAACGATTGATATAAACGCACAAGGTATGAGCAGCGAGTTTAGTGTAGAGGCGCGTG
>Ga0172375_10011317_pt1 | contig 11379 bp, 10 predicted proteins | sample LakKiv1m_FD_114537 | JGI IMG/M metagenome (GOLD analysis project Ga0172375, IMG submission 114537) | Freshwater microbial communities from Kabuno Bay, South-Kivu, Congo - kab_092012_11.1m | ecosystem: Environmental > Aquatic > Freshwater > Lake | place: Democratic Republic of the Congo... | reverse complement strand
TGCGTTGTTGATTTTCGATAATATGTTTATAAAAATATTCAGATATATCTCAAGCCATCTATCCACCCAATACCACATCATATAACAAAAAAATCATATAACAATAAAATCATATAACAATAAAATCATATAACAATAAAATCATATAACAATAAAAACATATAACAATAAAAAATCACATAACAATAAAAAACATATGATGAAAAGCATGGTAAAGGAAAGATGTGATTGATTTTTTACTTAGCGACATCACGCCAAGCCGCTGCCTTCCTCTGTGCGGGTGATGCAGGCTTATCTGCGGGCTTGTCAGGAGTAGGCTCAGCTGGCTTGTCTGCGGGCTTGTCAGGAGTAAGCTCAACCGGCGTGGCCTCCCGTTCAAGCTCCTCAACATTGAGAGTCACTGCCTCGGCTGCCTCCGCATGCTCAGATGTTGCAGAAGCATAGGAACGACGAGGATAGGGCTTCCGTACATGATCCTCAGTCTCTTCACGAGCCGCACGATCAGCACGAGCAGCGCGGGCGATTGCCGCCTTGTCCTGATCGTAATAGAGGAACTTCATCTCACCGGTCTTGATATCGAGACGGCCATAGAGCTTCTTCTGTGCCTTGAGCGCTCCAGTTGCCCCATAGCTTCCATCGAGGATACCAAAGGCAAGGTGAGAATAGAACGCGGAACGATCCTTCATCTGGATGCCAAGGCGGAGGATCTCGAGAACAGCGAGATCACCATGAGACTTGAGGTACTTGTTGAGAATACCAGCAATCTCGTGGCGCAACTCGTTATACCTCATGTTGAAAACGTCGAGATCTTCATCCGTCTTGACAGTTCCAGAGAGAGCCGCATATCCACGAAGTTCATCAACTGCGTTCTTGATCATTGTCATAATACGCAGAAGTTCGGGATCAAACGGCTCAACCGGACGGTGAAACTCAGCACGATCACTCATCTTATTGACTTGGTACTAAGATTATTTACTGATTCAAATTTTTTGATAAATGACAATTAAGTTTGACAAGACGATTAACCTTTGAGCTATCTAAAAAATTGAACATTGTTTAATTTATTGTATGATAAGATGCCGATAACATTGTTTATGGGTCCCATGTTCTCTGGAAAAACAAGATCGATGTTAGAAGAAATTAATAAGTATGTGTTGGCAAATTATAATGTTCTTCTTATTAAGTTTTCTGGTGATACAAGGTTCTCAACAACAGATGAAATTATAACTCATGATGGATCAAAAAATAGTACAAGTCCATTGCTTCGTGTTGTCGTAACTGATAAACTATCAACGATTGAACCTACTGAAAATTATATCGGTATTGATGAAGGACAATTCTTTCCTGACATTGTTGAAACTTGTGAAAAATGGTCTCGAATGGGAAAAACAATCTTTATTGCTGCACTTGATGGAACTTTTGAACGTAAACCATTTGATAATATCCTTAGTATTATTCCAATTGCTGAACATGCTATTAAACTTACTGGTGTTTGTATGATTTGTGGTAGTTTTGATGCTGCATTTTCAAAGAAGATAACAAGTAGTAAGGAAATCGTTGATATCGGTGGACGTGATAAGTATATGATTGTTTGTCGCCGTTGTTACGAACACTCTTAACACACCAAACGATAAAAAACAAATCAGTAAACGATAAAACAAATGATAAAAAAACAAATAAACAAATGATAAACAAACGATAAAACAAATGATAAAAAAACAAATAAACAATTCAGTAAATAATTATACAGCGGAAAGACCTAAACGTTTAATCATCGATGTTGTACCTTTTAAGCTAAGACGTTTACCTGTGAGTTTACCAAGTTCTTTTGCATAAGATGCGAGAGATCTAACACTAACTCTTTTTACTTGCGTGTGGCTTTCTTTGGGGATTTCTTCGAGGCTGATTTTTTCGGTCTTCCGACTTTTTTTGCACCTCCAGCAGCCTTCTTGACTTCATCACCGCGTCCAACAGAACGTCTCCACGTCGCGGCCTTCTTAACGACTTTCTTGACTGCCTTCTTAACGACCTTCTTAACGGCCTTCTTAACGACCTTCTTAACTGCCTTCTTAACTGCCTTCTTAACTGCCTTCTTAGCACCGCCTTCAACACCCTTTCCGGCGGCCTTCTTAACTGCCTTCTTGGCACCTCCGGCGGCCTTCTTAACTGCCTTCTTGGCACCTCCGGCGGCCTTCTCTTCACCCCTAGCAGCCAAGGCACCTCCATCGGTACCATCCTCACCCCAACCCATACCTGTGCAACTTCCGCACGAAGCCATTGATGATAGTATATATAACAGAAGAAAAAAATAATCATAAAAAAGAAAACCAAACCCTAAAACAAACTTATTTAGAAACTTTTTCTAGTCTCTAATCGTCCTCGGCATCTGCATCGGCCTTGGCGGCCTCGTCAACGTCATCCGGATCACCTCCAGCATCATCCTCGTCAACGGCCTCAGCAGCTGCGGGCTTTGCTGCAGGTGCAGCGGCTCCTCCAGCCTTTGTGGACTTAAACTTAACCTCTTCAGTGCCCTTAACGGTCTTCCAGATAGCCCTACCGATAGCACGAAGACGCTTAGGCTCATCATTCGGATAGTCAGCGGACTTGATGACTTCATACTGAGTCTTTGTGACTTCTGCATACTTCACATTGACTTCAGCTCGATAATTCTCATCCTTGGCATAAGTGTCGCAGAACAACTGATAAGAATTGAGCTTCTTCGGTGCAGTAGGATCCTTAGCCTTCGCAGGCTTTCCAGCTCCCTTTCCGGACTTGCTCGACGCAGTTCCCTTCACTGGCTTCTTATCCTGCTTCTGGATCATATTGATAAGAGTATCAAGCTTACTGTTAATAGCATCGATAACTGAAACGATACCCTTAACCTCAACGATAGATGCATTGACCGCATCAGTCTTCTCGTTGATCGCAACAAGGGATTCCTTGATCTCAGCAAAGAGAACGCCAGCAGACTTCTTTCCAGTCTCAGCCATTACGTTTGGTACTTAGATTTATCCACGATTCAAATTTTTTATCAGCCTAGGTGATATATTATATTCTTCATTTTTGTTCAATTTCATGAAAAAATAGGGTTTAACGTCACCAGCAAGGCACACAAGTTATATGGTCATCCTTGCTTATTCTTATTGGTTTACATGTTGAAAGCCATTCAAAGACAACGGTTGGTGTCACTTTCTCAACGTAAGTGGTCATATCTTCAGTACTCGCAAATGAAACCATTTCTTTAATTGCTGAGCATTGTTTGTTAATGAATAGTTCATTTGCAAAGTTAAATAACTCGTGATCAATCTCTTTGAAACAATCATAGTCCAACAAGGAAAACTTATGAATATCTTTTTTAGTAACGAGGGATTTAAACATTAACAAAAGTTTCATTCCTTCATCCTGTGTAATATCCTTAAATCCAACAGCGACAATGTATATTTCTGAGTTAATACGTCGAGATGTACGAGGCTTAACAATATACGTTCTTTCAAAGAATGAGGAAACAATAGCAATGAGAGAACGTGAAAATGGTGTAAAGAATGTATATTGTTTTGTTATCATGGTTCCACCAATTGCTAAAGAACAAAGGCCTGTAATAATTTGACCGAAGTTTAACAAACAAAACAACTCTTCTTGCGAATTATAGTCTTCAGATGCATCAATACCAGCGTCAGACGTATAGAAATCCGCTCCATCTGGATATCGTTCATGAAGTTTATCAACAAGTCCAACAATATCAGTAATATTGAGCAAATTGCCGCTTGTCTCTTCACCCATCAACCAATGTTCTTTGTTTAGCTTATAAAATCCAAAACAATCACCTAACTGTTTTCTGTCGTCTGTCATTGGGCTTGACGGTTTATCGTCATTAATTTTTGTGTCTTTTAGTTCATCACTCACATAACTTGATGCGACCCATTCATAATCCTTCTTATGTGTTTTCATGTAATGATTTGTTGCTGCAATAAATGCACCGGGCAATTCGGCATTGAAGAAGAAATTTATCGGGTTTGACTTCTTTGGAAAGATATCACAACAACATGACAACATCTCAAACATCTTAAGCCATGCATTCGTTACAACTTGACCACGAAAATGCATCGAAACTTTAGAACGAAGTTCACGATAAACGTCATAAGTTCTTGAAAGTGATGTGTAGTCTTTTGACGAATATTTATCAAGAAGTGATTTTGTTCTTGATAAACAATCTCTCATCTCATAAAACACAGAACATTTTTCAATACTTTCTTCAACGAGTTGTAAATCCCTTTCAACATTTATATGAATTTTCGGTATTATGAATTGTTGAAACGTCGAACACATTTGTTACATATCTTATTCCATTCTTCAAATTTCTGATTACCATAAGATTATCATAAGATTATCATAAGATTATCATAAGATTATCATAAGATTATCATAAGATTATCATAAGATTATCATAAAATTATCATAAGATTATCATAAGATTACCATAAGATTACCATAAGATTACCATAAGATTATCATAAGATTATCATAAGATTATCATAAGATTATCATAAAATTATCATAAGATTATCATAAGATTATCATAAGATTATTTACAATTAGTATAGAGGAATAGTATAATATAGTTCGATGGAGCCAACTGATCCAGAGATCGTAAAGAAGATTAAGGAACAGGGACCAGAACTTTTGCAAGGAGCAAAAGAAACCCAACAAATGATGATTTCTGTTGGACTTCCGGCATGTAAGTTTTTCCTTAATACTCTTATTGATCATGGATCGTATCCAGATACAAAGAAAGATGAATTAAGAAGAAAGGTTAACGAACTGTCAACATCGGATGAAAATGGATGTATGACGATCAATACAACACCAAAACTACTTATTATTCTTGAACCATGTGGAAAGGTTCACGATATGGATGCTCAAATGACAAAAATCAAGTCGCTTGTTCCGGAGGCTCGACTTCCTGAAGTGATGCATTTCCTATCAGTTGTTGTTTATCTTGGACGCTCTGTTTATCGTCAGGTTGTTACTCAATGTACTGACTTGTTTAATGAAATTAAGTCTGGTCATGATCCCAAGGAAGATTTCACATTTATTCGCGTTGATCCTAATAACTCTACGCTTTATCTTATGCCAGATTGGAACGAACGTATTGGAATTAAGGCGTATACTGAAAATGACCTTCCCCAACCTCCCGACGACTAAATATCATGATGATTTTTTTGTTATTATTATGATATTATTATGATATTATTATGATATTATTATGTTGATTATTATGATATTATTATGTTGATTATTATGGTATTATTATGTTGATTATTATGTTATTATTATGTTGATTATTATAGTATTATTATGTTGATTATTATGGTATTATTATGTTGATTATTATGGTATTATTATGTTGATTATTATGTTGATTATTATGATGGTTTTTTGATATGAAAAACGTATGTGAAACAAAAAATTGAAAAGTAGAAATCATATATAAATATCCGGTAATTGATGGCCGGAATTGATACCTTTGATTATCTAATCTCTCATCATACAAATAATTCAGTTGAAGAAGGAGTTAATCGCGAAGATTTAAAAACAGCATTTGTCGTGCGCGATGAATTAAGAAATAAGTATATGGTTTTCAGTTCTGAATCAAAGTTTTGGAAGTGTTATAAAACAGTAAATCCGAAACATTTTCATGAAGTTGTGTTTGGATGGAAACCACAAAAGCTTAAATTTGATATTGATTTTGTAACCGATAATGTTGGAGAAAGAGATGAAGTTATTTTATTTGTTAAAACAAAGTTCATCGATGCAATTGTTGATGAACTTTATACGTCGTTCTTTGAGAAGAATAAAATTTACCCATCAAGACAAGATATTAATGTTTGTTCGTCAAATGGTGAGGTTGATGGAAAAATGAAGGTTTCGTATCATTTGGTTGTCTCAACTTACGGAGTTGAAAATGTTAAAGTTGCTAGAGAATTCTTCCATAGAGTTATCAAACGTGTTCCTGATAAGTATAAACAAATGATTGATTCACAGGTTTACAAAGAAACGCAAAATTTTCGTATCGTTGGATCGTCAAAAGTCGGTTCAACAAGAGTTAAACATGTTGTGACTGACTGGGACACAGATACAGAAATGAAAAATTCAATTATTACGGCAACACCGGGAATGAGAATTCTTGAAGCTGATATTGAAACAGAAAAAACAACACCAAAGAACTTTGAAGATCTAATGGATGAACGTATTGATATTCAAGGTATTTTGAAACTATTGGAACAACGTGGATATCTTGAATATCATCAATTTCGTGAAGTTCGTAATAACCTAATGTTGTTTGATCGTATTGGCTCAAGTATGTGTAATATTTGTCATCGAATTCATGATAAAGATAATACTCTAATGATTTCAATTGAAGGAAATAAACTTGTTGAACGATGTAGGCATAATAAGAACGAAATGAATATTATACAAGAGTTAGAAGGAGAAGAAGAACGTGAAACAATTGGATCGGTAATTGCCCGTGTAAATGAAGCAGAACCGATGCGTAATAGATTCGAACAACTATCTGATGATCAAAAGATGATTTATGAATCTCCTGAGTTGCGTGAATATCCCCTTGCTGACTCCCTTATTGTTAAAGCACCAATGAAAATGGGAAAGACAAAAATGATCAAACGATATATTGATCAATATTTCTCAAGTACTGTTGAAAAGCAGAAAATTATATTTGTTACATTTAGGCAAACGTTTTCAAGCAATCTAAAGGAAAAATTACCGGATTTTCTGTTGTACAGTGATGCAAAAGGTGACATTGACTTTGAAGACAACCCGAAGGTCATTGTTCAACTCGAATCTTTGTATCGTGTGAAACATCAAGCTTACGCAAGTCCCGCTAAACTCGTTGTTCTTGATGAAGTTGAATCGATTATTGAACAGTTTAATAGTGGACTTCATAAACAGTTCGAAGCAACATTCGCGATGTTTTATTGGTTGTTGAGCACATCGGATCATGTAGTTTGTATGGATGCAAACATATCAGATAGAACATATAAAATGTTAGAAGTTTTGAGAAAAGATAAAAAGATGTTTTATTATTGTAACTACTACCCGAGAGCAAGAGATGACATTTATGAGTTTACATTCGATCGAGGACGTTGGACATTCAAAATGTTTGAACAACTTGATCAAGGTAAGAAAATTGTTGTTGCTGTTAATAGTTTAACAGAAGCGAGAATTATTAATAAACTTGTTAAGGAAAAGAAACCCGATCTTGTTGTTGCGTTCTATAGCTCTGAAACATCGCAAAAGGTAAAAGCAAAAGATTTTGCTGATGTTAACGAAGCATGGGAAGCTGTTGATGTTCTTATTTACACACCAACAATTACCGCCGGTGTAAGTTTTGAACGTGATCATTTTGATGAATTGTTTGGATTGTTTGTTGATCGTTCGTGTCCTGTTGAGGTATGTCAACAGATGATAGGGCGCGTACGTAATATCCAAAAATATACGATTTGTTTCGACTGTTCACGCAAAAATCTGCCAACTGAAACAGAAAAAATCAAACAGATCATTTATGATAGTCGCAGGTCACTATTTAGATTTATAGAAGGTCAACCATTTTCATATGATACCAATGGTAACATTCATTTCTATAAATCTGACTATTTTGAAATATGGCTTGAAACAATGAGATTGAAAAACTTATCGAAGAATGATTTCGCTTTTAGATTTATATCTTATGTTAAACAGAATGGAGCAACGTTTAGCGAACTTCATGTAGAAGGATCAATGAACGTTGAAAGAGCCAAAACAAAGAAACAGATTAAAACTGAGTATTGTAAAATGTTAACAGAAACTCCAGATATCACACTTGAAACAGCTGCACAAATTAGATGTGATATTGAACATTGTTCACCTGAAGAACATTTACAACTTAAACGATTTGATTTGCGTAGATTATATGATTGGCATGACGAGATGAATGAAAAATTTATTCAAACATATGATTCATCGACAACACGAACAATATTTAGAAATTTAAGACGAATCTTTTCATTTCCAACAATGGAAAGATCACTTGAAGAAATAAGAAAAAGTGAGTTATCACGATACCAAATGCTTATTACAATGCGTACGGATAAAAATGCGCCAGCTCTTGAGGGTATGGATTTACAAAAACCATACGCGTATGATCGTTTAAATGTTGGATGTAATATACTAACAAAACTTGGATTTACTCATGTAATTGATGACAACGCAATTGAAAAACAAGAATTTAATGAACGATTGCTCGAAGTTATTCGTTTCGTTTCTCCTCAAGTTGATTCAATTGCTTTTCATCTATCTATTTCAAAACCTACAATAGTTGATCTAAAATATATTAATAAGATATTGAAGATAATGTTAGGTGTAACTATCGAAGTTAATCAATATGATTTCTATTTCATTCATCAGAAAAAAATACGAAAACTATTTTCCTTTAATGCAGATGATAGAGCAAAACCAAGAGTTGTAACAGAAGAAAATTATATTAACAGAAGAGAAGACAATATTATTGATATTACTATTGAAGATAACATTGAAGAAGAACTAGCCTTCCTCGAAGAAATTTAAACAATATTATAAAAGATCAATATTATAAAAGATCAATGTTATGAAAGATCAATGTTATGAAAGATCAATGTTATGAAAAATCAATGTTATGAAGATAATTTAAAGGGATTTTGTGCTGGAAGGTGAGAGATCGATAGGAGTTGTTTCGCGGTCTGTTTTGATCAAAGACAATGTCCTTTGATATACACCAACAGAATGAACAGTATGATCATAATATCTAAATTTATTTTTTGCATCTCTTGTCAGTGAAAGATATGAATGATCAAGATCATGAATAGCAAACAAATCAATATCTTCTAGTGTTGAAATTGGATAAAACCATACATGAGGTAGACTTACTCGTATAAGAATAAATTCGGTTAGATTTTCAACTCTATCCTTCAATACAAACCAAACAGGTGGTTTAGATGATGATTTATCAAATGCAATTAAACAAGATGAATCAGTTTCGGAAACTCTAAAATGAAGAGATTCATCACATTCTGGTGGAGGTGTTGAAACCGATAAACTTCTAAATGTTCCAAACAATGGACTAACATCCCCTGAACCGATGCTATGTTTACTTGGGCAAATCTTGCCAAAGTTTGATGAACAGCATGGATAACATATCCCGCCAGTGATTAAAATTTTATTTCCATAAATATCAATATCAAAAATTAGATCCATTTAACACTATTTTTTATTTTTTCAATTTATAATTGATTTATTTTATCATCCTATTAGAAATAAAATAATACAGTTAATAAAATGACTGAATTTGTAGTTGCTGTTGATTTTAAAGGAGTAATTGGCACATTTTACTCCATCGAGAAAGCAAAAGAACTTCTAACACCTTATTCAAAAGTACCAATTATATTTTACTCATATCCGTATGATAATGAGTGGCCAAAAGGAAACATATGGGTTATTCCTTATTTGAATGATGTTGTTGCATTTGCGTCGAATAATAAGGATCTTTGTGATAAAAATTATACCATGTTGTTTAAGATGAATTTGACATATGAAACTGATTCATTGGATTGGTGGAAGTGTAACATTGATGAAATCATTGAATTTGCTGCTGATCGTTTGAAAATTCAACTTCAAGTTATCGAACTAAAGGGCAATCCCGAGAGAATGAAGGAGATAACAGAATCGGCTGATAAAATGGTTAAGAAGTTTATTGAAGATTATAAGAAATATAGCGATAATATTGATTCATTTGATATATCTGATTCTATTGTTGTTCGTCTTCCACAAATTCAAGATAATAGACCAGACGAAACCATCCCACTCACTGATCAAGGAAAAACAACAAAACCAGTATCTAGCGAAGTCACAACTGAACCAGAGAAAAGGGAAGGAAACATTCCGGCACAAGACGAGGTGACAGAGAAAAGGGAAGGAAACATTCCGGCACCTGATGAAATCACAATTGTCGATGGTTAACAATCAACCTATGTTCTTGTTTATTTTTTGTTCTAAAAATGAAAGCGGAAAAGATGATGTAACCGACCATGAGCTCTTGCCACGTGTTTGGTCTCTTTGGCGAGGAGTTTCAGATCGACTTCGATCACATCCCTACGCTGAGTGAGGTCACTGACAACTTCAAGACATGGTACCAGAGCTTCCTCAGTGAACAGCTCAATATCGAGCTGTCCAACGAGATGCTTGACCACGTCGCCATGACGTTCGACCCATCGGTGATGAATGGTCACACCTTCAGGGCGATCTATTGTGCATAATTTCGTGCGTTTTTTACATTTGAAACTATAAATGTATATGTACAGTAAATGGAGTACCTTGCCTTTGTCACTGGAATCCATAACGAGCACTATCAGTTTCGGTTCAATCGACGTCCCACAATCGATGAGCTTGAAGACTCATTCAGAAGGTTCTATCGCACAGATCTTTCGATCTATCACGGTTATGAGTTTACCGAAGAGGACATGAATCACATCGTCCTCTCCGGTCACCGTGATCATGTTCGTGGGTTCTATGACGCCTACATCATGTATTACAATTGATTTTTTATAAATTTGATTAAGAAAATGATGATATACAAAAATGGCTGTTACCATTATTGGTGACTATGATTTGCCGGTAAGTCGCTTTGTTGTTGATCTCTTTGGCGAATATGTTATGGTCAAGTTTGACCACACACCGACACCGAACGAGATCGAGATGAAGTTCAAAGATTGGTATCGCAATCGCATCATCGTCAATCGTCAGTTTGAACCAACTGATGAGGACATGAAGCGTATCACTCTTGTATACGAAAACGGTAACATTTACAGAGCTGTTTGCACATAATTTTTTATAATATACAAATGGTGATTTTTATAATATACAAACGGTGATTTTTATATCATACAGATAGTGATTTTTATAATATACAAACGGTGATTTTTATAATATACAAACGGTGATTTTTATATTATACAAATGAGTATTATTTATAGAGGTTCTTTGTAACAAAAATGATTGTGAAAAAATTGATTAAACAATGAGCCAAACAATTCGTCTTCGTTCACCAGAAGGCAAGACTGTTCTATTGCCGAAAGTGGTCAACAACGATGATGTGAAGTTCAGAGCGAAAATGTGGTACGCTGTTCTTCACCAAGAGATGTACGGCAGATCACTCCAACCAGACAGACTTGACAGAATGACTGTTGTCATTGATGACTCACTCACACGGGTCTTTCAGGACTGTATATTCATCGGCATGCGTATCATATTCTTCTAAATTTTTTCATAACGATAATGATAATAATGATAATG
>Ga0172375_10011316_pt1 | contig 11379 bp, 12 predicted proteins | sample LakKiv1m_FD_114537 | JGI IMG/M metagenome (GOLD analysis project Ga0172375, IMG submission 114537) | Freshwater microbial communities from Kabuno Bay, South-Kivu, Congo - kab_092012_11.1m | ecosystem: Environmental > Aquatic > Freshwater > Lake | place: Democratic Republic of the Congo... | reverse complement strand
AGACCTTGGTAAGGAGGCGGATTTTTGCCGCGACTTCCGCGGCTTCGCCTTCTTTGTACGGTTTGCCGTGCCACAGCGCAAAGCCATCGCCTTTGTGTCGCGGCATCACATGCACATGCGGGTGATCCACTACTTGTCCCGCGTGCTCGCGATTGTTCATACCGAGGTTGATGCCGTCAGCGAGAAGTGCATCGTGGAGCACTATGGCCATTGTGCGCGCTGTCTCCGCCACGGCCGCCCAGTCCTTGGGCGCGATGTCGAGAATGTTGTAGGAATGTTTTTTCGGAATAACAAGCGTGTGTCCCGGGTTCACTGGATTGATGTCAAGAAACGCGAGTGTCGTTTCGTCCTCATACACGATATTCGCCGGAATTTCTCGAGCGACAATTTTACAAAATATGCAAGAAGAACGCGGCGAAAATTGCGAATTGCTTCGTTGCGGGACCCGAGCAGCTCGTCGACGTACATTCACAGTACGTCTCCTCGCTGTTTTCCCCGCGCCTTGCACTTCATCAATTTTCGCTGCGTTCTTATTTTTCATCGGTTTAGTATACAATTGCTGAATGCAAAAAAGCTACCGCGTACGGGAAAAGGCGCCGGCTGATGTTCACGCAGCGCTCGCGGAATACCCGGAGCTTTTGCGCGAACTGTTTTTCACGCGCGGCATTACGGATGGCGAACATGCCGCGCGATTTTTATCGCCGTCATTCGAGCGAGATTCACACGATCCATTTTTACTGCCCGATATGGACCTCGCGGTCGAGCGTATACGCCGCGCGGCGCACGCGCGGGAACTCATATGTGTATGGAGCGACTATGATTGCGACGGTGTTCCGGGGGGCGTCGCGCTCACCGAGTTTTTGCGCGCGATTGGTTGCCGTGTGCGACATTACATTCCGCATCGGCACGAAGAAGGGTACGGGCTCAATGAAGAAGGCCTGCGCGAACTTGCGCACGAAGGAATCAAGCTCGTCATCACGGTTGACCTCGGTACGAGCGAAACAGAAAATGTCGCGTTCGCATCGTCGCTCGGAATAGAAACCATACTTACGGATCACCATCTTCCGCCCGCGAAACTCCCCGCGGCGTTAGCGCTTCTCAATCCGCATCGCGCGGACAGTACGTATCCGTTCCGCGGGCTTTGCGGCGCGGGCGTCGCGTGGAAACTTATTCAGGGCGTACTTCAACGCGAGCGGTTCGGCTTGAAAGAAGGCCAGGAAAAATGGCTTCTCGATCTCATCGGACTCGCGACGCTTTCCGATATGGTGCCGCTCGTAGGCGAAAACCGGATGCTCGCGTCATACGGACTTCTCGTGATGCGCAAATCTCGCCGTCCGGGATTGCGCGCGCTGTTTTCTATGCTGCGCATCGATATGCGCGCGCTCACCGAAGACGACATTGTCTTTATGCTCTCACCGCGTATCAACGCCGCCTCGCGGATGGAACATCCCGAAACCGCGGCGCGCCTGCTTTCGACTATGGACGCCGAAGAAGGCGCGGAGTTCGCGCGCACGCTCAACCGCATCAACGACGAGCGCAAAGGCATCATGGCTTCAACGACGAAGGAGGCGCGGCATCGTTTGCGTGAAAATACTTTCCCGCACGAGGGTCCCATTGTTATGGGAAATCCAAAATGGCGGCCGGGCGTTCTGGGGCTTGTCGCCAATTCACTTATGGAATCGGAAGGACGCCCGGTATTTTTGTGGGGGCGGGAAGGAGGTGAGGCCCTCAAAGGTTCATGCCGCTCGAATGACGTGAGTGTTGTGGATCTTATGGCTGCCGCGGGCGATGTACTTCTCCAATTCGGCGGACACAAATTCTCGGGAGGGTTTTCAATAAAGGAAGAACGGGCGCATGAACTCTCTCCGCGACTTGAGAGCGCATACGAAAAATTGCGGGTGCAAACTCCCGCCAGTGAGGAAATGCTTCTCGACGGAGAGCTGTCTCTCGGCGATGTTTCGCGTTCGCTCAAAAATATCGCCCGCCTCTCTCCGTTCGGCGGAGGAAACGAGAAGCCGCTGTTTCTCTTCCCGAATATTTCTGTTTCACGACTGCGGACATTCGGCAAAACCGGCAATCACCTCGAGCTCACCCTTGCCGGCGCGGGGGAAAATATTTCCGGAGTCTCATTTTTTTCCACGCCCGAATCGTTCCAAAAACCGCCGCGCGAAGGCGCGCGCGCTGACATCGTGGCGAACATCGAGACCGACTTCCGCGGCCGCCCGCGCCTGCGCATTGTTGATGTCGTCTAGCCGCAGGCCAGCGCGCGTTTGCTACACTCAAGAGTATGGAAAAAATAATTATTTACACAGACGGCGCGTCGAAAGGGAACCCAGGTCCAGGCGGATGGGGCGCTATTATCGCGGACGGGAAAAAAGTGATAGAACTTGGCGGGCATGAAGCTCATACAACGAACAACCGGATGGAAATGCGCGCGGCTCTCGAAGCACTTATCTATGCGCTTGAGCTGCCGCGCGCGCCTATCGTTATCCATACCGATTCGTCGTATCTCATCAACGGCATTACCAAATGGGTGAGGGGGTGGAAGGCGCGCGGATGGATAACCTCGCAGAAAAAAGAAGTGCTGAACCGCGACCTTTGGAGCAAACTTTCCGCGGTTGTTGAAAAAATCGGCAAAAATATTGAATGGAGATACGTGGGCGGACACGTCGGCATCGCGGGCAACGAACGCGTTGATGAGATAGCATCAGGCTTCGCGCTCGGAGAAAAAGTGCATTTGCACGCGGGGCCGCATCGTGGATATGCAATAGATATTAAAAATGTCGGACGTGACGAGGCAAAATATTCCGCAAAATCGGCGTCTCACGCTCACTCAAAACAAAAAGCATATTCGTACGTAAGCTCGGTTGGCGGCGTTGTGAAGGTCTGTAAAACCTGGGCCGAGTGCGAAGCGCGCGTGAAGGGAAAGAAAGCGCGGTTTAGAAAAGCGACGTCGCCCGAGGAGGAGGCGCGCGTCATCAAAGAATTTTCTTCACGCTGATACGGTATGAACGCCGGAGTGTTTCTCTATACGCTCACCCTCGGACTATGCGCCGGAGTCGCGGCGCAGTTTCTAGTCGGTTTCGGTATTTGGTTTCCGCTTCTGATTCTCAGTTGCGCTGTTGTCGGCATTTATTATTCCGCGCGCGACCGAAGGTCGCGCGCGGCTCTTGTCCTGTTTGCCGCTGCGCTTGCCGCCGGGGTAATCGGCGTCATTCGCGCGGATATGTTTTTTTGGAGTGAATCGCAGGAGACGCTCGTGCGCCATATTGGAGAAACAGGAATTGTCGAAGGTGTTGTGGAGGGTGATCCCGATCGCCGGGAGACATCGCTTCACCTGACTGTCGATGTTGTTTCGATAAGCGGCGTCGAGGCGAGCGGGAAAATACTCGCCCTTGTCCCGCGCGATGAGCAGGTTGTGTATGGCGACCGCGTTCGTGTTCGCGGGCCCATTGCGGCACCGCAGGCGTTCGAATCAAACGGCGGACGCGAGTTCGATTATCCCGGTTATCTGCGCGCGGAGGGAATATCGGCAATGATGTCGCGCGCGTCGCTTGTGTCGACATCGCCGGGCCGACGGTCATTACAAGGTGATTTGTTTTGGCTCAAACATTCGTTTGAGAGATCGGTTGAAAAAGTATTCGTTGAGCCGCAAGGCGCGCTTCTCGAAGGAATTATTTTAGGCGAGCGCCGCGGCGTACCACCCGACATTACAAACACGTTCATTGTTTCGGGCCTCATCCACGTGGTCGTGCTCTCCGGCTACAACATTACCATCGTTGCTGACGCGGTTCTTCGTGGGCTCCGATTTTTACCGCGCGCGTTCGGGTTTTCTTTGGGCGGAGTGCTGATGATTCTCTTCGCCCTGATGACTGGCGGGGGAGCGACGACCTTGCGCGCGGTCATTATGGCGCTCATCGCGATTCTCGCGCGGTATCTCAACCGCCCTACGGCCGCGCTGCGCGCTCTCGCGCTTGCCGTTATGGCGATGGTTCTGTGGAATCCGATAGTGCTTCTGTACAGCCCCTCTTTTATCTTGAGTGTTCTCGCGACATTCGGCCTCATTACACTTTCACCCTGGATCGAAGCGCATCTTCTGCGCGCGCGGGTGCTCCGCGCGCCGCGACTTTCTACCATGCGCTCCATCGCCGCGTCCACAATCGCCGTCCAATTGTTCGTTCTTCCAGCACTCCTCTATTTCACGGGTGTGCTGTCATTCGTTTCGCTTCCCGCGAACATCCTCGCGCTCCCCGCGGTTCCTGGGGCGATGCTTTTCGGATTTCTCGCGGGTCTCCTCAATTTCGTAAGCCCGATGCTCGCGTTTATTCCCGGGCTTATTGGAGATTTGTTCTTACGCTGGATAGTATTTGTCGCGCAAACCGCCGCCGCAATCCCGCTGGGTTCGACGGTTATCCCCGCGTTTTCAGCGTGGATTGCGGCGGCGGCATATATTCCGCTCGGCGCATTCGCGATCCGTATCTACCGAAAAAATTTGGGGGAGTCAGACGTACCCAAATAACGTTATTTTTGTTTTGCCGCCGCCGCGAAGCGCTTCTCCATCACGTCCCAGTTGTAGTTTTTGAAGCATGCGTCAATGTAGGCTTTTTTCCCGCCAGTGCCAAACTGCGCGAGGAACGCGTGCTCCCACATATCGAGCGCGAGTATGACGGGAAGCCCCGCGAGCTGGCCGAGCTCATGATCGCTCACCCACGCATTATGAAATTCTCCTGCCTCGGGGTCGAAATAGAGAACTGCCCAGCCAATGCCGCGCATCAGAGAAATTTGCTCAAAACGCGCGAGCCACGCCTCGACAGAACCGAACTGGCGCGCGAGCGATGACGCGAGTCCGCCATTTTCCGCAAGCGGCGCCGGACCCTTTTCCCACTGCGAGAAATAATATTCATGCATCCGCATTCCATCGAACTCGAATCCCTGCCGCCGCGTCAATTCCGCTATCGCGAGCGAATTTTTTGCCGCGTCGGCCTGTAATTCGGCAAGCGCGGCGGTTATCGCGTTGAAATTCTTAACATATCCGCCGTAGAGACCGAGATGCGCTGTCACTGGTTCTGGCGCGAGGTCAATGAGTGTTGGTAATTCGAACTTGTGTTCCTGGTACACCATACGAGTAGTTTTTAGTTGTTCGTCTTTTAGTAAAGGGGGACTCAGAGTCAAACACCATCACCAGTATACAATTACAAAATGCAGTTCGCACAGACGCTTCGGGGTTCTGTCGTTTCGCGCCGCGCGGCCAGTTTTTTTATCATTGGAGTACTTGCAGGTATCAGTATCATTATCTGGCTTGAAGTATGGGTGCAGACGCCGCGCGGCGTCCTTACGTTCGCGGTTCTCAATATCGGCCAAGGCGACGCTCTGTATATAGAGTCGCCGGCAGGCGTGCAAGTTTTGTTCGACGGCGGTCCCGATGGTTCGGTTTTGCGCGAACTGCCCGCAATCATGCCTCCGTTTGACCATTCGCTCGATGCCGTCATCGAATCGCATCCCGACGCCGACCACATCGGCGGACTCGTACCGGTTCTCGCGCGCTACAGCGTCGGCGCGTTTATCGAACCGGGAATCGTCCGGGACGAAGCAACGGCGAACGCTCTCGAAAAGAAAGTGATGGACGCGAACGTTCCGCGCTACATCGCGGTTCGCGGTATGACGCTCGATCTCGGTGGGGGAGCGGAGCTCCGCGTGCTCTACCCCGATCACGACGTGTCGCGTCTCATGACGAATTTCGATAACGAAGGCTCGATCGTGGCGCAACTTACCTACGGTCGTACGGCAGTTCTTCTCACGGGTGACGCGCCGCAGGATATTGAAAACAAATTGGCGGCGCTTGATGGTGAGAGCTTGCGGAGCACCATTCTAAAAGTTGGTCATCATGGCTCTCGTTTTTCGACAGGCGCGCGGTTTGCCGCGGCGGTCGCGCCGTCGCTCGCGGTCATTTCGGTTGGCGCGCGCAATACCTACGGACATCCGAGCAAGGAAGCGCTCGCGGTACTCGCGCAATCAAATATCCCCGTTCTGCGTACCGATGAACAGGGAACTCTTTTATTTCGTTCCGACGGCGTGCGATTTTGGCGCGTCGCGCGATGACCCTACGCGTGGAGGCTTCGTCTCCGCGTGTGGATTGACGCCCCGTATTCGTGTGGTATTCTAGTAGCAGAAGTTCAGCATCTCAAACACGGTATTTCACGCCTGGAGGAACTGATGACCGATCCAACCGATAAGGAGAGCCTCCCAGACTGGCTTTCCGTCGATCTCAAGACGCTCATCTGGACGAAGGGCCTGTGGGGGACGTTCGGTCCGACCCTCCCGGCCCCGCGGGCCATTTTGAACGCGGATGCGTCCGCCGAGGACGTTCTCGGCCTGACCCAATGGATGTTCCCGTTTTTCAGGGAACTGTTCATCGGCCGCGCTGCTTCGGAAGTGAAGTCTTCCGGGCAGGTAATCCATAGACCTATCCGCGAGGGGCTGTGGGTTAGGGGTCGGAGTAAGGTGATGACATTCGACGTTCATTCGTCGGGCCGCTTTCGTATCGGCTTTGCGTTCGAATTTTTTGACCGCAAAAATATCAAGCCCCGACTCACGGTGTTCTACGACGTTCTCTGCGCGCCACGCTGAAACGGTACACTGCAAAAAAGGCGGCCACTCGTGCGAGTGGTCGCCCTTTTCTTTTCTTATATTCCTTTTCCGCGAGCTTCAAGACAACTCCCTAATTGTATTAAATAACGCCGGCTTTCTTCAGTGTCTGATACGCCCCATTCTTGTTGATCGTGCGGATGGCTTTCGTCGAAAGAGTGAGCGTTATGGTGCGGTTGAGTTCCGGCACAAAGATGCGCTTTTTTTGCAGGTTCGCGTAGCGCCGAACACTTCCGGTCGGGTTAAATTTGGTCGCGCGGACGCTGTTGTTGTAGCCGCCGCCGACTTGCGAACTCTTTTTTGTTATCGGGCAAATTTTAGCCATATAGTAGTATCGAGCTTTTCTAGGGACTAGGGACTAGCTTTGGCTAGCACCGAATCGTCAGAGGAATATACCACTGTCTGCGTTTTTTCGCAATTTGTATGGCTAGAAGTCGCTCCCGAGAGGATGTACACTATTGGTGCGTATGCAAACAAGTCTTTTTTTCGGAATCATCGTGCTTGCGTTTTCCGCGATTCTCCACGAAGTGGCGCATGGTTATATGGCCCAATATCTGGGTGACCCGACCGCGCGACTCGCGGGGCGACTGACACTCAATCCTCTGAAGCATATCGACATGGTCGGCACTATTCTTTTGCCGGCGTTGCTCGTCCTCACCGGATCGCCCATTCTCATCGGCTACGCAAAACCCGTTCCGTATAACCCATACAATCTGCGCGGCCGATACGACGAAGGTCTTGTGGCGGGGGCTGGTCCGGCGACGAATATTCTCCTCGCTATCATTTTCGGACTTCTCGTCCGAGTGTTCATTCCCGCGGAAGGGCTCACGGCTTTCAACGCACCCTTGGTGACCGCGTTTGCGACAATCGCGTACGTCAATATGCTCCTCGCCCTTTTTAATCTTATTCCGCTTCCGCCGCTCGACGGTTCGAAGGTCCTTTCTTCAATTTTACCGGGGAACGCCGGCCGCGTATACGACGGATTCCGCGTGCGCTTCGAGCACCTCGGCGTCCTCTCGGGAACGCTCCTCATTCTTCTTATATTCTATTTCCTCTCGCCATTTTTCTCGGCGGCACTTAGCGCTCTGTTCACTCTCCTCACGGGGCTTACCTAGAAGAGGATAGGGTTGCGGTAGGCCCGCATATATAGTAGATTATCTGCAACTCCGCCTGCGGAGTTTTGTTTATCGAATATGTCTCGAATCTCACAGCTCGTCCGCAAAGGACGCAAACAACGTTTGTATAAAGCGAAAGCGCCCGCACTCGGACGCGGTTTCAACACGATTACAAACCACCCGATCTTCTACCCGTCGCCGTTTAAGCGCGGCGTCTGCACGAAGGTATCGACGACGACCCCTCGTAAACCGAACTCCGCTATCCGCAAAATCGCGCGCGTGCGGCTTACGAACGGCGCAGAAATCTTGGCGTATATCCCGGGCGAAGGTCACAATCTTCAGGAGCACTCGGTCGTTCTTGTCCGCGCGGGCCGCGTGAAGGATATCAACGTCCGCTACCAGATTGTGCGCGGCAAGCTCGACGCGACCGCCGTCGACAAGCGTCAGGTTTCCCGTAGCCGCTACGGTGTTAAAAAGCCAAAGGCAGGCAAATAATTTTCGATATATTTAAACTTTATGCGCCGACCCGTAAAAAATAGACACATGGTCTCTCCAGACCTCAAGTACAACTCACTCAAGCTTGAGAAGTTCATAAACTACGTCATGCTCGAAGGAAAGAAAAACACCGCGCGCAAGGTAGTCTACGGCGCGCTCGACGAAGTGGCGAAGAAGATGAAGACCGAAACGCCGCTCGAAGTTTTTGAAACGGCTATCCGCAATGTCGGTCCCGCGATGGAAATTCGCTCACGTCGCGTCGGCGGCGCCAACTATCAAGTGCCGCGCGAAGTCAGGCCTGAGCGCAAACAGGCGCTCGCGTACCGCTGGATGATAGACGCGGCCCGCGCTCGCAAGGGAATGCCGATGCACCGCCGCCTAGCCGAAGAACTCATTGCCGCGGCGAACAACGAAGGTACGGCGGTTAAGAAGCGCGAAGATACGCATCGGATGGCTGAGGCGAACAAAGCATTTGCCCACTTCGCCTGGTAGCCTCGCTTCCATTTTGCGCGCACTACCGCGTCAAATTCGTCGGGAGCCCGCTCACAATACCTACGTATTGCTCGCGGACACCCCTCCTCTTTTCCTTGTATTGCATCGCAAAATGGAAGCGAGGTCGCCCGCCTCGCCTTGCGTTGCATCCGGAATTTTGGGAAGATTTGTGTCCTCGGTACTGCATCCAAAATTGAGCGTTAAAAAATTCCTTCTCTTTTCCTTGTATTGCATCGCAAAAGGGAAGCGAGAATAATTCGTACTCGGTGTTTTCGCGCGCTGCTTTTAAAATTTTATAAAGGTGAGATTTTTGTAACATCGCACCTCCAAAAACACTTCCATACGAGGGAAGTGTTTTGTTTGCTTGCCCGCGCGCTTGTGCGGAACAGAGAAAGGTCTACACTTGCGCCTGGCTAACGGTTCTTTTCAGAAAGGAATACCTATGAAAAACGCAATCTTGGGTCGTCGCATCGTGACCATCGGCGGCGGTACGGGCGTGCCCATCGTTCTGCGGGGGCTCGTTGATTATCCCGTCCATTTGTCGTCCATCTGCACAACGTTCGACAACGGCGGAAGCACGGGCCGCATCCGCCGAGAATTCGGCAACGCGCTCCCGCAAGGCGATATTCGCCGTTGCATGCACGCCTTAGCGCGCAACCGGCCGGTGCGCGATTTGCTTGAGCATCGGCTCAATGGCGAAGGAAAAGAAATTACCGGCCACACGGTCGGGAACATTCTTCTTCTCGCGGCTGAACAGAAGTACGGCGTTATGGACGGCATTCGCGTGATGAGCCAAATACTCGAGCTCTGTGGCGACGTCATTCCGGTATCGACCGACAACGCGCACTTGGTGGGTAAGTTGTCCGATGGGGAAACACTGACGGGCGAAGATAAGATAGATGTCCGCTCCATCGACGACGATCGCACGCTGACGCGGGTGTCGCTTGAACCGGAAGCGTTCATGTGCCGCGAAGCGGCCGAGGCGATAGCCGAGGCCGATCTTATCGTCATCGGTCCGGGCGACCTCTACACGTCGCTTATCCCGAACCTTTTGGTGCGGGGCATGGCGGAAGCTATCGGCGGGTCGCGGGCAAAACTCGTCTACGTCGTTGACTTAATGACGAAATGGACGGAAACACGCGGTTACACGGCATTCGACTTTGTCGAACAGTTGTTTCTGTACGGTATCGGACGGGATACGCTCGATGTCGTCCTCATGAACAATGCGTGCGTGCCGGAACCAATTCTCGCCCTCTACCGGGGGAAAGAAAAATCACTTCCGGTCGCGGCGGAAGAAACAATTCTCGCGCGCATGCGCACGCGCTGTGCGAGCGTCATCTGCGACGATCTCCTGAGTGATTTCGCGCTCAAGAACGAGCTTATCCGTCACGACTCGGCGAAACTCGGGAGGCATATCATGACGATTCTGGGAGACTGAAATGCCTCTCTGTATCGTTGATCTTGATGACACGCTTGCGTGGACCACGCGGGATCTCCGTGGTTCTTGGGACAGGATACCTCTCCTCACGCTTGTGCCCGGCGCCCGCGCGTTTCTTACATGCCGGAAATACGAACTCGTCCTCGTGTCGGCTGGGAGGAATGATGTCCAGCGCCGCAAAATAGCCGTACTCGGGATCGGTGCGTATTTCAGGAAGATTATCATCGTAGCTTCGCCTGCGGAGAAGTCGGAAGCGATACGCCGCGTCGCGAAAGATCTGAGGTACGCTCCACGCGAAATTGCCGTTATTGGGGATCGTGTTGAATACGAAATCCGTGCAGGCAATCGTCTTGGGTGTTACACCATACGCGTCCGACTCGGGGGAAGCAGTCTCCCGCGACGGGAACCCCAGCCTTCCGATGAACGTCCCGATCATACCGTCCGCGATTTTCGGGAAGTCGGCCAGCTCCTTTCAAAGATTTTCACCACGTAACAGCTCCGTCCCGCGACGGAGCTTTTTCTTGCCTTTTTGCATATTTTAGTTACTATATACGAACGCCTCGGGCGCTATTTTTTATGGAACGAGATTACCCACTGGAAAAAGTTAGGAACTTCGGAATCATCGCGCATATTGACGCGGGCAAAACGACCACGTCTGAACGCGTGCTCTACTACACGGGCGCCCAGCACGACATCGGCGAAGTGCATGAAGGCGAGACCACGACCGACTGGATGGAACAGGAGCGCGAGCGCGGCATCACTATTACCGCCGCCGCCATCACCTGTTTCTGGAAAAAGACCGACGAAGCCGACGAAAAAAATAAAATACGTTTTAATATCATCGACACCCCGGGTCACATCGACTTCACGGTCGAAGTGAAGCGTTCAATGCGCGTTCTCGACGGCGCGGTCGTCGTGTTCGACGGCGTCGCGGGCGTGGAGCCGCAATCAGAAACCAACTGGCGATATGCTGACGAGGCGAACGTGCCGCGCATCTGTTTCGTGAACAAGCTCGACCGCATGGGCGCGTCGTTCGAAAAATCGTTCCAGAGCATTCTCGATCGGCTCAATAAGAACGCGGTGCGCATGCAGCTCCCCATCGGCGCTGAAGAAAACTTCGAAGGCGTCATCGACCTTCTCAAAATGAAGGCGTATAAGTTCGAAGGCGATATGGGAAAGAGCGTCATTGAATTT